>Ga0318562_10001226_pt1 | contig 11522 bp, 27 predicted proteins | sample GRESIP066b5f18_FD_203688 | JGI IMG/M metagenome (GOLD analysis project Ga0318562, IMG submission 203688) | Tropical soil microbial communities from Luquillo Experimental Forest, Puerto Rico - GRE.SIPMG.066b5f18 | ecosystem: Environmental > Terrestrial > Soil > Tropical forest > Bulk soil...
TCCAGAAAGAAACGCTATTCCCGTATCCAGCGGCCTCATTCAAGCAATGGATCGTGTATTCTCGATTGTTCATGTCCTTCCGTTGTGACTTGATCGGCCTCGGTGTCTTCATGCTTAAATTTGCATCTCCTATCTGAATAGATTGTAGCTCACAACTGAGTTGTGATCAAGAGAAATCTTGAACGAATGGCCGTCAGAATTGAGTGTCTTCCCTGACGCACCGAGTAGCAGATAAGGTATTTCTGCTCGCCACGTTCAAGAGCTAATTCGTAGCGAGTTGGTTCAAGGCTTGAAGGATATTTCATTTTGTTTGGCATCTCCAGACTCCCTTGCGGGAGTTTCGCCGTCTACGGCTCATCGGTGGAGCTAGGCGATTAGCGGTTGTGGTCCCGTGAAGTATTCGCGGCCAAACTTGTCGATGTACTCCAATTCGACAGCACTGGAACAGGAATAGGGACGTTTTCCAAAGTACGGATCAAAGAAGCGATTCATGCTGGGCATTCTGAACGAACGACCAGCCGTATGAAGAAGTGAGTTTGTGGTAATCGGTGCTCATTTGGTGTTCCTTCCAGCGTGATTTAGACGTTTAGCGGCCAATAAAGCATCACGTGTTGCAAAAACGTCTATCGATTTTTTCCATGGTTTACGCGGAGAGATTCTATAGACGACTTCGCCCGACTTGTTTACAGCGAACTCAGGGAATCTTCCCGGAAGATAAATATGGCGGATAATTGTCTTCATCAAATCATCCTCCAGATAATCTCAACAACGAACCAAACCGCATAGGCTGCGAATGGCGAGACCATGACAGCAGCCCAGAATAGATCACGCATCGATTCGGACGCGTGAGTGTAGAGAGAACGTGGCGTGGTCATTACGCTGCTCTCCGGAAAATCAAGTCGGCAACGTCAAGTGCCTTCAACGTGTCTTCAATAGACCAAGCCTCGTCTTGCAGATCTATAACGCGACGAAGGCAGTTGATCTCACAAACACTGTGTTTATCAGACTCTTTTCTCCAAGCCGCAATCTCGGCATTGAGAAGAGTCAAAGTGGATTCTAGTTCAGATCGGTTCATTTGGCATCTCCAGACCTTTCGGTTTCGGCTGGTGGCCATCGCACCAGCCTTCATCAGTGGAGCGATTCACATCAGGATTGTTTGATCTGCCCTCACTGCCATGACTGTTCCATCTTCGTGTTGAATGATCGCCATCAAACCATATCTGCCCCTGCTGTATAAATCCTTAACCCGGAAACAATCAGTAGCGATGTGGTCAAAGCGAAGATCAGAACCGACTTCGTATCTAAGCTGCCTAACCAATGCTCCCAGATATATGCGGTTGCCATTCGAATCCGTGGCCGTTCTATATTGCACTTGCCATCTCCTATCTGACTAGATTGTAAATCACAACTGAGTTGTGATGCAAGAGAAATCTTCACTTCCACTAAAGAATTATTGATGGAAAAGGCGAAACTGCGAAAGTGCATGAACTCGGCTTGCTTCGCACAAACCAGATCAGGCTATTGTCCAGGCTGTCAACGGGCCCGCAGCTCGAGAAAAGAAAGTGTCAACGCCAGGTTACAGCCGGCGGAAGCTCCAGCCACGGATGTAACGCGACGCGTAACATTGACCGGCCGATAAAGAAATCCTATTTAAGAAAAAGCATTCCTTGAGCGAAAATTTGGGTCCTTCTTTTGCGATTTTTTTTCGCGGAGCCGTCCTTCCGCAACCCTCGTCTCTTTTTCCGCGGCTAGCTTAGCCGGTTTGCGTTTACCATTACCCCTCATGGCATATAAATATACATCGTCATACGCCCTCATTCGGTCTTGATGATTTCGCGTAGCCAGTCGCGCAGGGCGCGTTCCCGTTTATTGGGCGGATGATTCCACCAAGTGATGAGCCGTTCTATTTCCGGTGAGTGTCTTTTCGCGGTCACGGTTTCACGTGATTCCGTATGTAAGTACCTCTCCACTGCTTCTTCCAAAAGAACCTGTACTTTGATTCCGCGATCAAGGGCCTCTCGTTGCAAACGAAAGCGATATTCTTCCGTTCCATAAAACGCGATTTGTCTGGTCTTCTCAGACACTAATACCTCGTTGCAAAAATAATTCTTATAAACGGCTTGACGTGATAACGTGGTCCCGTTATACTGTTCTTGTCTGTCAAGCACAGCGACAAGGCAACACAAGGATAACAAGAATGATTGAGACGGCAACCGAAGACAAACTGAAGGTTCTTCATATCAGGGACTTCTCACCGGATTTACTCGCTGGCTTAAAGATCAAAGCCGCGACCGAAAGAATTTCCCTGCGTGAGTTGGTCATTGAAATTCTTGAGGACGCTATCACCGATAAACCGCGTCGCAGCCGCGCACGCGCTTCATAAAGCCAGAGACGAGTTGGGATACAGGGAGCTTCCGATGGACCGTTCTAGACCGTACCGGGATATTTCGTGTGGGGCGTGGGTGTCCTCACTGCGGGTACTGATCGTAATAGTCGCGCTTGCGGCTGTTGCAGATGTATTGACTCACGGCGTGCGCCACACGGCAACGCATGTTCAGAATTCAGTCATTGCGGCAGTGTGCGGAGGTGGCCGATGAAACACGATGTTCTCGCCTACCTCTTCTTTGCCATCGTGATGACGATCATCGCGTGCGCACTGACGTACGAGATTCAGGGGAACGTGAGGTTCTTATGAACCCAGAATCCGAAGCGCGCAAATGCGTGGACTGGAATAGGCGCCACCAAATCGGTACTGAGGTTGAGTACCACTCAGTCATTGGAGATACGAAACCCGGAGTGCGGTACAAAACCCGATCGAGCGCCGAACTGCTTAGCGGTCATACCGCAGTCGTCTGGCTGGAAGGCAAGTCGGGCTGCGTAGCGCTCGACGCGTGCGTGCCGGTTGATCGCGCGGAGGCAGCATGACATTTTTGATTGACACCAAGAAGCATTCTTGGCTGAAGGCCGCCGATGCAGCAGTCACGATCATTAGGGCGGAGAGCAACACCGATTACGTCGGTTGCCGTAAGCACAAAACAGTATACGTTCTCAGCAAAGAAGATCGCGCACGACTTCGCCGGAAATATCGGCACCGCATAGTGAAAGCCCCAAGAGCTGGCCATTACATCTGCATTTGCGAATGCGATGGGACGGTGGTGCAATGAGCGACTACTGCTCTGCCTACATCATTACGAAGCTCTTTGCGAACAGCAGCAAGGCGATAACGGCCGTAATTCCAAAGATCTATCGGGACAAGGAAAAGGCCAAGTCTGACGCGCTTGAGATCGCACGCAAGGAAGACTGCGTCACGCAGGTATTCCAGTTCATCGCTGCACCGATGGCTGAGTACGGCCCGAACGATGGAGCGGCAGCATGACGCTAGACACATTTCATGCAGTAGTTAATGCACTAAAGGCGCAGGGCGGACTGCTCTACAAGCAGCTTCGCAAGGATTCAACGATCAGCCGCCAGGGAATTCCGGATTACCTGATCACCTTCCGGAAACCAGGAACGAATACTGCTCCGGTAACCAAGACGCACGATAGATTTCCCGTTGAACTATGGCAGAATTATGCCTCGCCAGTTTGGATGGACATCCAACCCAATGACACGCTGCAAAGAGAATCAGCACGCGAAGAGCAAGACGAACGGCATATCTGCCCACTGCAACTCGGCGTCATTGAGCGAGCGATTCGCTTATGGACAAATCCGGGAGATGTGGTTCTGTCGCCATTTGCTGGGATCGGCAGCGAGGGGTATCAGTCTCTCAGAATGGACCGCGAGTTTGTAGGAGTAGAACTCAAGCCTTCCTACTTTAAGCAAGCGTGCCTTAACCTGCGTCGCGCAGAATCAACGGCTAAGGAGCAGCATGGACTGTTCGCAGACGCAGACGAGGTAGCCGTATGAGCCTCACTCCATCGCAAGCCTACGACTGCGTGGCGTGCGCGCTGATCGCTGGCGTGTTGTGGATGGTGTGGTGGGTGGGCAAGAAGGTTAACCGAGAGGATTTTGGAAGACAAGGAGGGGCTGTGAACTGGCACCTTACCGAATTGCAACTTGAAGACCTTCTAGAACTGGGGATTACCGTTTACATCGTAGCCTTCTTATGGTTCGTAGCTCGATTAGTAGAGGGCAAGGTTCGATGATTCAGGAACCAACCGCCATTCAACCACAAACCGCCAAATGGAAACGCAACGCCGAATGGCCGTGTCCTGCGTGCGGATCGCCGTCCTGCGATCTGGACATCAGGGGTGAGCGTCATCCCAATGGAAAGTTCTATAGATTCGTCCACCTCGAAGCGAGCGAATCGGAGCACAACAGAAAGATTTTGGAGGCGTCAAATGTTAGCAGCCACAACAGCGCAGCCTGAGCCAGAAGTACTGCAACCAGATAACGACCTTATCCTCTCGTCTGGGACGCTAATAGACCTATCGAACCGTCTCGACAAGGGAGTCCAGGTTATCAAGGCGCGCGCCGAGATACTTTCCGTTGCCCGTCGCGCCGCAGTACACATGACCAGCCCGGAAGACTGGATCAAGTACAAAGACAAAGAAGGTCGCGAGGTTGCCTACCTGCAGGACTGCGGGTGTGATCGCGTACGCGACGTATTTGGCATCGAAGTCTACGACGTCGGCCGCTTGGAAAAGATCCAAGTCAATGCCGACGAGTTCATGTACGTCATCACGGCAAACGGCCGCTGTCACCTCACCAATCAAAAACTGGAAGCCGTTGAAGGGGGACGTAGTTCGAACGATGACTTTGTGACGCGCCACCAGCCACCGCTGAAGGGATACGAGGTTGAGCTCGCAGTAAGGAAAGCCGCTCGCGCCAATCTCGACGGGCAGATCTGCAGAACTCTTGCCGGACTTCAGAGCGTTCCTCGAGACGAAATAGTTTCCGCCTGGGAAGGAACCAGCAAGAAATGGGATCAGGTGCGGGCCGGCCGCGGCTATGGATCTGGAGCAGAACGCCAGGGAGCATCCGTAAAATCCGAATGGGAAGGACAGAAACCGCAGTGCCCGAAGTGCTCCGCACCGATGGTTTACAAGCCATCTGGCACAACTAAGGATGGCCGTCAATACGAGGCCTTTTTCTCCTGCACCTCTTATCCGAAGTGTAAGGAAACTGTTAAGAAATCCGACTGGGAAGAACAGATAGCGCTGTCTAAGAAAGCGCCTCCTGCGGAATCAGACCTTCCCAAACCACTTGCTGAGATATACCAAAAAATCGCAACGGACAACGAGCAGAATATAACCGAGGTATTCACTGGGCTCGTGCAGGATTTGTGCGAGTCATTAGGTGAAGAAGAAGGCGCCAAGATTTACAATCTAGCGCTCGCCAAATTTGGCGTAAAGTCGTTTAGCCAATTAAAAAACCGTAGCTTCCGTCAGCAGTGCGCGTTTATTCTTTACCAGCAGTTAAACAAGCAATCTACAGAGGCTGCGTCATGACAGCAGAGACCGTACAGGCGCAGGAATTAGCCGCACAGATCGAGCAGACCTGGGGCGAAGAAGTATCTGCCATGCGCGGGTCTTTCAAGCCAGTGGTCAATGTGCGTCCATACGTCTACGCTTCTTCATTCCACAAATGCGCTCGGGCCATGGTCTACAGCATGACCCATCATCACGAATTGCCGCAATTCGAACCAGATGTTCTGGCCCGGATGGAGCGTGGAAACGAAATCGAGCGCGATCGCCTATTGTTTTTGGCGCGGGTTGGTCAAAGAATGGACCCCCCGTTCCGTGTTATCGCCCAGCAAGAGCGCTTTGAATTGAAAGACCGGAAGGGCCGCGTCGTGATCGTCGGGAAGGTCGATGCTCGTCTTGAGTTCAGCCGGAACGTTTCATGCCCGGTCGAGTTCAAAACTTGGTCTCCATTTCTGGTCGACAAGATCCACACGTTCCCGGACGTATTCAAATCGTACTGGACCAGAAAAGGGGCATACCAAAATCTTTGCTATCTGTACGGCTCTTCCGAAAGTTTGGGATTCCTAATGTTGGATCGCGCCGGTATTCCCAAAATCATTCCGGTAGAACTTGACCAGTACTGGGATCAGGTCGAGGAATATCTAGCGCGCGCCGAAGTGGCGATGGATCACAAGGAAGCCGGGACGTTGCCAGACTATCTGAACGATCCAGCCGAGTGCTCACGCTGCGACTGGTACGGCGGTACCTGTAACCCACCACTGGCCGCCAGCGATTCGATGCTAAAGATTCTGAACGATCCGGAGACGGAATCCATGCTGGCGCGCCGCGAAGAACTCAAGGATCTAGCATCCGAATACACGGCCATCGATAAAGCAGTCAAAAAACGCTTGGCGAATATTGAGCACGGAATTTCCGGCAAGTTTCTGATCGAAGGCCAAGAGATAGAAAAGAAGGCATTCTCCGTAAAGGAATCCAAGTACTGGAGGGTAGACATAACCAAGCTATGACCGCCGAATCTCTTTCTCTCAAGTATCTCGCTTCACTCCAAGACGACATCAAAGGCCTAACAGCTGAGTTAGATACTCGGGCAGCGCAGATTTTGGAGCTTCGAAAGCAGCTCGCGATCACGCAGCAAGCCCATCGCGAGGACCAGCAAGCCGCCGAAGATGCCTTAATGCTGTCCATGGCTGGCGCCGGGCGCGATGAGTCCCTTCATTACGGGATCAGTGAATCCAATGATTGCTGGGAGCGAATTGCTAAGCATTTTCATAAAAAATTCAACCGCGCATTCGGATGGGCGTGCGTCGGCTGGCTGATCGCCGTCATTTTGCTGGTCACGAGGTTCGGCTAAATGGCATGGACCGAACGTAAACGGGAGATCGCAAGACGCCGCTCCGTCGAGGTGGAGCGTCGTTTGTTGCGTTACTACGCTGATAAACAAGAGCACGAAAAGGATAATCCAGACGGCTCATTTGCAATGACCATGTGGATTCTTGGTTACGAATCGGCAAAAAGACAAATAAGGTCAGGGAAGTAATCATGGCCGACGGGATGCTTTGGCGATTTTCTCTTGGCGAAGGCTATGTGGAGTGGAATGGGCAACCGATCCCTATCAGCAAGATCGTGATCCTTAATGGAGGCAAATGGATGCTAGCAGGGCGCAGCGCTATCTACGACTCATTAGATAAGGCGATAGAAGCAGCGGAAGTCGAAGCCAGGAAGCACATCGCATACCTGAATATTTTGGGGCAGACAAGATTATGAGCGCAGCCGCGCCCGCTATCCAATCTCCGCATTACGAGCTATTTAGGCTTCTGCAAGAGCGCTACACGGTCGTGCTCGACAAGGATGGCAAACTCTGGCACATCTCTGATTGTGCGACATACAACCCGTGTAAGCGTCGGCTGCGCATCATGTTGCCGCCAACGAATGGTGTCCAGCAATTTAAAGATATTGACGATCCTAAGCGGCTCTGCAACGCGATCGCGATGGAGATCGCTTCAGCCAAGCACGCCAAAGAACAGCATGAGCAGCAGGTGAGATCAGGGTTGCCGGTGAAGCCGCCGCTGAAGGCGTCATGAACGAATCACTAGGTAAACAATGTGCTTGGTGTGGCTCTGCACTAGTCATACAACCCTACGAAATTAACCGCCCAGAATTGTTTGCCAGAAGAAGGTTCTGCGGTTCCAAAAAATGTAGCTCTAGCCATCACGGCGAAGGCGCGAATCTTGGCAGGTCGCCGGAATATCGGGCATGGGATAAGATGATCCAACGTTGCTGTAACCCCAAAAGCAATTCTTATCTGCGATATGGTGCACGCGGCATATATGTCTGCGAAGAATGGCGTCGGTCATTTAAGTCATTCCTAGATCACGTCGGCAGAAAGCCAACACCAGAACATTCTCTGGACCGTATCGATAATGACGGTCCATACGAACCTGGCAACGTTCGCTGGTCTACCAGAAAAGAACAGTGCCGCAACATGCGCACGAATAGGTTTATAACGATCGATGGCGAACAGAAGACATTGGCCGAGTGGAAGGAACGTTCTGGACTTTCAGGTCCGGTAATTCTTCACAGGATAAATCATCAGTGGCCAGAGCATCTATTGCTTGTTAGGCCACAAGCGAGAGGGAGAAAGGCAAAGACTAATGAGAACCGGTAAAGACACAACCAAGTATTGGCGTCAAGGTGACATACTTTTCAAATCCATCGGCAAGCTGCCGAATGGCAAAAGGATAAAGCGAGAAAACGGCACCGTTGCCTACGGCGAAATTACGGGTCATCACCATTCGCTATTGACAGAGGACCTCGATAAAGCTGAGGTGCTTGAGATCGGAGACGGTTTATTCGTACACGTTTCCGAGGAAGGCGTGCACCTTTCAGGTGCAACCTTCGTGCATCAGGAACACGGTCCTATAACATTGCCGCCCGGAAACTACGAGGTCGTAATTCAACGAGAATATTTTGCTCAGGAAATAAGAAGTGTCATTGATTGACAAGTTCCTGGACCGTGTCTCGTCCGAGCCAAATACTGGCTGCTGGCTTTGGTCTGGTTCTGTTTCTAAAAATGGCTACGGCGTATTGACCATAGGCAGCAGGTCAGATGCCACACGAAGACGTGTCTACGCACACCGAATCGCATACCTGCTCTATAAGGGAGAAATACCTAAAGGCCTGGAGCCTGACCACAAATGTAGGGTTCGGAGTTGCGTTAATCCAGATCATCTTGAGGCTGTCACAAGATCCGTTAACACCAAGCGCGGGCTGGCTCCAACGCTTTTAGCGGCCATTAATGGATCAAAGACGCACTGTAAAAATGGCCACGCATTTACGCCAGACAATACTTATCTGCGACCCACCGGTGGCCGCTCATGTCGAGAATGCCTCCGGCTTAGGGCGTGCGGCGGAAAGCCGAGAAGCCGCTTCAGTGAAAAGTGTACCAATGGCCACCCTTATACAGAAGCAAGCACATACACCAATGGCAAAGGCCATCGATCATGCCGTACATGCATTCGGGAAAGGTACGCCCGGTGAAATCCACACTGCCATCAACTAAACGGATCGAATCACTGACCGCTCCGCAAGAAGCGCGGATCAGTGAATTTCGCGATTACTGGTTATCGGTCGGCTTATCAACCGCACCAGCGGACAGAACGTCGGCGCAGGCCGCTGTCTCTTGTGCGTACAAAGAAGCCGGTCTTAAGCCACCAAGGATGTGGGTCTGGCTAGGCTCACCTTTTTCCGGAGCTATTGGTGCGCAGTATTTGTTGCTGGTAAACAACAGGGATCAGGTCAGGGCTCAGGTCGTGGATCAGGTCAGGGCTCAGGTCGTGGATCAGGTCTGGGCTCAGGTCGGGGCTCAGGTCGGGGCTCAGGTCGTGGCTCAGGTCGTGGATCAGGTCGTGGATCAGGTCTGGGCTCAGGTCGGGGCTCAGGTCGGGGCTCAGGTCGTGGATCAGGTCTGGGCTCAGGTCGTGGCTCAGGTCGTGGATCAGGTCTGGGCTCAGGTCGGGGCTCAGGTCGGGGCTCAGGTCGTGGATCAGGTCTGGGATCAGGTCGTGGCTCAGGTCGTGGATCAGGTCAGGGCTCAGGTCGGGGATCAGGTCAGGGCTCAGGTCGTGGCTCAGGTCGTGGCTCAGGTCTGGGCTCAGGTCAGGGCTCAGGTCGGGGCTCAGGTCAGGGCTCAGGTCGATCGTTGCGGCTATGGCCTTCACGATTCGCCTTGGCTAGCTTTCTTTCATTTCTGTGAACGAGCGGTTGGATTGAAGTGCTGCGCGCGATTGCACGGGCTAATGCAGATTGCGGAAAACGCAGGATGGTGGTGGCCATTTAACGGTGCCTGTTTATTGACAGAAAGACCTTGCGCAATCCACCGCGATGAACGCAATCGTCTTCATCATCAGACCCAAATGGCCATCTCCTATCCAGATGGATGGGGGGTCTATCTCTGGCACGGTGTAAGGATTCCGGCACAGTATTACGAACGGCAACCAAACGCAAAAGAAATACTCGCTGAACAGAATATTGAAGTCCGTCGCTCGCTGATTGAGCGTTATGACGAATTGACATCGAAGGGCCAGTTCCTTGTTGATGTCGGTGCTCGCGTGATCGATTCCGCAATACAGCCGATGCGCGCAGGCGAAAACGAAGCCATCAACGAACTACTGAGCATTGAATTACCGGAAGATCCTGAGCGACGCTTGGTCGCACTGCGAGTGATTGATCCTTCGACAGGCCGCAATTACATCGTCAGAGTTCCACCAGATCAAACAACGGTCCGCAGTGCATTGGCATGGACCTTTGGGATGGAAGAGCACGAGTACGTGCTCGAGCAGGAATCATGACAAGCCAGATCCCGCTCAACTTCACCGTTCCGCCGGAAGCGGCCACTAGGCTGAATCGCCAGCATCGATTGATTCTGGAACGGCTACGACAGGGCCCGGCGAGAAATACGGAACTCGTGTTGCTCGCTCAGCGGTTTGGTGCCGGGTCGCGGAATTACGCGCTGCTGGTTGGGTGATCAGCCAAACTCCGGTAAGTCACGAGCGTGGAGTATACGAATACGAACTAATAGAAAGGATGCCATGAAGACCAACGGGGAAGTTAAGCCAGGAAGAATTCTAAAACTGAAGGAGTCTATCAAACACACCTTCAATAACGAAGAACTGCTCGATATGTCCAAGAGCTGCGCGCGGACGCATCAAGAATTGGACGCCCTGAATGGCGAGAAAGACCGCGTCGTAGCGGACTTCAAGGCGCAGATTCAATCCAAAGAGAACTCGATTAACGATTATAGCCGGCGCATCAGCAACGGCTATGAATACCGGATGGTCGAGTGTGAGCTCCACTATCACGATCCATCGAAGGGGATGAAGACTCTATTTCGTGTCGACACCGGAGACGAGGTCCGATCCACAAAGATGGAAGCACACGAAATGCAGGACGTTCTATTTGAGGAACCGGCTAACTTTGGCTCCGAAGTCGTACGGTCGGCAGTCGATCAGATTAACGCTGGCATTCTGAACACGAAAGACTTGACAGTTACGGCGAAAGTTGGGCGGATAAATCAGCCCGACTGGGTAGACAACCCGCACGGTAAGAAAGAAAAGAGCCCAAGGGCATGAGTGTTCCTAAACAGACTTCGTTGGCTCGTAATCGGCGCCGAAACAAACTCGAGATAGATCTCATGCGTAATATCGGTGCACAAATGTCCAACGTTTGTTTTAACCTTAGCCAACGTCCTGGCAAGGAAATCACGTCTGACTCTGCCGACAGCATGCGAACCCTATACCAGCAGTGGGATGCGATCAGGAAACAAGTAGCCGAGGTATGAAGCATCCCTGCATACTCGGTCTCGATCCTGGCCCGTCTGAAACAGGCTACGTCGTCTACGACGGTCACGTGATCGTGTCTGGGCACGAGGCCAATGGCACCGTATTGGAGCGTGTCCGTCGCTGCGCAGCGAATCCAGAAGCGGATATCCTGGCTGCCGAGACTTTCCGGCATTACGGTCCTCATCGACCGATTGGCAAGACGGTCCTGGATGGAATGTTCTGGCTTGGCCGGTTTTATCAGGAATGGTTGGGCTTATTC
>Ga0318562_10001230_pt1 | contig 11515 bp, 10 predicted proteins | sample GRESIP066b5f18_FD_203688 | JGI IMG/M metagenome (GOLD analysis project Ga0318562, IMG submission 203688) | Tropical soil microbial communities from Luquillo Experimental Forest, Puerto Rico - GRE.SIPMG.066b5f18 | ecosystem: Environmental > Terrestrial > Soil > Tropical forest > Bulk soil...
GGTGCGCTCAACGTTGCCGACCCGCGATCGCCCAGCGCGTTCATGGAGATTTGGCTTGCCGCCGCCGAAGCGCAGGGAATCGCCCGCAACACGGATTTCAACGGCGCCGTTCAGGAGGGCATCGGCTACTACCAGCTGACGCAGAAGAACGGGGAGCGCTGCAGCGCTGCGTCAGCTTTCCTGACGCCGAACCTCGGGCGAGGCAATCTTTCCGTTCGAACGCAGGCCCACGCCACGCGCGTCGTCTTCGAAGGCACGCGAGCGATCGGTGTCGAATACCGCAGCGGCGGCACCGCGCACGTCGTGCGGGCGCGACGCGAAGTGATCCTCTCAGCCGGAGCGTTTCAATCGCCGCAGCTCCTTCTGCTCTCGGGGATCGGCGACGCGACGACTCTGCGGGGAATGGGCATCGCGCCGGTGCTGCACGTACCGGGCGTCGGCCGCAATCTGCGCGATCACGTCGATTTCGTGATCGCGTACCGTTCGCAGCGCAAGGATCTGATCGGTTTCATGCCCGGCGATCTGGTCAACGCTTTGCGGAGTGCGATCCGCTATCGGCGCGAGCGCCGCGGGATCTTCACGTCGAACATCGCCGAGGGCGGCGGCTTCGTCAGGTCGTTGCCAGGCCTCCAAGTTCCTGACTTGCAGCTCCACTTCTGCATCGGGATTCTCGAAAGCCACGGCCGCAAGCTGCACGCGCATCGCGGGTTCTCGAGTCACGTCTGCTTATTGCGACCGAAAAGTGCCGGGCGCGTGACGTTGCAAAGCCCGGATCCACTCGCGGCGCCCTCGATCGATCCCGCGTATTATTCGCAGCCGGACGATCTCGAAACCATGGTACGCGGCTTCAGCATATCGCGAGGCATCATGGAGTCGCCGCTGCTCGCCCCCTACCGCGGCAAGGAGCTGTTCACGGCCGATGTGCAGAGCGATGCCGAGATTCGCGACGTTCTGCGAGAACGCTCCGACACGATCTATCATCCGGTCGGCACCTGCAGGATGGGCATCGACGACTCGGCGGTCGTCGATCCGCAATTGCGTGTGCGCGGGATCACCGGGCTGCGGGTCGCCGACGCCTCCGTGATGCCGACGCTGATCGGCGGTAACACGAACGCGCCGACGATCATGATCGGCGAGAAAGCGAGCGACATCATCCGAGGCATAGCTCCGCTGCCGCCGCTGCGCGAGCCCGTCGAGGGCTGCACGCTCGCCGAGGCGATTTCCGCGGAACCGCAATGAGGGCGGTGCGCTGTCACGCGTTCGGTCCAGTCGGGCATCTCGCGCTCGAGGACATCGCGTCGCCGAAGCCCGGCCCGCATCAAGCGGTCGTCACCGTCAAGGCGGCGGCGGTGAATTTCCCCGATACGCTGATCGTCCAGGGCAAGTATCAGATCAAGCCCGAAGTGCCGTTCACCCCGGGCGCCGAGTATGCGGGCATCGTCAAGGAAGTCGGCGAGAATGTCGCCAACGTGAAGCCAGGGGACGCGGTCCTCGGCGTGGGAGTGACGGGCGGGTTCGCCGAGGAGGCGCTGATCGACGCCGCAAGCCTGATACCGCTCCCCGTGGGTGCAGACTTCGCTGTAGCCGCTGCACTGACGATGGCGTACGGCACGACGCTCCACGCGCTCAAGGATCGCGCGAAGCTTGCGCCGGGCGAGACGATGCTCGTGCTCGGTGCGGGCGGCGGCGTCGGTCTGGCCGCCGTCGAAATCGGCAAGCTCATGGGAGCGACAATCATTGCAGCCGCATCGACGGATACGAAGCTCGATATTTGCCGGGCCCGCGGCGCCGACGCTGCGATCAACTACGACCGCGAGGATCTCAAGGAGCGAGTGCGCGTACTGACCGATAGCCGCGGCGCCGACGTCGTCTACGATCCGGTCGGGGGCTCCTACACCGCGGCTGCGTCTCGCAGCGTCGCCTGGAACGGCCGCTATCTCGTGATCGGCTTTGCTGCGGGAGAGATCCCGCACGTCCCGCTTAACTTGCCGCTCCTAAAAGGCTATTCGATCGTAGGCGTGTACTGGGGCGCATTCGTACAGCGCGAACCGGCGGCGAACGCGGCGAACATGAAGCAGCTGATGGAATGGGTCGCCACCGGGCGGCTCGCGCCGCTCATCTCCGCGCGCTATCCACTCGAGCAGGCCGTCGATGCGCTGTTCGCGATGATGCGGCGCGAGGTTGCCGGCAAGGTCGTCATCGTTCCGTAGCACCTTCAGGACATCGCGGCGTAGCCGCCGTCCACCGGAATCGCGGCGCCCGTGAGGAAATCGGACGCAGCGCTCGCCAGAAACACCGCGATTCCTGCGAGGTCGTCGACGTTCCCCCACCGGCCGGCCGGTGTACGGGCGAGCACGCGTTCATCGAGACCCGGAACCTCCTTGCGTGCGCGGTGCGTGAGGTCGGTGTCGATCCATCCGGGCAGCACCGCGTTGACCTGAATGTTGTCGGGCGCCCACGCGACCGCAAGCGATTTGGTGAGCTGCACGACGCCGCCCTTGCTCGCGCCATAGACCGGAGCAAAGGACGCCCCGAAAATCGAGAGGATCGATCCGACGTTGATGATCTTGCCACCCCCTGTGCGCGTCAGTTCCGGATAGGCGCTGCGCGCGCAGAGGAACGCGCTCGTCAGGTTGGTGTCGAGAACTTTGCGCCATTCGTCGAGCGCAAGCTCGTGCGCCGGTTTGCGGATGTTGATCCCCGCGTTGTTCACCAGAACGTCGAGCCGGCCCCAACGTGCGACCGTTTCACCGACCATGGCTTCGACCGAAGTCTCGCTGGTCACGTCGACGGCGATCGCCATTGCATCCGTACCGAGCGTCTGCAGCTCGCGCGCCGCGGAATCCGACTTTTCCTTGTTGCGCGCGGCGACGGCCACGCGCACGCCGGCGTTGGCGAGACCGCGGGCCATACCCAATCCGATCCCGCCGTTGCCGCCGGTTACGATGCCGACCTTGCCGCGCAGGTCGAACGGGTTTGGCAAGGGCATCGCCTAGTCCTTGCCTTGATTGATCGTGATGGGCGAGAGCTTGTTGCCGGAAAGTCCGTACTTCGCGGCGATCTGATCGTACGTGCCGTTCTTCTGCAGTCTCTCGAGCGCGCCCTTGATTGCATCGCGCAGCTGCGGCTCGGTCTTTGGCGTCGGGATCCCCATCAGCGATTCGGTGAAGGGGGTTCCGAGGGCCACGTAAGTATTGGGCTCGAGCTTCTGGTTGTAGGAGATCGTCTCGCTTCCCTGGACGCCGCCGTCGAGCCGCCCGGACTTGAGCTGCGTGCGCGCGTCGATCGAGCCTTCGGTCCCGATGGCGGTGATCGCCGGCTTGCCTTTAGCAACGCAGTTCTGCTTGCTCCAGTCTTCGATCTGCGCGGGCCAGTTGGTGCTGCGGCTCGCGCCGACTTTCTTGCCGCATAGATCGGGCGGCGTCTTGATCGTCGCCGCGTTCGCCTGCGACGTGTAGAACTGCGCGCCGCTCTTCAGGTAGTCGACGAAATCGACCTGTTCGCGGCGTCCGGGCAGGTCGCTCATTCCGGCCATCACGATGTCGACGCGGCCGGTGACGAGCGAGCTGATCATCTGCGCGAACGCGGTCTCCTGCCATTCGATTTTGAGTCCCAGCTCCTTCGCAATCGCTTCTCCCAGCTCGATGTCGAAGCCCATCAACTGGTTGGTCGCCGGATCCTTGTACGAGATCGGCGCGTAGTTGGGCTGCGTCGCGGCGACGAGCTTGCCGGCTTTCCTGATCCGGTCGGGCAGGTCCTGGGCCGCGGCCCAGGTAGCGATCGCGACCGCGAGCAACGCGGCCGCGGATTGCAGGATTTTCTTCATCGAACCTCCCCCTTGATCTGGCGTTCTGGAAATCCTCAGGATAGCACCGCAGCAATGAAATCGCGGGTGCGTGGATGCTCGGGATTGACGAGCACCTGCCGCGGCGAGCCGTACTCGACGATGGCGCCGTGATCCATGAACGCCACACGGCTCGCGACCTCGCGGGCGAATCCGAGCTCGTGCGTGACGACGATCATTGTCATCTCCGATCGCGCGAGATCGCGCATCACCTGCAATACCTCGCCCACCAGCTCGGGGTCGAGCGCCGAGGTCGGCTCGTCGAACAGCATCAGCTTCGGCTTCATCGCGAGTGCGCGGGCGATCGCGACGCGCTGCTGCTGGCCGCCGGAGAGGTCGGCCGGATAGGAGTCTCGCTTGGCTGCCAGGCCGACGCGATCGAGGAGCGCGAGCGCTTCGTCGATCGCTTCATTGCGCGGCCGCTGCTGGACCGTCACCGGGCCTTCGATGATGTTCTGAAGCGCGGTCAAATGGGCGAAGAGGTTGAAGCGCTGGAACACCATCCCGCTCGCGAGCCGCTGCCGTGCGATCTCGCGATCCGACAGCTCGATGAGCACATTGCCCTTCTGTCGGAATCCGCAAAGCTCGCCGTCGATCCAGATCGCGCCTTCGTCCGCCCGTTCGAGCTGATTGATGCAGCGGAGGAAGGTGCTCTTGCCGGAGCCGGACGGACCGACGATGCAGAGCACTTCGCTCCTGTCGACGGCGATTGAAATGCCGGAAAGCGCCGTGAACGTGCCGAAGCGCTTGACCACGTCGGTGGCGATGACCATCCTGCTCGAGTGGCCGGCCTTCACGACGCTCGCGCCTCCTCGACCTTGCGCTTCGCACGAATACCGCGCTGCCCGCGCGCGAAGTATCGCTCGAGGAAATACTGTCCGATCGACAGCGCCGACACGACGACGAGATACCAGATTGCGGCGACGATCAGAAGCTCCATCACACGCGCATTGGCGTAGTAGATCGTCTGCGCGGCACGCAGGATCTCCGCGTATTGAATCACGCTTGCGACGGACGTGAGCTTCACCATGCTGATCACCTCGTTGCCGACCGGCGGAATGATCACGCGCATCGCCTGCGGCAGCACAATCCGCCGCAAGAGCGTGAGTCGCGTCATCCCGATAGCCTTGGCGGCCTCGGTCTGGCCGGCGTCGACGGACAGGATTCCGGCGCGGACGACTTCGGCGGTGTAGGCGCCCTGGTTGATGCCGAGACCGAGCAGCGTCGCGACGAACGGCGAGATCACATCGACGGTGCGCGCTTCGAAAAGCCCTGGAATCCCCAGCGTCGGAAAGATCAGCGCGAGATTGAACCACAGCAGCAATTGGAGCAGCAGCGGCGTGCCGCGAAAGAACCAGATATAGAACTGCGCGACCCCGTAGAGGACAGGATTGGGCGACATCGCCATCACGGCGAACAGCACGCCGAGCGCGATGCCGAGTGCCATCGCACAGACCGTCATGACGATCGTGTTCACCAGTCCCGCGAGGATCGCCTTCGCGGTGAAGAACTGGCCGACGACGGCCCACGCGATCTGACCGCGGGCGAACGCGTTGATCAGAAACGCAAACGCGATCAGGATCAGGATCGCCGCGGCCCAGCGCCCGTAGAACACGCGGCGGACGAGCTTCAGATGCGCGATCGAATATGCATCCGCGGATTCGATCCGGGTGGCGGACGGTTCGCTCACGGCGAGTCGCGCCCTAGCCGCGAGGGCCGCCGTATGAACCCGTCCAGCGGCGCTGCGCATCGAGCCTCGCAGCGAGCCGGTCGAGCTGTTCGCGAACGCGAACTGGCGCTGTTCCGCCATAGCCGATCCGCGCGGCAACGGCCGCTTCGGGCGTGAGACTCGCCTTGAGATCGGGCGTCAACCGGTGATCGACCGCGACCAGATCGGCGTCGCCGATCTCGGCGAGTCCGACGCCCAGCTCCTCGCAGCGTCTGACGAGCGCGCCGGTGATCTCGTGCGCCGTGGCGAACGGCACGCCGCGTTTCGCCAGCCAGTCCGCGACTTCGGTTGCCAGCGTGAACCCCGCGACGGACTGCCGCGCGAGCTCCTCCGTTTGCACGCGCATCGTTCGCACAAGCCCGGCCATCGCCGGAAGCACGACGGTGAGCGAATCGATCGCCTCGAACGCCGCCTGCTTGTCTTCGGCGAGATCGCGGTTGTACGAGAACGGAAGCGCTTTCAACGCGACGAGCATCGTTGCGAGCGCACCGATGAGACGCGACGAGCGGCCGCGCGTAAGCTCGGCGATATCGGGGTTCTTCTTCTGCGGCATGATCGAGCTGCCGGTCGTGAACGCGTCGTCGAGCTCGACGAACCCGAACTGCCGCGACGACCAGAACACGATCTCCTCGGCGAGCCTCGAGAGGTTGACGCCGAGCATCGCGGTGACGAACAGGAGCTCGGCGACGTGATCGCGCGCTCCGACGGCATCGATCGAGTTCTCGCATGGCGCGTCATAGCCGAGCTCGCCGGCCGAGAGCTCGGGTCGAACGGCAATGGCGGAACCCGCGAGTGCGGCGGCTCCGAGCGGAGAACGTGCCGCTCGGCGGTCCCAATCGATCATCCGGTCTGCATCGCGCGCGAAGGCCTGCGCGTGCGCGAGCAGCAAGTGCGCGAAGACGATCGGCTGCGCCGGTTGCAGGTGCGTAAATCCTGGCGCAAGCGTATCGACGTGCTGCGATGCCTGCGCGACCAGCGCCTCCTGCAGGCCGAGAAGCGCTGCGACGATGTCGCGCGCGACGTATCGGAGGTACAGGCGCAGATTGTTGGCGGCCTGGTCGTTGCGCGAGCGCCCGGCCCGCAGCTTGCCTCCGAGGGGTCCCAGTCGCTCGACCAGGACGCGCTCGAGGAACGTGTGCACGTCCTCGTCGCCCGGAACCGGCGCAAGCGTGCCGGCGGCAACCTCTCGGCGCATCGCATCCAGCGCTGCAACGATCGTCGCGCATTCTGCGTCGGTCAGGAGGCCTGCTCGCTCGAGCTCGCGCGCATGCGCCTGCGATGACACGAGATCGTAAGGAGCCAGCCGATAGTGGTTAGGCGGCGAGCTCGAAAGGCGCATCAGCGCCGGATCGGGCGGCGAGCGAAAGCGCGCACCCCAGAGCTTCGTGTCGCTCATCGGCGAGTTGCGCTTGCGGTTTGCTTCGTGCGCTTGGGGTTCGCAGCGACCAGGCAAAGCTCGGTGAAGAGCATCTGCGCGCCCACGTGCGCCGTGTTGGTCGTCGCGTCGTACTGCGGAGCGACCTCGACGACGTCGGCGCCTATGACGTCGATCCCTGCAAGGCCGCGCAGGATCGCCAGCGCTTCGCGCGGCGTGAGTCCCCCGACTTCCGGCGTGCCGGTGCCGGGGGCGAAGGCAGGATCGATCCCGTCGACATCGAAACTCACATAGGTCGGGCCGTCGCCGACGACTGCGCGCGCTTTGGCGACGACGGCCTCGATTCCCATGGCGACGACATCCTCGGCGTGGAGCACCGTCATTCCCGATTCGTACGAAAACTCCCAAAGGTATTCGGCGCCGCCGCGGATTCCGATCTGGATCGAGCGCTCGGGGTCGAGCACGCCCGCAAGCACTGCCTGGCGGAAGGGTCCGCCGTGATGAAATTTCGAGCCTTCATACTCGCCGGCCGAGTCGCAGTGCGCGTCGATGTGCACCATGCCCACCGCTCCGTCGCGCCCCAGCGCTTTGAGGATCGGATAGGTGATCGAATGATCGCCGCCCACGGCGAGCGGAACGACATTCGCACCGCGGATCCTGTCGAAGAACGATTCAATGTCCGCGATGCATTGGTCGAGCGAGAAACGGCTTGCCATCGGTACATCGCCGATGTCCGCGACCTTGAGCACGGCCATCGGAGCGATCTTCAGCGCATGGTCGTAAGGGCCGATCCGCTCGACGGCACGCACCGCACGCGGACCGAGACGCGCGCCGGCGCGATTGGTGACGCCGAGATCCATCGGCACGCCGACCAAGGCGACGTCGATATCGCCGAACGCGCTTTTCGCTGCGCCGGCGGTGAGGTCGAAATCGAGCATCGGCGCCGAGAGAAAAGTTGCGACACCGGCGAACGGCCACTTGCGCTTGTCCGGTTGGGTGAAGACCTGCGAGGCCACAGCGGCGAACCGCGGATCGAAGATATCGCCGCCTTTCGCGTTGGCGTACTTGCGCCGCAGGGCAGCGAGTTTGTCCTGATCCATTCGGACGGGTGTCGTGAAGGCGCGCGGAAATCTTCGGCAGCGCGAACTCCCCACGCTGCGGCGATCGTTCCGCCGTCAGATAGTATGCACTGCGGGCACGCGGGTCAATGCGATGCGGGGTACCGCCGCGAACACAAGCGATATGGCAGACTTGGGGCGGCGCGATTCGCCGCGCGACAAAGCCGGACCGCGATCTTGGACGATCGAATGAGATCGGCGTTTCGCATCGACAGCGTGCTGACGCTTGTCGTGATCGGCCACGCGCATGCTGCGATCGATCGGATCGCAGGCGACCGCGGCCATCGGCTCGCGATGATCGCGACGCTGACGGTGCGTGGTGTGGTCATCGGAATTCTCGGCACGGCGCTCACGCAACGCGTGCTGATAAGGATCGGATCGTGGATGGCGGGCATCAAGGTGGCACCGCTGCTCGGCCTCGAAGAATTCTTCTTGTCCACGGTGCCGCTCGTTTGCAATGCTCCGGCGTGGCGATTCAATCCGAATCGTTGCGCGCCGCAGCCCTGGCAGCGCAAATCTTCACTCGACCGGAGTCCCCTCCGGCACCTCAGGGCGCCGGATGGATCGGATGGGGTGCGATGTCGCGCGCGAGCTCCGCGCGATAGGGTGCCAGCGCGGCGACCATCTGCGCAAAAATCTTAGGTGTCGCCGCAATCACCTGTCCGCCGTGCAGGAAATCGCCCTCGCCGGTCAGGTCGCCGATGAGACCGCCAGCCTCCTGAATCAAGACGCTTCCAGCCGCGACGTCCCACGGGTTGAGCCCCACTTCCCAGAATCCATCGTAGAAACCCGCGGCCACGTACGCGAGGTCGAGCGCCGCTGCGCCCGGCCGTCGCAATCCCGCGGTGTGCTCGATCATCGTCTTCATCATGCGCAGGTAGGTATCGAGGTAGCGACCGTCTCGAAACGGGAATCCGGTTCCGATGAGGCATTCGCGCAGGTGTTGGCGCTTGGATACCCGAATCCGGCGGTCGTTGAGGAACGCGCCGCGCCCGCGCGTCGCGGTGAAAAGGTCATTGCGGATCGGATCGTAGACGACGCCCTGCGTCATCTGGCCGCGCTGCGACAGCGCGATTGACACGCAGTATTGCGGGAAGCCGTGCAGGAAATTCGTCGTCCCGTCGAGCGGATCGATGATCCAGACGTTCTCAGCGTCGGCATTCGTCCCTCTGGCCGTGCCTTCCTCTGCTAGAATCGCGTGGTCCGGAAAGCTCCCGAGCAGCACCTCGACGATCGCGCGCTCGGCTTCGCGGTCGACTTCGCTCACGAAGTCCTTCGGGCCCTTCGACGTGACCGTGAGCAGGTCCAATTCGCGGGCGCCGCGATTGATGATGTTACCGGCGCGGCGCGCTGCCTTCACCGCGATCGTGAGCATCGGATGCATGGTGCGGACTGTTACCGGCTTCCGGCAGGCGAAGCAGAAGAACAAGGCAGCCATTGTAACCGCTGGCGACGACACCCGTCGCGAGTGAGCTCGCGAACCCTCGATGCCGGTACCCTTCGATCGCCTTTCCGCCGTGCGGATCGTGCTCGTCGCGACGAGCCACCCGGGCAACATCGGTGCTGCGGCACGCGCGATGCACACGATGGGTCTTGCGCGCCTCGTTTTGGTGAAGCCGCGCCGCTTCCCCGACCCCGAAGCCGCTGCGCTCGCGTCCGGCGCGACCTCGGTACTCGATCGCGGCCAGGTGGTCGCCACGCTCGACGAAGCGCTCTCCGGTTGCGTGCTGATCGTAGGGCTCTCGGCGCGGCCGCGCGAGTTCGCGGGCCGCGTTCTCGGGTTGCGCGAAGCCGCAGCCGATGCCATCGCGCACTGCGAGTACGGCGACGTCGCGCTCGTATTCGGCACCGAAATGTCGGGGCTCTCGAACGCCGAGCTCGCGCGATGCAACCCAGTCGCGACCATTCCCGCCAATCCCGACTACGCATCGCTCAATCTCGCGGCTGCCGTTCAGGTTGCATGCTACGAATTGCGTCTGGCCGCAGGCGACGCGAGCGTGTGGCGCGCGCCGCGATTCGAGCCCGCGTCGTTCGACGAGATCGAGGCGCTTTACGCGCATGCCACGAGAACGCTCGCGGATATGCGATTCCTCTCACCGCAGATGCCCCGGCGGCTCTTACCGCGGTTGCGGCGGCTCTTCGCCCGCGCTGCGCTCGAAAAGGAGGAGGTCAGTATCCTGCGAGGAATCCTCGCGCGAATCGATCAGATCATGGACCGGCGATGAAGCACGCCTTCGTCGTCGACCGCGATGTCGATCCAGCCGTCGTCGCCGCTGACGGCGGTCTGCTCAAAAGTTGAGCACTTCAGTCGGAGATGCGAAAATAGCACGCATGTTCGACCGAATCCGTGAAGATATCGCGGTTGTTTTCGACCGAGATCCCGCCGCGCGATCGAAGTGGGAGGTGCTCACCTGCTACCCGGGGCTGCACGCGCTCGTCTGGCACCGAGCGGTGCCGAGTCGACTCTGGCGTTCCGGCTTCCGATGGCTCGCCCGCTGGCTTGCGCACTGGAGCCGCTGGCTGACCGGAATCGAAGTTCACCCGGGCGCAATCATCGGGCGACGCGTGTTTATCGACCACGGAATGGGTGTGGTGATCGGCGAGACCGCCGAGATCGGTGACGACTGCACGCTCTATCACGGCGTTACGCTTGGCGGAACGTCGTGGAATGCGGGCAAGCGGCATCCGACGCTCGGCAAGAACGTCGTCATCGGCGCCGGCGCGAAAATACTCGGCCCCATCCTTGTCGGCGATGGCGCGAAGATCGGCTCGAACGCCGTCGTCGTCCGCGACGTTCCACCGGGCGCGACCGCGGTCGGGATTCCGGCACGGATCCTCGTCGACCACGAAGCGAGGCGCCGCGAAGACCACGCGGCGAAGCTGGGCTTCTCGGCTTATGCGATCTCAGCCGACATGAACGATCCGATGGTCCAGGCGATCCATCGTCTGATCGACCACGCAGCATCGACCGATGCGCAGCTGCAGGGCCTGATCGACGAGCTTCGACGCAGCGGAGTCGAGTGCGGGGACGCCAAGGCCGTCGCCGAAGGCTTCGATCCGCAGAAACTGAACGAAATGCTCGACTGAGCTCGCTACGCGCGCGGCTTCACGCGCCGCGCGCACTCCGTCGCGCGCTCGCGCGCCTCCGATGTATCCGCGCCGGTCGCAAGCGCGACGCCCATCCGCCGTTTCTTATACGCTTCCGGCTTGCCGAAGAGCCGCAGATCGGACTCGGGCACCGACAGCGCATGCGCGATGTTGTCGTAGCGGATTCCGCGTCCGTCGACACCGCCGTATATAACAGCCGAAGCGCCAGGCGAGCGCAGCCGCACGTCGACCGGCAGTCCGAGGATCGCGCGCGCGTGAAGCTCGAATTCGCTCTGCACCTGTGTGGCCATCGTGAACATTCCGGTGTCGTGCGGACGCGGGCTCACCTCCGAGAACCAGAC
>Ga0318562_10001232_pt1 | contig 11510 bp, 11 predicted proteins | sample GRESIP066b5f18_FD_203688 | JGI IMG/M metagenome (GOLD analysis project Ga0318562, IMG submission 203688) | Tropical soil microbial communities from Luquillo Experimental Forest, Puerto Rico - GRE.SIPMG.066b5f18 | ecosystem: Environmental > Terrestrial > Soil > Tropical forest > Bulk soil...
CCCACGGTCGCAGCCCGAATCCCGGCAAGCAAACCGCCATCCGCAGTTAAATCAATGATTCAAAATGGTGCCGCCGGGGAGGCCGCCGGCGGCACTTGCATCTCTGGCGGGAGACGCTTAGTCGCACCGCTGCAGAAGACCAGGCCTCGAACTGTCGATCCGGATCGGCAACCGGCAGAGGACGGAGCCGCCGGCGAGGTGCGACTGACTGTTGGTGCCGGACGCCGCCGCCACGCGACCGTGAGACGCCGTCGCCACATAAAAGCGGTTTGCGTTGGTGGTGAGAGACGAATCCGCGTCGGCTCGGCTGCCCACCCCGGAAGTGCAAACTAAAACTAGACCTGGAATTCCAAGCGCGAGGAGCCCCCTCCTGAGAATCTGGCTCATGGTATCGTTTATTCCTCTGCTCATTCCGATGAGTGGATCTGTCCGTTCCGTCGCTCGTATAAAGCGCCGTCGCAGAGGTCTATTGAATGATCTTGCTTTTTATTGTTCGATCCCGCGCTTATTCACTGCACCGGCGAGTGCCGCAGGCGGCGCCAACTCGCCGGGCTCGCGCCGACAATGCGGTGGAAGAGCCGTGTGAGGTGCGCTTGGTCGGCCAGTCCGCAGGCCACGGCGATGCAGGCAAGCGGCTCATCGGTCAGAAGCATCATTTCCTGCGCTCGTTCAATTCTCCGGCGGACGATGTACGCATGCGGGGGCAACCCGAAATCCGAGCGAAATGCCTTCGAGAAGTAGCTCACGCTGAGACGCGCCGCCTGGGCCATGTCCTCGAGCGCAATTGTGTCCATCAAGTTCGCTTCGACGAACTCGATCACGCGCCGGGCCTGCCAGGGTGCGAGATGGCTACGGCCGGACGACCCGTTCAAAGAATGTCGTGAAGCGCCTTGATGTTGCACTTCTGCGCTGAGAAGGGCGGTGGCGCGCGCGATGAATTCGTTCGCCCGCTTGATGTCGCCGGCGAGCGCCTGTTGCGCTGATCCGAGCAGCTTGAGAAGGAGCGTCGGCAACATGGGCAGGTCGGGCCGCGCCTGAGCGTGCGGGCTTCGTTCAGCCGGGCTCGCTCCCCGCCTGGTGAGCGCGCTGGCGGGACGCATCGCTGGCGATTGCTCGGTCAGCGCGATTTCCGCGGTTTGCAGAATTGTTTCGTGTGCCCGTTCTAGTTCCGTCATGACCCGCGCCCTCCGACCATGCGTCGGTAATCAGGAGCAATCTCCGGAACCGTTTCTCTTTCGGCGGGGCCGGAGTGCTTGAACAGGCGGGATTGTTGCGAAGCGGTCGCGGTTTGGCTGTGGGAAAAATCACCATTCTGCGAAAATAGGGAGGATCGGAGTCTTGCCGACCTAGCGCGGGGCGAAGCACGGCCTGAGACGTCGACCTTCGCGGAGGGCTGCTACTCCCCAGCGATCTTCAGCGGCACCCGGCCACTTGCGCGAAGATCGCCGGCGCGCAGGCGCTCCTCGGCCTCCCACATGTAGTTGCGGGTCAGCGGCAGCGCTTCCTGGTGCATGGCGATCTGCATCTGGAAGTTCATCATGTCCTGGTATTGGAAAGAGGTCTCTGCGCCGGCCAGGTAGAACTCCCACATCCGGCAGAAACGCTCGTCGTAGAGAGCCTTGACCTCGTCGCGGTGGGCGAGGAACTGCTTCCGCCAATAGCGCAACGTCTTGGCGTAGTGGAGGCGAAGGATCTCGATGTCCGTCACCTTCATGCCGCTCCCCTCGACCGCCGGCACCACCTCCGAGAGCGCCGGGATGTAGCCGCCCGGGAAGATGTATTTCTGGATCCAGGGACTGGTATCGCCGGGGCCGTCAAACCGAGCGATGGAGTGAAGAAGGATCACGCCGTCCTTGCTGAGGAGCTTTTTGCAGGCGGCGAAGAACTGGCGGTAATGGCCGACGCCGACGTGCTCGAACATGCCGACCGAGACGATGCGGTCGAATGGCCCGGTGACCTGGCGATAGTCCTTGAGGAGGAAGCGGACGCGGCTGCCGAGACCCTTGTCCGCGGCGCGGCGATTGGAGACCGCGAACTGCTCGTCCGAGAGGGTCACCCCGGTCACGTCGACGTTGGCCCGCTCGGCGAGATAGAGGCCGAGGCCGCCCCAGCCGGAGCCGATATCAAGGACGCGCTGTCCCGGCTCGAGCGCAAGCTTGGCTGCAAGGTGCCGCTTCTTGGCGAGCTGCGCTTCCTCGAGGCTGGCGCCGGGGTCCTCGAAATAGGCGCAGGAATATTGCAGGTCGTTGTCGAGGAAGAGCGAATAGAGCCGTCCGTCGAGATCGTAGTGGGTGTGGACGTTGCGACGGGCGCGCAACGGCGTGTTCATCTGGCGGAGGCGCCGGGTGTAATAGCGGAGGCCAAGGCCCGCCTTCATCCACCATTTCGGCGCCCAACTGCTGATGTTCGATTGCGCCACCGCCAGGAAGTCGTACAGCGAGCCCTCATCGACGACGAAGCCGCCGTCCATGAATTCCTCGCCGAGCTTGAGATGCGGATAAAGAATGACGCCCATCTCCGCCCGCGGCGAGGTGAAGCGGACGCGCACCCGCGTTCCGGTGCCGTCGCCGAAGCGGTGGACCTCACCCTTGGCATCGACGACTTCGAGCGACCCCACACGGATCGTCCGGTCGAGAAAGCCGTGCAACAGCCGGTTCATGCGACGCAGCTCGCGATCAAGGTGCTCCCCGCGCGCTTCGCTCGGAGAGAGCTGGGACTACGGTTGCGGCTGCCGATCTCCGCGGCAGCCGCAACAACCAGTTAATCCTGAATCGCGGGCAAGCTCAACCGGTTGCAGGTTCGCTTGCGGTGGTTTCCGCTTCCGGCGCCTCGGCTTCCGGCTCGACTTCTTCGCCTTCGACCTGAGGTACGCTCAGATCCTCGCCGTGCGCCTGCCGCGCGGCCTCGTCCTCGCTCCGGGCAATGTTGACGGTCACGTTGGCGTCGACCTCGGGGTGAAGCGCGATCGCCACCGTGTGGAGGCCGATCGTCTTGATCGGACTGTTGAGCGAGACCTGGCTGCGGTTGACGGCGAAGCCGCCGGCCTCCATGACCTCGGCAAGGTCGCGCGCGGTCACCGAGCCGTAGAGCTGTCCGGTCTCGCCCGCCTGGCGGACGACGACGAAGGCCTGGCCGTTGAGCTTGCTCGCAACTGCCTCGGCTTCCTGGCGCCGTTCGAGATTGCGGGCCTCGAGATGGCCGCGTTGCGACTCGAACCGCTGGCGGTTGGCGTCGGTCGCCCTGAGCGCCTTGTTCTGAGGGAGAAGGAAATTACGCGCGTAGCCGTCACGAACGCGCACGACGTCACCCATCTGGCCGAGCCGGGCGATGCGTTCGAGGAGGATCACTTCCATGGGTCCACTCCTTCGGGAGGAGCGAATAGCGAGATAGCGAATAGCCGAATAGAGGACAAAAAACCAACTATTCGCTATTCGCTACTCTCTATTCGCTATTTTATGACGTAGGGGAGCAGCCCGAGGAAGCGCGCGCGCTTGATGGCGCGGGCGAGCTCGCGTTGCTTGCTGGCTGAAACGGCGGTGATCCGCGACGGGACGATCTTGCCGCGCTCGGAGATGTAGCGCTGCAGGAGCCGCACGTCCTTGTAGTCGATCTTCGGGGCGTTGGCGCCGGAGAACGGGCAGGTCTTGCGGCGGCGGAAAAAGGGCCGGCGCGTCGGCAGCTGATTGATGTCGACCATTACTCTTCGCCTCCGGCTGGCGCCTCTTCTTCCTCGCGACGCGGCGGACGGCCACGTCCGCCATCGCCGCGGCCGCCGTCACGATCACGATCACGATCGCGACCGCCAAAGCCGCGGTCCGAGCCGAAACGCCCGCCGCCCCCGCGGTCGTCGCGGTCGCGGCGGTCATCGCGGTCCCGCTTCTGCATCATCGCCGAGGGACCCTCCTCGAGTGCATCGACGCGGATGGTGAGCACCCGGATCACGTCCTCGTTCAAGCGCTGCTGGCGCTCCATCTCGGCGACCGCTGCGGGCGGCGCATCGATGTTCATGAGCGTGAAATGCGCCTTGCGGTTCTTGCGGATCCGATAGGTCAGCGACTTCAAGCCCCAAGGCTCGACCTTGGCGATCTTGCCGCCGTTCTGCTCGATGACGCCCTTGAACTGCTCGGTGAGCGCCTCGACCTGCTGGCCCGACACGTCCGGTCGGGCCAGGAATACATGTTCATAGAGGGGCATATCTGCCTTTCCAAAAGTGTTGCCGGCGCTAAGCCTCACCGAAGCCTCGAAAGGCTTGAGTGAACTTCGAGAGCGGGAACACCGGGAAGACGGGCCATCCTGACCCTACGGCTCGCGCCGCCTCCCGTTCAGCCCCCGGCCGGAGTCCGTTCGGACGAGGGCGGATATATACGGGGGAGGGCGGGGATTGCAAGGGAGATGATGCACCCGCGCGCGGCTGAGCACCGGGTTGACGGCGACCACGCCGCCGCCTAGGAGCCGGTCGGGGAGTGCGCAGCCGGAATGTCGGAAACGGTCACCGAGCCACAGCCGTCCAGCGGATCGACGTTCCGCCGCGACGAGCTCCGTTGGGCGGCGGCTCTCATCCTGGTGGTGACCGGGCTCCGCTTGTGGGCGGCGGCCGATGCCGGCCTCAACCCGGACGAGGCTTACTACTGGTACTGGTCGCGTTACCTCGCCCCGAGCTACTACGACCATCCGCCCATGGTCGCGTATGTTATTCGGCTGAGCACCGGTCTCCTCGGCGACGCGCCATTCGGCGTGCGCTTTCTTTCCCTACTGCTGATCGTCCCGATTTCGGCGGCGACCTATTTGACCGGCCGTCTTCTCTTCGACCGCACAGTGGGCGTTCGTGGCGTCCTTTGGCTGAATGCGACCATTCTCCTCGGTGTCGGCGGCCTCATCGCGACGCCGGATGTGCCGTCGGCGCTCTTCTGGATCCTGACGATCCTGACCTTTGCCATCGCCGTCCGCAGCCGCCACGGCGCCTGGTGGCTGCTCGTCGGCGGTTCTGCCGGGCTCGGCGTCCTCTCCAAGCTCACCGACCTTTTTCTCGTGCCGGGGCTTTTCCTCTGCCTTCTCCTCGACCGCGATCTTCGCCGCTGGCTCAGGACGCCATGGCCCTGGCTTGGCGTCGCGGCTGCGGTTCTCGTGCTCATGCCGATGATCCGCTGGAACCTGGCCCACGATTGGATCACGTTCGTGAAGCAGCTCGGCCGCGCCGAGCCGCGCCGGTTCTACCCGCAGGGCCTGCCGGAATATGTCGCCGCGCAGTACCTCCTTCTCAATCCGGTGGTTGCCACGTTTGCCGCGATCGGCGTTGTCCTCGGGCTCCGCCGCAAGCTCGTCGATGCGGCGCCGGGCCTCCGCATCCTCATCTTCACCAGCCTGCCGCTCCTTGCCTATTTCGCCGTGCACGCCCTCTTCGCCCGGGTCGAAGGGAACTGGCCGGTGCCGGTATACGCTTCGCTCGCGCTGATCGCCGCCGTCGCCGGCGAGCGCACTGCCGGCGCCGGCTTGGCTCGCCTCCGGGCCGCGGCGGTTCCCATCGGCTTTGTCGTCGCCACGGTCGGGCTCATGATCATCGCCAATCCCTACGGGATCATCCCGCCGGGCTCCGACCCGGCCAGGGTGATGCACGGCTGGGATCGGTTCGCCGCCGATGTCGCGGAGCTCCGCCGACAAAGCGGTGCGCCGTGGATTGCGGCATCGAACTACTCGATCAATGCGGTGCTGGTTTACTATCTTCGCGACACCGGCATCCCGATCAGGGACGTGACCGAGCCGGTCCGCTACGCCTTCGCGCCGCCACCCGATCCCTCCCTTCGCGGTGAGCCGCCGCTCTTGGCATCCGACAAACCCTTCGACCAGACGCGGCACAGCTGTTTCGACAAGCTGACGCCAGTCGCGCCCGCCGACGGCGATCGCAGCGATCGCGTGCACATGGTCTTCGCCTATCTGGCGGAGCAGCCGGCGCCGGGGCTGCTCACGAGGCCCTGCTAGCGCGCGGCAGCTTCGTCCCGCGTGGCTCGAGGCTCGCCGCCGCGCCGCGAGCGCCTCACCGTGAGGGGCGAGGAGTTTGCACAACGGTTTGGGCGAAGGCCGCAACCGAGCAGCTCATCACGCCCGATCCGCCTACTCCAGCCACCTCATGGTGAGGCGCTCGCCGCAAAGCGGCGAGCCTCGAACCACGTCCCGCCCCGCAACAAGCACCGTCCGCAGAGCGCCGTCATGGTGCGCTTCCCGGCACGATCGCCGCCGGGAGCGCGTAGCAATGGTCGGCGATGGCGCCGGCCGTCGTCACCCAGATACGCTCGCGCGCCGCTGCGATGTGCGCGAGGGCGCGCCGGAGATGGCGGAGGCGGTGGGGGTGGCCGACCAGGTAGGCGTGGAGCGCGATGCCCATCACCAGGGGAGCGTCGATCGACTGGTCGAGCATCTCGTCGAAGGTGTCGACGATCATGTCGGCGAACTCGGCGCCGCCCGCCTTGCGAACGGCGATTGCCGGGATGTCGTTGAGTTCCTGCGGGTAGGGGACGGCGAGGATGCGGCCGCCGTTTCGCACCCGCAGGAAGATCGGCTGGTCGTCCATCGCCCAGTCAAGGAGGTAGCGGTAGCCGGCTTCGGCAAGGAGGTCGGGGGTCACGGCACTTTCCGAGATCCACGGGCCGAGCCAGCCGCCTGGCTGGCGGCCCTCCGCCGCCCGGATGCGCTCTGTCGCGTCGGCGATGAGTGCCTGCTCGGCGGCCTCGGCGAGGGTGCCCTGACGTTCGGAATTGCTGCGACCATGCCCGACGATCTCATCGCCGCGCGTGCGGAAACCAGCGACGAGGTCCGGCGCGTAGTCGTATAGCGAGGCGTTGAGCAGCACTGAGGCGGGAAACCGCAAAGTCTGCAAGAGCTCGAGGAGACGCCAGGCGCCGACCCGGTTGCCGTAGTCGCGCCAGGAATAATTGAGGACGTCGGGTTGGTGGCTCGGAGCAAGCTCGGCACCGAGGCCCTCGCCGAAGGCAAAATGCTCGAGGTTCAGGCCGATATAGACGGCGAGGCGCTTGCCGTGAGGCCAGTCATAGACGGGCCGGCCGGTGATGCCGCTGTAGTCGTAGCGGCCATGCTGGGGGAGGAGGCCGTGGTGGGGGCGGACCATGATCCGGCGGTCAATCCATGCGGACGCCGCCGGTCACGTTGACGCCCTGGCCGGTCATGAAGCGTGCGGCGTCCGAGGCGAGGAAGAGAACGACGTCGGCAACGTCCTCGGGCTCCTCGATGCGGGCCATCGGCGTCTGCGAGACATATTCGGCACGCACCGCTTCCGGCGTCATGCCGCGCAGCTCGCCCTCCCAGATGATCTCCCGCTCTTGCATCGAGGTACGGACGAAGCCGGGGCAAACCGCGTTGACGCGGATGCCATGCGGGGCCATTTCGCGCGCCAACGCCTGCGTCCAGCCGAACACGGCGAACTTGCTCGCCGAATAGTGGGCGAGAAGGGGGGCGCCGACCTTGGCGGCGAGCGAAGCGGTGTTGACGATCACGCCTGGCCGCTTCTCGGCGAGAAAATGGCGGCAAGCGATCTGGTTGCTGAGGAAGACGCCGCGCGCATTGACGTCGAAGTTGAAGTTCCAGTCTTCGTCGGTGAGATCGACCGCCCGGCGCATCGTCGAGACGCCGGCATTGGCGCAAAGGATATCGAGACCGCCGAGATGGGCGATTGCCGCCTTAAAGGCGTTCTCGGTCGAGGCGCGATCGCGGACGTCGATCTGAAACGCCGCCGCGCCGCCGCCGATCTCCGCCGCGAGGGCTTTTGCCGCCGCAAGGTCGATGTCGGTCAGCACAACCCGGACGCCGGCGCGCGCCAGCGCCCGCACGATTGCCGCCCCGATCCCGCGGGCGCTGCCGGTCACCAGCGCGCGCCGACCCCTGAGATCGAAGATTTCGGCCATCCATCCCTCCATCGTCGTGTTCACACTTCCACAGACTGATAGGAAACTCAACGGATTCGGACGCTCGACTTATCGATTATGTGCGAATATGATCGCAAATGGGTTTTAGGTGATGGGTTTTAGGTGTTAGGGATTTGGTTTTGGCAAATCTGAGGGATTCCAACACCTGACCCTAACTCCTGATCCCCAACACCCAACACCCAACACCTAGTCCCTTCTTGAGACGGAAGGCGTGAAGCACACTCCATCCCTGACCGATGCCGAGCCCGACTTTCGTCGGATCCCGGCCGGGGCGCGCCACGCCCGCATCCTGCAGCTGGTCGACAGCGGCGGCTTCATTCTGGTTTCCGACGTCGCCACGCGTCTCGCCGTCTCGGAGATGACCATCCGCCGCGATCTCACGGCGCTCGAGGACAAGGGCCTGATCGTGCGCACGCATGGCGGCGCCATGGGCATCGGGCGGCGCGAGGTGTTCGACGTCGCCGAGCCGGCCTTCTCCAGCCGCCGGCGCCGGAATGCGGTGAGCAAGGGGAGAATCGCGCGCGCCGCCGCCAGGCTGATCGGCGACCGCGAATCGATCGGCATCGATGTCGGGACGTCGACGTTGGCGCTCGCCGAGGAAATCGCCGACCGCAGCAACCTCGCCGTCTTCACCAACAACCTCTATGCCGCGGCGGTGCTCGGGCGCGGCAACTGTCCGGTGCATGTGCTCGGCGGTGCCGTGCGCGGGCCGGAGCTTTCGGTGGTCGGCTCGCATCCGCTTCAGCAGATCCGGCAATACTACCTGAGCAAGCTCTTCCTCGGCGTATCGGGCGCGACGGTCGAGGGCTTCTTCGACTATTCTCCCGAGGATACCGAGATAAAGCGTGCCTTCATGGCCCAGTCGGAAGCGGTGATCGTGCTTTGCGACGCCTCGAAATTCGACCATCGCTCCGTCGTCAAGGTCTGCGAGCTTGGCGAGGTTGCCACCCTCGTCACCGATGCCCCGCCTCCCGACCATCTCGCCGCCGCGCTTGCCCGCGCGGGTACAGAGGTCGTGGTCGCCCAGTAAGAGGAATCCTTCGATGCCCTTCGATTTCTTCGGTGCGCGCCGCAAGGTGGTTGTCGCCATGGCGCATATCGGCGCGCTGCCCGGGACGCCGCTCTATGACGCCGACGGCGGCGTCGACCGGCTGATCGAGGGAGTACGGCGCGACGTCGACAAGCTGCAGGCGGGCGGCGTCCACGCCATCATGTTCGGCAACGAGAACGATCGGCCCTACCGCTTCAAGGCGACGCCGGAGACGATCGCCGCGATGACTGCGGTGGTGATGGCGCTGAAGCCGTCGCTGAAGGTACCCTTCGGCATCAATTATCTCTGGGATCCCTACACCTCGGTGGCGATTGCCTGCGCCACCGGCGCCCAGTTCGTCCGCGAGATTTTTACCGGCTTGTTTGCCTCCGACATGGGCCTGTGGCAGCCCAATGCGGCCGACGCGCTGACGCTCCGGCGCAATCTCGGCCGGCCCGACCTCAAGGTCTTCTACAACGTCAATGCAGAATTCGCGGCGTCGCTCGACACGCGGCCGATCGAGCTTCGCGCCAAGAGCGCCGTCTTCTCGTCGCTCGCCGACGCCATCCTCGTCTCCGGCCCGTTGACCGGCCAGGCGGTCGACACCTCCGACTTGCGCCGCGTCCGCGAGGCGGTCGCCGGCACCCCGGTCCTCGCCAATACCGGCGTCCGCATCGACAATGTCCGCGAGATTTTCGCGATCGCCGACGGCTGCATCATCGGCACCCATTTCAAGGTCGACGGCAATACCTGGAACCCGGTCGACGGCGATCGCGTCAAGCGCTTCATGGACGTCGCCAATGCGCTTGGATGACCGCCATCGTCGAAGCGAATGACACGAACGTTGGTGAAACGCTGAGCGAGAGGCTGTCCAGTCGGGGACATAGGTGACACTTTGATCCAGGCACATAGGTTACACATTTTGGGTTGGAGGCTCGGGTTTTTTCGGCAGCCTTGGTTCGCCCTTGCGGAAGGTGCCGGCGCGATCGAGGTAGCCGAGGAGTATCGGTCCATAGTGGATGGTGTGGATGCCTTCTTCGGTGTCGACGATGCCGATCGGCTCGCCGATGAGAGCTTCGCTCAGGAAGACGCGACCACCCAGCCACTTGATATCACCGTTGTTATGAACCCGGCGCACCTGATGATCGGCCGGGTATTCGGGCTCACGCAGGCGACCGCTATAAGATCGTGGCGACGGCTGATAGTGCTCAGCCGGCGTAGCCAGCTCGAGCGCTTCATGCGGGCGCTCGTCGTTGAAGATCTGGCGGAACTCGTTGAACCGACGTTGCTGCGCTCGCTTATTGGCTGCCGGCGGATTGGCGGTTTCTTGCTTGAGGGTCAGGTGCATTCGCTCGTGGCGACCGTTCTGATCCGGTCGACCAGGCTTGATGTACTCAGGCTTGACCCCCGCCTTGATCAGCCGCGTCCAGGATCGAGACCTATTTTCTTGCAGTTCCTTCGCTTAACCGTCCGAGCCTCCCAGTCGAAGTCACTTATCTGCTGACAGTGGAGATTCAAATGAGATCATCGAGCCTCAAGAGGAGGGCTAGCCTCGCCTTTGCCGCTTGCGGAGTGGCCACTTACGAGACCGAGCAATAGGCGCCCTAATAATGGCGAAGCTAGTTATCGGCCTTGATATCGGCACTACGTCGACGATCGGCATCCTGATCGACCTGCCGGACAGGGTGATTGCCGTCGCCTCCCGACCGGTACGCCTGTCGTCGCCGCATCCCGGATGGGCGGAGGAAGATCCCGAGGAGTGGTGGCGGAACGCCTGCGCGATCCTCAAGGAGCTGATGGCGGCTGCTCCCGGCCGTGAGCTCGCCGGCATCTGCGTCACCGGCATGGTTCCGGCGCTGATCCTCCTCGACCAAGCCGGCAATCTCCTCCGGCCGAGCATCCAGCAAAGCGACGGCCGCGCCGCCGCAGAGGTCGATGCGCTCGCCACCGAGTTGGACGAAACAACATTCCTCGCCCGCACCGGCAACGGCATCAACCAGCAGCTCATCGCGACCAAGCTCCGCTGGATCGAGGCGCACGAGCCGGAGATTTTTGCCCGAATCGGCACGGTCTTCGGCTCCTATGACTTCGTCAACTGGCGCCTGACCGGCGTCCTCGGCATCGAGCAGAACTGGGCGCTCGAGGCCGGCCTCGTCGATCTCGCCGACCACGCCGTCCGCGACGATCTCGTCGCACTCACCCATCTCCCGCTCGATGCCTTTCCAAAGAAGCACGCGCCGCAACAAATCATCGGGACGGTCACAGCCTCGGCGGCGGCCGCAACCGGCTTGCCGGCAGGGCTGCCGGTATTCGGTGGCGCCGCCGATCACATCGCGTCGGCGCTCGCCGCCGGGCTGACCGAGCCGGGCGACGTGCTCCTCAAATTTGGCGGTGCCGGCGATATCCTGGTCGCCTCCGACATTGCCCGGCCGGACCGGCGGCTTTTCCTCGACTACCATTTGGTGCCCGGCCTCTACGCGCCGAATGGCTGCATGGCGGCGTCGGGCTCCGCCCTCAACTGGCTGGCGACGATCGTCGACGGGGGA
>Ga0318562_10001233_pt1 | contig 11504 bp, 9 predicted proteins | sample GRESIP066b5f18_FD_203688 | JGI IMG/M metagenome (GOLD analysis project Ga0318562, IMG submission 203688) | Tropical soil microbial communities from Luquillo Experimental Forest, Puerto Rico - GRE.SIPMG.066b5f18 | ecosystem: Environmental > Terrestrial > Soil > Tropical forest > Bulk soil...
ATATTTTCCCGGCCGTGGCTATCGCCAACGCAATAAAAAATCTGGACCCGGCCGCAGACATTTTATTTGTCGGGGCTGCCGGCCGGATGGAAATGGAGAAAGTTCCCCAGGCAGGATACCGGATTAAGGGAATCGATATCGCCGGGTTCAACAGAAGTTCTTTGATAAAAAATATTGGTCTGCCCTACAAACTGGTAAAAAGTTTTTTTCAGGTACGCAGGATCATAGGTTCCTTCCGGCCGGACGCTGTGGTTGGGGTGGGAGGATATTCCAGTTTTCCGGTATTGCGGTATGCCCAGGCAAAAGGAGTACCTACGTTTATTCATGAATCCAATTCTTTTGCCGGGAAGTCAAATATCCTGCTTGGGAAAAAAGCCACGAAAATTTTTGTGGCTACGGACGGAATGGAGAAATTTTTTCCGGCCGACCGAATCATGGTAACTGGAAATCCGGTGAGAAGAAATATAACGGAAAATCAGGTGGGCAGGGCGGAGGGAATCCAATTCTTTCACCTCGATCCTGCTAAGAAGACGGTCCTGGTCATTGGGGGCAGCCTGGGAGCAAAGAATATCAACGAGGCCATTGATGAGGGTATCCCCAAACTCATGGCCAGCGACCTCCAGCTGGTCTGGCAGACCGGAAAACCATATGCCGAAAAAGGACTGCGGCGAGCCCGGGAAAACAAAAATATCTGGGCCGGAGATTTCATCACGAAGATGGAGTTTGCCTTTGCCGCCGCCGATGTCGTTGTATCCAGGGCAGGTGCCATGACGATCGCCGAATTGTGTGTCGCTGCCAAACCTGCCCTGCTGGTTCCATTCCCATTTGCTGCGGAAGACCACCAGACAGCCAATGCAAGGAACCTTGTTGAAAAAAAGGCGGGGATCCTGATCAGGGACAGTGAAGCGAAAGAAAAACTAATACCTGTCCTGCTCGATTTGCATAAGGACGAAACATTACAGCATGAACTCAGGGATAACATCGGCAAACTGGCCATAAAGGATGCAGACGAGCGGATAGCCAACGAAATTTTGAACATGATCTATGGTTGATGTAGGGAAAATAAGGAAGATCTATTTTATCGGGATAGGAGGGATCGGGATGAGCGCGCTGGCCAGGTATTTCCGGTTTCATGGAAAAGAAGTAAGCGGGTATGACCGCTCGGAAACGGTGCTGACCAGGCAACTGGCAGCAGAGGGTATCGCGGTACATTATGATGACAATGTCGAACAGGCTCCCAGGGATGCAGACCTGGTAGTCTACACGCCGGCCATTCCCGGTGATCACAAAGAGCTGTCGTTCTACCGGCAAAACAGCTACCTCCTTCTGAAAAGAAGCGATGTGCTGGGAGCCATCACTGAAAGTTCTTTTAATATCTGTGTGGCGGGGACACACGGAAAAACGACCGTCTCGGCCATGACGGCGCATATCCTGCGGCACAGCGGCTATGGTTGCAATGCCTTTCTCGGAGGCATCTCGGTTAACTATAACAGCAATTTCTGGAGCGACCGGAGGAATGTCTGTGTGGTGGAAGCCGATGAATACGACCGGAGCTTCCTGAAGCTGACTCCTGATATCGCCGTGATCACTGCCATGGACCCGGATCATCTGGATATCTACGGAACGGCAGAGCAGGTTGAACAGGCTTTTATAGAATTTTCGGGCAAGGTGAAAACAGGCGGCGTGGTGCTGAGCAAATACGGGTTAAAAAGAGACCGGGATCTCCTGGCAGCCCGCCGGTTAACCTATCACCTGGCAGATGGTAACGCCGATATCTATGCGGAAAATATTCGGATGGCTGCCGGAGGATATGTCTTTGATGTGCAAAGGAAGGAAGGATGGCTACTCCGGAACCTGGTCCTGCACATGGGAGGCATGCACAACGTCGAAAATGCCGCCGCTGCCGTTGCTGTAGCCTGTGAACTCGGCATCGGGGAAGAACGGATCAAAAATGCGATAGAAGCATTCCGGGGCGTCAGGCGGCGTTTTGAATATGTCCTTAATATTCCGGCTTCGGCCGGAACGAGGGGCCTTGTTTTCATCGATGATTATGCGCACCATCCCGAGGAATTGAGGGCGCTGATCAGCGGGGCACGCGGCCTGTTTCCGGGCCTGAGCTGTACCGTGATCTTCCAGCCGCACCTCTACAGCCGGACCAGGGATTTTGCAGAGGGTTTCGCCAAAAGCCTGGACCTGGCAGACCAGGTCATCCTGCTTCCGCTCTATCCGGCAAGGGAGCGGCCAATGGAAGGAGTGACAAGCAGGCTGATTCTTGATAAAATGCATGGCAGGAATAAATGGATGATGGATAAAAAAGAAACACTGAACTGGATAAAACGGGAACCTGTGGAAATGCTGATAACGGCTGGTGCGGGAGACATTGATGGGCTGGTAAAGCCGATCATGGAAATCCTTGCCAAAAAGAACTAGCCCATACTGTGACCTGGTTTTTTGACCGGCCACCTTGTACCCGTCCGACGGTTAATCTGGACCGTTGGGCGGGTGTAATCGACGAATCCACCACGTCCGCCACAGATCAGGATCCTGGACGGACGGAACCAAAAGAGGAAGAAGGTGACATGAGCATTAAAGGGAAAATAAAACGCTTAACGATCATTGCTTGCTGGTGCATGGCGGGCGTTGGCGCCGTTGCATTACTGCTGGCGGCCATCAACCGGAAGAACAGTCGCAGATGCACCAGGACCAGGATAGAAATCAACCGGGGTGCGGGCCAGCTTTTCCTGGATCAGAAGGATGTGTTGAACATGCTCTCGGCCAATGGAAAAGAAAAGCTGACTGGCAGAATGATCATCTCCTATGATTTACGCGGGATGGAAGACCTTCTGAGAAAAAATGTCTGGGTCAGGGATGCCCAGTTGTTCTTTGATAACAATGAAGTGCTGCGCATCAGGGTGACGGAGAGGCAGCCTCTTGCCAGGATTTTTACCACAGCAGGAACCAGCTTCTATATAGACAGCAGTGGTTCCCGGCTGCCTTTGTCTGAAAAAGTGAGCATGAAGCTTCCTGTATTCACCAATTATCCGGACCAGAAACTGAATATGCACGGAACTGACAGCACACTTGCCTCGCAGACCCGCGGACTGGCTGCCTTTATCCTGGCCAATCCGTTCTGGCTGGCCGAAATCCAGCAAATCAACGTAACACCCAACAGGACCTTTCAGATGGTGCCAGTAATCGGTAACCATCTCGTGGAATTCGGGGACGGTACAGACTGCGCCGGGAAATTTCACCGACTGTTCATCTTTTACAGGGATGTCCTGAGCAGGACCGGATTTGATCATTATGCCAGCGTAGACCTGCGTTTTTCCGGCCAGGTGATAGGAACAAGAAAAGGGAACTATATGTCAAGGTTTGATTCCCTGCAGGCAATTAAAAATATTCAGCAGCTGATCAGGTCCGGAACGGAAATTCAGGGTGATACAGTAAGGCAGCAGGAAATAAAGCCGCTGGAGCACAATACGATCACCGAACAGACACTCTCGAACTATGATCTGGTACCCGCCGAGGAAGACACGGCGGTAATCAGGCCAAAGCCGGGAAAGAAGACAAAAAAATGAAGCAGAGGGAGGCTTCAGGAAATGGGCTGGGGAAGCCTTTCCTAAATCAGGAAATGGACAACAGGTGAAAATGAATGTACCCCGATAACTCTAAACAACCGAACAACTAAATAAACTAGACTATGAATCACGAACAACCCATTATTGTTGGACTAGATATTGGCACTACCAAAATTGCCGCCATTGCCGGAAGAAAAAACGAATTCGGGAAGCTTGAAATACTCGGATTCGGCCGCGCCAATTCCAACGGCGTCAAACATGGCCAGGTGCTGAATATTGACGAAACCATCAAGGCCATCCGGATGGCCCTGGAAAATTGCTATGCCTCCAACCCGAATCTCAGTGTTTCTGAAGTATATGTCGGTATTGCCGGACATCACATCAAGAGCTTGCAGACCCGGGGAGACATCGTCAGACAGAATACCGAAGATGAGATCACCCAGCGTGAAATTGACCAGCTGATCGACGATCAGTACAAAACCTATATTCCGGCAGGGGATCAGATCATTGATGTCATTCCCCAGGAATTTGCGGTGGATAATTTCCAGAACATTCTCAGCCCGATTGGTTACGGGGGGATAAAGGTTGGAGCCAATTTTCACATTATCACCGGGGATAAGAATGCCATAAAAAACATCAACCGCGCCGTGGAAAAAAGTGGTTTGAATACAAAGGACCTTGTTTTGCAACCGCTGGCATCAGCTGCAGCAGTGATGGGGCAGGAAGACCTGGAAGCGGGCGTGGCGATTGTTGACATCGGTGGCGGAACCACGGACCTGGCCGTTTTTTATGAGGGGATACTTAAGCATACGGCAGTCATTCCCTTTGGCGGGGAAAACATTACCAATGATATCAAGACAGGTCTGGGGGTCTTGAAAACCCAGGCAGAACAGATGAAGGTTCAGTTCGGATCGGCATTGTCCAACGAGGCAAAGACGAATGCCTTTATCACGATCCCGGGTCTGAGGGGGATGCCTGCCAAGGAAATCAGTGTGAAGAACCTGGCCAACATCATACAGGCCAGAATGAGCGAAATCATGGATTTTGTGACCTATCACCTCAAACAGGTAGGTCTTGACAACAAGATGCTCAACGGAGGGGTCGTCCTGACGGGTGGGGGCGCCCAGCTAAAACACCTTATCCAGATGACAGAATATGTAACAGGCCTGAACGCCCGCATCGGATTCCCGACGGAGCACCTGGCGGCAGGCCATATAGAAGAGCTGGCCAAACCCACTTATTCCACCTGCATAGGTCTCATTCTTAAAGGATACAGTGACTATGAGCACAACCGCAAGCAGTTCGAACAGAGTCTGGCCAAAATGGACATACCGGCTGCCCTGCGAAATCCGTCAACTGTTTCTCAACCTGAGATTTCTGAAGCAATGCTGCAGGAAGAAAGAGTGAGAAACCGGAAAGGGATTAAAGATTTCTGGGGAAAATTCAAGGATGGCATCATTGACCTCTTTAAGGAGGAGGAAGATCACGCGTTGTAACGGCGGGTACAGGGATGACCTGCCTGCTTGTAATATATTACTAACCCAATTTTAGATTATGATACAGTTTGATTTGCCAAAAGAGAGATCATCCATCATCAAGGTGATAGGTGTCGGTGGCGGGGGCAGCAACGCCGTCAACCATATGTTTTGCCAGAGTATTGAAGGGGTCAATTTTATTATCTGCAATACGGACGCCCAGGCCCTATGTCAAAGCCGGGTACCCAACCGTATCCAGCTTGGCCCACACCTCACGCAGGGTCTTGGGGCAGGTGCCAATCCGGATATCGGCAGACAGGCGACGGAAGAAAGCCTCGAAGAGATCAAGAATATTCTGGAGGTAAACACAAAAATGGCCTTCATCACGGCCGGAATGGGTGGAGGAACCGGAACGGGGGGCGCCCCGATCATAGCGAAGATCTGTAAGGACCTTGGCATACTTACGGTAGGAATTGTCACCACTCCTTTCTCCTATGAAGGGAAAAAAAGGCAAAATCAGGCCGAAGAAGGTATCCTGATGCTCAAACAATATGTAGACACCCTGCTTGTTATCAGCAACGACAAACTCCGCCATCAGTTTGGCAACCTGAAAATGAAGGAGGCCTTTGCCAAGGCTGACAATGTGCTGGCCACTGCTGCTAAGTGTATAACAGATGTGATCAACAGTACCGGTCAGATCAATGTCGATTTTGCCGACGTATGCACGGTGATGCGTAGCGGAGGCGTCGCCATCCTGGGAAGTGCTTCTGTGGAAGGAACCAACAGGGCCCAGCAGGCGATAGAAGAAGCACTCAATTCGCCCCTGCTGAATGACAATGACATCAGGGGAGCCAAGTGGATACTGATCAACATAAACTCATCGGAAGGCGATCATGAATTCACGATGGACGAAGTGGAGATCATCCAGAATCATCTGCTGAGCCAGACAGGTGAAAATACGGATATCATCCTTGGGCTTGGCTATGATCCTTCATTGGGTCCCAAGATCAGCATAACACTTATCGCTACAGGATTCGAGTACAAGGATCCTTTCGAAAAGAAAGCAGCTCCCAGACATGAACCGAGAAGAGATGAAAAAATTGTCATGACACTGAAAATGCCTGGGAATGAAGCGACCCAGGAACGGCCTGTGACCACCTCAGAAACAGCACGAAAAGAAAAACAGGGGCAGCCTGGAGTCAACCAGGGGAAAGAACCCCACATCAGACCTCATGAACCGGACCAGGGGAAGAAGGTTACCCCGCTAGTACTTTTTACGCAGGATGAACCTAGTAAATCTACTGTTGAAAACCTGGTGGAAAAAAAGAAAAAGGAAGAAATAACAGAATGGATACTTTCGCATGAATCCCTTGAAAAAAAATCAGAAAAAATTACGGCAAAGAATGCCGACCCGAATTCTCCGTCAACTGCAGTGTCCGGAGGATACCTTGCAAGGCCATCCAATATCTATGATGAAGAACACAAATCTGAAAAGGAAATCCTGCCTGAATACGCCCCTGTGAAGGATCCGATCTTGAATACCCTTGCGGTTAATCCGCTTAAAGAAGAGGAAAACTCTTCCGACATGCAACTGGTATTCAAAGATGACATTCCAGCGGCGGATGTGCCTGGGGCCCATCAAACTCATCCTCTTATCATTCCGGACAACCAAGCTGAGGAACCTGCGATGCAGGACGAAGCTGAAGAATTAAGGCGCCGGGCAGCTGAGCGAATAAACAAGTTGCGCAACTTGTCATTCAACATCAATGCTGCAGATCCGAATAATGAGTTTGAAACTGTGCCGGCATACATCCGCCGTAATCTGGAATTGTACAATACCATTTCCAATGTCGAAAGCTTCTACAGCAGTTACGAGGTCAAAACGGACGAACAGAACAATTCCCAGATCAGCACCATCAATACTTTCCTGGAAGGGAAGAAACCGGACTGAACCGGTTCCCGCCAGATGGACATCGTTTGTTTTTAGTTGTTTACGTTCCCCCTGGTTTTCCGGGGGGATTTTTTTCAGGCCCTTTTGAATCTTCAGCTGCCTTTACCGGGACTACGGCATAATATTATATCGACTAATTTTATTGTCGAAGCATTTTTCTTTTATGGCTACAGTTCTGATCACAGGCGGTACGGGACTGATCGGCACCGCATTGACTTCCCTGCTGAGGGATAGGGGTTTTGACATCATCATTCTGACCCGGAAGATACCGGGAAGAAAAAGGGACAGGGTCCAGGGTGTGCAATATATGACCTGGAACCTGCGTCGGCAGATCCTTGATCCACGGGCTATCCAACAGGCAGATTACATCGTTCACCTTGCCGGAGCGGGAGTAGCCGAGAAGAGATGGACCGCCAAAAGAAAGGTGGAGATAAGGAAAAGCCGTGTCGAGAGCTGCCAGCTCCTGGTCAAAGCCCTCCGGGATACTTCGCACCACGTAAAGGCCGTTGTCAGTGCTTCAGCCATTGGCTGGTACGGCCAGAACGCCGCTGCTCCTTTTGTCGAATCCGATCCACCGGATGCGGGGTTTCTGGGGGAAACCTGCCGATTGTGGGAGGCAAGCATCCAGCCTGTCACTGAAATGAATATACGGCTGACCATTTTGCGGACAGGTATTGTGCTGGCCAGAACGGGCGGCGCCCTGCCTGCCTTCAAAAAACCCGTCCGGCTGGGGATTGCTGCCATCCTGGGAAACGGCAGCCAGATGATAAGCTGGATTCATATTGCGGATCTTTGCCGTATATACCTGGATGCGATCATCAATGAAAACATCTCCGGTGTATTCAACGCAGTAGCTCCGGATCCCGTGAGCAACAAAACCTTGACACTCGCGCTTGCAAAAAAAATGAAAGGGGATTTTTTTATTCCCCTACATGTTCCCTCCTTCTTCCTCAAAATGTTACTGGGAGAGATGAGCATTGAGGTGCTGAAAAGCGCAATGGTCAGCGCAGATAAAATCAGGGGCACCGGTTTCCAGTTTATCTATCCTTCCCTCGAATCCGCCCTGGGTGACCTGGCCTGACCGGGCGGGCGCCAAAAAGCGTCTCAAGTCCCCAACTCCGGGCCGAAAAAGAAAATGACGGCATGCCTGCATGGCCACCGGCCGGAAACTAGGGTTGTGCCCTGGGTGTGAACTTGGGAGGATTTTGTGGTGGAATTTTCAGGTCTGGGCTTAGCCCGGGAAGTACACCCTTGATCTTGTCCACTTTATAAACGTTGGTATCGACGAAATACCAGTTCTCGCCCTTATCGGGAGAAATGGCGATCAGGCTGGTTTCTGCTTCAAGTTCGCCAAGCACAGTCTCCATGGTAGTCGTTTGTGGAATTACGCATTGCAGATGGCCTTTATAGGAAATGATGTCGCCCGGATTGCCAATGAGTATTTTTTTGAATTTGATATCGAACTGTTTCATGGCAGCCCTGGCTGAATCCATATTGTTCAATAGTTTTTCTTTGCCCCCTGCATATTCTACAATATCCGGAGGTATGAAACGGATGAAGGCAGCATAGTCATTTTTGACCAGGGCGTTTGCCATCTGCATGGCCTGTATTTTGATCAAAGTCTGCATCGGCTGTGCGACCGTCCTGATGGCCATCAGCAGCAACAGGCATGAACTCAAACTTAAGAATGTCTTCTTCATAAATTAAAGATCTCTTTTCTTACTGATCCAGAAACAGATTCCCCAGGTGAGCATCACCAGGCCTGCCGTATAGGCAACATGATATTTGACTGCATCCAGAGAAGCCCTGTAGGCGACTTCATCGATTCTTCCGATGAAGGCAGGTTTTGGCAGGAGGCGCTGGGATATCTCCAGCGGGAGAAACTGCCCCGATTCACTCTTGAATTTGTATTTGATCACATTGACCAGGATCGGCTCCACGATGATAAAGTAAAATGAAAAAATAGCCAGTGCGATGAAAGACCTCTTCACAAAAAGACCTACCAGGAAGGCAAGTGAGAGCTGTGAAAAAGTCTGCAGGGCAAATAAGGCCACATAATAGGCAAGGCTCCAGCGGCTGGCCTCGGGGTCAGTGGTATTGGAAAAACCAATAATCAGAACCACGATGGCAAATAGGCAGGTGACCAGCAGTGAAATAAGGGTAACATCGATGAGTTTTCCGGTCATAAAATCCCGCCTGCTCCAGCCGTCAATGATGTTTTGCCGGTAAGTCTTGTAGGTGAATTCATTGGTGATCAGCATGATCACGACAATGGCCGGTATGAAGACGAAAATGGATGAGAAATAGGCAATGGTGCGCCAGGCTTCAGGAAACGAAAAAGGGTTGCCCAAAAGGGCTGATACCACTTTTCCGGACGCGCTGCTTTGCTTGGTCAAATTCTCATACACACTGTGAAACATGTAGTTGATCCCCGGATAGGTCAGTGCGGTGATCCCGGTAACCCACCAGAACGCCGGGTATTTCTTTATTTTAAGCCACTCGGTTCTAAGGATCTGAAACATAGAAATTAATTAGTGATGCGATTCATGTAATCAGCTGCCAGTCAACTCCAGGAATTTGACTTCCAGCCTTTTCTTTTTAAGTGCCAGGTGACTCAGCACAATACCCCGGCCAAAACAATAATGGTTGATATCCTCCGGATTCGCTGTACCCTTTGGCAGGACGAGCAGCAGATTGTTGCCTTCATGGCTTAATTTTCCCTGATGGTCATAGGTACTCATGACAGAAGTCAGCGCTGACAGATCGGAAGCTCCCATTTCCACAACATCCTCATCAACCAGGACCTCATCCACATGGCCGCTTGTAACGAGATCCCCCTTTTTCAATATGGCCACATGGGTACATATCTTTTCCACTTCGTCCAACAGGTGGCTGGCCATAATGATGGTATGTCCGCTTTTTCTCAGATCGATGATCAGCTCCCTGATTTCAGCAATCCCGACAGGGTCCAGTCCGTTTGTCGGCTCATCCAGCACCAGAACTCCCGGATTGCCCAGCAAGGCTGCTGCAATCGCCAGCCGCTGCTTCATACCAAGACTGTACGAACTGAACCTGCTGTCCTTTCTTTCAAACAATTTTACCTGCCTGAGTACACGCTCGATATCCTGGAGATCCCCCCTGGCACTGATGCTGTGGGTTATTTTCAAATTGTTTGTCGCTGACAGGTAATGATAAAAATTTGGTGTTTCGAGCAGGGATCCGATTTTCTTTCTTTGAGCCGGTGAGCCGGGGTTGCCAAACCACAGAAAATTTCCCTGATCCGCTTTCAATACATCCAGAATGATGCTGAGCAGCGTGGTCTTTCCACTCCCGTTAGGCCCGAGAATGCCAAATACAGATCCTTGCGGAACAGAGAATGAAACCTTGTTTAGGGCCCTTATCCTTCCGTAATGTTTGGTTATGTTTTGTAATTCCAGAATAATTTCCACAACAGGTTAATTTCAGACAATTTAAAAAAAATGAACCAGGAAATTCATAATCTGGCACGATTAAAAGTGCTTTGTAATACAAAGTAAATGGAAAATGTGACTATTCAAAACTTTTTTACATCAGAGGCGATTTTCACCTTTCGTCGTGCTTTTGATGGTAGAGACTGGTAAATCCTCCAAGGACAGCACGGTTGTTACGGTCAAACCGGAGCCTGTCAAGCCTGAGCAGATCAATATCGCTTTGCAGGACCTTTCTTGTATACGGGTTAAGCGTGCCGCCGGGCTGCAGAGGGAGAGCATTTTTATCGTATTGAAACTCCGGATCACAGATTGTCCCCCTGGGGTACATGATGCTTGGCTGACCCTTACCGCGGATATCCAGGATTTCTGGATGATCCAACCCCAGCGTATGGCCATATTCATGGGCAGCCGTCGTGGAGTTATTGATGAGGTTGTCCAGCTTGAAATAGCCCGTATTGCTTCCGATTCCGTCGACGAATGAAATATGGCTCATGGAAAAAGATTCAATCCGGAAGAAGTTCCTGGCAGGATCTGTGTTCTGCCAGACTGTTTCGGGTTCGAGATCCGGTACCCAGATTCCTTCAATTTGAAACTTTACCTCATACCACTCTCTTTTTATGTATACTCTGGCACTGGGTTCGTTCCAGTGAACCGCTATATCACCTGCCACCTCCTGGGAAAGGGCAGACGAAGAAGCATCCCCGTAAAAGAAAAAAACGGAATGGATCAGGAGTTGATGAGTCAAAGAATCCAGTTGAATTTCCCCCATAGTATATGCAGGGTCGTCTTTAAAAAAATGATTGGGGTCAGCCGTCCAAATCGCTGTCCCGGACCTGAGAGTAGCCCAAGAATATTCCCCGGAGGCATCCTGAATCCAGCTGGTCTTCCTTGATGTTCAATCGGAAATCGCCATAGAAACAGCGCTCCAGTCTATTTCCTGTTTACCGGTGGCTACCAGAAACTGCATGTTTTTTTGCAGCAGGGAAGCCAGGGGCAATTCCTGGTTCACCCCGGCCGCCTGTTCAAGAGC
>Ga0318562_10001235_pt1 | contig 11493 bp, 9 predicted proteins | sample GRESIP066b5f18_FD_203688 | JGI IMG/M metagenome (GOLD analysis project Ga0318562, IMG submission 203688) | Tropical soil microbial communities from Luquillo Experimental Forest, Puerto Rico - GRE.SIPMG.066b5f18 | ecosystem: Environmental > Terrestrial > Soil > Tropical forest > Bulk soil...
GTACGAGCTATTGTGCGGCCGGCCCCCGTTCACCGGCGACTCGCCGGTCGCCATCGCCTACCAGCACGTGCGGGAGAATCCGGTGCCGCCGTCCCGGGTGGACCCGGACGTCCCGGCGTGGGCGGACGCGATCGTGCTGAAGGCCATGGCCAAGGCCCCGGCCGACCGGTACCAGACCGCCGCCGACATGCGCGCCGACCTGCAGCGCGCCGCTTCCGGCCTGCCGGTGGCGGCGGCGACGCCCACCCGGTTCGACATGTACCCGCAGACCCAGCGGATGGGGACGGGCACGATGATGGCCGGGGCGACCTCGCAGATCCCGCCCGCCGAGGACTACGACTACGCGGGCCGGGACTATGACTACGCGGGCCGGGGCGGCGCCGGGGGCGGCACCAGCCGCCGCTGGATCCCCTGGGTTCTCGGCCTGGTGCTGGTGATCGCCGTGGTGGGCGGCGTGGCCTACTACATGCTGGCCGGCTCGGGCAAGACGTACGCGGTACCGCTGGTGAACGGCGAGCCCGTGGCCACGGCGCAGGCGCAGATCAAGGCCGCGCACCTGCGCTCGACCGTGGTCGAGCGCACATCCGACAGCGTCAAGGCGGGCCTGGTGATCAACTCCAGCCCGCAGGAGGGAAACAACGTTCCGGCGAACACGCTGGTGACGCTGTTCGCCTCCACCGGACAGGCGCCGGTCGCGGTGCCGAACGTGGTCGGCCAGCAGCAGGACCAGGCCGAGACCACCCTGCAGGGCAAGGGCTTCCACGTCAACGTCAAGTCCGATTCCACCTCGTCCCTGCCGGCCGGCCAGGTGATCAGCCAGAGCCCGAGCACAGGCACGGCGCCCCCGGGCTCCACGGTGACGATCACCGTGTCCGGCGGCGCGGTCTCGGTGCCGTCAGTCGTCGGGGATTCGCAGCAGACCGCCACCCAGATCCTGACCGCGGCCGGCTTCCAGGTCAACGCCCAGAACGGGTCCGGCCCGGCGGACGTCCCCAACGGCACGGTCTTCAGCCAGCAGCCAGCCCCGAACAACAGCGTGGCGAAGGGCGCCACGGTCACCATCTTCGTGCAGAGCGGCCAGTCTCCGAGTCCATCGCCGTCCTCCAGCACCGGCTCGCCCACCGCGACCGCGACCCCGACCGCCAGCGGCCCGACCAAGGGCGGGTTCTAAGGTCCCAGCCGATCGCCCCGGCCACCGCGCGGAGCGGCTACGCTGGGGTCCGCAGCGCAGCGTTTGCTCGCTGGCTTCGTTCGCGCCAGGTTTGCTACGCAGGAGGCCGTCGTGCCCAAGTCGCGCGTCCGCAAGAGGACGGTCTACACCCCGCCGCCGCCGAAGACGGCGCGGCGCAAGGTCAGTGCGCCGTGGGTTGGCCCCACTATCGTGATCTGCCTGGTCATCGGCCTGGCCTGGATCGTGACCTACTACCTCTCACAGGGCTCGATCCCGGGGCTTTCCGCCCTGGGCGCGTGGAACCTCGTGATCGGCTTCGGGTTCATCATCGCGGGTGTCACGCTGGCCACCAGGTGGCGCTGACCGGCGACCGGCCGACCCGGCCGCGTTAGAAGCTTCCGCCGGTGAGCTGGCCGGTCCTGACCGCGACCGCGACTCCGATCAGGGCCACCACCGCTACGGTGGCCGATACCTGGATGGCGGTGCGGTTGCTGCGCGGCGCGTACGCGTAGGCGGCGGTGAGCAGGGCCCCGGTGAGCAGCCCGCCGATGTGGGCCTGCCAGGCGATGGCGTGCCAGGCGAAGCTGATGACCAGGTTGATGGCGATCAGCGCGACGATCCCCCGGGTGTCGAGGCGCAGCCGCCTGGACACCACGAACCACGCCCCGAACAGCCCGTAGATGGCGCCCGAGGCACCGGCCGCCAGCTGGTTCGGCGCCGCGAGGTAGTAGTACATCACCGCGCCGCCGACGGCGCTGAGCAGGTATACCGCCAGGAAGCGGGCCCGGCCGAGGTATCCCTCGAGTGCGGGCCCCACGAACACCAGCGCCCACATGTTGAACAGGATGTCCACGAGCCCCAGGCCGCTCAGGCCTGCGCCCGGGACCACGAACGCGGACGTGATCAGCCGGTACCACTCGCCCGCCGCCACGCCGTGCGGCGGACCGCCCGCAGTATACGGAGAGTAGCCGAGCATGGCGAGGTCGTTGACGATGGCCGGGCGCACCCAGGCGACCAGGAACACCGCCACGTTGATGGCGACCAGCGTCCAGGTGACGACCGCGCCGGTGACCGGGCGGCCGCCGAAGGCGGTCCGGGCCTGGCGGGTACTCCGCGCGCCCTCGCCCACGCACTCCACGCACTGCTGGCCCACCGAGGCCGCGCGCATGCAGTCGGGGCACGCGTAGCGCCCGCACCGGACGCAGGAGACATACGTTTCCCGGCCGGGATGGCGGTAACAGGCGGGGGTTTCTTCCCCACCGGGGCTCGGCTGGCTGCGGTGCGCCGGGGAGGGTCCATCTCCCCAGACCGCCCCGGGACCGGCCGCGACCCCGTCCGGCCGGCCCGATTCGCCGGATCCGGGATCGCTGGGCGTGCTCACGGCTTGGTCCGATCGGGCTAGGAAGCGCTGCTGCCGCGTTCGACCGTGACCGACTCGAGGGTCACGTCTTCCACCGGCCGGTCCTGGCTGCCCGTCTTCACCCGGCTGATCCGGTCAACCACGTAGGCGCCGTCGATGACCTCGCCGAAGATGGTGTGCTTGCCGTTCAGCCAGGGCGTGGGCACGGTCGTGATGAAGAACTGCGAGCCGTTGGTGCCGGGCCCGGCGTTCGCCATGGCCAGCAGGTACGGCCGGTCGAACACGAGGTCGGGGTGGATCTCGTCGCCGAACTTGTAGCCGGGCCCGCCGCGACCGGATCCGAGCGGGTCGCCACCCTGGATCATGAAGTCGGGGATGACCCGGTGGAAGATGGTCCCGTCGTACAGCTTGCCGGTGGAGGCCTGCCCGGTCGCCGGGTCCGTCCACGGCCGGCTGCCCTCGGCCAGCTCCGTGAAATTGCGTACCGTCTTCGGCGCGTGATCAGGGAAGAGGCGGACGACAACCGTCCCCTGACTGGTCCGCAGCGTCGCGGTCAGCGTGTCTGTCATACGATTGACTCCCCATCCGGCCAGCTAGATAGCCGGACATTTCGTCGTTGTAAAACTTCTCCTGCCATCACCGTACCGGTAGCGGGCGATGGTTGAACCCGGCACAGCCGGGAACAGTAACGGGATCATGCTCGGGAGGTTAACTGTGTCCCTTACCAATACCGACCCCACCACCGAGGGGACGGCTCCGCTCGGCGCACGCGCGATGGATCGCGCCAGGGACGTCGCCGCGCAGGCCATACCGGCGGGGAAGCGCGCGGGAACGACAGCGGTCCAGGGAGTCCGTCAGGGCGTTCAGGACGCTAAGGAGTGGGCGACGCCCCGCATCGAGCAGGCCGTTTACGACGCCAGGGAATGGGCCGCGCCGCGCATCGACGACGCCGCGGACGCGGTCACCACCACCGTCGCGCCGAAGGTGTCCTCGGCTCTCCATGCGACCGCAGAGCAGGTCAGGCCGGCCGACATCGAGAAGACCGGTGTCCGGCAGTTGCTGAGCTGGCGCTGGCTCCTCGTCGCGGGCGTGGCTCTGGCCGCGGCCGGCGCGGGCGCGGCCGTCGCCATGCGGCGTCGGTACGCCAGTGCCACGGAGGAGGCCAAGAACGCCACCGAGTCGCCCGCGGAAGACCGGGCGGCACAGGACGGCGAGTCCGCCGACGCCGCCGTCGGTTCGGAGGTGAACGGGCGGGTCAGCTCGTCCGGCACGTAATCACCGGCGTACCTAAACGCACGCCATCGGCGCCCGCGGCGCGACGACCGCCGCGGGCGCCTGCGTTCCCGCCGCGGTCGGCCCGAACTGTTGCCCACAACTGGACGGCGGTTATCCACAGGAGGTTGCTGTGGATAACGTGATGATCAACGGCCCAGCCTGCGCAGGCCAATGGCAACTCGATGCACACTTCTGTGGATTCCGCTGTGGACAACGCGGGCGGCCCGGCTAGAGCTGTTCCGGGGGGTCGCCGAGCGGGTCGGCGGTCAGGTACAGCCGCGGCCAGCGGCAGTCGACGAACTGGTCGAGGTAGCCGGTCAGCCGCCCCTCGAAGTCGTCGTCCTCGGCCCGCGCGCCGACGGCCCGTTCGATGCCGGAGGCTCCGTCCACGCCGAACGCCACCGCGCGCACCTCCCAGCGGTCCCGCTGCGCGCCGTCGTACCATCGCTGCACCGTTCCCACCTGCCGCGCGCAGGTCTCGCCGGTGATCGCCTGACCGTAGGTCCGCTCCCATTCCGCGCTGCGCGGGTGCGGGCCCGCGCCCGGGGTTTTCCGGTCGGCCGACTTGAGCGCGTCGAGGACGAGCGTCCACGTGTAGGCGGGGGCGAGCCACCTGGGTTCCTCTCGCTGGCACAGCCAGCTGCCCCGCGAAATACGGGCCCTGATCGCGGTGCTGACGTGGGAGGCGAGGCCGACCGGGCTGACCCGGCCGGCCATCACCGGCACCCGGACGGCCAGGGCCGCGTCGACGCCGTGGGAGATGGCGCAGTCCCGCAGCCGGGACGGCATCGTCTGCAGCAGCGAGAGCAGCGCGGTGCGCGGCACCGGCATGGGCCAGCCGGTCAGGTGCGCGAGGACCGACAGCTCGGTCCACAGCCTGACCGGCGGGTACTCGTCCAGCGCGCGCTGCGCCATCCGCATGTCCCGCAGCGTGCAGGGCCGTCCGGCGCAGTCGGCGCCGCAGGTGATGCTGCGCGGCCGGACCACCCCGGCCGGGGCGGCGGTGCCGGCCTCCGCGGCGGCCTCCCCGGCGATCTCGCGGCCGGTGCCATCGGGCATCCGGGCCAGCAGCGGGAAGTCCATGCCATCGGTGAACACGGCGGCCTCGCCCGGGTTGAGCGTGACCACAAACCGGTTCTGGGCCTGGGTCAGGTTCATCGTCGCCCCCACGGCCTCGCGGTCGTCGGCCGCGGGCAGCCGGTGGGTGATCTTCACCGCCGTGTTCTTGATGACGTCCTGGACGAGGCGGCCGGGAATCTGCTCGGCGATGATGAGGCCCTCGCCGTAGGCGCGGATCTCAGCCAGCAGCCCGGCGAACATCTCGACCGCGTGCGCCGCCGCCCCGGCCGGCGCGCCGGTTTCCTGGCGGCGGAGCAGCCGGTGCGCCTCCTCGATCACCGTCAGGTGACGCAGACCGGGGGCCAGACCAGGGGCCAGACCAGGGGACTGCGCCGGCCCGCTCCGGTTGGCCATCCGCAAGTGCTCGGCCAGCCTGATCAGGACCGTACCCATCAGGAACGCCTTGTCGCTGTCGTCACCCACGTCCTCGATCTCGAGCACCGCGTTAGTGCTGAGCAGCGCGCCGAATTCGAGCTGGTGCCCGCCCTCGAGGAACCGGCCTGTGGTCCCGAGTCGCAGGCTGGACAGCCGGACCTTGATGAAGCCGAGCACGTCGTCGGTGATCCGCTGGCTGTAGCCGATCTCCCGGACGACCCTGATCGCGGCCCGCTGCAGGTCGGTGAGGCCCGGGTAGCAGGGGCTGGCGTCCGCCGCGACCGTCTCACCCAGCGCCAGGTCCCAGCCCGCATCCTCGTACACCCTGGTCAGCGCCGCGCTGAGCACCTGGGGAAAGGGCTCGTCCGAGCGGAAAGACGCGATGAACAGCGCCTTGACCAGGTCGGCGTGGGTCTGCAGCGGGAACCGGCGGCCCTCGCCGTCCGCCGCGGGCTCAAGCGGGTTGAGGCCGGCCGCGATCGCGTCCGACTCACCCGGCCGGATCCGAACGATCCGGGGAATCACCGCCCCGGCGCCCGGGCCTGCCGCTCCAGGGCCTCCGGGTACCCCGGGTCCGGCCAGCCGCGCCGCCATCAGCCGGTACTCGGCCTTGGCCGGCTCCACCACCAGCCACGGGATCCCGGCCCCGGTAGCGGCCTCGAGCAGCGCCCGCACCGTCTGCGATTTCCCCGATCCGGTCGCGCCGCTGACGAACACGTGCCGGTTCAGCGAGTCGAGCGGCAGCGCCAGCGGGCCGGCCGGCCTGCGATTCCGGTCCAGGATCTCGCCGACGGTGATCGCCGCGCCGCCGGCCGCGGGCTCCTGGGCCACGTCGAAGTCGGGCCGCAGCGCCAGCCGGATCCCCGGCATCTCGTGCTCGGGCGGCCGGGTCAGTGCGGCCACCAGCTCGCTGCTCGCGTAGAACGGGTGGCCCGCCGCCGCGTCGCCCCCCGCCGACGACGCCCCCTCCGGGCCCGGGTCGTCCAGCACTTCGGCCAGGCCGCGGGCCGCGGTGCTGGCCGGGGCGAGCGCGTAGGGCAGGCCGGTCAGGTCGGCGGAAGCGCATACCAGCCCGGCCACCCGCGCGGCGGCCCCGGTGTCAGCGCCGCCGGCCAGCAGCCGGACCCGCCAGATGCCCGCCGAGGCCCCCTTACGCACCTCGGCGTGCCGCAGGCTCAGCCTGCGGGCCGCCGTGGCACGTCCGGGGAACCGGTCCGAATCGCCGGTGGCGTACTGCTCTCGCCGCGCCAGCTCGTCCGCTAGCTGACCGATCTCGCCCGCGCTCAGCGGTTCGGCCACGAGCAGCCAGCCGAACGGTCCCGGCCACGCGGCCAGCAGGCATTCTTCCAGCGAGGGGGGCAGTCGCCCGGCGGCGCCGCGGTCATCGGCGGGCAGCAGCCCGTCGCTTATCCCGCCGATGGCGCGCCACGCGGGTAGCTTGGCCATCAGCCCGGTCAGCGAGGCGCGGCCCAGCGGCTGGGCTCGCGCGCCGCCCGGCAGGGTCAGGAAGACCTCCTCGCCCGCGTCGCTGCCGACCAGGCCCGGGCCCGCGGCGAGGAGCTGCACCGGGCCGTCCGTGTCGTGCCTGACCCAGCCGGTGACCAGCGCGGCCGGGCCGTCACCCTGGTCTTCCGCCCCGGCGTGATACGCAGCGACCAGGGCGGCGAGCCGCTGGGTGCGGCCCGCGTCGTCAGACTCGGCCGGCGGCGGCTGGGCCGGGCCGGGATCGGCCCGGCGCAGGATCTCGGTGATCCGGTAGGCGTCGAGTTCGCTGAGGGCGTCCCACGCTAGCATCGCGACGCTCCGCCCTATCCGCGGTTACCGATACAAACACCATAGGCAGCCCGAACCGGGCTTGGAAAGGCTGCCTGGCTCTGGCCTAGGATCGCCGGTCGCCGGTCGCGTCGTCTGTGATGGCCCACGGCGAGCGGGCCTGGTCGTACAGCGGATGCGGCTCGTACCCGGGCGGGTAACCGTACCGCCAGTCGGGCCGGCGGCTCTCCTCGTTGCCGTACGGCGCCGCGGCGCCCCGGCCTCCCGGCCGGGACTCCGGCGGATACGTCCGCCAGTCCCAGGGATCGTACCGGCGCCCGGCCCCGGCCCGGCGCGATCGCGCCTTGAGCTGCAACAGCGCGTACGCCACGACGGCGAGCACCGCCACCGCGACCAGCGCGATCCGGCCCATGGCCGAACCGCCGCTATCGGCATGACCCGCCGCCAGCCACGTCGTCATCATCGGATTCCCCGCCTTTCCCGCTCGGGATCAGGACGAACCTTTCCCGACCACACGGAAAGGCAGCTACGTGACCGGTGCCGCGGTCGCCAGCGGTGAGAAGGCGGTGATCCTGGCGGCCGCGGGCACTGGTCACTAACCCGGACTACGAGGAACCGGCCGGGCCTGGTTCGGCCCGGCCGGATAGCGTAAGGTTCTCGTCACAAGTCGTGAGCGCCGAAGACCCTGGCCAGGTAGGCGTTGCCGAACCTGTCCTCCGGGTCGACCGTGGCCCGGACGCGGCGGAACTCGTCGAACCGGGGGTAGAGCGGGCGCAGCCGCCCGGCGTCGAGCGAATGCAGCTTGCCCCAGTGCGGGCGGCCCGCCACCTCGGCCACGATGGACTCGAACCGGTCGAAATAGGCCTGGTAGGGCAGCCCGGTGTACTGGTGGATGGCGACGTAGGCGGATTCCCGGCCGTACCCGGTGGAGAGCCAGATGTCGTCGGCCGCCGCCACCCGCACCTCGACCGGGAACATGACCGGGTCGGCCAGGCGGGGCACGGCGCGGCGCAGTTCGGCGATGACGTGGCCCACTGATTCACGTGGAACGGCGTACTCGGACTCGGCGAAGCGGACCCGGCGAGGGGTCACGAAGACCCGGTACGACGCGTCGGTATAGGTCCGGGTGGAGAGCGCGGACGAGGAGAACCTGTTCAGCGCGGGAATGAGCCGCGGGCTGGCCCGGCCCAGGCGGCATAGCGCCCCGAAGCCGGCGTTCTCCATCACCTCGAATTCCCAGAACCTCCGCCAGGCCGGCAATGCGGGCGGAACGGGCGTCCCGGCCGCCCGATCGCGGCCGTCCAGCCGGTTGTTCCGCTTGACCAGGGCCTTGCGGCCGTAGGGGAACCAGTAGAACTCGAAGTGGTCGTTGGCCGCGGCCAGCTCATCGAACCGCTCAAGGACCTCGTCCACCGGCACCGGGCGCTCGTCGGCCAGCAGGGTGAACGGCGGCACGCAGCGCAGCGTCACCGTGCTGATCACGCCGAGCGCGCCGAGGCCGACCCGCGCGGCGTTGAACAGCTCGGGCCGGGACGAGGCCGAGCAGGTCGCCACCGACCCGTCCGCCAGCACGAGCTCAAGCGCCTCCACCTGGGTGGCCAGTCCGCCGAGCCGGGCGCCGGTGCCGTGCGTTCCGGTGGACAGCGCGCCCGCCAGCGTCTGCGCGTCGATGTCGCCGAGGTTGGCCATGGCCAGCCCGAGCGCGGCCAGCTCGACGTTGAGCGCGCGCAGCGTCGTCCCGGACCGCGCGGTCACCAGGCCGGTCCGGGCGTCGGCGGCGGTGACCCCGGTCCAGCCGGACAGGTCGAGTGCCACGCCGGAGGTCGCCGCGGCCGCGGTGAACGAGTGCCCGCTGCCGAGCGCCCGCACCGTCAGCCCGGCCGCGGCCGCGTCCTTGACCGCGGCGGAGATCTCGGCCTCGTCACGTGGCCGACCCCACCGGGCCGGGGTCGCCGCCGCCGTCCCGGCCCAGTTCCGCCACACGCGCCGGTCGGGAGAAGCCTGGGTCCTCATTACCGCACAGTATTCAGATTTCAGCAGCGCTGGTCTACTGTGCGAGCATGTCAGTCGACCAGGACCGCCGGCTCGCCGGCCGAGCGACGAGGCCATCGCAGGACGCCGCCCGCGCCCGCTACGACCGCGCCACCGCCGACCTCGACCCGCCGCTGGCCCTCGTCGACCTCGGCGCGTTCGACCGGAACGCCGCCGACATGACGCGCCGGGCCGCGCTCAACGGGGACGGAGGCCGCCCGGTCCGGGTGGCGACCAAGTCGCTGCGCTGCCGCTTCCTGATCGAGCGCGCGCTGGCCCGGCCCGGCTACCGCGGCGTCTTTTGCTACTCGCTGCCCGAAGCCCTCTGGCTGCATGCCGTCGGCACCAGCGACGACCTGCTGGTGGCCTACCCCACCGTGGACCGCGGGGCGCTGCGAGCTCTGGCCGCCGACGAACAGGCCCGGCGGCACGTCACGATCATGACCGACTCCGAGGCGCACCTGGACGTGGTGGACCGCGCGCTGGGCGACGGCCACCCGGAGATCCGGGTCTGCCTGGACCTGGACGTGTCCTGGCGTCCGCTGGCCCGCCGGCCGGCGGTGCACATCGGCACCCGGCGGTCCCCGCTGCACACCCCGGAGCAGGCGGCGGACTTCGCCCGGGCGATCACCCGGCGCGCCGGCTTCCGGCTGGTCGGCGTGATGGGCTACGAGGGCCAGATCGCAGGCCTGGGCGACGCGCCGCCCGGGCATCCGGTCAGGGCCCAGCTGATCAGGCTGATCCAGGGCCGCTCGATGCCCGAGCTGATCCGGCGCCGGACCGCGACGATCCGCCAGATCCAGGCCCTGACCAGCCTGGAGTTCGTGAACGGAGGCGGCACCGGCAGCCTGGAGTCGACCGCCCGGGACACCTCGGTCACCGAGCTCACCGCGGGCTCCGGCCTGGTCGGCCCGACCCTGTTCGACGCGTACCGCCGGTTCAGCCCCGAACCCGCCCTGCTGTTCGCTCTGCCCGTCGTGCGGCGGCCCGGGCCGGGGCTGGCCACGCTGTTCTCCGGCGGCTACGTGGCCTCGGGCACCGGCACCCCGGACCGGCTGCCGCGGCCGCACCTGCCGGCCGGCCTCAGCCTCATCGGGACCGAGGGCGCCGGCGAGGTACAGACACCGGTCCGCGGCGCGGCCGCCGGGCAGCTGCGGCCGGGCGACCGGGTCTGGCTGCGCCACGCCAAGGGCGGCGAGCTCGCCGAGCGCTTCCGCGACTATCACGTGCTCTACGAGGACGGGCGGCTCAGCACCGTCCCCACCTACCGCGGCGAAGGCCAGTGCTTCGGCTGAGGTCCTGATCGCCGGAATTCGGGCCGAACGGGCTGTATCAGCCGCCCTTGCTCACTCTCTGTCCAACCGTGGCGGCGCTGTTGCCGTCCTATTGGTGCCATGGCTCGTCGAGCCGCTAATTGGACCGTTGTGAGAGTTGAGGGTTGGAAGATCATGTTGACAATGAATGTGCGTAGGGCCCGCCGGGTGGCAGGCTGGGCCGCGATCGTTTGCGCTGCGTTGCTGGTGACCGCGTGCGGTCCGGGGAGCGCGCCGGCGGCCCCGGCCTCGAGCCCGGCCAGCGCGGCGCTCGCCGCGAAGACCGCGGCCCGCACCTACCTGGCCGAGGGTCAGGACATCCGCGGGACCTTGCTGTACAGGCCGGCTTGCGAGAAGGGTTGCCCGCTCTCCGGGGACTCCACCGCGATCCTGGCCAAGATGAGGTGGCGCACCTGGTCGGCCAGTGAGGCCGTCGGAACCGGCACGTACGACCTGGACGGCTGTAACCCGGACTGCGCCGCCGGGCCTGTCTACAAGGTGCCCGTGGTGGTCACGCTGAGCCACCCGGTCAGGTTGTGTTCGTCCGCCGGGACCCGCTGGGTCTGGACCAGGGCCTCGTTCCGGTTCCCGCACGGCCTGCCCAAGGCGCTGCGGGGCAGCAACGCGCCGCTCAACCCGTGGGTGTTCTCCTCGGTGATCTCCGCGGCCCGGCACAGCTGTGCTTAGCTGACCGGGCCAGCCAGCCACGATCTGCTCGGCGATGGCCCGCAGGCCCAGGGCGAGCTAAGCCGGTGAGGAGGCCCGCCCCGGGCCGGGCCTTCCAGGGCGGCCGGCGGCGAGCGGGAAAAACATGCGATGCTTGCTGACGTGGAACCGCGGGTGTCGAGTCCGGTCCTGGTCGGCCGGGCAGACCAGCTGTCCGCGCTGGATGCCGCGCTGACCGGGGCGGGCCGGGGCCATCCGTCGGCGGTCCTGGTCGGCGGCGAGGCGGGGGTGGGAAAGACCCGGCTGATCAGGGAGTTCGCCGAACGGTCACGTGGCCAGGGGGCGCGGGTGCTGACCGGCGGCTGCCTCGAGCTCGGCGCGGACAGCCTGCCGTTCACCCCCTTCACCGC
>Ga0318562_10001236_pt1 | contig 11485 bp, 12 predicted proteins | sample GRESIP066b5f18_FD_203688 | JGI IMG/M metagenome (GOLD analysis project Ga0318562, IMG submission 203688) | Tropical soil microbial communities from Luquillo Experimental Forest, Puerto Rico - GRE.SIPMG.066b5f18 | ecosystem: Environmental > Terrestrial > Soil > Tropical forest > Bulk soil...
GGCCGGCGCCGATCGGCGCCGACTTTCAGGCGGCTTGAGCCGGATGCGGGGAAACCCGCACGTCCGGTTCTTAGGGGAGGGGGTCGCCGCGAGGCGGCCTCCTCACCCGACTTACGACGAGGGTTCGATTCCCTTCACCCGCTCCAATGATAGCCCGCGAGGGTCGCATTGTTGAGAGACCCGACTAGCGCGCGAGGCCGCGCTTCTCTGCCTGCCAGTGGTCGAGCTTCGCGCGCGCGCCGTTCCTGGCGGGATCCATCTCCGCGGCGTGCTCGGCGGTGCGGGCAGTGAGCTCGATCACGTAGCCGTTGGGATCGCGGAAGTAGATCGAGTGGATGAAGTGATGGTCGATGACCCCGCGGGTCTCGATGCCCCGCGCTTTGCCTTTCGCGAACATCTCTTGCAGTGTCGACGACTCGACTTCGAGCGCGATGTGCAGATCGAAATCGTGCTGCGCCTTGAAATCGAAAGGTGAATCCGGCGCCTCGAAGAACGCGAGATACGAGCCGTCGTCCATCCGGTAGAACGTATGCAGCACGTGCGTCAGGCGACCCGTCTTGGTCTCGTCGATCACGAGCGTGCCGGCAAGCGGAAGCCCGAGAAAATCCTCGTAGAACCGGCGCGTCTCTTCCGAATCCCGGCAGCGGTACGCGTTGTGATGCAGTCCCTTGATCATCGCTTCAGACCGTCTCGAAGGACTTTTCCTTCAGCGCGCCGACCAACCCGTTGAAGACGTCGTTGACCTTCGTCCAGTTCGGCCGCGCCTTCATCGCCGTGTACCAGCGGCAGAGGTTGGGGTATTGACCGAGATCGCAGTGAATGAGCTCGGTGAGCGAGACCATCCCCGCGCCCAGGTAATCGGCGATCGTGATGTCGTCGCCGCACAGGTATTTCTTCCCCGAGCCGAGCAAGTGCTGGTCGAGCACCTTTAGCCAGAACTTCGTGCGCTCCTTGCCCCATTCGATCGCTCCCGCGTGTGCCTCGTCGCTTCGGCGCTTGTGGTGCGGGAAGATCTGCGGATAGACGAGTCCGTAGCCGAAGTCGCGATAGAAGCCCGTGTTGAGCCAGTCCATCATCTCGTTGACGCGGGCACGCTTCTGTAGATCTTTCGGGTAGGCGGGCGAGTCGAACTTATCGGCCAGATACTTGAGGATCGCCGAGCTCTCGGTCAGCCGGAAGTCGCCGTCCTTGAGAACGGGGACGAGGCGATTCGGATTGATCGCGCCGTAAGCCTCCTGCATGTGCTCACCCTTCATCAGGTCGACGACCTGATAGTCGAGAGAAATGCCGCTGTCGGCGGCGAACAGCGCGACCGGTCGGCTGACGGTCGACACGGGATGGTAGTAGAGCTTCATCGGCGTTCTCCTTGAAGGCGGCCGGGCGTCGACGCGCGCGGCAGGTCGAGAATTCGGGACAATCATTCTACCCGCAGGCGCGACTGCAATGAAGCGCGCTTCCCACTACAATGCCGGCTCTCGCGTGGGCGCATGCCGCATCGACGCGACCTCACTGATGCGACCGCATACGCATGTGCCGCCTACCGCGATCGTAATGATCACGGTATCGGTGCTGTGCTTCACGGTCCTCGATTCCATCGTCAAATCGATGGCGCACCTCTATCCGGTGCCGGTGCTGGTGTGGGCTCGCTACCTCGTGCAGTTCGTCGCTCTCGCGATCTGGCTTGTGCCGAAGATGGGACGCGGCCTGCTGCGCACGAGGCGCCCGCGGCTGCAGCTCGTTCGCGCCGCGCTCCTGCCGTTTTCATCACTGTTCTTCGTCAGCTCGCTCAAGTACCTGCCGCTTGCGGAGGCGACGGCGATCAACTATTCGACGCCGGTGATGGTGGTGATACTCGCCGTCGTCTTCCTCCACGAGCGGCTGACACAGGCGCGAATCGCGCTCGTGATCGCCGGCATTGCCGGGATGTTCTTGATCGTGCGGCCGGGCTCGGCGATGTTTCAGGGGGCCGCGCTCTACGCGCTGGCTGCTGCAGCGTGCTATGCGGTGTTCCAGATTCTGACGCGCAAGCTCGCGGCCGAGGACTCGCGCGTGCTGCTGTTCTATCCGGCGCTCGTGGGTATGTTGATGATGACTGCGGTCCTGCCGTGGTACGCGATCGGAATCGACGCGCCGTGGATCCACTGGGCACTCATCATCGTCGGCGGCCTCATGGGAACGCTCGGTCACTTGCTGTTCATCCTCGCGTTCCAGCGCGGCCCAGCGTCCGCGTTGACGCCCTACACCTACGTGCACCTCGTCTGGGCGACGCTTTCCGGCTGGCTGGTCTTCGGCAGCTTCCCCGATGTATGGACGCTCGCAGGGATGGCGGTCATTACAGGGTCCGGTCTGCTGATCGCGCTGCACGAGCGCCGGCGCGCGCGCGCGCTGCCGCACGAGCCGACGGGCGTCGAGTGACCGGCGGATTCTCTCTCGCCGCCGGCTGCGCGTGCGGTAGACTCGATACGCTGCGCTCATCTCGAATCGAAGGAACCCCATGAACGCTGAGACGAAACCGCGGATCGGATTCATCGGCATCGGGCTGATGGGTCACGGAATGGCGAAGAACCTCGTCGCCAAGGGCTACCCGCTCACGGTGCGCGTACACCGAAACCGCAAACCGCTCGAGGATCTCGTTGCGGCCGGAGCGAAGGAGGTCTCGACCGATGCCGAGCTCGCGCACGCCTCCGATATCGTGTTTCTGTGCGTCACGGGCACGCCGCAGGTCGAAGAGATTGTCTATGGCACGACCGGGTTGCTGTCGGCAGCACGCGACGGCCTGATCGTCGTCGACACGTCCACCGCAGAGCCGGCGTCGACGGCGAAGATGCGGAAGGACTTCGACGCGAAGCACGCGCTCTTCGTCGATGCGCCGCTCGCGCGCACGCCAGTCGAGGCCGAGCAGGGACGCCTCAACACGATGGTTGGCGCCGACGATGCGGTTTTTGCGCGACTGAGACCCGTGCTGTCCGCATTCTGCGAGAACGTGATTCACGCCGGACCGCCGGGAAGCGGCCACACGCTGAAGCTCATCAACAACTTCATCGCTATGACAATCGCGACCGCGACGGCTGAAGCGTGCGCGGCTGCCGTCAAGTCCGGGTTGTCGTTGCGCAAGCTCCACGAGGTGATCTCCGCAGGCGCGATCAACTCGGGAATCTTTCAGGCGATCGTGGGCAGGATGCTCGACGGCAACGGCGACTTGACCGGACTCAAGTTCGCGCTCTCCAACGCGATGAAGGACCTCCGCTACTACACGCACCTCGCCGAGGGTCTGCCGGTGCCGGCGATCGTCGGCGAAGCCGTCCATCAAAGCCTCGTGACGGCGAATCTGCTCGGGCTCGGCGACAAGTACGTCGCGTCGCTCGTCGAAGCGCAGGAGAGACTCGCCGGCGTGAAGATCGTGCCACGCGCTTGAACGGCAACGCATGCACCGCGAACCGTTGCACGACAGGCCGATGCGATGAAGCTCCTCGTCCTCGGAGGAACGCGGTTTCTCGGCCGGCACTTCGTCGAAGCCGCGATCCAAGCGGGTCACGACGTCACGGTGTTCGCGCGCGGCGTGACGCCGTCGCCCTGGACATCGAGCCAGCTCACGCACCTTGTTGGCGACCGCGATCCGCGCAAAGGACAGGGGCTCGCGGTGCTCGAGGGCGGCAGCTGGGACGCCGCGATCGATCTTTCGGGGTACGTGCCGCGCTGCGTCGAGGCGTCGGCCAAACTGCTCGAAACGAACGTCGGGCAATACACGTTCATCTCGTCGATGTCCGTGTACGCCGACGCGAGCCGGCCCGACCTCGACGAAGCCACGCCGGTCGCCGTGCTCGCCGACCCGGAGACCGAGGACATCATGGCGCACTACGGTGCGCTGAAGGCGAGCTGCGAAGGCGCGGTTCGCGCTGCGTTCGGCGAACGCGCGCTGATCATTCGGCCGGGACTCATCGTCGGCCCGCACGACGCGACCGATCGGTTCGGATACTGGGTCGCGCGCTTCCTCCTGCCTGAGCGCCTCGGCGACCGCCCGCAGGAAGCCGTCGTTTTCGCGCCGCCAAGCCGTCCGGTCCAGTTCATCGATGCCCGCGATCTCGCGAGCTGGATGCTCGATGCGACTGTCGAGCGCCTCGACGGAACGTTCAACGCGAGCAGTCCGCCGCGGATGTGGACGATGGGCATGCTCGTCGACGTGCTCATCGCGCACGCGCGCGAGGCGGGAAAGCCCGTCGTGCCGCGCTGGATCGACGAAGCGAAGCTCGTCGAGCACGCCATCACGCCATGGACCGAGCTGCCATTGTGGATCCCGGCCACCGACGTCGAATCCGGGGGCTTCATGGAATTCTCGAGCGCCCAGGCGGTCGCGCAAGGACTGCATGTGCGCCCGCTTTCGCAGACGGTCGCCGACACGGCAGCGTGGCTTGCCGTACGCGACCAAGCCAACGCGTGGAAGAACGTTCTGTCGGCCGACAAGGAGCGCGCGCTCCTCGCCGCCGCATGAACCTAGCCGCGGCTTCGCGCCGGGCGGGCATGCGATCATAGCAGCGGTTTACGCAGCGTCACGCAAACGCAAACCTATGACGGCACCTTCCGGTGCAGACTATCTCGAGTTCGCGCTCGCGACGGCGCGGGCCGCGGGCGATGCGATTCTTCCGCACTTTCGCGCGGTGCTCGACGTCGACGACAAGAGCGGCGGCAAAAACTACGATCCGGTCACGATCGCCGATCGCGCGGCCGAGACGGTCATCGGTGCGGCGATCGCAAAAGCTTTTCCCGACCACGGCATCCGCGGAGAGGAGCACGGCTGGCGCAAGGGGGCATCGCGCTATACGTGGGTGATCGATCCGATCGACGGCACGCGGAGCTTCATCCTCGGCCAGATGCACTGGGCCACGCTGATCGCGCTCCACGATGGCGAGCGCATCGTCGTCGGGGTCGCTCATCAGCCTTACGTCGGCGAATCCTTCTGTGCGACGAACGGTGTCGCCGAGTGGCGCCGCGGCAACGATCGGAGAACACTCGGGACGCGCCGTTGCCCAACGGTAGCCGACGCGGTCGTCGCCTGCACGGATCCGAAGATGTTCGAGACCGCGGCCGAACGTTCCGCATTCGATCGCGTCGCAAGCCGCGCACGTTTCACCCGCTGGGGCGGCGATTGCTACGCGTATTGCCTGCTCGCGATGGGATTGATCGACGTCGTGATCGAGGCTTCGCTCGAAGCCTACGACGTGCAGGCATTGATCCCGATCGTGGAGGCAGCCGGCGGCGTGATGACCGGTTGGACCGGAGCCCCGTGCGATGAAGGCGGGACGGTGGTCGCCTGCGGCGACCGGACGCTCCACCCCGAGGTATTGGCCCTTCTGGCGGGCGCGTCGAGCTGATTCTCCGCGCCCGGCGGGCACCGGGTCCGTCGAGCCCTGACGTGGGGAGCCTTGGGGCTGCCCGGCCGGACCCTGCGGAATAGTCTTCTGCCTTCGCGGCAACGACGGCATCACCCCAGCGTTCGCCGTGCCCGGGCTCTTGCGCTCCGGCGTTCGCGCCCCCAAAACGGGCAAAGGGGGTTCTGACCCCGCCCGGGTAGCCGGTCGTGTAAAATCCCATTCTTATCCCCCGGGTAGGTTTATAAGTGCTCACTCCTCTGGGATTCTCGCTGCTACGCCAACTCGCCGACGGGCAGTTCCATTCGGGCGAGGAGCTTGCCGACAGGGTGGGGCTAACGCGCGCCCGCGTTTCCCAGGTCCTGAAGGACGCCGAGGTCGCCGGCCTCGCCCTCGAGCGAATGAAGGGCCGCGGGTACCGGTTGCTGGAGGCTCCCGACTTCCTGGACGCGAAAGCGATCCGCGAATGGGTCGCGACGTTCGCTGAGACTCACGCCGAGACGCTCCCGCTCGGAATCGAGGTTGTCGATCAGATCGAATCGACCTCGTCCGAGTTGATGCGTCGCACCCAGCGCCGCGATGTACACCGCACGGCGCTCGCCGCCGAATGGCAGACGGCGGGGCGCGGGCGGCGTGGCCGTACCTGGACCGCGATCGCCGGCGGGAGTCTTACCTTCTCGCTCGGCTGGAAGTTCGAGCAGGGGGCGGGCTTCCTTGCCGGCCTTTCGCTTGCCGTCGGCGTCGCTGCCGTGCGTGCGCTCGAGGCCGAGGGATTCCGCGATGTCGCACTCAAGTGGCCGAACGATTTGATCCACCGGCACCTGAAAGTCGGCGGCATCCTGATCGAGCTAAACGGCGATGCGCTGGGCCCGACGACGACGGTCATCGGCGTGGGCCTCAACGTGCGGCTGCCGCCCGCCGCGCGCAAGGACATCGCGGTGCCCGTCACCGACCTCGCGTCGATCGCGCGGCGCAAGACGTCGATCGATCGCAACCGGCTGATCGCGCGGCTCCTCTCCGAGCTCACCGTCGTACTCGAGCTCTACTCGCGCGAGGGCTTCACAGCCTTCGCGGCCGAATGGCAGCGCCGCCACGCGTATCAGGGGAAGGCCGTGAAGCTCCTTCTGCCCGACGGCGCCACCGTGACCGGCAAGGTGGCCGGCGTCGATGCGAGCGGCGCGCTCGTGCTTGCCGACGGCCCGCGCCGCGCGCGCTTCCTATCGGGCGAGATCACGCTGCGTCGCGCGTGACCCCGGTCCTCGTTATCGATGTCGGCAACAGCCGGATGAAGTGGGGCCTGCACGGGACACGCGGATGGCTCGTGCAGGGAATAACACCGAACAGCGAGATTGGCGCGCTTTCCGTGCGCGATTGGCACACCTTGCCGCGCCCGACGCGCGCTGTGGGTGTCAACGTCGCTGGCGAGGCCGCGCGCGTTCGCGTCGAGGGACAACTGACGCGCTGGCGGCTGACGCCCGAATGGCTCGTCGCCTCCGACTACGCATGCGGAGTCACCAATCGCTATGCACGTCCTGCGCAGCTCGGTGCCGACCGCTGGGCATCGCTCGTCGCCGCCAGGCGCCGATCGACGGCTACCGATCTTTTCCCGCCCGCTTGCGTGGTCGTCAACGCGGGCACTGCGGTGACGATCGACGCGCTCGACGTTGACGGTGTCTTTCACGGCGGACTGATCCTGCCCGGGATGCGGCTGATGCTGCAGGCACTCGCCGAGAACACGGCCGGCCTCAAGATCGCGCCTGGCGAGTTCCGGCCGCTTCCCGACAACACCGCGGACGCTTTGTACTCCGGCGCGATGCGCGCAGTGTGCGGAGCAATCGAGCTGATCCGCGAGCAAATCGACACGAATCCCGCGCACGTCCGCTGCTTTCTTGCCGGCGGAGCCGCGGCCGAAATCGCGCAGCACCTCAACCCTCCGGTCGAGATCGTCGAAGACCTCGTACTCGAGGGAGTGCTCGCGATCGCCGGCGCGCTCGAAACCGATTGACGCGGACCGAGTCGGTCGTCCAGCACAACGCTGCAGATGCGCTAACCTACGCGATTTCAGCCGAGCGTTCGGGTATGCGCCGCTCGCTTATTGTGCTGAATGCGCCTGCAGCGCTCACCCGAACACTCGGCACGGCGCCCCGCAAGACCCATCATGCGCACAATCGTCCTCTTCCTGCTCCTCGCGAATCTCACGTTCTTCGCCTACACGCGCCTCGACGAATCGTCGGACGGAGAAGCGGTGCGGCTCGTCGAGCAGGTGCAGCCGGAGAAGATCAAGCTGCTCACGCCGCAGCAGGTCGCGGCGCTCGGACCTGCCAAGGTCGCGGCGCTCGCCGATGTGTGCCTCGAATGGGGGCCGCTCAGCGATGCCGATCGCACGCGCGCCCTCGCAGATCTCGATCCGCTCGCACTCGGAAAACTGCTGACGCAGAGGCGCACCGAGACGACGACGTCGTTCTGGGTCTATCTGCCGGCGGCGCCGAGCAGGGCCGAAGCCGAGCGCCGCGTGGTCGACCTGCGCGCCCGAGGGCTCGGCGACGTGGCGCTCGTCGACGGAGGCACGCAACGCAACGCGATCTCGCTCGGATTGTTCCAGACGGAGGACGCGGCGAACGCGCGGCTCGCCGAAGCGCTAAAGCTCGGCGTGACGAACGCGAAGATCGGACCTCGTCAGCAGGTGATCGCGAGCACGGTGCTCGTGATTCGCGATCCGCAGGCGCAAGTCGTCGCCAAGCTCCGCGATCTCATGTCCACGTATCCGGGCACCGAAGCGAAGGTCGGCAACTGCGACAAGGCGTAGCGATGAGCGCCTCGACCGCTGCGATGATGCGTCGCGCCGAAACACGGGCCGACATCGCGCTCGCCCGCGAGCTCTTCGTCGAATACGCGCGGTGGCTTGCCGTCGATCTATGCTTCCAGGGATTCGACAACGAGCTCGCAACGCTCCCCGGCCCGTACGCGCCTCCGCGCGGCTGCCTGCTGCTCGCCGGCGCGCGGCCCGCTGCTTTCGGGTGCATCGCTCTGCGGCCTCTGGAAGTGCAAGGGGCGTGCGGTGGAGGTGCCGCGACCGTGCGCGGCGACGATGCAGTGGGCGAAGTGAAACGCCTCTACGTACAGTCGTCGCATCGCGGCGAAGGATGGGGACGCCGGCTCGCAGAGGCGGTGATCGCCGAAGCGCGCGCGATCGGCTATCGCGAGCTCAAGCTCGACACGCTCGAATGGATGGGCGAGGCGCGCACGCTTTATGCGAACCTCGGATTTCGCGAGTGCCCCGCCTATTACGACAATCCGCTGCCGGGCGCTGTCTATATGGCGCTCACGCTCTGAAAGCTACAGCTGCTCCCAGGGCAGGCCTTCCTTGCGCCAACCGGAGATCGTGCCGCGGTGATGATCGTCGTCGAGCGGCCCTTCGAAGCCGTCCGAGACGTTGTAGACGTCGCCGAACCCGGCCTTTTCAAGAGCGACGCCGGCGTCGAGCGACCGGTGGCCGCTGCGGCAGATCAGGACGACCGGGCGGTTCATGCTGGCGACCTTCTTCACCTGGCCGACGAAGTGCGGATTGATCTCCCAATCCGGCCCGTCGTTCCATGCGACGTGATGAGCGCCGACCGGGTGGCCGACGAAGTAGTACTCCATCTCGCTGCGGCAATCGACGAAAACCGCTGCGGGGTTGTCGTGAAGGAACTTCGCCGCGTCCGCTGGCTTTAAGTGCCTCATGACCGCAAATCTATCACGCGCGGGGGGCTTTCGTTATGCCGCCGGCGGAGGGAAGTTATAACTCGCGGCTGCACTGCGTGCGCCCGGCGATCGGCGATGCGCGACGGCTCGGGTGTTAAAATTCACTGTTCCGCTCGTTGCTCTCTCGATCCTGACGATGCAACCCGATCGTACTGCCGAACTTGGCGCGCTCCTCGAACGTCGCATTTTGATCCTCGACGGGGCGATGGGGACGATGATCCAGAGCTACAAGCTCGGCGAAGCCGACTATCGCGGCAGAACGTTCGCGGCGCACGCGCACGACCTGAAAGGCGACAACGACCTGCTCGTACTGACGCAGCCCGACATCGTTCGCGCGATTCACAACGCGTACCTCGAGGCGGGCGCCGACGTGATCAGCACGAACACGTTCAACGCGACGTCGATCGCGCAGGCCGATTATCAGCTCGACCGGCGTGTACGCGAGATCAACTTTGCGGCGGCGCGCCTCGCACGCGAATGCGCTGATGCCTGGACGTTGAACACACCCGAGAAACCACGCTTCGTCGCGGGCTCGCTCGGTCCGACCAATCGCACCGCATCGATTTCTCCGGATGTCAACGATCCGGGAGCGCGCAACGTGCGCTTCGACGACCTCACCGCCGCGTACGGCGAGGCGATCGAGGCGCTGGCCGAGGGCGGCGCCGACCTCTTCCTCGTCGAAACTATTTTCGACACGCTGAACGGCAAGGCGGCGCTCTTCGCGCTCGAGAGCTTCTTCGAGCGGATCGGAAGGCGCTTTCCGGTGATCGTTTCCGGAACAATCACCGACGCGTCGGGCCGAACGCTCTCCGGGCAGACGACGGAAGCGTTCTGGAACTCGGTCCGTCACGTGCGCCCGCTCGCCGTAGGGATCAACTGCTCGCTGGGCGCCGCCCTGATGCGGCCGTACATCGAAGAACTCTCGCGGGTTGCTGATACGTACGTGTCGTGCTATCCGAACGCGGGACTGCCGAACCCGATGGCGGAAACCGGCTACGACGAGACGCCGCCGCAGACGGCGCGGATGATCGAAGACTTCGCCGAGAACGGTTTCGTCAACCTCGTCGGCGGCTGCTGCGGCACGACCCCCGCGCACATCCGCGCGATCGCCGAAGCGGTGAAGACTCTGCCGCCGCGGCGTATCCCCGCCGCGGAATCCGTTGCCGCGTAACGCTTCCACTGCGGTGCGGCCCGCCGGCGTCATGCGGCTCGCCGGCCTCGAGCCGCTCAACATCGGCGACGATTCGCTGTTCGTCAACATCGGCGAACGCACGAACGTCACCGGATCGCGCGCGTTCGCCAAGCTGATCCTCGCTGGCGATTTCGCGGGCGCGGTCGAAGTCGCTCGTCAACAGGTCGTGAACGGCGCGCAGGTCCTCGACATCAACATGGACGAGGCGATGCTCGACTCGAAAGCGGCGATGGTGAAGTTCCTGAACTTGATCGCCGCCGAGCCCGACATCGCTCGCGTGCCGGTGATGATCGACTCGTCGAAGTGGGAAGTGATCGAGGCCGGCCTGAAGTGCGTGCAGGGGAAGCCGATCGTCAACTCGATTTCGCTCAAGGAGGGTGAGGCCGAGTTCCTCCGCCAGGCAGAGCTCGTCAAGCGTTACGGCGCGGCGACGATCGTGATGGCGTTCGACGAGAAGGGGCAGGCCGATTCCTTTCGGCGCAAGACCGACATCTGCGCGCGGGCGTACGCGTTATTGACCGGGCGTATCGGCTTCCCGCCCGAAGACATCGTCTTCGATCCGAACATCTTCGCGATCGCGACCGGCATCGAGGAGCACAACAACTATGCGGTCGACTTCATCGAGGCGACGCGCTGGATCCGCACGAACCTGCCGCACGCGAAGGTCTCGGGCGGCGTGTCCAACGTTAGCTTCTCGTTTCGCGGCAACGACCCGGTGCGCGAGGCGATCCACACGGTGTTCCTCTATCACGCGATCAGCGCGGGGATGTCGATGGGGATCGTCAATGCGGGCCAACTCGGCGTCTACGACGAGATTCCCGCCGAACTGCGCGAGCGCGTCGAGGACGTCGTCCTGAATCGGCGGCCTGACGCGACGGAACGGCTCGTCGCGCTCGCCGAGTCGTTCAAGTCGCAGGGGAAGCACGTCGCCGAGGATCTCGCATGGCGCGATGGAACAGTCGCAGAAAGGCTCTCGCACGCGCTCGTTCATGGCACCACGACGTACATCATCGAAGACACCGAAGAGGCGCGGATCGAGTTCGCGGCGCGCGGCGGGCGCCCGATCCACGTGATCGAGGGGCCGCTGATGGCGGGAATGAACGTCGTCGGCGATCTTTTCGGCGCGGGCAAGATGTTCCTGCCGCAGGTCGTCAAGAGTGCGCGCGTCATGAAGCAGGCGGTC
>Ga0318562_10001237_pt1 | contig 11485 bp, 9 predicted proteins | sample GRESIP066b5f18_FD_203688 | JGI IMG/M metagenome (GOLD analysis project Ga0318562, IMG submission 203688) | Tropical soil microbial communities from Luquillo Experimental Forest, Puerto Rico - GRE.SIPMG.066b5f18 | ecosystem: Environmental > Terrestrial > Soil > Tropical forest > Bulk soil...
CCTATGTGGTGGTCTGCCCGCCCGCGACACAGGGTGCCGTTTGTTATCAGGGGTTTCGGTGGTGCCTAGGTCAGGGCTTCACGGCGGGCGGGCAGACCACCACATAGGCGGCGTGGCGCCATGCGCGGGGCATCCGTGCCGCTAGCGGCCGCTTGCGCCAGCGGAAAGCACGGACTTGTCCGCCGCGGATGACAGACTGAAAGCCGTTCGCTTTACGCTGCTCGCACTTCACCGCCGCGGATTCCGCGGGCGGCCGACAGGGGAACCAACAGCATGAGGCACCCCGGACCGGACACCGTACCCGCCGCGCGCATCCTGCGCCGTGGCGCGCGGTCCGGCAGGCTCATGCATGTCGAAGAGATCGCCGCCCGCCCGGGGGAAGGCGTTCCGTGGCCGGAGTGGGTGCCCGAGCAGATCGCGCTGGCGTTCTCCAGGGCCGGTGTGACCAGGCCCTGGGCTCATCAGGCCGCCATGGCCGAGCACGCGCGCCAGGGCAGCAACGTGATCATCGCGACGCCTGCCGCCTCGGGCAAGTCACTGGGCTACCTGTTGCCCGCGCTGACCGCGGTGCTGCGCGGGAGCACGGTCCTGTACCTGGCGCCGACCAGGGCCCTGGCCGCCGACCAGGTCCGCGCGATCCAGGCGCTCGGCATCCCCGGTGTGTGCGCGGCCGTGGTGGACGGCGACACCCACTCCGCCGACCGTGAGCGGGCCAGGACCCACGCGAACTACCTGCTCACCACGCCGGACATGCTGCATCACGTGCTGCTCCCCCGGCACTCCAGGTGGGGGGAGTTCTTCGGCCGCCTGCACTACGTGATCGTGGACGAGTGCCACGGGTACCGCGGGGTGTTCGGCTCCCACGTCGCCCATGTGCTGCGGCGGCTGCGGCGGGTGGCGGCACACCACGCCCGCCGCCACCCGGCCCGGGCCCGTGCCGCGGCACCTGACGGCCTGGTCTTCCTGCTCGCCTCGGCCACCGTCAGCGAGCCGGGCAACTGCGCCCGCCTGCTCACCGGGCAGGATGCCCAGGCGATCACCGAGAGCACGGCACCCCGGGGGCCGCTCACATTCGGGCTGTGGGAACCACCGCTTACCGCCGCCCGCGGGGAAGGTGGCGCCCCGGTCCGGCGCCCGGCGACCTCGGAGGCGGCCACCCTGCTGGCCGACCTGGTGGCACACGACGTGCGGGGGCTCGCGTTCACCCGGTCGCGGCGCGGCGCGGAGGCGGTGGCGATAGCGGCCCGGCGGACGCTGGCCGGGACCACCGCCGCGGCCTCCCAGCGTGCCGCGGCACGGGCGGCCAAACGAGCCGCCGCGCAACCCGCCGCCGCCGCGCAACCCGCCGCCGCGCAACCCGCTCCCACCGCCGACCTGGCGCACAACGGCGGGGCAGCACAGCCGGGCACGGTCGGCGTCGTGGACCGGCTGGCCGCCGCCGAGACCGGCCGCCGGGTGGCCGCCTACCGCTCCGGCTACCTTCCCGAGGACAGGCGCGAGCTTGAGGAGGCGCTGCGGGCCGGCACGCTGCTGGGGCTCGCCGCCACCACGGCCCTGGAACTTGGCGTCAACATTTGCGGCCTGGACGCCGTGCTGATCGCGGGCTGGCCGGGCAGCCGCGCCGCGTTGTGGCAGCAGGCGGGCAGGGCCGGGCGGGAAGGCCAGCCGGCGGTGGCCGTGCTGATCGCCAGGGACGACCCGCTCGACACCTACCTGGTCCACCACCCGGAGATGCTGCTGCACCAGCCGGTGGAGGCCACCGTCCTGGACCCCGAGAATCCCTACGTGCTGGCGCCGCACCTGTGCGCCGCGGCGGCCGAGTTGCCGCTGACCGAAGCCGACCTGAGCCTGTTCGGCTCGGCCGCGGCCGACGCCGCAGCCGGCCTGGTGGAGGGGGGGATGCTGCGCCGCAGGGGGCACCGGCTGTTCTGGACCCGGCGTGGCCGCAGGCACTGGCCTGACCTGCGCGGTGAGGGGAACTACCCGGTCAAGATCGTCGAGAAGGGCACCGGGCGGCTGGTGGGCACGGTTGACCAGCCGTCGGCGCACATCTTCGTCCATACCGGCGCGGTCTACCTGCACCAAGGCGATCTGTACCTGGTTACGGCGCTGGACCTCGCCGAGGGTGTGGCACTGGTCGAGCCCGGTGACCCCGGCTATCTCACCTCGGCGCGCGAGGTGACCGGGATCGATGTGGTCAGCGAACTGCGGCAGGTGGCCTGGGGGCCAGCCACCGTGTCCTTCGGTGAGGTCGACGTGGTGCGCCAGGTCACCTCGTTCACCCGGCGCAACCCGGAGACCGGCCAGCCTCTGGGCGAGGAGGCACTTGACCTGCCGCCGCGCGCGTTGCGTACCCGCGCCGTCTGGTGGACGATCTCCGCAGGCCAGCGGGATGAGCTACGGCGTCGCGGGGTCGACCTGGCCGGGGCGGCGCACGCCGCCGAGCACACCGCGATCGGGCTGCTGCCGCTGTTCGCGTCCTGTGACCGGATGGACATCGGCGGCGTATCCGCGGACCTGCACCCCGCGACCGGGCAGCTGACGGTGTTCGTCTACGACGGGAACGCGGGCGGTGCCGGGTTCGCCGAGCGCGGGTTCGCCGTGGCGCAGGCATGGCTACGCGCTACGGCCGAGGCGATCATGAGCTGCGAGTGCCAGGCCGGGTGCCCGTCCTGCGTGCAGTCGCCGAAGTGCGGCACCGGCAACGACCCGCTGGCCAAGGACGGGGCGGTCCTGCTGCTGGAAACCCTGCTGGCCGGCGCCCCTGACGCCGCCGCTGCCGAAGCTACGGCGACCAGCCCGGAGCCCGCCGAGGCCGCCGATCCCGTCCCGGGCGTATCAGCAGGCCCACGAGCCCCGGACTGACGCCGCCATAAGCGGAGTTCGGCATTAAAAGGTTCTGCAAGCAAAGGACCCGCCGCGGCATGCAAGCCATTTGTTACCCACCCGCTTGGATCGGCCACTGTTTGAATTTGTGAAACCGAACCTGTGAAACAACCCGGAACGGCCGCAACGAGCCGCCTCACGTGGGGGTTCCGGGGGCTCGGCCCCCGGGCTAGAGGTTTGCGGGGCCTGAGCGAAGCAGCCCAGGGCGGCTGCGAGTAGGGGTAACCGACCCCCGCAAAGGGGGCGACCCCCGCCGGGGGGGAGAGCGGGGGTCGCCGCACGGTCCAGGTCCGGGTGCGGACGCCAGAACCGTCTTCCATACAAGTTTAGATGCGAGTAGGACCAAGTTACCAATCGACTACACGCAGACGCGAGTCTTTACGCCTATGCTGCCGGATCGTGGGCACTCCCGTCGAGGCCGCACGGCCGACAAAGTCTGATTTTTCGGCAACGGCTGCCTTCTTCGACCTTGATAAAACCCTGATCGCCCGCTCGAGCACGCTTGCATTCGGCCGACCGTTCTACCGGCATGGCCTGCTCAGCCGCACCGACATGATCCGCGGCGCCCTTGCCCAGGCCCGGTACCGGCTCAGCGGGGCGGACCACCGGCAGATGGAGAAACTCCGGGCTTCAGCGTGCGCCGCCTGCCGGGGCTGGCCCGCGGACCGGGTGACCGAGATCGTCAGCCGCTACCTCAAAGACCTGATCCTCCCTTACGTGTACGCCGAGGCCCGGGCGCTGCTCAGTGAGCACCGCAGCGCTGGCCAGGACGTCATTATCGTGAGCACGAGCGGCGAGGAGGTGGTGGCCCCGATCGGCGCACTGCTCGGCGCGGAATCCGTGATCGCCACCAGGATGCGGATCGCGAATGGTCATTACACCGGCGAAATGGAGTGCTACGCCTACGGCGAGGAGAAGGCCGTCCAGGTCCGCCGGCTCGCCGCCGAGCGCGGGTACTCGCTGCCCGGCTGCTACGCCTACAGCGATTCGATCACTGACCTGCCCCTGCTCGAGGCCGTCGGGAACCCGCGGGTGGTCAACCCCGACCGCGCACTGCGCCGGATCGCCACGGCACGGGGATGGCCGGTGCTTTCGTTCAGCACCGCCGAGCGCAACAGCGCGCAGCCGATGGGAATGGAAGCGCCGTGATCAATCAAGATCACCAATTGATGCCGCACAGCATCTATGCAGCGCGGCCGATCCGTCGTAGAAAGGTTTTACGGACCTACGGGTCCGGGCACGGCAACCGGGCACCCACGCGCGACCAGCCGCGGGAGGCGAGCCAGGGCAGTCGGCCACAGCGCATTGGCACCGGTCTCCGGTGCCCGCGGTGGCGGGCCGCCCGGCACAGTGAATGTGCGCTTGGTAACCCGGGCCTGACGTGTCAGCGACGGCGCTCCTGCGGGAGCGCCGTTCGCTTGCCCCGGGTCTTGGGCCACGGCAGCCGAGCAGTATCACTTGCGTGCTGTCCGGCCGCGTGATGATGATCCCGTAGGATCTCTTGCCGTAGGCGGCTCGTCACCTCTGCGCACGGCGGCTGGCCGGTCCCGGTCGGCTGCACGGATGAAGCGGCGGATGCGTGCCGCGCGGTTCGTGCCGCACGGGAGGGTGCCAGCGCGCCCAAGTACCCGGGCGCAGGAGGGAAGAGCGCGATGGCCGAGCCCGGAGCCGCAAGGCCGGCGGAGGTGGATGACCGGTCGGTCGGCGACCTCGTTTCTGAAGCGGTCAGCGATATCACCCGGCTGGTCAAGTACCAGACCGATTTGGCCAAGTCGGAGCTGCTCGCCGACGTGCGGCGCATTGGTGTGTCCGCAGGGCTGGCGGCGACCATCGTGGTCACCAGCTTCCTCATGCTGGTGATGCTGTGCTTCGCCCTGGCCTACGGGCTGCAGACGCTCGGTGTCTGGGACTGGGCCTCGTTCCTGATCGTCACCGGCGTGCTCATCGTGCTGGCCGCGGCCTTCGCCGGGATCATCTACCTCAAGGTCCGGCGCCTGGACCGGCTCCGCAAGACCAGAGAATCGGTGCAGGGCGACATCGCGATGCTGCGCCGTGACGAGCACACCGAGCCACCCGCGGCCATCCCGCGGTGATCGCATGCCCGTGACCGGAGGCTCAGTCGTTTACCTGGACGGACCATGGTCGCACCGGTCCGTCAGCGCCAACGGCAGCCGGTTCCACATCGCGGAGAGCGGTGAGGGGCCGCTGGTCCTCATGCTGCACGGGTTCCCGCAGTTCTGGTGGACCTGGCGGCATCAGCTCACCTCGCTGCCCGGCGCGGGCTTCCGCGCCGTCGCCAGCGACATGCGTGGCTACGGCGGCAGCGACAAGCCGCCCCGCGGCTACGACCTGATCACCGCCGCCTCGGACGCGGCCGGCCTGATCCGGGCGCTCGGCGAGGCCAACGCGGTGGTGGTCGGCCATGACTGGGGCGCCCTGGTGGCCTGGACCATGGCCGCCTACCACCCCAAGGTGGTCCGGCGGCTGGCAATCGTGTCGGCGGCCCACCCGCTGCGCATGCGGGCCGAGATGCTGGCGGGCCCGGTGCGCCGGGGCTGGCGCAACGGCAACACGCTGGGCTTCCAGTTGCCGGTGCTGCCTGAGTCACGGCTGGTTCGGCGCAACGCCGAGCAGGTCGCCCGGATGTTGCAGGCATGGTCGGGCCCGGGGTGGCCCGACCAGGAGACCGAAGCCAGGTACCGGGCCGCGATGCTAATCCCGTCGGTAGCGCATTCGGCGCTTGAGTACCATCGCTGGTTCCTCCGGTCCTGGCTGCGGACCGACGGCATCCGCTACGCCCACCGGATGCGGGCCCCGATCGGCGTGCCCACCCTGCACCTGCACGGGGCGATGGACCCGTGCGTGCCGACCCGCAGCGCGCAGGCTTCGGCCCGCTACGTGGACGGGCCCTACCGGTGGCGCCTCGTGGAGGGCGCCGGGCACTTCCTGCCCGAGGAGCAGCCGGACAAGTTCGACTCCGCCCTGCACAACTGGCTGGCAGACCCCGAACCAGAAAGATGAACCTGTCAACCGAGGGCAGTGTCACGCCGCAGCCGCCGGGCCGAACGCCGCATAAGGCGCCCCAGGCGCCGTTGCGGTGTCCCGGCGGCGAGGACCGCCTTCCCGAAGCCAGGGAGGCCCCCCAGGGCCGACCGCCCGCGAGGGAGGCCATGAAATGAGCCAGGACCCGCCGGAGGCTGCGGCCGCGCCACGCGACAGGGACGCGGCGGGACGGGCACGTAACGCACGGCCCCGCGACGCGCTGGGCCGCCCGCTGCCACGCGGCACGGCCGGGGATGAGCGCATTCCGGACGACCTGGTGCTCCCGCCCGCACAGGCTCTCGGGCTCGCGCAGCAACTGCTCGACGAGGGCCGCCCGTTCCACGCGCACGAGGTGCTGGAGGCGTCGTGGAAGACCGCGCCGCCCGCCGAGCGGGATCTATGGCAGGGGCTCGCCCAGATCGCGGTGGGCCTCACGCATGCGCGGCGGGGTAACGCTCACGGCGCCGTGGCCCTGCTCCGCCGGGGCGCGGACCGGGTGGCCGGTTATGCCGGGTCGGCGCCGCACGATATCGACGCTGCCACCATCTGCCAGGCGGCACGCGAGATGGCGGCGCGCATCGAACGGGATGGCCTGGCCGCCGCCGGGGCCGGCAAGATGACCGTGCGCCTGGTCGCCGCCTGACCGGCCGCCTGGCTGGCTCAGCCCGGCCGCATGGCCGGATGCAGACCGGCCGCCTGACCGGCCCGCGTGACCGGCCGCCTGGCGGCTCAGGGCGGCCGCGTGACCGGCCGGGTGCGTACGCGGGCCGGGTTAGCCAGGACGCGGGCAGCCCCGGGTGGAGACCCGCGTGGTGGCGTTGCCGCCGAGCCGGACGTCGGGCCGGACCACGCTCGCCGTGAGCGCGAAGCCGGTGTCCCGGGCGCTGGTCGAGGCCGCGAAGATGACCCCGTAGACCTTGCCGCTCTTTGACAGCAGCGGGCCGCCGGAGTTCCCCGGCTCGACGGTTGCCCGCACCGCGTAGATCTCCCGGGTGACCGTGCCGGTCCTGTAGATGTTCGGGCCGCTGGCCGCCCATTGCGAGCCGACCCTGGCCGGGTCCGCACGGAAGGGCCCGTTCTCCGGGTAGCCGACCACGACGGCGCTGCTGCCCCTGGCGGCCGAGTCGGCGAAGCGCAGCGGCTGCGCGTGCAGGCCAGGCACGTAGAGGATCGCCACGTCGTTGTTCCAGTCGAAGAGCACCACGGTGGCCGGAAGGCCGCTGCCGCCGCCGAAGCTGACGAACGGGCCGTTGGTCATCCCCGCGACCACATGCGCGTTCGTCAGGACATGCTCAGGTGAGACCACGAAACCGGAGCCCTCCAGGCTCCGGTCACAGGTGTATTTGGCCTCACCCCAGATCTTCACCACGCTGTTCCGGGTCTTTTTCACCACGGGCCAGGCCTGCACCGCCTTGTTCGGCGGTGGCACGTTGGCCGAGCCGTTGATGCCGAGCGCGCCGAACACCTGGGTGTAGGGGCTCTTGTCGATCAGGCGCCGGAAGTCGGAGAACATGGTCAGCGCGGGCGGGGGCATGACGTCGTTCACCCCGCGGAGCACCTCGGAGCTGCGCACCTGCCTGGCCACGGCGGGGAACGGCGCGTTGGACACCGCCGAGCCGATGAACCAGGCGATGAGCAGCACGGAAAAGACGCTCACCGCGGCCCCGCCCAGGGCATCCACCGTGGCCGCCGGGCGCCAGGTCACCCGGGAGCGGACCGTCACGCCGAGCAGCGAGGCGAGCAATTGGCCGATCATCGCCGCGATGAAAACCAGGATGATGGCCACGAGTGCCTGTTGCGAGGTCCCGTGCACCAGGAACTTGGCCACGCTGGGGGAGAACGTGGCGCCCACGGCCGCGCCGACCAGGAACCCGATGCAGCTGAGCACGCCGACGATGAAGCCCTGCCGGTACCCGGCGACGGCGAAGGCCGCAGCGAGCACGATCAAGATCAGATCGAGCAGGTCTCCCGGCATTCATCCACGGTATAGGGCCGCCGCAGCACAGTGCACCGGCCGTGACCACACTGCATCCGGGCCGCTGCGACGCCCGCACTCGGCCGGCCAGCGACGCCAAGCGGCGCCCTAGCAGCAACTGCTAGCTGCGCGCGGCGGCGTCGAGCACGTCCGGTGGCAGGTCCTCCTCCCGCCCGGTATCCCAGGGCTGCTCCCACCCGCCGAGCGCGAGCAGCCGGTCGACCAGCAGTGCGGTGAAGCCCCAGACCAGCATGCCGTGCACCCGGAAGGCGGGACCCGCGGCGCCCGAGGGGTGCCGCACGCTCAGCCGGTGCGCGGGGTCGGCGAGGTCGGCCAGCCTGGCCCGGGCCGCGGAGACGATCTCGCCATCGGCGGCCGCGACAAGCGGGCTCGGCTCACGCCACCAGGCCAGCACGGGCGTGACACGGAAACCGCTCCGGGGGATGAACAGCTCGGGCAGCACCGCAAGGACCTCCACCCCGGCCGGGTCCACGCCCGCCTCTTCGGCGGCCTCGCGCAGCGCGGCTCCGACCGGTCCCTGATCGGACGGCTCGATCGCCCCGCCCGGGAAGGCCGGCTGGCCCGCATGCCGGCGCAGGTGCGGCCCGCGCTGCACGATCAGCAGATCCGGCTCGCCACCCGTCTCACCGAACAGGAGCAGGACCGCCGAGGACCGGCCGCCGTGCGCGGGAGCCCGCAGCCGCGGCGGCACCCGCATCTCCCCTGCCGCGGCTGCCAGCTCGGTGAGCCAGGCGGGCGGCGCGCCGGATGACGGCCTGCCTGGCGGGACGGGGCCGGGCGCGCCCGAGCCGGGCTGAGCGGGGGTCACGAGAAGGGCCCCTCCTTGACCAGCTTCCTGGCCTCTTTCTCATCCACCGGGCCGATGCCGAACGACGGGCACAGCCGGGCGATGGGACATGCGCCGCAGGCCGGCCGGCGGGCATGACAGATACGCCGGCCATGCCAGATCAGCCGGTGGGACAGCATGGTCCACTCCGAGCGCGGGAACAGGGCACCGACCTCGAGCTCGATCTTGACGGGGTCGGTCTGCGTGGTCCAGCCGAAGCGAGTCGCCAGCCGGGCGAAGTGGGTATCCACGGTGATGCCGGGCACGCCGAACGCGTTCCCGAGCACCACGTTCGCCGTTTTCCTGCCGACGCCGGGCAGCGTGACGAGGTCCTTCAGGCGGCGCGGGACCTCGCCGCCGTACCTATCGCACAGCGCCTGGCCGAGCGCGATGAGGTTGGCCGTCTTGGCCCGGTAGAACCCGGTCGACTGGATGATCTTCTCCATGTCTTCCCGGTCGGCCGCGGCGTAGTCGGCGGCGGACTTGTACCGCGCGAAAAGCACCGGCGTCACCATGTTGACCCGCTTGTCGGTGGTCTGCGCGGACAAGATGGTCGCAACGAGGAGTTCCAGGGGCGAGGAGAAGTTAAGCTCGGTATGAGCGTCCGGGTACACCGCGGCCAGTTCGCGGTTGATGCGCCGGGCACGGCGGACCAGTGCGGTCCGCGAAGGGGTTTCGGGCGGCTTCACCAGCCCAGCCTATTGAGCGCAAAACTCAATTGCCTCCCCCGCGGGCGTTCGGCCCTGGGGGGGCCTCTCTGGCTTCGGCGGCTGGGGCAGGGACCGGCGGCAGGTGACGGCCAAGCACGACCACCGTCACCCACCGGGCACCGGCGCGCTTGAGTGCCACCGCTGCCGATTGGGCCGTGCCGCCGGAGGTCCAGGTGTCATCCAGGAGCAGGACCGCAGCCCCGTTGAGCGGCCGCGGTGCGCGGAACCGGCTGGGGTCCAGGGCGCGCGCCCATGGGTCACCACCCGGCAGCGCCACCAGCGCCGCCCAGGGCAGGGCTAAGCAGCCGCGCACGAGCGCCTGCAGCGGGTGCGGCCCGGGCCGGCCGCGGCCGCTGGGCACCACGCAGGCACACGTCGGCACCGAAGCCCCAGCCGGCCACAATCCCGGCGCCTTGTCGTGCAGGAACACAAGCAGCATCGCGAGCAGGGCCACCCCCGCCTCCCGTGACCCGGTCCGCTCCGACTTGTACAGCCACAGGTCCGTGGCCAGGCGGCTCCCCTTGGGGGCGCAGGCCACCGGCGCCACGACGTCGGCAAGCAGGCCGGGCGCGCTCTCCACGTGCAGGCCACAGTGGAAGCAGCGGGCAAAACCGCGCCGGGCCGGGCCGCGGCAGGTCACGCACACCCCGGGACCGGGCTCGGCAACGGCGGGCAGTCCCGCGGTGGCCGCCCGTGCCCGGGCCCTGAGGATCTCCCAGCCCTCGCCCGGCCGACCGTTCCGCCCAGCCTCCGGGCCACTCACCCCGCCTTCCCGGGCGCTCCACCCGGCCTCACGGCCGCTCGCCCCTCGCTCCCGGCCGCTCGCTCCGCCTTCCCAGCCGCTCCGCCTGCCCTCCCGGCCGTTCGCCACCGCCGACATCATGGCCGCCATGCTAGGAAGTGCCGCCGACAGGCCACTCCGCCCGGCGGCCTGAATATCCTTGACGAGGGTGGCCGGGGCGGCCCGTGGCAGGGCCGGCGCACCGGCCGGGGCCGGCCTTCCGGGCGGGCGCAACGCGTCGCCAGGGAGGTGCGGCTACCTTGAGTTTCGCTAGGCTTACTCGGTGCTGTTCGGGGGGCGGTTGTTCCCGCAGGTCAGCCTGAGCAGGCTAGCGTGACGCAGTGTCAGCGTTCGCGGCGGGAAGAGAGGGCCGCCCGGACGAAAGCCTCCATCGTGCCGGGACTAACGCTCATGCGAATGCCGATGACCGCCGCGGGTGACGCCGCGCCCGCGTCCGGCCAGCCAGACCCGCAGGCCGGCCGGCTCGCGCGGCTGCGACGGCAGGCCCGCCGGGTCCCGGCGCTCGCCCGCCAGCACTGGCTGTTCACCGTGCTGCTCACGGCCGGCCTGGTGCTGCGCGTCCTGACCCAGGTCGCCTACCGCCCGGCGCTGCTCTACATCGACTCGACCAAGTACCTGCTGAACGCCTACCCCGGCGATGACCCGCCCGGCTACCAGCTGGCGCTCAAGCCGGTGCTCGCGCTCGGCAGCCTGGACCTGGTCGCGGTGATACAGCACCTGCTGGGCCTGGGCATGGCCGTCGCTATCTACCTGCTGTTGCAGCGCCGCGGCGTGCCGCGCTGGCTGGCGGCCCTGGCCACCGCCCCGGTCTTGCTGGACGCCTACCAGCTGCAGATCGAGCAGAACGTCATGCCCGACGTGATGTTCGAGGCGCTGATCGTGACCGGCGTGGTGGCCCTGCTCTGGCGGGCCACCCCCTCGCCGTGGCTGATCGTGGTGGCGGGCCTGGCCCTGGGCTCCTCGGCCACCGCCCGCCAGATCGGCGAGATCTTCATCCTGCCCGCCCTGGGCTACCTGCTGATCGTGACAAAAGGCTGGCGGCCGCGGCTCAAGCAGGCCGGGCTGCTGTGCCTGGCCTTCGCGCTGCCGATCCTGGCGGCCAGCTACCGGAACTACGCCGACCCGCAACTGCACAGCTTCTCGCTGGCCCCCTACGCGACCGGCTCCATCTACGGCCGGATGGCGGAGTCCGCGAACTGCGCGACCCTGCGGCTGCCCAGCTA
>Ga0318562_10001238_pt1 | contig 11482 bp, 7 predicted proteins | sample GRESIP066b5f18_FD_203688 | JGI IMG/M metagenome (GOLD analysis project Ga0318562, IMG submission 203688) | Tropical soil microbial communities from Luquillo Experimental Forest, Puerto Rico - GRE.SIPMG.066b5f18 | ecosystem: Environmental > Terrestrial > Soil > Tropical forest > Bulk soil...
TCGATTTCGCGTGGGGTCAACAAAGCATGAACCCGCGAGCCTCCTGAGGGCAGCGGTGAGGAAGCCCGACTTGCTGCCTCGTTGTCGGCTCGCTCGATTTGTAGCTCGGACTCGCCGATCTCATTGACGAGTTCGTCGGCGGTTGCTAGCAGCTGGCGGACCTTGTCGCGCTGCTGGCGCACCTGATCGCGCAATAAGGTGCGTTCGAGCGCATACCCGTACCCTTCGGCGAACGCCCATAGCACGTCGCGATCGACAATGTCGATTTCGCGATGCTGGTATTGGACATCGGCGTGCAGGAATCCGATCACACGACCCCCGGGGACGATGGGTGCAGCCACGTAGCTGCGCACCTGCGACAGGTCGATGAGCGGTTTGAAGGTGCGGGAATCCTGTCTGGCGTCGTGCACGATCGCCGGGGTGCGGCGCCGAAGCATGTCGGTTTCCAGCAGCATCTCGTCGAGGACCGGACGAATCTTCTCGCCGAAGTGTCGCACCTTAGCCTCGAAGTCTGGAACGCGGCGATCGAAGGCGCTTGCCGCTATCGCGGTATCGCCGTCCACGCGAAACAAGATGGCCCGGTCGAAACCACAACGCTTGCAGACAAGTTCGGTGCATCGCCGCAACATCAACTCCACCGATCCGATGGCTCGTAGCTCCGCTAGGGCACGCTGCACCGAGGACAGGCCTTCAGCCCGCCGCGCCATCGTCCGGAGACGCATAAGCCGACCCAGATCAGCGAGCTCATATGCGGCCCGGGCGACCTCAAGCGCATCCGGGCCGGAATACGACATCACCATCGCGCGTAGGCCGGTCAGCGCCCGATCCACCCGGTCCTCAAGCAATGCGTCGTCAATCTGTTGACTTGAAGCGAATTCCGGCACTACATCGGGTCCCAGAAGCAGCCGGGCTTGGTCGAGTGCGGCATGCACACGCTCCGCACTAACGACGAAATCCGGCGCTCCCACCGCCGCGGCCTGGCCCGGGTTGTTCACCGTGTTGCTCGACATCCACTGGCAGCGTATGGCGCCCGTGGCGTCGCCGGAGGGAAAATCACCCTCAGACCTCCGGCCGCACGGTCGTCACGTGCGGTTCGACGCGTTTTCTCGAGCGCAGGCAAGAGGGCCAATTCTGATCCGATTGCCCATTAGGCGAACGTAAATCGGCCGTTCGCCGGATGGGAACGTTCGGATTGGACTGACAGCATGGCGGTCATGCTGGTACCCGAGGACGACCTCCGTCACGATCTCCCCGCCGGCGAGTTCGCGCGGGAGAGCCTGTTCTACACGGTCCCGCTCGTCGAGCAGCGGATGCTGATCGAGGGCTATATCGCGATCCGCCGCGACGGGGTGGCGTCCAGAGCGTTGATGGTCTGGGGAGACCCCGACCGCGACGGGTACAGGCCGCTGGCCGCGGACCTGGCCGAGGCGCCGATGCAGGGACGAGACCTCCACGATTTCGAAGTCGCCGGGATGCGCGTGCGCCAGCCAGAACTCCTACACCGCGTCGAGGTGTCCTTCAACAACGGCAACCGCATCTGGGATCTGCGGTTCCGCGCCGTTCACGACGCGTTCGACTACGAGAGCAATGCAGCGGGCTGCCCGAAGATGGTCGCTGAAAACCGCTACGAGCAAGCGGGCATCGCCGACGGATCACTCGTTGTGAATAGCCGCGAAATCGCTTACGCGGGCGTTCTTGCCCACCGCGACCACGCCTGGGGAACGCGCGATTGGCAGGCGGCGCACCATTGGAAGATGTTCACCGGACAGGCGGTCGACGGGACCGCGTTCAATCTCTTCGAATGCCTGGCCCACGGCCGCGTCTTCCACAACGGCTTCCTGTTCCGCGACGGCGTGCAGTCGCCATTGGCGATCTGCCGCGAGGTTCACGTCGGCTACGACGATCAGTGGCTGCAACGAAATTGCGCTGTGGAGTTCATCGACGAGGCTGGCCGAACGGCGCGCGTCACCGGTGAGCGGTTCGCCGGAGGATTTATTGACTGGGGCGGAATCGTGCTGGCCGAGTCGGCGTTCACGGTCGAGGTCGACGGACGAGCTGGCATTTGCTACGTCGAGGCGGGCTGGCCAGCCGGATACCTGGAGCACCTGCGCGGCGGCTCCTGGCAGGGGCTCGGTTAGCGTTTGCCGAAGAAGCTCTGGGCCTCACCAGCGGGTCGCGGGAAGTCGCCCATTTCCGAGAGCAGCTGCGTGATCGGGTTGTTCACGCTAATCGTCGAGTCGGTTGGCAGCACGCCGGCCTTGACCATCAGCACCCCAGCGCGGTGGTAGAGGATCGCCAACCGTATCGCGGCAAAGGTTTCGTAGTAGTCGATGTGCTCGACGTTGTGCCCCGTGAGTTCGTGGTAGCGCGTGATGGTGGCGCCGCGGTCGAGGAACCCGGGCGGGAGCGGAGCACCGACGCCGTCGGTGCAGTAGCGGGTGATGAACAGCCACCAGCCCAGATCGAGTTCTGGGTTGGCGATGGTGACCATTTCCCAGTCGAGGACGGCAGCGACCGACAGGTCGTCGGCGAAGATCAAGTTGCCGACGCGGGCGTCACCCCAGTTGAGGGTGAGCGGACCGCGCTCGGCTGGGCGGCTGTCACGCGCCCACTCCAGCGCCGCGACCACGGTCGGGTTGTCCTCGCCATCGGCGGCCCACTCGAACGTGGACTGCCAGTAGCCAAGCTGCTGCTCGACGCCCGCAGGACCGTACTCAGGGCGGTCGACGCTACCCAAACCGAGGGTGGCCCAGTCGGCGCGGTGAATCGCCGCCATCGCCGCAAGCCCGTTGCCGTAGAGGGCCGTCTGGCCATCGTGATCGAGATTCACGACCCAGCCACCGGTCGTAAACGGCGGGTCATCGGCGGGGATGCGTCCGTCGACGCGCTCCATCACGATGAAGCGGGCGCCCAGCACCGAGGGATCGGACTCTATCCAGAGCGGCGTCGGCACCGGAACCACCCGCTGCGCGCAAAGCGCCTGCATGACGTCGAATTCGCGGTCGAGATCGTAGCTGGGATGAACCGACGGCCCGGTCGGCTCGATACGGGCGACCAGTCGCTGGTGCTGGGGGCCGTCCTCATCGCGCCACGCGGCGTCAAACAGGATCGTCTCGTTCGACAACCCAGTGCTCGTAGGCACTTCAACGCCACGTACCCAGACGTCGTGGGCTCCTTCGAGTCGGCCAGCCAGCCAGCTGGCAAGCCGGCTCGCCGCCGCGTCAGGATCTCTTTGGTTGAGCAGCGCCATGCCGGCTCCCTTCCACAGTTTGATGACTCCACGCCACAGCCTCGCAGCACCTATGGGGACCGCCCAGCCGACGAACGGTATAAATACCCTGGCCGAACGGAAGGATGACTATCGCGCCCATAGGCGCGACAGCTTGAGCCTCGGGCTCAATCGCGTTGTGCTGGGCCAAATTTCGTGCTGGGCCATCTCGGCTGGGAACGCACGCGGACCCGGCGGTCATTGAGGTGACCCCGACACTTCCGTCAGCGTCCACGCCCGTGGATGGTCACCGGCTCCGTCCTGCAAGCCGGACGCGGTAGCGCCTCAGAGGCGTGGCGATCCTCACGATCGCTGACGGGTCCAGCGACCAGAAGTCAGACAGTGATTGGACCTTCGTCGTCTAGGCACCGCCGTCCAAAAGCCCGATAGTTCAAGCAACGTCGCAAGACAGGAGCCAAATCAGGTGACGAGCATGCGGACGACGACCGCTGCACAGATGCAGGTCGTTTCACCAACCGACGGCGCAATCGTCGGCGCCGTCCCCGACCTGGGCGCCGCCGACGTGGCGCGTGTTGTCGACGCAATTCGGGCGGCCCAACCGGAGTGGGAAGCCCTCGGGCCCACCGGTCGGGCATCGGTCGTCCAGCGCTATCGCGACTGGTTGCTCGATCACGGTGACGAGCTGGCCGATCTGCTGCAGCGTGAGACCAGCAAGCCCAGGCAAGAGGCGATGCTCGAGATACCTGTTGCCCTCGATGCCATCAATTACTACACGCGCAATGCAGCCACGTTCCTCAGCACCACGCATCCACGTTCACACCGCTGGGTCACCGCCACCAAAAAGCTCACCGTGTCCTACCGTCCGCACCCGGTCGTGGGGGTCATCTGCTCATGGAACTTCCCACTGCTGATTGCACTCGTCGACAGCGTCCCGGCGCTACTGGCGGGCGCGGCGGTAGTCGTCAAGCCGTCGGAGTACACACCACTGGCCACGGCCCGGGCGGTTGAGGGCTGGCGGGAGATCGGCGGACCCGAGGTGTTCGTGTGTGTGACGGGCCTCGGCTCGGCCGGTTCGGCCGTCGTCGATGCGGTCGATTTCGTGCAGTTCACCGGCTCAACCAACACCGGCAGGCGCATCGCCGGCCGAGCCGCCGAGCGGCTCATCCCGTGCAGCCTCGAGCTCGGCGGCAAAGACGCCATGCTGGTACTGGCCGATGCCGACCTCGATGCCGCCGCTAACGGCGCGGTTTGGGGTGGGATGTTCAACGCCGGCCAAGCCTGCGTCTCCGTTGAGCGGGTCTACGTCGAGGCCGCCGTCTATGACGACTTCCTCGACAAGGTGATCGACAAGGTCAGCGCGCTGCGCCAGGGCGGCGACGACCGCCAATATCGGTACGACGTCGGCCCATTAGCCAATGCCCGCCAGCTCGAAACGGCGACCAGTCACGTTCAAGATGCGCTCGCTAAGGGGGCGCGGGTGCTCACCGGTGGCGGCCGCAACGAGCGCTTGGGCGGAACCTATTTCGAGCCGACGGTGCTGGTCGACGTCGATCACACCATGGACGTCATGCGCGACGAGACCTTCGGGCCGACGCTGCCCGTGATGAAGGTCGCCGACGCCGAGGAGGCGATCCGACTGGCCAACGCTTCGCACTACGGACTCTCGGCCAGCGTCTGGACCCGCGACACTGCGCGGGCTCGCGCCATCGCGCGGCGGCTAGAGGTGGGATCGGTCAACCTCAACGACGTATTTGCCAACCTGTTCGCTTTCGCGGTACCGCATTCGGGCTGGAAGCAGTCGGGCATCGGTCACCGGCTCGGCGGCGCCGACGGGATCCGCAAATACTGCCGACCCCAGAGCGTCGTAGAAACACGCCGCGTCGTGCATTCGACGCTCATGTGGTATCCGTACACGGCTCGGCGAGGCAGGCGCGCCGGCCGGATACTGCGGGTTCTGACCGCCCGCGACCCGCGCCGTCGCCTCGGGTTGCGTTCAGGAGACCGGACATGCGATTAAATCTGACGCCTACCACAATGCTGCAGCCCCCGGCGCGGGTGTTCACCGCGGCGAAGAACGCGTTCGAGGTCATCCGCCATGGCGGCTTTCAGACCGATGAGTTGGGGTCGCCATACGTCGTCGTCGACGAGGGGCGCCACCATCGGCTTCGGCGATACTTCGATACCGAGGACAAAGCCGATCGGCCCGTCGTCGTGCTGGTGCCGCCGCTGATGGTCGTGTCCGACGTCTATGACGTCGCGCGGGCGGTGAGCGCCGTGGCCATCCTGCACGCCCACGGCGCCGATCCCTGGGTTGTCGACTTCGGCGCCCCCGAAAGCGAACCGGGCGGGCTCGAGCGCCGCATCGCCGACCACGTGCTCGCGGTCAATGAAGCGGTCGACCGTGTCAGCGAGATCACCGGGCGCCAGGTGCATCTGGCCGGTTACTCCCAAGGCGGCATCATCGCCTATGAAACGGTCGCTTACCGCCGTGGTAAGGACATCGCGTCGGTGATCACATTCGGTAGCCCGGCCGATACCAGCATGCCGTTCGGTCTCCCACAACACGTGGTCGCGCCGGTGGCCCAGCTCGCGGTCCGGCTCAGCGGCGAGCGGGCTGTGCCAGGTTGGGCGACGCGCTTGGGCTTTCAGCTGCTCGCGCCGGCCAAAACAATTCAAGCGCGGGCAGACTTCGTGCGCCGCCTTGATGATCGCGAGGCACTGCTGCCGCGCGAGCGCCAACGGCGATTTGTCGAGCAGGAAGGCTGGGTGGCCTGGCCTGGGCCCGCCGTGAGGGACTTCGTGGACGATCTGTTCGCCCACAACCGTGTTCTCGAGGGGGGGCTGGCCGTCGGTGGTCACATGGTTAGCTTGGCCGAGATCGACTGCCCCGTGCTGGCGTTCGTCGGAGAGCAGGACGCCATCGCTGTGCCTTCGTCGGTGCGCGCCATCGGGCGCGCCGCACCGAAGGCGGAGGCCTACGAGGTGACCCTTCGTGCCGGGCACATGGGTCTGGTGGTGAGCAGCCTTGCGTCGCAGGCGACTTGGCCGACGGTGGCCGCGTGGGCGATGTGGCTCGAGGGTAGAGGATCGCAACCCGAGCTGGTTACCCCGGTCGGCCCCAGCTTCGCGAGCGCCCCCACCGGTGCGGTGGCCCTTGGGGCGAGCCTGGCCTCGCAGCTGGGTGAGGCCGTGCGAACTGTGGCGGGTGTGGGGACACATGGCGTCCAGGTGGCGCGCGAGTTTGGGCACCACACCCTGACACACCTGCCCCGGATGGCTCATTTGGAGAGGATCCAGCCGCACACTCGCGTGTCCATCGGCGAGCTCGTAGACGAGCAAGCCCACCGGGGCCCGGACGAGATCTTTTTCCTGTACCAGGACCGCGGTTTCACACGGGGCCAGGTGAAACAGCGCATCGATGCGATCGTGCGCGGGTTGATCGCGCTGGGCGTGCGCCCCGGCGACCACGTCGGCGTGCTGATGGGCACCCGCCCGACCGCGCTGGCGATCACCGTGGCGCTCAACCGATTGGGTGCGGTCGCAGTCATGCTGCGTCCCGACGGCGACCTACCCCGCGAGGCCGAGTTGGGACAGGTGGTTCGCATCATCGCCGACCCGGAGCGCGCGGCGTTCGCTAATTCTCTCGAGCGCATCGACACCGTCGTCCTTGGTGGCGGCGCCGAGCGCGAGCTCGCTTTGCCGCTGACCGACCTGGAACAGCTGGACACCGATTCGGTCGTCCTTCCCCGCTGGTACCGCGCGAATCCCGGACGCGGGGACGATTTGGCATTCGTGTTGTTCACCGGCGAGGGAGACGCGACGCGTGTACATCGCGTCACCAACCGGCGCTGGGCGATGTCCGCGTTGAGGACCGCGTCCTCGGCGGCATTGTCCGCCCGCGACAGCCTCTACAGCCTCACTCCACTGCACCATCCGTCGGGCCTGCTGATGAGCGTCGGCGGAGCGATCGCCGGGGGTTGCCGGCTGGCCATGGCGACGTCGTTCGACCCGGACACGTTCTGGGACGAAGCGCGGCGCTACGGCGTCACTGTCGCGTCCTACACCTGGACCCTGCTCGCGGGCCTGATCGACGCACCTCCCAATCCGGCAGAACGCCATCACGCCATCCGGCTGTTCATCGGTTCCGGTATGCCCGTGGGACTTCGGCGGCGCCTGGAAGAGCGCTTCACGCCCGCTCGGGTCATGGAGTTCTATGCCTGCACCCAGGCTGGTGTCGCACTTGCCGACCCGGCTGGCCGCAAGCCGGGTTCAATCGGTCGTCCCCTGTCGGGCACCGTGCCACTACGGGTCGCGCGCTACGACGCCGACCGTGGCCGCTTGGCGGAGGGCAGCGACGGCTGCGCCGTCGAGTGCGCCACTGACGAGAACGGAATGCTGCTCGCCCGAGTCGACGCGCCTGTCCCCGACGACTCCCCAGTGCTGCGCAGCGTCTTCGAGCCGGGGGACGCCTGGCATGTCACTGGCGACCTGGTCCGCCGCGATGCCGACGGTGACTATTGGCTACAGGGACCCGCGCGCGACCTGATACACACGGACGCCGGGCCGGTAGCGCCGCGCGCCATCCAGGACGCCCTCGGCGACATCCCTGCCGTTGGCCAGGCTGTTGCCTACGGCATCGCACTGCCAGGCGCCAAGCGGGACGTTGCCGCCGCAGCGGTAACCGTCCACCCCGGTGACGTCCTGAAAGAGACGGCCTTGACGAAAGCCCTTGCAGTCCTTGAGCCTTCCCAGCAGCCATCGGTCATCCGTGTCGTCAAGCACATCCCGCTGACCGCCGCCTACCGACCGTATGCGACACAACTTCGACTCGACGGGCTGCCAACATCAGACAACGGATCGGCTTTCTACCGCGACACCTCCGGTCGGTACCGCTCGCTGACGCAGGCCTCACGCCGACGCCTGGTCGGCTACAAGAGCACAACGCCAACCACCACGTGAAGCACTTGGGCAGCAATCCCTTTCAGCATTCAAATGTGGTCGATGAAGCACATCAGAACACCGATGAGGTCAAGAGGAGACCAAAACAAATGACGCACAAACGAACACTCAACGGGCATGTTGCCGCGATCACCGGAGCCGCCCGCGGCATCGGCAAGGCCACCGCCCAGGCATGTGCCCGGGAAGGAATGGCGGTAGCGATCGGCGATATCGACCTTGAGCAGGCCGAGAAGACCGCAACCGAAATCGGTAACGGCGCCATTGCGCTCAAGCTCGACGTCACCGACCGGGCCTCCTTCGCCTCGTTCCTCGACACGACAGAAGCCCGACTCGGGCCGCTCGATGTCCTCGTCAACAACGCGGGAATCATGCTTGTTGGCCCGCCCACATGGGAGGAAGCCGACGACAAGGTCCAGCGCCAGATCGCCATCAATGTCAACGGCGTCCTACACGGCATCAAGGAGGCCGTTCCACGATTCCGGGCCCGCGGCACCGGCCACCTCGTGAACATCGCTTCTGGGGCCGGCAAGATCGGGTTCGCCGGGGGCGCCACCTACTGTGGCAGTAAGCATTTCGTCGTTGGCGTGAGCGAGGTACTACGTAGCGAACTGCGCGACAGCGGAGTCGATGTGTCCTGCGTAATGCCGGCGATAGTTAATACCGAGCTTGCCAGCGGGTACCGGCCGCTGTTGGGTGTCCGCACCGTACAGCCCGAAGACGTCGCCCACGCCATCGTTCGGGCACTTCAGCGCCCGCGGTTCGATGTGTATGTGCCCGCAGAACTAACCGTGTTGAGCCGGGCCAGGGCATTGATGCCGCAGCGTGGCTATGAAGCAATTCTCAGGATCACGAAACTGGATCAAGTCCTCACCAACGTCGATCATGCTGCCCGCGTTGCCTATGAGACTCGAGCCACCAAGATGTCCCCGCGGTGACCCTGCTCTGCCGGCACTTGGGGTCCCCAAATGGTCCCCAACTACGAGTCATCTCGTCTTGACGCCTCGTGCGTCATAGCAGGTCAGACCTAATCTTTCTCGGTCGGGCTGACAGTGTCTGATTTCAGGAGAGGGTTGACAGATGTGTCGCGACATTTTTGACACCTCTGTTGTTGTGGGAGGTCAGTCATGTCGAAGGCGCCAGCTGGTCATCACGGCCGTCGTGCTCGAAGGGTGCAGCAAAAGCGAGGTCGCCCGGAACTACGGGCTGTCCCGGTACTGGGTACACCAGCCGCTCAGCCGCTATCACGCCGACGGGGCGGCGGCGGGGCGGGGCGGCGATTGAGCCGCGTTCCCGACGCCCGCGTCTGACTGACCTAAAAGTTTGGCCCTAATGGCTCCCTGGTCTAACTCTTCTAGAATCGAGACCAAAAACCAGCACTGAACTGGACTTTTTGATGGTGGTCCCGACTGGGATCGAACCAGTGACCTTCCGCGTGTGAGGCGGACGCTCTCCCCCTGAGCTACGAGACCGGGGAACGACGTCGAAGATTAGCACGTGGCGGCACAGCCAAGAGAACTCAGCCGCTACCCGCGAGGGTCGGAGCTGAGGATTGCAACCGGAGCCGACCAGAATGCGATGTTTTAATTCCGCTGGCCGCGGGTTCGTCATACCGCGAGCGCCTCCCGCCATTTCTTCGTCGCGCCGCCCTGCTCATGGTGTTACGGAAGGGATTTGTGCGGCTACGCTGCAGTGGACTATCGTCGTCCTTCGCGACGGGCGACGATCTCGCCCGTGGCGCGCGGATGTAGCGCAGTTGGTAGCGCATCACCTTGCCAAGGTGAGGGTCGCGGGTTCGAATCCCGTCATCCGCTCGAGGTGCAGTCGCATCAACCCCAACGGTGGAGTGGCCGAGTGGTGAGGCAACGGCCTGCAAAGCCGTGCACACGGGTTCGATTCCCGTCTCCACCTCCATGCTTTTTAGGCGCGATTAGCTCAGCGGGAGAGCGCTTCCCTGACACGGAAGAGGTCACTGGTTCAATCCCAGTATCGCGCACCACAGTATATGCTGGTGAGAATGTGTATATAGTCGAGCTAGCAAAGCTTTGCACCATATATGCACCACATGCCGACAGTCGATGGGCATGTTTGCCCACAGATGGACATATGCCCCGGCGGGCTTCCCAACATCACGAAAAGATCCCACAGCAAACCCCCACGATATCCCGCGTTGTCGTCAACTGCGGGCAGGACGATTCCGGCAAGGTGCTGGAGAGGGATTCAAAGCGTGGCCAGCCTACGGTGGAGGTTGCGAGGTTCCCGCAGCTCCCTGTCCGGCAGCGAACCCGGCCCTGTATGCGTCTATCAGGGCCTGCTCCTGAGGTGTCAGCGGATAAGGCGACCCGGACGGCATCTGGCACGCGGCCCAGTTAGGGTTCGGATCGGTGCAGGAGTCGGCGATCGCAGATTGCGGCGGGGTGGCCCCGAACAGCGCTGCCTCGATTAGGAACGCTACGGCGCCGACCGTCAGGCGTCGTCGTGCACTTCCGTCCATCACTGCAGCTTAGGTCCGCCGAGATACCCCCAGCCGACAATTGACCTATTCGCTGCCGCCGACATTTCACCTTGGGACGTTGCAAGCACCGCCGACTGCCGAGGCAGCGAATTGCCCGCCAGTCGGAGCATCAGCCCGGAAATTTAAGCTTCCGCAATACGCCGTCGCTGCAATTGGCAAAGTCGACTAGTTGCTCATTGAGCATTCAAAGTATTCAAAGGCGGGTGTGTTGTCGGTAGCCGCCGATACGGTCACCCCATGAGCAACGCAGCGCCCTGGGCCGTGACCGCAGGCAACAAGTTCCGCGAGGTCGCGCGGACAACCGAGAACCTGACGACCAAGCTCCTCGCCGAAGGGTTGACCGCACTTACCGAGGCCATCCGAGAGCTGGACGACAAGCTGGAGAAGACAGAACAACGGATGCGATCAGCGGGGGCCGGATAGCCACTCGCTGCGTCCTACCCTTGTTCGGCCCGCCACTCACGCTGCCACGGTGGCGGGCCGACGCCTTTCGATATTCGCTACGTTGACCCGACGTTAGAAGCTGCTGACGTCCTGCTCAACGTGTCCGAACTCGACCTGGTTACCGTTGAAGTCACCCTTGCACGACAGGACGACGTGGTAGGTGCTCAACAGCGGCGGGGCGAGCAAGTCATTGATCGTTGCCGTGCCCGCGGCCCGAAGGTCGACATCACGGTGCACGGACGGCAGGATTCCGGCCGTATCGTCTGCCTGGTAGGCGCAGGTACCGGCCACAGTCGATAGGTTGGTAATGGTGACATTGGCCTTTCCGCCACCCGTGG
>Ga0318562_10001239_pt1 | contig 11481 bp, 11 predicted proteins | sample GRESIP066b5f18_FD_203688 | JGI IMG/M metagenome (GOLD analysis project Ga0318562, IMG submission 203688) | Tropical soil microbial communities from Luquillo Experimental Forest, Puerto Rico - GRE.SIPMG.066b5f18 | ecosystem: Environmental > Terrestrial > Soil > Tropical forest > Bulk soil...
CGATCTGGTCCTGTGCCGAGATTCGGCCTGCGTGGTTGACCGCCTCGACGACGGCGGGGTCCCCGCCGGTGAGCGTGGCGATCTCGGCGTCCCACTTGCCGAGAAGGTCCGGCGTCGCGCCATCGATGGGGACCGTCGTGACGGAGTAGGTCTTGCCGTTCGACGTGCCGGTCTCTGCCGCCGCGGGGGCAGCCGGGGCAACCGCGACGACGGCGACCGTCGCGGCGGTCACGGCGATCCGCCTCACGTAACGGCCTGATAGCCGTCCCCGCGGACGTGGGCGAGACTCATCGCGCACCTCCTGCCAGCAGTTCCCCCGCAACAGTCAACACCGTGTCGCGGTCGGCGTCGACCAAACCGATGCGCGTGCGCCGGTCCACGATGTCGTCGACAGTCAACGCGCCCTCGTGCGAGACGGCGTACTCGAACTCCGCGCGGATCACGTCGATGCCGTCGGCCACCGGGTCGGTCGGTCGCTCACACGTGGCGGCGGAGATGACATTGGGCGCCTCCGCGCCGAAGCGTGCCACCAACGACGACGGCAGGTCGGTGGGGACACGCAGTGTGGCAACCGGATTCGACGGCGCGCCGACCAGCGGCAGGTTGCGTGTCCGGCATCGGCCTGCGTCGAGTCCGCGAAGTCGCACGGCCTTGTCGAGGACATCCTCGGCCATGTAGCGGTACTCGGTCAGCTTGCCGCCGATAACGCTGATCACGCCGGACGGCGACTCGATGACAGCGTGGTCGCGCGACACGTCGGCCGTGCGGCCCTCACCTTGGTCGATCAAGGGCCGCAGCCCCGCGTAGGCGCCGATCACGTCATCGCGGCCCAGCTTCACGTCGAGCGCGGTGTTGACGGTGTCCAGCAGGAAACCGATCTCCTCCGAAGTGGGCTCGGGGACATCAGGTATCGGGCCCGGTGCGTCCTCGTCGGTCAGGCCGAGGTACACACGGCCCAGCTGTTCGGGCATGGCGAACACGAATCGGTTCAACTCGCCGGGTATCGGGATGGTCAGCGCCGCAGTCGGATTGCCGAACGATTTCGCGTCGAACACCAGATGCGTGCCACGGCTCGGCCGCAGCCTGATGGACGAGTCGACCTCGCCTGCCCACACGCCGCCGGCGTTGATCACGGCGCGGGCGGTCACGTCGAACGACTCGCCGCTGAGCTGATCAGTCAGCCGTACCGAGGTACCTGTGGCCACCGATGCCGCGACCCGGGTCAGAATGTCCGCACCGTGTTGGGCGGCGGTGCGTGCGACCGCGGCGACCAGGCGCGCGTCGTCGATCAGCTGGCCGTCGTAGGCCAGCAGGCCTCCGCTGAGACCGTCGCGCCGCACGGCGGGCACCAGGTCGGCTGCTCTGCTCGCGGAGACGTGCCGTGATCGGGGCAGCGTCGACGACCGCGTGCCTGCAAGGCAGCGCAACGCGTCGCCCGCCAGAAAGCCGGTGCGCACCAGTGCCCGTTCCGGTGCGCCCATCGCAGGCAGCAGCGGAACAAGCTGGGGCATGGCGCTGACAAGATGAGGGGCGTTGCGCGTCATCAGGATTCCGCGTTCGATGGCGCTGCGCCTTGCAATGCCGACGTTGCCCGTCGCCAGGTATCGCAGCCCGCCATGCACGAGCTTGGAGCTCCACCGGCTGGTGCCGAACGCCAGGTCATGCTTCTCCACGAGGGCCACCGACAGCCCGCGCGCTGCGGCGTCGAGGGCGATCCCGGTGCCGGTGATACCGCCGCCGATCACGACGACGTCGACCACCCGGCCATCGGCCAGGGCCGTCAGTTCGCGGGTGCGGCGAGATGCGTTGAGCGCGGCCGAGTTCGTCATGGCTTCAGGTATCCGTTCAGTGAGTGGGCGAGTTCGACGGCGAGGGCGTCGGCGTCCAAAATCGGCTCGACGATCTGCGCGGACTGGATGGTCGACTGCGTGATCAGCAGGCACATGGCAGCGAGTTGGCGCGGATCGCCCGCCCGCACACTGCCGTCGCGCTGGGCGACGCGCAGCTCGGAGGCCACCGCGTCGATGAGGATCTGCTGGCTGGTGCCGAGACGTTCGGCGATGTAGACCATGGCCAGTTCCGGCGCCGAATGGAACACCGACATGACCACCTCGTCGTGCCGGAGCCGTTCGGCCACGCCAACGATCCTCTCCACCAATGCTTCACGGCCCCCGCCTTCGGTCGGCACATCACGCAGCACACCGACGATCCGCGCCGTCAGCAGTGCGGCCAACAGCGCTTGGGTGTCCGGCCAGCGCCGGTAGATGGTCGGCCTGCTCACGCCGGCCCTGCGGGCGATCTCGGCGAGCGTCACCCGCTCCACCCCGTAGGCCAGCACGCAGCTCGCAGCCGCGTCGAGGATCCGATCGCCGATGTCCGGACCTGTGTCGTTACTGATTGACAACATATGTAATACTGTAACGCATGACTCATCCGGATATGAAGTGGGATGCCTGGGGTGACCCGAATGCGGCCAAGCCGCTCTCCGATGGGATCCGTGGCCTGCTCGAACAGGCGCTCGGAGTCGGGGATGCGACGCTCGCGGAGTTGGCGCCCGACCAGGTCAAGCTGCGGCCGTCGGCCCTGTCCTCCGCCGATCGTGAGGGCCTGGCGGCTATCGTCGGTACCGAAAACTGCGGAGTGGACGATCACGCCAGGCTGCTGCGGGCGGGCGGCAAGTCGACGCTTGACCTGCTGCGCCGTCGCGATCCCGGCATCCAGGATGCGCCCGACGCGGTGGTGCTGCCCGGCAGCGAGGACGAGATCGCCGAGATCCTGCGGCTCTGCGCGCAGCGCAGCATCGCGGTCGTCCCGTTCGGCGGCGGCACAAGCGTCGTCGGCGGACTCGATCCGGAGCGCGGCCAGTTCAAGGCCGTCATCTCACTGGACCTGCGCAGGCTGAACGAACTGCACTCCCTCGACGAGATCTCCGGTGAGGCCGAGCTTGGCGCGGGCGTGACGGGACCGGACGCCGAGAAGATGCTCGGCGACCACGGTTTCTCGCTCGGGCACTTCCCACAGAGCTTCCAGTTCGCGACGATCGGCGGATTCGCCGCAACGCGGTCGTCCGGGCAGGACTCGGCGGGCTACGGCCGCTTCAACGACATGGTCCGCGGTCTGCGCGCGGTGACACCCGCGGGTGTGCTTGACCTCGGCCGGGCGCCGGAGTCCGCGGCGGGCCCGGACCTGCGCCAGCTGTTGATCGGTTCAGAGGGTGTTTTCGGCATCATCACCCGCGTCCGGGTGCGTGTTCATCCGACGCCCGCCGCGACCCGCTACGAGGCGTGGTCGTTCCCCGACTTCGCCACCGGCGCTGATGCGCTGCGCGCGGTCACCCAAACCGGCACGGGCCCAACGGTTCTCCGACTGTCCGACGAGGCCGAGACCGGCGTCAACCTCGCCACTACCGAAAGCATCGGCGAGGACACCATCACCGGTGGCTGCCTGGCGATCACGGTGTTCGAGGGCACTGAGGCGCATGTCGAGAGCAGGCACGCCGAAACCCGCGCGCTCATCGAGGCGAAGGGCGGCACGTCGCTCGGTGAGGCGCCCGCGTGCGCATGGGAACACGGCCGCTTCAACGCGCCGTACCTTCGCGACTCGCTGTTGTCGGCGGGCGCGCTGTGCGAAACGCTCGAAACCGCCACGAACTGGTCCAACATTGCCGCGCTGAAGTCTGCGGTGACCGAGGCGCTGACCACCGCGCTCGCCGAAACCGGCACACCGGCGTTGGTGCTGTGCCACATTTCGCATGTGTATCCAACGGGCGCGTCGTTGTATTTCACCGTCGTCGCCGGGCAGCGCGGCAATCCGATCGAGCAGTGGCGCAAGGCGAAGACGGCCGCGTCCGATGCGATGGTGCGCACCGGCGCCACCATCACCCACCACCACGCTGTCGGCGCCGAACACCGGCCGTGGATGCGCGACGAAGTTGGCGATCTCGGCGTGCAGGTACTGCAAGCGGTGAAGGCGAAGCTCGATCCGACGGGAATCCTCAACCCGGGCAAGCTGATTCCGTGACCGACCGCCGCGAGATCGGCCGAGTCACGATGCTGACCAATCCGGCATCGGGCCACGGCAGCGCTCCGCACGCAGCCGAACGCGCGGTAGCGCAGTTGCACAAGCGCGGTGTCGACGTCGTCGCGATCGCGGGCACCGACGCCGAACATGCGCGGCGACTCGTCGACGGTGCGCTCGAGCGGGGAATGGACGCACTCGTCGTCGTCGGCGGCGACGGCATCATCGCGCTCGCACTGCAGGTGCTCGCACAAACCGACACACCGCTGGCCATCATCCCGTCGGGCACGGGCAACGACCATGCGCGCGAATTCCGGATCCCCACAAAGGATCCCGAGGCGGCTGCCGACGTCGTCGTCGACGGGTTCGCCGAAACCGTGGACCTCGGCCGCATCAAGGGCGCGGACGGCACCGACCGATGGTTCGGCACGGTGATGGCGGCCGGCTTCGACTCGCTGGTCACCGACCGGACGAACCGGATGCGGTGGCCGCACGGCCGGATGCGCTACAACGTCGCAATGGTGGCCGAGCTGTCCAAACTTCGACTGTTGCCGTTCCGGTTGTCGTTCGACGGCGAGGAGCTCGTCACCGAACTCACGCTGGCCGCGTTCGGGAACACGAAGAGCTACGGCGGGGGCATGCTCATCTGCCCGAACGCCGACCCCACAGACGGGCAACTCGACGCGACGATGGTGGCGTCGGCGTCGCGCACCAGGCTGATTCGGTTGTTCCCCACTGTATTCAAGGGCACGCACGTCGACCTCGACGAGGTGCGCACCGCGCGCGCCCGCACGATCACTGTCGACTCCCCCGGTATTAACGCATATGCCGACGGCGAATACGTGTGCCCGCTACCCGTCGAGGTGTCCGCGGTTCCGGGCGCGCTGAAGATCCTGCGGCCGAATCGCTAGCCCACGCCGCGGTTGAGCCAGGCCACCTCGCCCGTGTCACCGCCGCTGCGGTACGGCTCCAGTGCTTCGTCCCATGCGGTGCCGAGCACCGTATCCAGTTCGGCGGCCAGCATGTCGGCGCCCGACGACATCAGCGACCGCAGCCGCATCTCGCCGACCATCACGTCACCGTTGGCGCCCATCGCGCCGTTCCACAGGCCGAGTTGCGGGGTGTGGCAGAAGCGGTGACCATCCACGCCCGCGCTCGGGTCTTCGGTCACCTCGAACCGAAGCACCGACCATGACCGCAGCGCGTTGGCGAGTTGGGCGCCGGTGCCGACGGGTCCCACCCAGTTGGTGACCGCACGGAGCTGACCGGGCATCGCCGGCTGCGGGGTCCACTTCAGATTCGCCCTCGACTGAAGGGTCGACGACAACGCCCATTCGACGTGCGGGCACACGGCCGCTGGTGAGGCGTGGATGTAAACCACGCCCGACGTCGAGTCGGCGAACTGGTTCGACGCACGCATCTGCTGCTCCTTCGGCTCCACGAGGGACGTCTTCCCCAACGACCTGGTGGATACGATGAGCTGCAGTTGTGTCGTACGTGTCTATTGTGCCTTGTGAGGCCCCTGTTGCGCTAGTCCCGGTTTTTGCTGCCGAATTCGGCGATCACGGCGTCGGAGAGCGCCGGCCAGCACCCGTGGGTCCAGTCGCCGAACTCCCGGTCGGTGAGCGCCACCAGTGCCAGCCCGAGGTCGGGATCGACCCACAAAAACGTCCCTGACTGGCCAAAATGCCCGAAGGTACGCTCAGAATTGGCCGATCCGGTCCAGTGCGGGCTCTTGCCGTTCCGGATCTCGAATCCCAGTCCCCAGTCGTTAGGACGCTGCACCCCGAACCCCGGTAACACCCCGTTCAGACCCGGGAACTGCACGGACGTGGCCTCGGCATGCATGTGTTCCGAGACAAGAGCGGGTTTCAGCAGGTCAGCCGCAAAAAGCGCAAGATCGGCCACCGTGGAGGAACCGCCGTAGCCGGCCGCTTGAGAACCCCCTCTGAATTCGCTGGCTCGCATGCCGAGCGGTTCGAACACCGCCTCAGCCAGGTAGCGGCCGAACTCGATGCCCGCGTCGCGCGCCACCGTTTCAGAGGCCACCGCGAACCCATAGTTCGAATAGATCCGGCGCTTGCCTGGTTCGGACGCGAGCTGATCGGAGTTCATCGAGTACCCGGACGTGTGTGCCAGCAGGTGACGGACCGTGGAGCCAGGCGGGCCCGCGGCGGTGTCCAACTCGACGACGCCCTCCTCGATCGCCACCTGTACGGCGCGGGCAACCAACGGCTTCGTCACCGACGCCAGCGCGAACAGGCGCACGGTGTCGCCGCTCTGCGCCAGCACACCCGGCGGCCCGATGACTGCCGCCGCGGCGTTGGGCACCGGCCAGTCGGCGATCGCATCGAGGGCAGACATCGGCAGGAGCCTAGTTCGTCCTCCACGACGAGACGATCGCGGCCACGTGGCGAGCGTCCGTACCGCAGCAGCCGCCGAGCACCCGGACTTCGGGCAGCCGGTCCTGCAGCGCGGCGTGCTGGGCGCCGAGCTCCGTCGGGTTGCCTTCATCGAGCTCGGTGGCCTCGTCGAGCTCGGCGTGGCTTCTGACTGACGAGTTCGCACGCAGACCGAGGAGCCGTTGCCGCCACGCCCCACCATGCTCCAGCGCCGACGCGAAATGGGTCGGGTGGGCGCAGTTGATCATGAAATAGGCTGGGCCTGTATCTGTTTCGGCGTCCACCTGCTCGATCGCGTCGCGCAACGGCTGGCCAGTCGGCAGCCTTCCGTCGGTCTCCACGGTGAACGACATCGCCGCCGGAATGCCCGCCGCCGTGGCGGCTCGCACGATTCCGATCGCCTCCTCGGCGTTGGTGATCGTCATCGCGGTGACTTGTTCGGCGGATGTGTCGGCGAACGTGCCGATCTGAGCCGAGTGGTAGCGCTCGGCTTCTTCGGACGTCATCGCGTGCGCGGGGTCGTAGCCGTCGCCGCGGGGGCCGATGCAGCCACTCACGATGGCGGTGATGCCATCGGCGGCCGCGGACGCGCGGACCTCTTCTGCGAGCGCAACCGCTGCGCGGTTGACCTCGTCGAGTCGGGCCGGCGAGTAGCCGAGTTGTTCGGCCCAGTCGGGGTTCGCACGCCACGTCGGCGTCTCCACGACAAAGCCCGCGCCGCGCTTGTGGGCGATGTCCAGATAGCCGTCGTAGTACCGGCGCAGCCGCGTCGGGCCATCGGGTCGATCGAGCAACGGGAACGCCGCGAAGCACGGAAGATCGAGGCCGTCGTGGAAGACCAACTCTGTCTCCAGCCCACCGTCGGTGACGAACAACGCCCTGCCTTCGACCTGAGGAAGCGGCCGCCGCAGCCTCGTCATGATTTCCGGGCGACGTAGTAGTAGTTGAACGGATCGGTCTCGATCTCGCTGACCGTCACGTCGTCGAAGCCGGCGTCGGCGAGCATCGACTCTGCGAGCTGGCGCCCCCACACGGTTCCGAGCCCCGCCCCGTCGAGCCCAAGCGACACGCTCATGCAGTGCATCGTCGAGACGGTGTACTTGTATGTGGCCAGCGGAGCGCCCCTGTTGTCTTCGACATTGCTCGACGCCTTGATGTCGACCATCAGCAGCACGCCGCCGGGACGCAGTGCGCGGTAGATGTTTTCGAGCACGCGGTCCGGCTGCGCCTGGTCATGGATCGCGTCGAAGGCGGTGACGACGTCAAAGGCATCGGTCGTGTCGAGCGCGGCCACGTCCCGCGCCATGAACGTCGCGTTCTTCAGCCCGAGCCGTGACGCCTCCGCCCTGCCCGTGGCCAGCCCCTCGTCCGAGAAGTCGATTCCGGTGAACCGGCTTGCAGGGAATGCCGATGCCATCACATTGATGGCATGTCCACTGCCGCAACCGATATCCGCGACGTCGGCACCCGCACCGAGCCGGTCGACAAGACCGTCGACGAGTGGCAGGACGGTTTTGACGAGCGCGGCGTCGAACACCTCGCCGCTCTGTTCAGCCATCAGCTTGTGGAAGCGCGGGTAGTCGCTGTAGGGCAGGCCGCCGCCGTTGTGGAAGCAGCCGATGATCTTCTGTTCCACCTCGCCGAGCATCGCGATGAACTGCGCTACGCGAGCGAGATTGTCCGGACCCGCCGAGCGCGTCAGCACCACGGCGCGGTCACGCGGCAGGACGTACGCCGATGTGGCCGGGTCGAAGTCGATGACCTGCCCGGCCACCATCCCGCCGAGCCACTCACGCACATAGCGTTCGTCGAGGCCCGCGGCATCGGCGATCTGGGCGCTGGTGGACGGCGGTAGTTGGGCCATCGTGTCGAACAGCTCGGTCTGATGTCCGATGGACAGCAATATGGCGAGGCTGGCGCTGTCGACGGCGTCGACGATCCGTTCGGCGAACTGCTCAGTTGTCGTCATAGACGAGAACGGTAGGCCGCCGACAGCGCTATCGGGCGTCGATGTCAATAACGACGTGGGTGACGACCACCCAACGCTGCAGCGACTCGGCCCAGGCGGCGCGATGCGCAGCGTCCACCTCGCCGACCGGCCGCAGCACCAGGCGGTAGACGTCACCCGCCCACTCGAGCGGAACCTGCTCGTCGAGCATCGGCAGCAGCGCCTCATCGAGGAGCCGATAGCCCTCTGCGACACGCGATTCCAGCATCGCGGTGACGCCCTCGACCACCTTCGCGAGCACCGAGAGCGTCGCATCGGCCGTCCCGGTGGCGGTGTCACGCAATGCGGCGGCGGCCCGCGTCGCCCCGGCGGAGTCGCCAACGGCGACCGCGGTCACGGCGTCCAGGTAGGCCAGATAACCGTGGATCCCGCCTGCGGGTCCGCCTGCTAGCAGTCCCCGTGCGCGGTCGACCCACTGTCGTGACACCGCCTCGTGGCCGCGCGCGTGCCACCCAAGCCCGAGCTCGGCGGCCTTCATCGCCGCGCCCGCGGGATCGGTGCGCACGAGCCTGTCGTAGGCGCGCTCGGCCAGCCGGACCGCCTCGCTACCGCGGCCGATCCGCCATGCGGCGGTGCTGTACGCCTCGAGGTCATCGGTGGGCATCGCGCCGAGTTCGTCGGCGCGCACGAATGCCGCGTAGCTCGCGTGCCAGTCGTTGCGCTGGTAAGCGCTGCGCGCCTCGGAAAGGAAGTCGATCAACGTGGGCATTGCGCCTCCAATCACACCAGCTCGATCGAGCGCTTGGCCAGCCCCATCCAGTAGCCGTCGATGACCTGCAGGGGCGCCTGCTCGGGATCGCCCGACGCGCCGAGCGCCACGAACAGCGGCGAGAAGTGCTCGATCGTCGGGTGCGCAAACGGCATGCCCGGCGCCTTGTTCCGAAAGTCGATGAGCGCGTCGAGGTCGCCTGAGGCGAACCGCTCGGCGGCCCATGCGTCGAACTCGACCGACCAGCCCGGCGGGGTGGCCCCTGGCGACGGGTCGTCCAGGAACGGCAGCCCGTGCGTGGTGAACCCGGAGCCGATCACCAGCACGCCGTCGTCGCGCAGCGGACGGAGCCGCTCGCCGAGGCGCAGCAGCCGCTCCGGGTCGAGGGTGGGCAGCGAAATCTGCAACACCGGAATGTCCGCCCCGGGGTACATGACGGTCAGCGGGACGTAGGCGCCGTGGTCGAGCCTGCGGTCAGGGTCGTGCGCGACGGGCTCGCCGTCGGGCATCAGCTTCTCGACAGTGGCCGCCAGTCCAGGCGCACCTGGCGCGTCGTAGGTGACGTCGTAGTAGTGCTCGGGAAAGCCCCAGAAGTCGTAGGTCAACGGCGTTTCGGCGGTGGTCGAGCCGATTGTCAGCGGTGCGGCCTCCCAGTGCGCGGAGACGACGAGGATGGCCTTCGGCACTGGAAGGTCCGCAGCCCATGCCTTCAGCTGCGAGACCCACAGCTCGTCGTCGACGAGTGGTGGGGCGCCATGGCTCATGTAGACGACCGGCATCATGCTTCCCATTATCGGCTCACCGATGCGTTCCACTATCGGCCCACCGGTGCGTCCCGCTAAGGTTTTGACTCATGAGTCAAACAGTGCGTGGTGTGATTTCACGGAAGAAGGGCGAGCCCGTCGAGGTGGTCGATGTCGTCATCCCCGATCCGGGCCCCGGCGAGGTGGTGGTCGACATCCAGGCCTGCGGTGTCTGCCACACCGACCTGACCTACCGCGAGGGCGGCATCAACGACGAATACCCGTTCCTGTTGGGCCATGAAGCCGCCGGGATCGTCGAGTCCGTCGGCGCGGGCGTCACCCACGTCGAACCGGGCGATTTCGTCATCCTGAACTGGCGCGCGGTCTGCGGCGAGTGCCGGGCCTGCAAGCGCGGCCGGCCGCACCTGTGCTTCGACACCCACAACGCCACCCAGAAGATGACGCTGACCGACGGCACCGAACTCACGCCCGCGTTGGGCATCGGCGCGTTCGTCGACAAGACGCTGGTGCACCAGGGGCAGTGCACCAAGGTCGACCCCGAAGCCGATCCCGCGGTGGCCGGCCTGCTGGGGTGCGGCGTGATGGCCGGCATCGGCGCGGCGATCAACACCGGCGCGGTGAACCGGGATGACACGGTCGCGGTGATCGGCTGCGGCGGCGTTGGCGATGCCGCGATCGCCGCGGCCAATCTGGTGGGCGCCAAGCGCATCATCGCGGTGGACACCGACAACACCAAGCTGAACTGGGCCCGCGAATTCGGCGCCACCCACACCATCAACGCCCGCGAACTCGACGCGGTCGAGACCATCCAGGATCTCACCGACGGCAACGGCGCCGACGTGGTGATCGACGCGGTCGGGCGCCCGGAAACCTGGACACAGGCGTTCTACGCCCGTGACCTCGCCGGAACCGTGGTGCTGGTCGGTGTTCCCACACCCGACATGACGCTGGAGATGCCGCTGGTCGACTTCTTCTCCCGCGGCGGGTCATTGAAGTCGTCGTGGTACGGCGATTGCCTGCCCGAGCGCGACTTCCCCACCCTGATCAGCCTTTACCTGCAGGGCAGGCTGCCGCTGGAGAAGTTCGTCTCCGAACGCATCGGCCTCGACGACATCGAAGAGGCCTTCCACAAAATGCACTCCGGTGAAGTGCTGCGGTCTGTGGTGGTGTGGAAGTGAACGGCCGGCCGATCCAACGGGTCGTCACCCACGGCACGTTCGAACTCGACGGCGGCAGTTGGGAAGTCGACAACAACATCTGGATCGTCGGCGACGAGAGCGACGTGGTGGTATTCGACGCCGCGCATGACGCGGGCCCGATCGTCGACGCCGTCGGCGGACGCAACGTGGTGGCGGTGGTCTGCACCCACGGCCACAACGACCATGTGACGGTAGCGCCCGAACTCGGCGATGCGCTGGACGCTCCGGTGCTGCTTCATCCGGCCGACGACGTGCTGTGGCGGATGACGCACCCGGACAAGGATTTCCGCGCGGTCGGCGACGAGGAGAAGGTGCGCGTCGCCGGACTGGAGCTACGGGCGCTGCACACACCTGGGCATTCGCCGGGCTCGGTGTGCTGGTA
>Ga0318562_10001242_pt1 | contig 11470 bp, 11 predicted proteins | sample GRESIP066b5f18_FD_203688 | JGI IMG/M metagenome (GOLD analysis project Ga0318562, IMG submission 203688) | Tropical soil microbial communities from Luquillo Experimental Forest, Puerto Rico - GRE.SIPMG.066b5f18 | ecosystem: Environmental > Terrestrial > Soil > Tropical forest > Bulk soil...
CCCACCATGGCCTGGTTCGCAGCACACCAATCCGCCAAGCTCGACTGGGTCGCCGCGGTGATCACCGACCTCGGGAGCCCAGGGGCGACCGCGGCCGCCGGGCTGCTCTGCGGGGCGGTGCTTGCGTGGCAGGCCCGTTCGGTGCTTCCCGGCGCCGTCATCATCGGCACGGTCGCCGCCGCATGGGCGGCTGAGGCCGCGCTCAAAGCGCTCGTCGACCGGCCGTCGACGCCCGCGGAGCTGCAATTGACATCCGCCACTCATACTTTTCCGTCGGGGCATGTGACCGGCACGGGTGCGCTGCTCGGCATCATCGCTGTGTGCATCGGTGTGGGACGTGGCCGCATTGACCGGGCTTGCCTGGCAGTTTTCGTCCTCGCCGGTGTGATGGTCGTGGCCGTCGCCCGGTTGTACCTGGGTGTGCACTGGCTCACCGATGTCATCGGAGGCGCGCTGCTAGCCGGTGTTTTCGTGAGCTTGGGTGCCATCGTGATGCCCTCGGTCTCAGTGCACATTCACCGAAGCTCGTCAGTCCACTGAGTGTCCTTGCGCAGCAAGGGCTTCAGCACCTTACCTGCCGGGTTCCGCGGTAGCGGCTCGGCGCGGAAGCTGATGAACTGGGGCGCGTTGTAGTCGGCGATGCGCTCCTTGACGAACGCCCGGATATCCAGCGGGTCTGGCTCTGCTCCCGGCAGTGGCACCACGACCGCACCGACCTTCTCGCCCATCATTTCGTCGGGCACACCAAGCACCGCCGCCTCGTAGACACCGGGGTGCTGCGCCAGCACGTTCTCGACCTCGACGCAGTAGACGTTCTCGCCGCCGCGGCAGATCATGTCTTTCAGCCGGTCGACGATCTGGACGAAGCCGTCATCGTCGATGCGCGCGAGATCGCCTGTTTGCAACCAGCCGTCGACGAACGTCTCCGCCGTCTTCTCCGGGTTGTTCCAGTAGCCTGCGACCACGTTCTGTCCTCGGATGAGCAGTTCGCCGACACCCGTCACCGGGTCGGGGTCGCGCACGTCGACCTCGACCGGCGGGGCGGCGAAGCCGACTGTCTCCGGCCGCAACTCGGCATATTCGTCGGGCAGGAATGTGGATACCGACGAGGTTTCGGTGAGGCCGAAGCCATTGCCGAGTCGGGCGTTCGGGAAAGACGCCCGAAGGCGTGCGATGACGTCGGGCGCCGTCGGCGCACCCCCATACATGCACCAGCCGACCCCGCTCATGTCGAAATCGGAGAAGTTCGGCTGGTTCATCGCCAGCCAGAAGATCGCCGGTACCGACGTGAGCACATTGATGCGCTCATCGACTGTGGCCCGCAGGAGCGCCTGCACCTCGAACGCGGGCATGATCACCGCCGCGCCCCCGAGGCGGATCGTCGGCAGTAGTTGGCTGTTGCAGCCCGTCGCGTGGAACAGCGGCACCGAGATGAGGTTGCGCACATCTACGTCGGGCGCAATGTGCATTGCGCGGATGCAGGTTTCGACGTTCGACAGGAAGTTCTCGTGGGTGACCATCGCACCCTTGGGAAAGCCGGTCGTGCCGCTGGTGTACATCAACGCCGCGACGGTCTTGAGGCCGGCGTCGACGCCGACATACGGCTCGCCGTCGGGCAGCGGCGAGTCTGGAACAAGCACCACATCCGCTCCGGCGTCGGTGACGACGTAGGACACCTCGCTTTCTGAGAAGCGGGTGTTGACGGGTACCACCACCGCGCCCGCCATCAGCGTCCCCCAGAAGCCGAGGCACCATTCCAGGCCGTTGCCGTGCCGGTTGGCCACCCGGTCCCCGGGCTGAACGCCCGCCGCACGCAAGCCGCCCGACACACGCGCAGACCGATCCCACAGCTGTCGGTAGGTCACCCGCTCGCCGCCCAGGACAACGATGCATTCGCGGTGGGGATGACGGTCAACCGACGACCGGAACATGTCCAGCAGCGACGGTGCAAGCGCCGAGTAGCGCAGAACGCCGTCGTCGGTGCGGACCACACCGGACATGTCGAACGGCAGCGTATGCCCGCTGCGGCCCTGCTTTGTGATCATGTCTGCCAGTTTGGCGCGCTGCCCGCACACGTGGGCGAACTCGCCGCGATCCGTTCCGCCCAGCACACGTCGTTCAGATCACGGCGCGTGCAACCCTGTTCGCCGATCGGCGACTCGGGGATGGTCGATCAGCGTGACATCGACGCCCGAACTCACCTCGAGCCACGTCGACGAGCCGATCGCCGACCGTGACAAGACCTCCTTCGATCCCACGGTTTGCACGGCGCTGTTGGCCAGCCTCGTCGGCACCACCATCGAGTGGTACGACTTCTTCCTCTACGCGACCGCGGCCAGCCTCGTCTTCAACCACGCGTTCTTCCCGAACCAGAGCTCGTTCGTTGGGACGATGCTGTCGTTCGCGACCTTCGCGGTCGGGTTCGTCGTCCGGCCGATCGGCGGGTTCGTCTTCGGCCATGTCGGCGATCGCATCGGCCGCAAGAAGACTTTGGCGCTGACCATGTTCCTGATGGGCGGAGCAACCGCGCTGATGGGGCTGCTGCCCACGGCTGCGCAGATCGGGATCCTCGCCCCGATTCTGCTGCTGTTGCTCCGGATCGTGCAGGGATTCGCGCTCGGTGGCGAATGGGCGGGCGCCATCCTGCTCGCGGTGGAGCACAGCCCACCCCGCCGACGAGGGCTCGCCGGAAGCGTGCCCCAGGTCGGGTTGGCGCTCGGACTTGCTCTTGGTACAGGGGTTTTCGCGTTGTTGCAGATCGTGCTGCCCGAAGCGGCGTTCGAATCGTATGGCTGGCGCATTGCGTTCCTGATCAGCATCGTGCTGGTCGTCTTCGGGGTGATAGTCCGATTGAAGGCGACCGAGACGCCGGCGTTCGAGAGACTCCGGGCCGCAGGAGGCCGTTCGGCCGTCCCGCTACGCGAGGTGTTTCGCCCGCCTCATCTGCGGTCGACCGTTCTTGGCCTGCTGTCTCGCTGGGGGGAGGGCGCGGCATTCAACACCTGGGGCGTCTTCGCGATCTCCTATGCGACGGGCACCCTCCACCTCGAGAGGGTGCCTGTTCTGATCGCCGTCACGGCGGCGGCGTTGGTGATGGCGGTGCTTCTGCCGGTGTCAGGCCTGCTGACCGACCGGTTCGGCGCTCGCGCGGTGTACGCGAGTGGAATCGCGGCCTATGCGATTGCGGTGTTCCCGATCTTCGCGTTGTTCAACACCATGAGCATCACGGCCTACGCGATCGGAATGCTGTTGGTGTTTGGCGTCATTCACGCCTGGTTCTATGGCGCGCAGGGCACTCTGTATGCCTCGTTGTACCCCGCGCGTATTCGCTACACAGGACTGTCAACCGTGTATCAACTCTCCGGGGTGTACGCGTCCGGTCTGACACCGCTGATTCTGACGGCATTGATCGCCGCGGCGCACAAGTCGCCGTGGCTGGCATGCACGTATCTGGTCGCCACGGCGGCAATCAGCGTGGTGGCGACGCTGCTGCTGAGGCCGAACTCAGCTGAAGACGTCGTTCAGCGTCACGGTTTGTAGGTTCCGGCTGGCGATCAGGCCGGCGAGTTGGTCGAAGCAGTGAGTGATCGTCGGCAGGTTGGCGTGCGCCAGCACGATCTGTTGGGGCGCGAACGACCGCTCGGCGTTGGCGACGAGGTTGGCCTCGTTCTCCGGCAGCGAGTCGCCGATCGTGCCGCTCCACATGGTGACGGTCGTGTACCCGAGGTCCGCGGCGACCCGGTCGGTGTCGGGGGTGTGCACCCCGAACGGCGGGCGGAAGAACGGCGTCCCGTCGGTGCCGTAGGTGTTACGCAGGAAGTCGGCGTTGCGCTGGATCTGGTCCTGAACCGCGGTGAGGCTGAGCTTGTTCAGGTAGGGATGCGACCACGTGTGATTGCCCACCTGGATCTGACCGGAGTCGACCATCGGACGGATGGCGGCCACGTTATCGGTCCAGGATCCGTTGTCGCCGTTGACAAAAAAGGTCAGCCGGGTACCGGTATCGCGGCAGAACTGGGCGAATGCGGCGACCACCGGGCTGCTGGCGCCGTCATCGACGGTCAGGGCCAATTGGTTGCCGTCGCCGGGCAGTCGGGTGAGCACACCGACGGGAGGTGCCACCTTCGCCCGGGGCATCATTGGAGATGCCAGAGCTGCAGGCCCCCCAATGACCACCGCCATAGTGCCGACCGCTATAGCGGCCAACGCGGTGCGCCTGTCGACGCATGCCACCACCTAATCGTAAGTCCGTGTCGGCGGACAATCACCAATTACGCACTGCGGCTTTGCTTCTCGTCTGCTGAGAACTGGCTGTAGCCAGATCGCCGGTTCAGCCGTCACAATCATTGAATGGTCACGGTGCCCGCATTCGTTTGGCGATACGGTCCGATTCTTCGCGGGCTGATCCTCGGCATCGGCGTCGGCGCATCTCTGGGTGTCCTGGCGTGGCTGGATTCGGGGTTCCTGTTCGTCGGGCTGATTGTGCTCGTCATCCTCGGCCTGTTCTACGGCGGTTGGATGTCACGGCGGATGTCACGGCACTGGCCGAGCGCCGAGCAGCTGAGCGGGCCGCAACGCGAACAGGTGGCCCGCGCTGCCAGAGAGGGACAGCGGATCGACGACCCGCGACTGACAGCCGCGCTCATCGACTACCGCAACGGACTGAAGGAGGCCGCCGAGGAGACCAAGCTGCTGCGGTGGCTGGTGCCGCTGGTCCTCGTCGTCGCGGTCGGGACGGCGCTGTGGGACTCCGTCTACGGGACGTGGGGCAACGCCATCGTGTCGGCCATTTACCTGGTGATGCTCGCGGTCGAGGTGTTCTGGTGGCCTAAGCGACGGCAGCAGCTGCTGGCCAACGCCGACCGTGCGGTGGAGTTGGTCGACGACACGGCCGAGTAGGTCAGAGTCGGTCGGCCAGCTCCAGCAGGTCGGCGACCACCAGTGCCGGCTGGGGTAAGCCGGCAGCGGCTAGAGGCGCGTTCCCCTTCCGAGCGATCAGCGCGCCACCGAAGCCAACGGCCTGCGCACCGATGGTGTCCCAGACGTGGGCCGCGATCATCATGCACGCCGAGGGCGCGACACCCAGTTCCGCCGCCACACCCGTGTACAGCTGCGGTGCAGGCTTGAATGCACGCCACGAGTCGACGCTGAACTGCCGCTCGAAGTGGCCGGCCAGTCCCGCGTGCTCGAGCGGTGTCGCACCGTCGGCGACCGGGGGAGAATTCGTCAGCGTGACAAGCCGATAGCCCTTGTCTTCCAGGCGACGGAGGCCGTCGGTCACGTCGGGATGCGCAGGCATGGTGCGCATGCCGTCACCGAGTGCGCGACGGTCGTCGTCGGAGATGTCCACCCCGTGGATATCGGCCGTCATCTGTAACACAGCCTGACCGAGTGAGAAGAAGTCGACGTACCGCTCGGACAAGGTGATCGTCATCGAGTACATGACCAGTTGGCCAAACCATTCGCGCAGTACGCTGCGGTCACCGAAGATCGCCTCGAAGTGGGGCTCCAGCGATTCGATGTCGATCAGGGTTTCGTTGACGTCGAACACGAGAACTGAAGGGCGGCTAGCCATTCGAATGGCCGCGTTCCTGAAGCGTCCAGGTGTTGCAGTCCGGATCGGTCACATCAGCGAAGCTGGCGTAATCGGCCCGCTGCGGATCGGCGCCGAGACGGAAGCGGCCCTGCCACTGGCCCGCCTCGACGTCCTTGTGCCTGATGGAACTGACGCCGACGCCTTGATCGACGAGTTCGTCGCGTACCGCGGCGATATCGCGCACCACCAGGTACAGGCCCCGAACCGAGCCGGGTGGCGCGTCGGTCAGCCCGACACCGAACTGGATCGACGTGCTCGATCCCCTCGGAGTGAGTTGGACGACGCGAAAGTCTTCGGTAGGGGCGTAGTCCACATCGACAGCAAAACCGAGCTTGTTCCGATAGAAGTCCAGCGACTTGTCCGGATCGGACACCGGCAGGATGACGACTTCGAGCGCGGCGTTCATGATGCGCTCCTCGCGGTGTTCTGCAGGATCTCGCCGGGGTCGAGGCCGCGGTCGATGCCGTGCGCGACGACGGTCTGTCCGGGCTCGAGCCTCAACCGCCGGTCGTCGAGCCAGACCTCGACCTTGTCGGGTTCGAACGAAACCAGGTTGCTTACCCGACCCACTTCCGGCCATGCGTTGACATACGACCAGGCGGCCTTCTTGCTGTCACCGATGTCGTAATAGTCGGCCAGGCCCTTGTAGGGGCAGAAGGTCTGGCCGTCAACCGGTTTCAGCGCACCTTCGCTGATGTCGTCGCGATCCACATACCAGCGCGGCGCGAATCCGGACTCATAAAGGACGACGGGGTGGTGCGTATCGGCGATGACGCCGTCGCCGTCGCGGACGACGAGATGCCGTGAGGTGGTACGGATGTCGATGCGGTGGTAAGGGTCGGCCGCATGCCCGACGATACGGTCGTCCTCCTCGTAGAAGGCGTCGACCGCGCGCCATCCGAACGCAACCCGCCGGGTCAGATCTTCGGCAAAGGCGGGCAGCGAAGTGTGCTGCCATGCGCCATGCGGTACCTCGCGCCCGTCGGCCACCACGGTGTACCACTGCATGTCGCCGAGGTCGCCGTGCCGGGTGACCCGATCCTCGGCGACCAGCACACCGTCGCGGACGTCATCGATAGGGAAGTACGCCACCGGATAACGGCCCGGTTCGTGAAGAAGGAGGACGTTCTCACTGTCGGCGATCCACTCATCGCCCTGACGTGCCCTCATCCGCCGACGGAGCGGTTCAACGAACAACAGCCGCTCTGGCAACGGTTGCACGGTGAGGAAGTGGCCTATCGAACCGGCCGCCAACGGACCCTGCTGCCATGCCAATCCCATTGTCGTTTCCTTTCTTTCCGATCTTTCCGATATCGCTCAAGCGGCGTTGACTCGCTGGAGGAAGTTGCGCATCAGATCTGCGACCTCGGCACCCGCGGTCTCCAGAAGGAAGTGTCCGCCGTCGATGAGGTGGATCTCGGCGTCCGGCGCGTCCTTTCCGAACGCGCGCGCGCCGTCGGGACCGAAGATCGGGTCACCCTGGCCCCACACCGCCAGCACCGGGACCTTGCTGCTGCGCAAATAGTCGTGCAGGGCCGGATACATGGGCGCGTTAGTCGCATAGTCGCGGAACAGCGCGAGCTGGATCTCGTCGTTGCCGGGCCGCGCCACCATCGCGGCGTCATGCATCCAGGTATCGGGGCTGACCAACGATTCATCCGCGACACCAGTCAGGTACTGCCACTTGATGCCTTCGACATCGAGCGCGGTGCGAATGGCCGCCTCGGTCTCGCGATTCTGCTCGTGCTGGTAGTCCCACACCGTCTTCCAGAAGCTCTCGATGAACCCTTCGTCGTAGCCGTTGCCGTTCTGGGTCACGATGGCGGTGATGGCCTGGGGGTGACGCAAAGCGAGCCGCCAGCCGATCGGGGCGCCGTAGTCCTGGACGTAGATGGCATAGCGGCGCACGTCGAGTTGATCGAGCAGGTGCTCGGTGAGATCGGCCAGCGCGTCGAAGGAGTAGGTGAATTCGTCGACGGACGGCGCGGCCGACAGGCCGAATCCGAGGTGGTCGGGTGCGATCACGTGATAGCTGTCGGCCAAGAGGGGGATGAGATTGCGAAACATGAACGAGCTGGTGGGAAACCCGTGCAGCAGCACGATCGCGGGAGCGTCCGGATCGCCTGCCTCCCGGTAAAAGATCTGCTGGCCGTCGACGGTGGCGTAACGGTGGTGAACCCGACCCGGCATAACTAACTCCTTTAGATGTATTTGATGGTTAGTAACTGACAGTTAACTCCTTATCGTGTAACCTGTCAATATCAATTTGGAGGTTAGGTATGGATTTGTTGGCGGCGGGACGCGAGGACGAGGAGTTCCTGCTCGACCTGCTCAACACCACGCCCGTGGTGGATGGCGAGCCGGGCGACGATCTGGCCCAGGCGAAGACCGCCCGAGCCTGGATGCGGAAGCACGGCATCGCGCCGACGGATGCGGAACTGGCCGCATTGCTCGATGTGCGGTCGGTCCTGCAGGCGGTGGTGCGTGGCGGGCAGACACCTGCGAAGCTGCAGCGCTTTCTCGAGCAGGTCATCCTGCGACCGACCGCCTCCCGCGGCGGCCTGGATTGGCAGCTGGCCGTGGATGGGCCGAGGGGAGCGGTGCGAGCGGTACTGGCGTGGGACGCCCTGCGTATTTCCAACCCTGGACGACTCCGGCCGTGCGCCAACTCCGAATGCCGGCTCTTCCTGATCGATCGCAGTAAGCCAAATACGGCACGCTGGTGCTCGATGGCCATCTGCGGGAACCGGATGAAGGCGCGGCGTCACTATCGCCGCGCCCATTCGGGCGACAGCTGATCAAAACGTCCCACCTGCAATCGAACTCGCAGTAACTAACCATCAAAATACTCTTGACAAGTTATCAAGTCGCACGCTTGACTCGGCGCTATCACTAACCGTAAGCCAGTAGTTAGGGAGTTAGCTATGGGTTCCCTGCAAGGTAAATGTGTTGTCGTCGTTGGACGTGGCGGCGGTATCGCCAAGGCCGTGACACTGCTTGCGCGTTCGGAGGGGGCGCGCGTCGTGGTAGCTGGTCGTGACAGCCAGACGCTCGCGGCGGGATACGACGGCGAAGACGTCAGCGCCGAGACCGTCGACGTCACCGACGACGAATCGATCGCGGCGTTCGCCGCTCGGGTCGGCCCGGTCGATCACCTCGTCTCGACCGTCTCAGCCCGCGCCAGGGGAAAACTCGCCGACCTGGACCGGGCGAAGTTGCAGCTCTCGTTCGACACCAAGGTGATCGGGCCTGCGATGCTGGCCAAACATTTTGCGGCACAGATCAACGAGGGTGGTTCGATCGTGCTGTTCTCCGGGGTGAACGCGTTCAAGGTCAATGTCGGATACCTCGGTGTCGCCATCACCAACGGTGCCGTGGATTTTCTCACCCGGTCGCTGGCTGTCGAACTCGCCCCGATCCGCGTCAACGCCATCTCTCCGGGTGTCATCGACACCGGTGCATGGGATTCGCTTGGCGAGGACGGCAAGCGCGACTACTTTGCCCATATCAGCGACACCAACCCTGCCCGCCGGATCGGCACCGTCGACGACGTCGCCGAGGCGGTGTTGTTTGCGCTCACCAACACATTCCTGACCGGGGTGACCCTGAAGGTCGACGGTGGTGAACCCCTCATCTAACGCCAGATTGGTCTCCGTCAACGTCGGGATGCCCGCCGACGTCCCATGGCGCGGCAAGACTGTCCACACCGGCATCTACAAGACCCCCGTAGCCGGATCGGTGATGGTGCGCAGGCTCAACATCGACGGCGATGGCCAGGGCGACCTGGCCGGCCACGGCGGTGAGCAGCGTGCCGTGATGGTCTACCAAACCGAGTCCTACGACTATTGGAGTCGGGTTCTTGGCCGTGGCGACCTGCAGCCAGGTAATTTCGGTGAGAACTTCACGATCACCGGGCTTTCCGACGACGAGGTCTGCATCGGCGACCGCTATGTCATCGGCGAAGCGGAATTCGAGGTGACCCAACCGCGAGTGACGTGTTTCCGGGTCGGCATGCGAATGGGCGAGCCCGACATGCCGAATCTTCTTGTCGCCCATCATCGCCCGGGCTTCTATTTCCGGGTGATCACCGAAGGCTGCGTGAAGGCCGGCGATGCCATCGTCCGCACCCGGCAGGGCAGGCACGAGCTCACCGTCGCTGACATCGATGCGCTGTTGTACCTGCCCGACCGCGATATGAGCATGCTCCGCAAGGCCGTCGACGTGCCGGCGCTCAGTCCCGGCTGGCAGCAATCCTTCAACGACATGCTGGCCGGACACGATAGCCCCGGTGGCGCACCGCCGCCTCCGATTGGCGTCGAACCAGGATGGAACGGCTTCCGTCGACTGCGTGTCGCGGGAACGCATTGCGAGAGTGCGGCCATCATGTCGATTCGGTTCGAGGCCGATGACGGTGTGCCGCTGCCGATCCCGCGTCCGGGGCAGTACCTGACGCTGCGGGTCCCCGACGCGGGCGATCCCGCGCCACTGCGGAGTTACTCGCTGTCGGGAAACGGGGCGGGATACCGGATCAGCGTCAAGCGTGAAGACCATGGCCTGGTCAGTCGATGGCTGCACGACAACATCAGCACGGGGTCCATCGTCCATGTCGCGGCACCGCGGGGTGACTTCTATCTGACCGACGCGGCAGGCCCGGTGGTTCTGCTGTCGGCGGGTGTGGGCGTCACACCTGTGTTGGCCATGCTGCACGCGTTGGCGAAAGGTCGGAGCGACCGCGAGATCTGGTGGCTGTACACCACGCGGGACGCCGAAACCCAGGCGTTCGCACAGGAAGTCGGCGATCTGATCGCCGAACTGCCGCACGCCCGACAGCAGGTGTTTTACACGAGCACCGTCGGAAGGCTCGACGCCCGCGCGATCGCGGCCTTGGGTCTGCCCCGGGACGCCACGGTCTATATGTGCGGGCCGAACGCGTTCATGGCGGATATGCGCGGCGCCCTGGTAGATGCCGGGATCGATCCGGCGCGAATCCACACCGAGTTGTTCGGGGCTCTGCCTGCGATCAACCCAGGCGTTGTCGGCAGATCGACGGTCGCGCCACATCAGCCGCCAGGACCCGCGGGCACAGGGCCGGCGGTGTCGTTCTCCCGCAGCGGGCTCACCGTCAACTGGTCCACGGAGTACGGAAGCATCCTCGAGCTCGCAGAGGCCTGCGACGTCCCGACGCGGTTCTCGTGTCGCAGCGGGGTCTGCCATACCTGCGTCACACAGGTCATCGCGGGCACGACGGCCTACACCCAGCCTCCTCTGGAGCCCCCGGCCGACGGGACCGTGCTGATCTGCACCGCAGAGCCGACGGATGCCCTCGTGCTGGACCTTTAGCTTCCTCGCTGCGTCTACGTCTCAGGCTTCTTGCGGTGTTGCGGCGGCCGGTTTTTCGAACTGCAATCTGCAGAGCTGTGCGTACACGCCGTCGCGCTGAAGCAGCTCGTCGTGCGTGCCCTGTTCGGCGACTATGCCGTCTTTGATGGCGATGATCATGTCGGCATTGCGCAGCGTGCTGAGGCGATGCGCGATGGTGATCACCGTGCGGCCGGCCATCAGCCGCTCGAGCGCTTCGACCACCAAGTGCTCAGATTCAGCGTCCAGCGCCGCGGTCGGCTCGTCGAGAATCAGTATCGGATTGTCTCGGATGAGCGCACGCGCGATTCCGATGCGTTGTCGCTGGCCGCCCGAAAGGGACGTGCCGCGCTCACCGACCATGCTGTCATAGCCGTTGGGCATGCGGTTGATGAACTCATGGGCGTTGGCGAGTCGGGCCGCCTCGATGACCTGAGCCTCGGTGGCGTCCGGGCGTCCGAAAGCGATGTTCTCTCGAATGGTTCCGCGCAGCAACGCCGTGTCCTGCATGACAAA
>Ga0318562_10001246_pt1 | contig 11458 bp, 10 predicted proteins | sample GRESIP066b5f18_FD_203688 | JGI IMG/M metagenome (GOLD analysis project Ga0318562, IMG submission 203688) | Tropical soil microbial communities from Luquillo Experimental Forest, Puerto Rico - GRE.SIPMG.066b5f18 | ecosystem: Environmental > Terrestrial > Soil > Tropical forest > Bulk soil...
GAGACGCGTAAGCGACGGGCCTGACTCGAGAGTGTCCCCCGGAGGGTTGACAAAGTAATAGTGACAACTAATACTTTTCTAAACCGCAGGCCGGCAGCGCCGCCAGCCCGTATCCAGCCGATCGGCTGCGCCGGTCAAGGTCGCCTAAGGAGGCGCCGTGAACCCGTTCCTCAGAGCCGTTCCCCTCATCGCCGCTGTCGCCCTGGCGGCCGCCGCGTGCAGCAGTAGTGGCGGCAGCTCCACGGCCGCCGGCGCCGGCGGCACCGCCAGCGCCGGCGGCACCACCGCGCTGACCGTCGCGTGCACCCCGACGATCCAGTCGCTGCCGCGCAACATCGCCGAGTCCACCGGCATGGAGAGCCGGCTCGGGCTCCAGGCCAGCTGCGTCCAGGTGACGAGCGGGCCTGCGGAGTCGGCGGCGCTGCTGTCTGGCAACCTCGACGTGGCCCCGCTCGGCCAGGCGAACCTGGCGCCCCTGCTCGCCAAGGGCGAGAACCTGGTCACGTTCGGCTCCTACTGGAACACGAACGATTTTGACATCGTGGTCCGCACCGGCTACCCGATGCCGCACAAGACTGAGGGCTGGCGCGGCGCGATGACCGACCTGAAGGGCGCCAAGATCGGCGTCGTGGTACGCGGAGGCGCCGCGGAGGTGGTCGCCCGCGCCCTGTTCAAGGAGGCGGGAATCGACCCCGACGCGCAGACCTACATCGCGACCGGGACGGCCCCTACCACGGTGGCCGCGCTGAAGGCCGGCCTGGTCGACGCGGCGATCACGTACGAGCCGGCGATCACGCTGGCGCTGACCCAGCACATCGCCACCCAGCCGTTCTCGCTCGCCGCAGGCACCGGCCCGGCTGACCTGAACTACGCCGACCTGCTGTTTGTCACCACGCGCCCCTACGCCCAGAGCCACAAGGCCGCGCTGTGCAAGTTCACCCAGGCGTGGGACCAGGGGCTGACCGAGCTGCGCAACCCCGCCGACCGGTCCAAGGTCGACGCGATCGCGACCTCCGCCCTCGGAGTGCCCGCTCCGGTGGCCGCCCAGATGGTGCAGCACAACCTGGCCTATTTCCCCCAGCAGGTAAACCTGGACCCCTCCCGCATCGACCCCGGCTTCGCGTTCCTGCACGCCAACGGCGTGGCCCCGCAGGCCTACACCGTCAACAACATCAGCGTGAAGGTGTGCTGAGGTGGCCCTGAAAGCCGCCGCGCCGCAGGAGGTGACCCGTCCCATGCAGCCCGAACACCACGCGGTCGAGTTCAGGGATGTCAGCGTGCACTTCCAGGTGCCCGGCGGAGACACCGTGCTCGCCGCGCAGCACATCAACCTCACCGTCCGGCCCGGCGAGTTCGTCGCGGTCGTCGGGCCGAGCGGCTGCGGCAAGACCACCCTGCTCAACCTGCTGGCCGGGCTGATCCGCCCGTCGGCCGGGCAGGTATTCCGCCACGGCAAGCCGGTGGACGGGCCGTCCCGGGATGTCGGCTACATGCTGGCCCGCTCCGCGCTGACCCCGTGGCGGACCGCACGCCGGAACGTCGAGCTCGGGCTGGAGATCCGCGGCGTCGGCCGCGCCGAGCGGCGCGACCGGGCGATGCAACTGCTCCGGCAACTGCGGATCGACCGGTTCGCGGACGCCTACCCCGGCCAGCTCTCGCACGGCATGCAGCAGCGGGTGGCCATCGCCCGGACCCTGGCCATCGACCCGGACCTGTGGCTGATGGACGAGCCGTTCGGCGCACTGGATGCCCAGACCCGGGTGACCGTGCAAAGCGAGTTCCTGTCGCTGTGGGAGGGCAGCCCGAAGACAGTCATCTTCGTCACCCACGACCTGGCCGAGGCGGTCATGCTCGCCGACCGGGTCGTGGTGATGACGGCCCGGCCGGGCCGGATCAAGCTGGACACCGCCGTCGGAGTGGAGCGGCCGCGCCGCCCTGCCGATCTGCTGTTCGACCCGCGCCTGGAGACTATTGAGCAGACCATCTGGAAGGAGCTGCGCGATGAGCTCGTCTGACCTGCACCCGGCCGCCACGACCGCTGCGGCCGCGGCACCCGATGTGCCCGGCCAGCCCGCACCGCCCCGCCGGGCCACCGTGTGGCAGCGGATCACCGCGGTAGATACGGGAGTCCAGCTCGCCCGGGTCGGCGTCCTGGTAGCCGCGCTGGCGCTGTGGACGCTGGCGGTGGAGCGCGGCTGGGTACTGCGGCTCTATGCCGCCACGCCGCGCCAGACCTGGGACCAGCTGGTGCACCTGCTGGGCACCGGGTCATTCTGGAGCAACCTGGCCCTGACCTTGCAGGAGACACTGGCCGGCTGGGTCATCGGCTCCGCACTCGGCCTGGTGACCGGCCTGATACTGGGTCGCTGGCAGCGCGGCGCCAAGGTCATGGACCCCTACCTGACGTTCATGAACGCCACGCCCAAGATCGCGCTGGCGCCGTTCTTCATCTTGTGGTTCGGCATCGGCGCCAACTCCAAGATCGTGCTCGCGGCGATGATCGTCTTCTTCATCGTGCAGGTGCCGACGCAGGCCGCTGTGGCGCTGGTCCTGCCCGACCTGGAGCTGGTCGTGACCACGATGGGCGCGACCGAGCTGCAGAAGTTCCGCAAGGTGGTGCTGCCGGGCATCATGCCGGCGGTGTTCGGGGCGCTGCGGCTGGGCGCGGTCTACGCGCTGCTGGCCGTCGTCCTGGGCGAGTTCATCGCAGCCCAGCGCGGGCTCGGCCAGTCCTTGATCACGGCGACCAACCAGTTCAACATGGCGACCGCGTTCGCGCTGCTCATCGTGCTGGCCGTGCTCGCGGTCGGCATCAACAGCCTCATCGGCCTGGTCGAACGCCGCCTGCTGCGCTGGCGCACCTGGGAGGCCAGCGCAGCCGTGGGATCGCCGCTGTGAGCGCCGGCCAGAAGCCCAGCAAGAGCCGCCGCCTCGGCCGGCCGGCGGCGGCCGACAGCGCCCGCCGCCGCTCCGACATCATCGCCGCGGCCCGTCGCCGGTTCGCCGACAGCGGCTACGCCGCGACCACCCTGTCCGGGGTCGCGCACGACGCCGGCATCACGCTCAGCGCGCTCTACCACTACTTCGAGGAGAAATCCGCCCTGTTCGAGGCCGTCTTCGACGACACCATCGAGGACACCTGGGGCCGGATCCGTGCCGCCCTGAACCAGAAGACCGATAGCCCGGCCGGACCGGTGGACCTGATCGAGGTCATCCTCAGCGCCTCAGCGGAGATCGACCGGTCGGCGATAATGTTCCTCACCCTCACCGCGCCGATTGAGGCCGGCCGGCACCCCGAGCTCGGGCACCTGCTCGAGCGCCGAGCGAAGATGCAGGAGGCCCAGATCCGGGCCGTCGTCGAGCCCGCATTCCAGGCCGGGCGGCTCCCCGGATTCGCCGATGTCGAGACCGCCGTCGCCGCCACCCGCATCATCATGATGGGCTGGGGCGTGGAGAACTTCATCCGGGAATCCGAAGGCGAGCGGCTGCTGGCCGCCGTCCGCGTCATCTTCGCACAGTTCGACCATGGCAACCCCTCCCGCCGCCAGGATCCGGCATGACGACGGCGAGGACCAGCACCCCTTTCACCCTGGGCGATCCCGGGCGCCCGCACCGCCTGACCGCGCTCCCGGCCGCCACGTCCGAAATCGATGCCGACTGGATGACAGCGGCGCTCGGAACTTACACGAGCACCGCGGGCCCGGTGTCAGCCGTGACCCTCGAGCCGATCGGGGACGGCCGAGGGCACCTCGGCAGCACCGCCCGGGTCCGGCTGCGCTACGCCACCAGCTCGCCGCGAGCGCCAGAGTCCGCCGTGGTCAAGCTGCCCGGGACGACCGCGCAGTCACTGGAAACGGCCCGGCGGGGCCGACTGTATGAGCGAGAGTACCGATTCTTCACCGAACTGGCTCCCCAGACCCAGGTCAGCATCCCGCACTGTTATGCCGCCGGCTACGACCCGCGCACCGACCGGTTCGCCCTGGTCCTCGAGGACGTCACCGCCCACACGGAAATCGACCAGCTGCACGGCTGCCCGGCCGACCGGGCTGCCGCGGTGCTGAGCGAGCTTGCCGGGCTGCATGCCGCCTGGTGGCGCGATCCGACGCTGCGCCGACGCGAATGGCTGACGACGTTCACTTCCGCGCATCGGCTGGCGAACCTGCGCCGGCTGCTAGCCGATGGCTGGCCGCGGCTACTCGCCGAGGTGGGCGACCGGCTGCAGGCCGATGCGGCCGAGGCCGGCCACCGCATGCTCGCCGGATTCGACCGGTCGCTGCACGCGCTGGACCGCCAGCCGCACACCCTGATCCACGGCGACGTCCGCCTGGACAACCTGCTGTTCGACGCCGGGAAGGGCCACGCTCCGGTCGCCATCGTCGACTGGCAGAACGTCTCCCGCGGGCCGGGCGTCGCCGACGTCTCCTACTTCCTGGTGCAGAGCCTGACCACGGAGGACTTCCGCCGCCACGCCGAGGACCTGCTCGCCCACTACCACCGCGCCCTGGCCTTCCACGGCGTGCGTGACTTCCCGTTCAGCCAGCTCGCCCGCACCGTCCGGCTGGCACTGCCGGTGTCCTTCGCGGTGGCCGCTTCGCTGTTCGTCGTCGGGGGCGCGGAGGGGCGGACCCGCGAGCTCGGCGCCTCGATGGCCGAGCGCTCTCTTGCCGCGGCCGACCACCCGCGGATGCGGGAAGCGTCATGAGACGAGCACGCTACCTGCCCGGCGCGACCGACCCGCCAGACAAGCCAACGACGAGGAGAGGGGTCATGCGATGACGAATGGGTCCGGCCGAGGTCCGTATGAGGGTTTCCGGGGCAAGATCGGGCGTACCTTCGCGTCCTCGCGGCCGTGGTGGCCGCCGCGGCCTGCCCCGCCGGCGGGCGCGCCGAACGTCGTCGTGGTGCTCGCCGACGACGTCGGCTTCTCCGATTTCGGCTGCTACGGCTCGGAGATTCCGACCCCGCACATCGACACGCTGGCCGCGAACGGGCTGCGGTATGTGAACTTCCACGTCACGCCGCTGTGCTCACCGACCCGCGCGGCGCTGATGACCGGCCGCAACGCGCACGCCGCCGGGATGGGCTACGTAGCCAACATCGACCCGGGCTTTCCCGGCTACGCCTCCGAACTGCCGGAGAACCAGCCCACCATGGCCGAGGTGATGCGGGCCAACGGCTACGCCACGCTCATGGTCGGCAAGTGGCACCTGTGCAAGGACAGCGACCTGTCCGAGGCCGGCAGCCGGCATTCCTGGCCGCTGCAGCGCGGCTTCGACCAGTACTACGGGTTCCTGGAGGCGCTGACCAACTTCCACCACCCGCACCGGCTGTACGAGGGTAACTCCGTCGTCCAGGTCGACCAGTACCCGGACGGCTACTACCTGACCGATGACCTGACCGACCGGGCGCTGCGGATGATCCGCGAGGTGCGGGCCGCCAACCCGGCGCGGCCGTTCATGCTGTACTTCGCGCACGGCGCCGTGCACGCACCGCTGCACGCCAAGCCCGCCGACATCGCCCGGCACCGCGGCCGGTACGACGCCGGCTGGGACGCGCTGCGGAACGAGCGGTTCGCCCGCCAGCTAGCGACCGGGCTGCTGCCGGACGGCACCCGGCTGCCGCCCCGCAACAGCGAGCCCGGCGAGGAGGTCGCGGCCTGGGACTCGCTCAGCGCGATGGAACGGGTGGTATACGCCCGTTACATGGAGGTCTACGCGGCGATGGTGGAGAGCATCGACCGCAGCGTCGGCCGGATTCGCGGCCTGCTCGCCGAACTCGGCGAGCTCGACAACACCGTGTTCATCGTCACCAGCGACAACGGGGCGTCCCGGGAAGGCCGCGACGCCGGCACCACAGCCTACTTCCGGGACGGCGGTACCAGTCAGGGAGTCAGCACCACCGGCCGGGTGGAGGAGGCCTTCGCCCGGCTGGAGGAGATCGGCGGCCCGACCACCTGGCCGCACTATCCGCGCGGCTGGGCCATGGCGTGCAACACCCCGTTCCGGATGTACAAGGTGTACACGCTGGCCGGAGGCCACCAGGTGCCGTTCGTGTTCTCCTGGCCGGCCCGCATCCCCGGCGCCGGCCAGGTAGTCCGGCGCCAGTACACCCACATCACCGACGTGCTGCCCACCCTCGTCGACGTCATCGGCCTGACCATGCCGGCTGAGCGGGCCGGGCAGCCCGCCGATCCGCTGGCCGGAGCCAGCTTCTCGGCCAGCATCGAGGACCCGGCCGCCGCGTCCGCGCACCCCGAGCAATACTACGAGTGCGTCGGCAACCGGGCCTACTACCAGGACGGCTGGGAAGCCGTCACCACGCACCGCCAGCTCACCTCGTTCTCCGATGACCGCTGGCAGCTGTACCACACCGCCGAGGACCCCACCCAGTGCGAGGACCTGGCCGACGCCGAACCCGGCCGGGTCAAGGACCTGACCGCCGCCTGGGAGCAGGCCGCCTGGGCGAACCAGGTCTTCCCGCTCTATGAGGGCACCCGGCTGAAGTACTACCTGCGGCCCCCGCAGGACGCTGATTTCACCCGACCGGTGCGGATCCTGGCCGGCACGCCGACCCTGGAGCGGTGGCGGTCCAGCCGGCTCATCGCCGACCGCTCGTTCCGCATCATGATCGACTGGGCCTTCCAGCCCGGCGATCAGGGCGTGCTGGTGGCGCACGGCGAGCAGGGCGCCGGCTACCTGGTCTACGTCGAGGACGGCCTGCTGCACCTGTTTGTCAACGAATACGGCACCGGCCGGCCACTGGCCGCGGTCCCGCTTCCGGGTCCGAGCGGCCAGGTGACCGCTCACTTCGATGCACCCGGCGGCGGGGTGTGGAACATCCGGCTTGACCTCGACGGCCGCCAGGTCGCCGCAGCTGACGGCATCCGGCAGTTCGCCGGCTTCCTGCCCTACAGCGGCATCGACGTCGGGATCGATCGCCGCTCTCCGGTGTGCTGGGAACTGTACCAGCGGCACGGCGCGTTCCCGTTCACCGGCACGTTGCACGCGGTGACCTACCAGCCGGGAGAGCTGGCACCGGATGCCGGCGAACGGCTCATCGAACAGACCCGGGCTATTGGTCTGGCCCTGGAATAGCCGTGCACGTCGACATGACCGGCATGGCCTGGATTCCCGGCGGGCAGTTCACCATGGGCTCCGACCGCCACTACCCGGAGGAAGGACCCGCCCACCAGGCCACGATCGGTGGCTCCCCGGAAGGCCCGGGTGGCGACATCGCCAGCCCGGGCACCACCCCGGCCGGGCAGTTCCGGCCCAACGACTACGGCCTGCGCGACATGATCGGCAATGTGTGGGAGTGGACCACCGCCCCCTACCAACCTGTGCACTTCCCGTCCCAGGCGTGCTGCGCCGGCGGCGTGACCGGCGTCGGCATCCCCGCCGACCCGCTGCGTGTCGGCGGCGCGCTGCGCGCCGTCAAGGGCGGCTCGTTCCTGTGCGCGGCCAACTACTGCGCGCGCTACCGGCCCGCCGCCCGGATCCCCCAGGCCGAGGACGGCTCGGCCGGCAACATCGGGTTCCGCTGCGCTGCCAGCGCTCCGGAAAAGGAGGCTCAAGAATGGAACAGCTGAAAGACAAGGTGGCCTGCATCACCGGCGGCTCCGCGGGAATCGGGCGCGGCATCGCGGCGGCCTTCCTTCGCGAAGGCGCCCGGGTCGTCATCGGCAGCCGGGATCCGCAGACCGGAGCCGAGGTGCTAGCCGGACTCGGCGCCGGGGACCGGGCCGCCTTCGTGCCCACCGACGTGACTCGCCGGACCGCCGTCGAACACCTCATCGACCAGACCGTCAGCCGGTACGGCACCTTGGACATTGCGGTCTTCAACGCCGGAGGAGTGCGGAACTCGGCGCCGGTCATCGACATGACCGACGAGGAATGGGACTTCGAGATCGCGATCAACCTCAGCCATGTCTTCTGGGGCTTCCGTCACGCGCTGCGGCACATGGGCCGGCAGGGCTCCGGCCGGATCATCGCGATGTCCTCGGTCGAGGGCAAGCACGCCAAGGCCGGCGTGGCCGGCTATGTCGCCACCAAGCACGCGGTCAACGGGCTGACCAAGGCGGTGGCCAAGGAGGCCGGGCCACTTGGCATCACCGTCAACGCTATCTGCCCCGGACTGGTGGTCACCGGCCTGGTCCGCCGCGGCGGCGGCAAGGGACTCGGCCTGTCAGGCCTCGACGAAGTCATCGCCCGGTACAGCCAAGACGCCGCGCTAGGCCGGCCGGTTACCGTCGAAGAGGTCGCCGCCGTCGCGGTCCTGCTCGCCTCCGACAGCGGATCGGGGATCACCGGGGCGTGCATATCCGTCGACGGCGGCACAGCCGCCTACTAGCCAGATAGGCAGCGGTCCGAGAAAGGAGATCGTGGAGATGCATCCTGAGCGGGACGTCGATGTGCTGGTCGTGGGGTCTGGCGCGGCGGGGCTTGCCGCGGCGCTGTCCGCGCGGGAGGGCGGCGCGCAAAGCGTGGTGGTCGCGGAGTCCGAGGGGTTGGTCGGCGGCTCGTCACGCCTGTCGGGCGGGCTGATGATGGGCGCGGGTACCCGGTATCAGCGCGCGCTGGGAATCGACGATGATGCCGAGTCGCTCTTCCACGACTACATGCAGCTCAACCAGTGGAAGGTCGAGTCCGCCGTGGTCCGGCGGCTGGCCGAACTGGCCGGGCCAACGGTGGAGTGGCTCGGCGACCTCGGCGTGCAGTTCTACGACCAGCTGGTATTCGGCGGTGACGAGCGCGTGCCGCGCGTGCATTGTCCCATCGGGCGCGGCCAGGCCGTGGTCGACGTGCTGCTCCGGCACTGCCGGCGCGCCGGAGTCGAGATCGCGCTCGGGCGACGGGTCGGCCGCCTGCTTACCGAGGACGGCGCTGTCGTCGGTGCGGGCGTCGGCGAGGACACGCTGACCGCCGGCGCCGTCGTGGTGGCGACCGGCGGCTTCGGCAATAGTCCCGAGAAGCTGGCCCGGTATTTCCCGTCGGCGGCGGACACCGGATGGGCTTGGTACATCGGAGCGGAGGGCAGCCGCGGCGACCATCTCGACTTCGCCGTTCAGGTTGGCGCGCAGCTGACGGGTGACAACCGCGGGCTCCGGCTGCTGCACGCCGACTTCGCGAAGATCTATGAGGCGTACCTGCCGGGGTGGCTCGTCCTGGTGGACCGGCAGGGCCGGCGCTTCTGCGACGAGACGGCACCCTACGGAATCATGGACGGACTCATTCAGGAGCGAGGCGATGTCGCGTACGTGATCTTCGAACAGGCCGCCCTCGACGAAGCCACTGCCGCCGGTGTCGCCCGGTACAAGCAGCAAGTTCCCGGATCTACCAAGAAGCAGAGCCCGCACTGGAACGCCGACATCGTGGAGTCGATGGTCACGGCGGGCAAGGTGCACCGCGCGCAGTCCATCGCCCAGCTGGCCGCCGGATCCGGCCTGCCCGCGGACCACCTGGAGGTCACCGTCGAGCGGTACAACGTTTGTGTGGCGGCCGGGGAGGACTTCGATTACCTCAAGGACCCCAAGTTCCTCTAGCCGATCGCCAGCCCCCCGTTCTATGGCGCCGAGATCCGTCCCGCGACAGTGTGCTTCACCGCCTGTGGCCTGCGGATCGATCGAGACGCTCAGGTGATCGGCGAGTCCGGCCGGCCGATTCCCGGCCTCTTCGCGGCGGGCGAGAGCGCCGGCGGAGTCGTGGGACCGCGCTACGTCGGAAGCGGCAACTCCTACGCCAACTGCGTGACCTTCGGCCGGGTAGCCGGTGCGGCGGCGGCGCGCCTGGCCGGTGTGACTCCATGACCCGCAGCTACCTCGTCGGCCGGCCCGCGGCGCCGCCAGCCGCGGGTGAGGGCGGAGCCAGCCCGTGAGCGCGGCATTCACCGGCAAGATCGGCCTGGTGACGAGTGAACCGGCGGGCGGGTACCCGCCGCAGCCGGTCCCGAGTTACGCTCTGGGGGATGTAGACCAGCTTCAGGCCATGCGCTGGCCTGATGTCTGTCCCGGCGATGACGGCTATCGGCAGACGCTGATCCGTACGCTGGCCCTGGATGCCGCGCTGTACGGCATGCCCGGGGTGCTGCAGTACGCGCACCTTTATAAGCAGGCGGTCGACGGCAGCGGCCCTGGTTATACGGGGTTCAACAGGTTCGCGCATGACCGGGAGCTGGCCGGTCCGGGCTACCGCGCGTTCAAGACACCTAACGCTGACACGCTGTACTCCAACGCCTGGCTGGATCTGACCGCGGGACCGATCCTGATCACGGTGCCCGGGTTCGGGACGCGGTATTACACGCTGAACTTCCTGGATATGTACAGCAACGCGACGAATATCAGTACCGGGACGGCAGGCGGCGACGGTGGCCGCTACCTGGTGGCGACCACATCCTGGACCGGCCCGATACCGGAGGGCGCCGTGCTGTTCCGCGTCGCTACCAGCTATATGTGGCTGCTGATGCGCATCTTCGTCGACGGCCCGGACGATCTGGCCGCGGCGCGCCGACTCCAGGATGTCGTACGGCTGGAACCCCTCACCCCAGCTGAACCGGATCCGTCATGGTTTCCCTGGGCCTCGCCCGAGGCGGTCCGCCGCGACTGGCGCACCTACTACCGGGTGCTTGACTTCCTGCTCGGCAGCGTCGCCCATCCCGCCCAGGAGGACGCGCTGGTCTACCGGTACCGGCTGATCGGCCTGGGAGCCGATGCTCAATGGGACCCGCGCGGACTCGACCGGACCGCTTGTCAGGCGTTCGAAGACGGATACCGGCTGGCCATGGACATGGCAGTTTCCGTCCGCTCCCAGCTGGGCGTCCCACTCGGACCAGGCGGATGGTCGCGAGGCTATCCGGCTGCCTATGGCTTCAACTACCTGCGCCGGGCCGCCACCAACCTGGTGGGCCTGGGCGCCACGGTGGTCCAGGAGAATCAGGCATTCATGTGCTGGAGGGACGCCGACGCGCGGCCGCTGGACGGCTCAAAGGCCAGCTATGAGTTCACGCTGGCCGGTCTGCCGCCGGTGGAGGCCTTCTGGTCGCTGTCGGCCTACGACGCTCGTACCCTCGAATTCCACCCCAACGAACTGGACCGGTACGTGATCAGCGACCGCACTCGCGGCATCGAATGGAACGAGGACGGCTCACTGACCGTCCGCCTGCAGTCCGGGCAACCGGCCGATGGCAACTGGCTGCCGGTTCCACCCGGGCCCTTCTATCTGGCCATGCGGGCGTACCGCCCGAAGCCCGCCCTGCTCAGCGGCGCGTGGCGGCCGCCGCCGGTACGTCCCGCGGCCGAGGCCGGTGCGCCGGCATGAGTTCGGGACATGATCAGGACCGTCATCCGGGCGTCACTGCGGACCAGATCTTCGGCGGGCAGACGCGCGAGCCCTACCACCTTGCCCTGCGCGCCTATGTCTGGGGATACCCCCTGGTGGAGGCGGCCCGGATCCGGATGGCCATC
>Ga0318562_10001249_pt1 | contig 11436 bp, 9 predicted proteins | sample GRESIP066b5f18_FD_203688 | JGI IMG/M metagenome (GOLD analysis project Ga0318562, IMG submission 203688) | Tropical soil microbial communities from Luquillo Experimental Forest, Puerto Rico - GRE.SIPMG.066b5f18 | ecosystem: Environmental > Terrestrial > Soil > Tropical forest > Bulk soil...
GTACGGCGAGCGGGGCTCGGCGTGAGCGGTGGCAACTCCCGCGGCCACGAGCAGGGCGAGCAGCTTGGCGATGGCGTCGATGTGTCGCATGGGAACCTCTGGCGCCTCCGTGGCGCAGTCCCCCGGGAGAGCAAGGGTCGTGCCCCGGGGAACGCGGGGCCGGATGCCGCCACCGGGGGTGCGTGGGGTCACCGGCGTCCGGGGGTGGGATCGGCGGTACCAGCACCGCCCAGGGGGTGCGGCAGGGCGTCGCAGGTCCAGCGCCGGGTGAGAGGGGGCTGGAGGGCCTTCCGGTGGCCGAAAGTGTCCGGAGCTGTCTCGAAGCGTCCGGTCGACGCCTCGGGATCTACCCCGCGGCGTACTGGCGCCGGAACTCGGTGACCCCGCTGAAGCGGAAGTCGCCGGCACCGGGGGCGATCTGCGGCGGCTGCTCGGGAGGGATCGCCATCAGCCGCTCGTACTCGGAGACGTCGACCCGGTCGCGTGCAGAGAGCACCTCGTCGAGCCGGGCGCGGGCGATCTGCTCCGCGGCCCGCGGGCCCACCACCCCTGAGAAGAACTCGCTGGCGCAGCCGCTTCCGTAGGAGAAGAGGCCGATCCGCTTTCCGGCCAGGGCCGCGCCATCGGCGTTCAGCATCCCCGCCAGCCCGAGGTAGAGCGAGCCGGTGTAGATGTTCCCCACCCGGGCGCAGAGGGTCAGCGAGCTCGCCACCTGCGCCTCGAAGCTGGCCGCGGCCTCTCGCTCCTCGCGCGCCTCGTCGAAGGCCCCCAGCACGTCGTCGAGGTCACAGCGGCGAAGCCGGGCGTGGGCCTTCTTCGCCATCTTGCAGAACGGCACGTGGTAGGCGATACGCGCCAGCTGCTCGCTGGGAAGGGCGGCTGCGCCCCGCCGGACGATCTCCCGCGCCTCGGCCCGCCCACGCCAGTCGCGGTAAGCCCCGGAGAGGGCCTCCAGGTAGCAGTCGATGGAGTAGTGCCCGTCCACCACCGCCTCCCGGCGGCCCAGCGGGCGCCAGAAATCGAAGACGTGGGTGCTGCTGGTGCCGTTGACTCCCAGGTCCAGGGCGAGGAGCTCCGGCCGCTGCGAGACCAGGAGCGCCACCGCGCCGGCACCCTGGGTGGGCTCGCCGGCGGTCTGCACTCCGTAGCGGGCGATGTCGGAGCAGATGACGATCGCGCTCCGGCCACCGGCGACCCCGGAGGCGATCCACTCCGCGGCGGCCATCAGCGCCGCCGTCCCGCCGTAGCAGGCGTGCTGGACGTCGTAGATCCGCATCTGCCGCGGCAGGCCGAGGAGCCCCTGGACGAAGGAGGCGACCGGCTTGCTGTGGTCGATGCCGGTCTCGGTCCCCACCGCCAGCATCCCGATCGACGCCGGATCGATCGCCTGGGTGGAGAGAAGGCGGCGCGCGGCGGTGGCGGCGAGGGCGACGGTGTCCTCGCCGGGATCGGTGATCGCCATCTCCCGGACGCCGAGCCCGGCCACGTACTTGGCGGGGTCGACGCCGCGGGCGCGGGCCAGGTCCTCGAGGTGAAGGGTGCGGCGCGGCAGTGCCAGCGCCAGCGCCTCGATTCCCACGGACGTCTTCATCTGCTCGATCTCCTGTCGATGGTGCCCGGTCCGGCCGGCCGGGTCTGGCCCACGGCGACCGTGACCGAAGCGACGCGGGTCGCGCGACGCGGTGGGCGAGAGGGTGAAGGTGAGGGGAAGTCCGGCCTCAGTTTTGAGGCAGCGGACCCAGCCCGGTGAAGAGCAGGTCCACCATGCCCGAGGCGATCTCGTCGTCGGTGCGCTTCCCGCCCGGCTTGAACCACTTGTAGATCCACAGCACCATGCCCAGGAAGGCGAAGGCGGCGATGGTGGGATCGATGGGGCGGATGCGCTTCTGGGCCACCGCCTCGGCGAAGGACTGCTCGAGGAATCGCACGTAGCGCTTCTTGCGGGCGTTGATCTGCGCCTGGGCCTTGCCGGTCAGCGTGTCGTGCTCGTGGAGGATGATCGTGACTTCCTTGCTCCACCCGCGGGTGACCAGCTTGATGTTGCGGGCCATGCAGGCCTTCAGCCGCTCCACCGGGTCGGGGATGTGCTCCACCTCGGAGAGGACGCGCTCCTCGAAGACGTCCATCCCGTAGTTCATGATCTCGATGAGCAGCTGCTCCTTGCTCTCGATGTGGTGGTAGAGCCCGGCCTTGGTCAGGCCGCAGGCGTCGGCGATCTCCTGGATGCTGGTGCCCTCGTAGCCCTTCTTGCAGATCAGCCGGGCGGCGGTTTCCAGAATGGCGCGGTGCTTGGCTGTGGTGTCGTCGGTGCGTCGCACGGAGGGACATCGAGGTTACCACTCGCGTCGTTCGGCCCGTTCTGTGCTACCGACTGGTAGGTAGCAGCAGTTCCGGCCCGCGTCCATGCCGGAGTGCCAGACTTTACGCCCCTGACACAATTTCCAGCGGGGGCATATCCGGCCGACCGGACGGTGGTTTTCGGCCCGACCGGGCGGTTCCTCGCGGGTTCGGCGCTGGGCAGGCGGACGCGCGCGGCAGGGCGCTGCGCGGCCACGAATCGGGTACTGCGACAGGGTGTCGCAGAGGCGAACGCCTCAACCGTCCTCGTGCCGGAAGCGCCGCTTGCCGGGCCCGTAGTCGGTGCTCACCTGCCCCGAGCCACGGAGCAGCCAGCGAAAGGTGAGGAGGCCGTCGACGCCCACCGGCCCACGGGCGTGAAGCTTCCCGGTGCCGATGCCCACCTCACCGCCGAGCCCGAAGCGGTAGCCATCGGCGAAGCGGGTGCTCGCATCGTGGAAGACGCAGGCCGCGTCGACCTCGGCGAGGAACCGCTCGGCGGCCGCAGTGTCCTCGGCGACGATCGCCTCGCTGTGGCCCGATCCGTGCCGGGCGATGTGGGCCAGGGCTCCGTCGAGGCCGTCCACCCGGGCGATGGAGAGCACCAGGGCGCCGTACTCGGTGTCCCAGTCGGCGTCGGTCGCCGGACGGAGGTCGGGCGCCCGGGCACGCGTCGCCGGGTCTCCCCGCAGCTCGACGCCGGCGGCACGGAGGGCCCGGAGCGAGTCGTCGAGCGCCACCTCTGCTCCGGGTTCCCAGAGGAGCGTCTCCAGCGCGTTGCACGCCGCGGGGTAGCTGACCTTGCTGTCGACCACGATGCGGGCGGCCTTCTGCGGATCGGCCGAGCCGTGGAGGAAGACGTGGCAGATGCCCTCGGCGTGGGCCAGCACCGGGGCGCGGGAGCGCGCCCGGACGTGCTCCACGAACTCCTTCGAGCCGCGGGCCACCACCAGGTCGACGCCGCGCTCCAGCGCCAGCACCGCATCGACCTCGGATCGGTCGTCCAGCAGCTGCACTGCCTCCGCCGGCAGCCCCTCCGCCTCCAGCGCGGCGTGGACCACGCCCGCCAGCTCGCGGTTCGACTCCCGGGCCTCGCGACCGCCCTTCAGCAGCACCGCATTTCCCGAGCGGAGAGCCAGCGAGGCGATCTGCACCAGCGCGTCGGGCCGGGACTCGAAGACCACCGCCAGGACGCCCAGCGGGGCACGCACCTGCTCCAGCACCAGCCCGGTGTCGAGCTCGCGTCGTTCCAGCACCTTGCCCAGCGGATCTTCCCGACGGGCGAGCTGCCGCGCCCCCTCGGCCAGCACCCCGAGCTTGGCCGCGTCGAGGCCCAGGCGGCGAGCCAGCGCCGGGGGAAGCGCGGTGGCCCCCTCCCGGTCGACGCGGTTCGCCTCCAGCACCCGGGCGCGGACATCCGGCGCCTCGAGCAGCGTGGCGAGACGGGCGAGGGTGCTGCTCCGTGCATCCGCGGGCGCCCGGGCCAGCACGCCACCGGCCCGGACCGCGCGCTGGACGCGCTCGGCGATCTCGCTCTGTGTTCCGGCGGCGCTCATGACCCCATGAGGAGGTTGTCCCGGGTGACCAGCGCGTCGTACCCCCGCCAGCCGAGCACCTCCTCGATGTCCTCGCTGTGTCGTCCGGCGAGCCGTCGACAGGCCCCGGCGTCGTAGTTCACCAGCCCTCGGCCCCGCACTCGGCCCGAGGCGTCGCGCAGCTCCACCACCTCCCCGGCGGAGAAGGCGCCCTCGACCTGCACCACCCCGATGGGGAGGAGCGAGGCGCGGCCTCCCTCCAGCGCGGCGAGCGCCCCCTCGTTGATCACCAGCGCCCCCGCCTGGGGCGCCTGGGCGATGCGTTGCCTCCGCTCGCCGCGCCGGTCCACTGCGGGGACCACGGTCCCCAGCGACTCCCCGCCGAGGAGCCGCGCCAGCACGTCGGGGGTCGACCCGGAGGCGATGACGGTGGGGATGCCGGCCCGGGCGGCAAGGCGCGCCGCCTCGATCTTGCTCGCCATGCCCCCGGTGCCGCCGGGGCTCGCCTCGCCGAGTGGTGGGGCATCGGCGTCCAGCACCTCCAGCCGACGGGCATCGGGATCGACCCGTGGGTCGCCGGTGTAGAGCCCGTCGACGTCGGTGAGGAGCACCAGGAGATCAGCATCGATGCTCACCGCCACCCGCGCGCTCAGCCCGTCGTTGTCACCGAAGGCCGGGGTGGAGGACGCCTCGCCGAGGCCACGGCGGTGCTCGACCAGCTCGCGGATGCTCACGCTGTCGTTCTCATTCAGCACCGGGACCGCCTTCAGCTCCAGCAGGCGCATCAGGGTCGTGCGGACACACAGCGCCCGGTCCCGCTCACCCAGGTCGCCCTCGGTGAGCAGCACCTGCGCCGCGGTGAGCCCCAGTTGGGCGAAGGCCTGGGTGTAGACCGCGACCAGGTGTCCCTGCCCCACCGCGGCGCACGCCTGGCGCAGGCCGAGCGAGCGAGGTCGCTCGGCGAGGCCGAGCTGACGCATCCCCAGGGCCACCGCCCCGCTGGAGACCAGGAGAACCTGGCGTCCTTCCTGGCGGAGGCGGGCCATTCCCTCCACCAGCGACATCAGCCGGCCCAGGGCGAGCGAGCGGCCGTCGTGGGTCACCACCTGGGTTCCCAGCTTCACCACCAGCCGCCGGGCGGGCCCCAGCGGAGGACGCCGGACGGGCTGTGGTAGGTCGGATGCCATGCTCGACGACAACGGTACCCTGGGCGTCCTGGGTTGTGGGACCGTGGGGGAGGCCATCGTGCGGGGCCTGCTCCGGGCGGGCACCCTGCCCCCCGCGCGGCTGCTCGCCACCACCCGGCGGGCGGAGGCAGCGGAGGCGCTCGCCAGCCGCCACGGCATTCGCACCTCCCTCGACAACTTGGCGGTGGCGCGGGAGTCGGCGGCGCTGCTGGTCTGCCTCAAGCCGCAGAACCTGGCACCGATCCTCGACACGCCGGAGATGCGCGAGGCCCTCGCCGGAAAGCTGGTGGTCAGCGTCGCCGCCGGGGTCCGCCTCGAGCAGCTCCAGCGCTGGCTGCCGCAGAACCCCGTCATCCGCGCGATGCCGAACACGCCGTGCCTCATCGGTGAGGGGATGACCGTCATCGCCCGCGGCCGGCTGGCCACGGACGTCCACGCCCGCACCGCGGAGCGGCTGTTCCTCTCGGTGGGGCGTTGCCTCGAGCTGGAGGACCGCCACATGGACGTGGTCACCAGCCTCAACAGCAGCGGGCCGGCCTTCGCCTACCTGATCATCGAGGCCCTGGCCGAGGGCGGGGTGATGATGGGCCTCCGCCGGGACGTGGCAATGGAGATCGCCGCCCAGATGCTCCAGGGCTCGGCCCGGATGGTGCTGCAGACCGGGCTCCACCCCGCGGCCCTGAAGGACCAGGTGACCACCCCCGCCGGCTGCACCATCGCCGGCCTGCTGACGCTGGAGGATGGGCGGATCCGCTCGGTGCTCGCCCGCGCCGTCGAGGAGGCCACTCGCGTCGCATCCCGGCTGGGCCAGGGCTGAGGCGGATTCTCCGGGGGACTGAGCGCCGGAAATCAGCGCACCCTGCCGCACGTTCTCCACACGACGCCGTCGTTTGTCCTCCGGAGCCGTTGCCGGGGGCGGGTCGGCGCTGACAGGATCTACCAGGTGCGGCTGCTCGAACACGAACGTCTGGCCTTCCTCCGCAAGCTCCGGCCTTCGGAGCTAAAGAAGCTCTCCGCCCTCCGGATGGAGGACGTGGTGGCACTGGAGTCACGGCGGGCGAAGAAGCGCATCGCCGCCCTCGCCCGGCGCCAGCCCCACGCCACCCCGCGGGAGCTGGGCTGGCAGTCGATCGAGTCGGCGAAGAATCTCGCCTCGCTCTCCGGGAGCGTCAGCGGGGTCTTCGGTCTGATCAGCCTCCCGGCCGACTTGGTGGTGATGACCTGGTTGCAGATCCGCCTCCTGGCCGACATCGCCACCGCCTACGAGGTGAACCTGCGGTTCGCCCGGGCGCGGACCGAGTTGATCGACGTGCTCGGCGAGGCCAACGGCATCGGGCCGCTGAAGCGAGCCGGTCCCAAGCTGCTGGGGAGGGTGGCGACGGTGCTCGCCGAGCGCGGGGGCTTCGCCGGTCTGGGGCGGGCCTTCCCGCTGGTGGCCGCGCCGATCACCGCCTGGCTCAACAACCAGCACATCCAGACCGTGGGCGAGGCGGCACTGCGGCACTACGACGGCTTCGAGCGGGCGTCGGCGAAGACCCGGGCGGCCTCGGGAGCGGACGCGCCATGAGCGCCACCGTCGCCGAGCTCGACCTCGAGACCGGGACCTGGACCCGGGGGGCCTTCGAGAAGCAGGTGGCCAGCGCGGTCCACGTCGCCCGCCGGGCAGCCCAGCCCTGCAGCCTGCTGGTGGTGGACGTCGACGACTTCCAGGCGGTGCGGGACGTCCGCGGCGACCTGGCGGCGGACACCTGCATCGAGGCGCTGGCGGAGCGCATCTCCGCGGAGAGCTTCGGGGCCGGGCCCATCGGCCGGCTGGCGGAGGACACCTTCGCCCTGCTCCTTCCGGGCTGGGCGCTCCCCCGGGCCTGTACCCTGGCCGACCGGCTGCGGGGCGCCTGCCGGAACGACCCCGAGGTGCGGGCGACGGTCAGCGTCGGCGTGGCCGCGCTGCGGCCCGGCGAGCCGTGGGGCAACCTGCTCGAGGCCGCCGAGACGGCGTGTCTCCACGCCAAGCAGGCTGGCCGCGACCGCAGCGTCCACCGCGGTTAGCCTCCCAGCCGAGAGGCGTTCACCCGAGGACATTCACCACGCCCGCCCAGCGCGTGGGTGCAAAGCAAGTGATCGCCCCTCGGAACGGTGCCACCGCACCGTTTCGTTTTTTTGCGACCGGGCCGAGGCTGCAGCGGGTACGGTGGGAATCGGGAATCGCTTCGCTGCACTGACTGCTTCGCTGGGAGGGACGATGATCAGAGGTGGAGATCGCCACGCGCTGCTCGCCGCGCTGGCTCTGACCGCGGTGACCTTGCTGCCCGTGCTTGCCTCGGCTCAGGGCAAGCCTTCGACCGCGAAGCCGAACATCCTGGTGATCTTCGGGGATGACATCGGCCTCGCCAACCTCAGCGCCTACAGCGGCGGGCTGATGGGTTACGAGACGCCCAACATCGACCGGATCGGCAAGGAGGGCATCCGCTTCCTCCAGTACTACGGAGAGCAGAGCTGCACCGCAGGACGGGCAGCGTTTCTCACCGGCCAGCACGGAATCCGCACCGGCCTGACCAAGGTCGGCTACCCCGGCGCTCCGATGGGGATGAGCCAGCTCGACCCGAGCATCGGCGGCCTGCTGAAGGGCGTCGGCTATGCCACCGGTCAGTTCGGCAAGAATCACGTCGGCGACCGCAACGAGGCGCTTCCCACCGTCAACGGCTTCGACGAGTTCTTCGGCAACCTCTACCACCTGAACGCCGAGGAGGAGCCCGAGCTCCCCGACTATCCGAAGGACCCCGCCTACCGGGCCAAGTTCGGGCCGCGTGGGGTGCTCAAGACCAAGGCCACGACCAAGGACGACCCGACGGTCGACCCCCGCTTCGGCAAGATCGGCAAGCAGACCATCCAGGACACGGGTCCTCTGACGAAGAAGCGGATGGAGACCATCGACGACGAGACCTCGGCCGCCGCCATCGAGTTCATGAAGCGGCAGCACGCGGCCGGCAAGCCATTCTTCGTCTGGTACAACTCGACGCGGATGCACCTCCGGACGCACGTGCGGGCCGAGCACCGCGGGCGCTACAAGCACGGCGACAGCGAATACAACGATGGGATGATCGAGCACGACGACACCATCGGCACGCTGCTCAAGACGCTCGACGACCTGGGGATCGCCAACAACACCATCGTTGTCTACAGCAGCGACAATGGCCCGCACATGAACACCTGGCCCGATGCGGCGATGACGCCCTTCCGGTCGGAGAAGAACACCAACTGGGAAGGGGCCTTCCGGGTGCCGTGCCTGGTCCGGTACCCCGGGGTGATCAAGCCCGGGACGGTGACCAACGCGCTGATGAGCCACAACGACTGGGTCCCGACGCTGATGGCGTTCGCCGGTGAGCCGGACATCGTGAACAAGCTGAAGAAGGGCTACACGGCCAACGGCATCAACTACAAGGTCCACCTCGACGGCTACGACCAGTCAGGCTTCCTCCGCAAGGTGAGCGGCACCCCGGCCACCAACGACGGACTCCAGAGCGCACGTGACAAGTTCTTCTACGCCGACGACGACGGCCTGCTGGTGGGCATGCGCGAGGGTGACTACAAGTACGTTTTCTCCGAGCAGCGCAAGGAGGGAACCATGGGGGTGTGGGCTGAGCCCTTCACCACCCTGCGCCTCCAGAAGGTCTTCAATCTGATGCAGGACCCCTATGAACGCGCCGACATCACCTCCAACACCTTCTGGGACTGGAACATCAACCACGTGCAGACCTTGTACGGGGTGATCCAGGACGTCTTCGAGTTCGTGTCGACCTTCAAGGAGTTCCCGCCTCGCTCGTACCCGCCGTCGTTCAATCCGGCGAACGTGATGGAGGACACCCTCAAGGAGATCAAGGCGAAGCAGAAGCTGCAGCAGGCGTTCCCCATGCTCCAGCAGCAGCCCAAGAAGTAACCCTCCCTGACGGGCTAGGAGAGGAACTCGACCAGCAGGCTGACCGGGAGCGCGACGGCAAGAATGCGGAAGAGGGGGACGCCGGCGAGGAGCGCCGCGGCGACGCCGACCAGGAGGGCCGAGCGGAGCCAGATCCGGCGGGGAGGAGCGTGCACCTTCGCCACCGGGGTGGCGCGGAGACCGGGCAGCCGGCGGACCACGAACTGGAGCAGCAGCACCAGGCCGGCGATGGCCATCCCGTGCAGCAGCGCCGAGGCCCAGGGCCGCTCGGTGGCCAGCGCCGCTGCCACCCCCACCGCCAGCAACGCGCCCGGCAGGCAGAGGCAGAGCACCCCGAGCACCGACAGCACCGGCCCCACCAGCCGGTAGCCGAGATAGGCGGCGAGGTTGACCAGGTTCGGCCCGGGCAGCAGCTGGGCGATGGTCAGCACCTCCTCGAACTCCCGCTCGCTGAGCCAGCCGTTCCGCTGCACCACCGCTTCCTCGTAGAGGACGATCCGACTGCCCGAGCCGAAGCTGAGGGTGCCGATGGCGAGGTTGACCCGCAGCCACGCCCAGGGGGTGAGCGGCGCCGCGGGCCGGGCCGGAGCGGTCATGTCTTCTTCGACGTGAGGGCCCACTCGGCGTCAGTGACCACCGGCAGCTGGAGCGCCCGCTCCCGGTCGAGGTCGAGGTTGCCGATGTGCAGCGAGAGCGGCGCCTGCACCCACTTGTAGATGCTGGCCAGGAAGAGGCGCACGAAGCGGGTGACGTACCCGTGCACGGTCGGGCGCGGCAGGTCGGGGAACATCGCCGCCACCACCGTCTCCACCTCGGCGGGGACGAGCTTCTCGTCGGCGAAGAGGTGGAAGCAGGCGTCGAGCACCGGGAAGGGCATCAGCTCCTCCTCGCCCACCTGGTTGGGAGCCAGCTCCGGCCCCGCGGGCCGCTGCAGCGCCAGGCGAATCCCCTCCAGGGGTCGCGTTTCCTGGAGGTAATCGAGGAGGTAGACCACCACCGTCTTCGGGAGATTGGCGATGACCGCCAGCGCCCCTTCCAGGTCGCCCCCGACGGTGGTGTAGCCCACCGCCCGCTCGCTCATGTTTCCGGTCTGGAGGAACAGGCCGCCGGCGGAGTTGCTCCAGCTCCACATCCGCTGCCCGCGCAGCCGGGCCTGGACGTTCTGCTCGGTGAGCGCGGTGACCGTCTCCCCCGGCTGGAGCATCGCCCGCACCGCCTCCAGCTCCCGATCCAGCGCCGCGTCGATGCTCACCACCCGGAGCGGCACTTTCAGCTCCTCGCACACCGTCCGGGCCGCCTTCTCGGTCTCCGGCGAGGAGAAGCGCGACGGCATGTAGAAGGCGCGGAGCAGGCTCCCCGGCGCCTGGGGCTTCACCCGGCTCGCCCAGCGGTGGGCGATGAGGAGGGTCAGCAGGGAGTCCCGGCCGCCGGAAAGCGCCACTCCGATGGTCTTGAAGACCCGGTTCTTCTCGAAGTAGTCGCCCACTCCCAGCGAGAGGGCGTCGAGCACCTCCTCGCAGTAGCGGGCCCGGGCGGAGAGCGGCGGCCGCTCGGGCGGGGGGAGGAAGAAGCTCCCGTGCGCGGGGAGCGGATAGGTCAGCGCCTCGCGCCGGGACTTGAACTCCTCGGCGGGCACCTCCACCGTCGGCACCGGCGGGTGGTGGCTGGCCCAGGCGGCCTGGTCCTGGCGCCAGGTCGAGTTCTCGCTCCGCAAGCGCAGCGTCCGGTCGAGGTCGACGGTGGCCGAGCTCCACCCTTCCCGCCAGCGGGGGGCGTCGAGCACCGGCTTGCCGTTCTGGAAGATGAAGCCGCCCCCGTCGAAGAGGAGCCCGTCATTGCCGCCCATGAGATTTACGTAGGCCAGGGTGCACTGGTGGTCGCCGGCGCGGGTGGTGAGCATCTCCCGCCGCGTCTCGTCGAACCCCACCCGGAAGGCCGAGCCGGAGATGTTCAGCACCAGCTCCGCTCCGGAGTAGGCGCGCCGGCGCATCGGCCCCTCGGCACTCCAGGCGTCCTCGCACACCTCGGGGGCGATGACCCCGAAGTCGAAGCGGAAGATCAGGTCGCCGAAGGGCACGCCGCGGTGCGTGTCACGCTGGTGGGGGAAGCCGCGGGCGAAGGTGCGGCCCTCGTAATAGATGCTGTAGGTGGGGAGCTTCTCCTTCGGAACCAGGCCGCGGACCTTGCCCCCCGCCACCACCGCCGCGCAGTTGTAGCGCAGGCCCTGGTGGAGCACCGCCACCCCGAGGACGTGCACCGTGGGCTGGCGGCGGGTGGCGGCAGCGAAGCGCTCCACCGCCTGCCACTGCTCCTCGACGAACCCCTGCCACTGGATGAGGTCCTCCGGCGGGTAGCCGCCCACCATCTGCTCCGGATAGAGGGCGACGGTCACCTCGGCGGCCGCCATCTCCTCGGCGAAGCGGAGGGCGCGGTCCAGGTT
>Ga0318562_10001253_pt1 | contig 11410 bp, 12 predicted proteins | sample GRESIP066b5f18_FD_203688 | JGI IMG/M metagenome (GOLD analysis project Ga0318562, IMG submission 203688) | Tropical soil microbial communities from Luquillo Experimental Forest, Puerto Rico - GRE.SIPMG.066b5f18 | ecosystem: Environmental > Terrestrial > Soil > Tropical forest > Bulk soil...
GCGCAGGCCGTCGACGGCTCGGTCGAGCGCGCTGCGGTCGATATCGGCGAGCACGAGCCGCGCGCCGCGCCTGGCGAACTCTCGAGCGCTGGCAAGGCCGAAGCCGCTCGCACCGCCGGTGATGACCGCTCCGCGTCCCTGGAATGTCTCCACGGGGCGAACACTAGCGGTCTAGGCGATGGCGTCAATCGCCGCACGGGCGTCGAGGTCGGTGAACGCCGCCGCGTACCGCTGGGCGAGCGCGACGCAGACCTCGGGCCGTTGCCACGCGTCGCCACCGGACAGCGTCGCCATCCAGATCGCCAACCCGTGGGCGACGGAGGCGCGGTAGCGCAGCAGCACCTCGTCGGCGCTCGGCATCTCGTCGGCGGGCAGCGTCAACGCCCCGCGGTACTCGTCGAGCAGGTCGCGCTCGCTGCTGCGGCGGTCCTCGATGGTCAGCGCGCCCTGCAGGTAGTAGCCGAGGTCCAGCGACCAGTTGCCTCTGCGGGCCATCTGCCAGTCGAGAAAACCCACATCGTCATCGGGCAGCGTGTAGGTGTTGCCGATGTGCGGGTCGCCGTGCAGCAGCGTCTGCGGCGACGTGGTGAGGGTGCCGATGTAGCGGGACCAGATGTCGATGAACAGCTGTTGCCCGTCGAGCGCGAGGATTTCCCCGGCCACGGTGTCGCCGAGCCGTTCCCTGGCGATGTGCAGTGGCGCGTACTGCATGCCCTCGAACGCGACGAACGGTTCGACCCAGGACAGCGCCGGGTTTCCCGTCAGGCGCTCGCCCCAGTACGCGCTGTGCAGCCGGGCCAGGCCCCGGACGCCATTGGCCACCTGGTCGGTGGTCATCGGGCGCGTCGAGTCTCGCGGGTCGCCGCCGCGCTGCACGACGTCCTCCATGATCATCAGAAAGTCTTTGCCCTCTTCGTCGATCAGCGCCGCGTAGACAGCCGGATGATCAAGGGGCAGAGGGACTTCCGATGCGAACAACCTCGGCTCGTGGAACAGTCCGCTGGTGAGTGCGACGAGGTCGGCATGCTCGGGATCGACGGCCTTGGCGAACACGGCGGCGGGACCCGAGCCCGCCGAGTAGCTGAGCTCGAGGCGGGCCCGCCGGTTTGTGCCGTCGTCGCGGAGTGCGACCCGCACCCGATCCACCACCGCGCCGGGATGGCTGGCCCCGAGCGCGGTGGTCATCCACGCCGGGGTGATCGCATCCCAGCCCTGTGGGATGGACAGCTGCGCGAGCGTCACTTCAGGCAGCTACCGCCGTCGATCGGCAGTGTCACACCGGTGACGTAGCGGGCCTCGTCGGAGGCCAGGAACAGCACGGCGTTGGCGATGTCTTCGGGCTCCACCCAGCCGATCGGCAGCGTGTGCATCAGCTGTCCGACGACCTTCATGTCCTCGGGGCCCGGGTTCTCCAGATCGGGGCGGAACAGCTTCATAGTGCCGTCGTTCATGAACAGCGGGGTGTTGACGTTCGTCGGATGCACAGAGTTGACGCGGATGTTCTGCGCGCCCAGCTCGACGGCGAACGTCCGCATCAGGCCGACCACACCGTGTTTGGCGGCCACATAGTGACCGGTGTGCGGGTAGGCCTTCAGACCACCGACCGAGCTGGTGAGGATGATCGAGCCGCCCCGGCCGCCGGCCAGGATGTGGGGGACACCGGCCTTGACGGTCTTCCACACACCGCCGAGGTTGACGTCGATCATGTCGGTCCAGTCGCCCTCGCTGGTCTTGTCCAGCGTCGCACCGCCGTTGCCGATGCCTGCGTTGGCCACGATGATGTCCAGCCTGCCCAGCTGCTCGACGCCCGCGTCGACAGCCGCCTTGAGCGCGTCGAAGTCGCGGGTGTCGACCTCGGCGGTGTAGATGCGGCGGTTGAGGCCCTTGACCAGATCGGCGGTCTCGGCGAGATCCTCCGGTGTGGACAGCGGAATCTGAACGCTGTCGATCTGCTTGCAGATGTCGATGGCGATGATGTCGGCGCCCTCTTCGGCCAATCGCACCGCGTGCGCACGACCCTGCCCACGGGCCGCTCCGGTGATGAAAGCGACCTTGCCTTCAACACGTCCAGTCATTGTCTAACCTCAATTCGTCGTTATCGGAAAGGTTTTCACTTGAGTACGGCCGGCATGGACTCCCAGCCGCGGACAGTCGATGTCGGTGAGAGCGACGCATTGGCCATGTCGACGTCCCACTCCGGGAACCGCTTGAGGATCTCCTCCAGGGCGACCCGGCCCTCCAGTCGAGCAAGCGCCGAGCCGAGGCAGTAGTGCGTCCCGACGCTGAATGACAGGTGCTGGCGGACCTCGCGGTGGATGTCGAAAACGTCACCGTCAGGCGGGAATTGGCGATGGTCGCGCACCGCGGCCCCGATCAGCATCATCATCACGCTCCCTTCGGGCACGGTCTGGTCATAGAGCTCGACGTCACGGGTCACAAATCGGGCGACGTGCGGCGCGGGCGGTTCGAAGCGCAGCAATTCCTCGATCGCCTGCGGAATCAGCGACGGGTTCTCCGCGAGCTCGCGGCGCTGGTCGGGATGTTCGGCCAAAACCTTTCCCGCCCAGCCGATCAACCGCGTCGTCGTCTCGTTGCCCGCTCCGGCAACCACATTGAGGTAGGTCAGCAGCTCCTGACGGGTCAGCCGCCGCGTCGTGCCCGTCTCGTCGACGAACTCCGCGTTGAGTAATTCGGTCATGATGTCGTCCGACGGGTGATCGGCCCGCCAGTCGATGTATGTCTCGAACACCTCGCCGAGGACCATGGCGCCGCCGTCTTCGTGCTTCATCGGCTTGCCTGCCTCGGTGCGAAGCTGCGCATTGGCGTGGTCGCGGATCATCTCCTGGTCGTCCTCTGGGATGCCCAGCAGCGCGCTGATCACCTTCATCGGCATCTGCGCGCCGAGGTCGGCGACGAAATCGAACCGGTCCGCCCCGATCAACGGGTCGAGGCTCTGCGCGCAGTACTCCCGGATCACGGGCTCGAGTGCGTTGACCTTGCGCGGCGTGAACATCCTCGCCAGCAGCTTGCGGTGGATGTCATGAATCGGCGGGTCCTCGAAAATGACAGTGCCTGGCGGGATCTCGATGTTGGCCTTGATCAGTTCGATGATCGCACCGCGGGCCGAGCTGAATGTCTCGTGATCGACCAGCGCCTTGTTGACGTCGGCGAACCGGCTGATCGCGTAGAAGTCGTGCTGGGCGTTGTAGTACAGCGGCGATTCCTCGCGCAGCCGCCGAAACGTCGGATATGGATCGGCGTTGATGCCGACGTCATACGGGTCGAAGTAGACATCGCTCTTGGCAGCCTCGGTGGCATCGATTGTCACGGTGTCGCCTTTCGCGGGGGCCTCTGCATAAGACATATGAATGGCAACTGTCTCACAAAGGGTGGCACCAGCGTCGCGTGGGTGTCAACGGGACGATCCATTTTTGCGATTTATACTCTCCGCTTAGTAGAACGGTCTTCTCATGCTTGCCAGGCTCAGGTGCCGATTCGCAGCAGCGCCTCCTGGCTGAACGACGCGACCAGCGTCCCGCCTGCCACAAACACGTCGCCCCTGCCGAAGCTGCGCCCATGCGCCAGCAACGGGCTGTGCTGGCGAAGCAGCAGCCAGTCGTCGGTGCGGAACGGCCGGTGAAACCACAGCGTGTGGGAGGTGACTGCCGAGGTGAACTGCGTGCCGTTGCCGCGCTGGCCCAGGCCTTCCATCGGGCGCAGCGCGGTGCCGATCAAGGTGAGGTCGGTGGCGTACGCCGCGAGCGGAGGCGCCAGCTCAGGGTCGACTTCCGGTGTGCGCATCCAGAATTCGAAGTCCGGAGGTCCGGTGGAGGTGGCGCTGAGATCGACGATTGCGCGCGTCTCCCATGGAATGAGGTCGAGCGTCGTGCGGTGCTCCTGGCCGAGCACTGGCGGTACCGCCGCGAGGTCTTGGTGTTCGGGTCCGCCCTCGACTACGTGCATGCAGATCGAGCTGGTGGCCAGCACGCCGCGGCTGGGCTGCCGGGCGATGACCGTCACCGCCGCGAAGGATCGGCCCTCGTGGTGGCGGACGGCCTCATAGGAGACCGGCTCGTCGGCGCGACCCTCGCGGGCGAATATCGTGTGCACCGACTTGACGGCCTTGTCGGGACAAATGCGCCGACCTGCCTGAATGAACTGGCCCAGTAGCTGGCCACCGAAGAGACGGTGGTACTCGAGTTGCTGGTTGCGGCCCTCGAACAGGGCGACGCCCGAGTCGTCCGACGGCTTGGACTCGAGTTCAAGGCACGCCAGCAGATCGATCCAGAGATCGGGCACGACCGCCAGTGTAAGCGATGTTCTTCAGCGTGGAGAACGTAATTCTCAGGCTAGGCCGCGAAGCCGTGAGCGCAGAAATCCCATACTTCATCGGCGGTGATGGGGTGGCCGGCCTCATCGTCGACGTCACCGCTGGACTGCGCCGCGTTGAACATCACGGTTTGCATCGTCATCGCGGCCATCCGCTTCGGGTTGATATTGGCACGCAGCTGGCCTGCGGCCGCGGCATCCTCCATCAGCTCCGTGAGCAGGGCGAGCAGTGGCGCGTGCGCGATCTTGACCTCCGACGGATGCGACACGAGCAGGCGTGGCGCGAAGTCGGTGAACAGCGGTCGCTTGGCGGTCGGATCGGGCCGCGAGGACTCGAAGAGTAGCTGGATGGCGACCTTCAGCCGTTCGATCGGGTCTTCGTGGCTCGCGGTTGCGGCGCGGATCTGGTCCGCCGAGCGGCTCAGCGCGTCCTCGAAGAGCGCGAGCAAAAGCTCGTGTTTACCGTCGAACTGCAGGTAGAAGCTCCGCAGCGACTGACGCGAGCGGTCGACGACCTCTTGGACTGTGAAGTCGGTGCTGCCCTTCTCGATGATGATTGCCTGCGCGGCGTCCAGGAATCGCTGGACTCGCTGCGCGGCCCGGAGCTTCGCTGTCTTAATTGACCGTTCGACCGCGCGCTGCTTCCAGGCAGGCTCTTCGCTGGGGTTGGTCACCGGCGGCTCGGATGCTTGCCGATTGGTGAGAACATGAACTGACTGTACCGGAGAACGCCTTGCCATTGCGGTCCTCGACCCCCTCGCGGCCAACGTGTCGGAGATTGTAACTTTCTCAGTGTGAGAATACTATTCTCATTCTGTTGATAATAGAAGTCTTTCCAAATTTGTGGACCGGCCGGGAGTGCAGTGCAGCTGACATTTGATGCCGACGTCGAAGCCTTCCGTGCCGAGTTCGTCGCCTTCCTCGACGAGAATTTGCCGGCCGAGGCCCAGGCGCTAGATCGATCATGGTCGAGCAGCGATGTGCCCGATTGGGCCCGTCGCTGGCAGCGCCTGATGTTCGACAACGGTTGGCTGGTCCCTGGGCATCCGCCCGAGTTCGGCGGCCGCGACGCCACCATCCTGCAGCAGTACGTCTATGCGCTGGAGCTGTCGCGGCGGCGGATTTACCAGACTTACAACCCGCAGGGCGTCGGCATCATCGCCGCGTCACTGATCTCGTTCGGAACGCCCGAGCAACAGCAGAAGTGGGCGGTGCCGATCCTGCGAGCGGAGATCACGGCTTCGCTTGGGATGAGCGAGCCCGGCGCGGGATCGGACCTGGCGTCGTTGAGAACTCGGGCCACCAAAGACGGCGACCACTTCGTGGTGAACGGGCAGAAGGTGTGGACGTCCGGCGCGCACGACGCCGACGTACTTCTGACGTTCGTGCGCACCGACCCGGATGCCCCGAAGCACAAGGGCATCAGCGCGCTGATGATCCCCACCGACCTCGACGGTGTGGTGCGCAGGCCGTTCGCGTCCGCCTGCGATGCGACCGACCTCGACTTCAACGAGGTGTTCTTCAACGATGCGCGGGTGCCCGCCGAGAATCTCGTCGGCCCGCTCAACAAGGGCTGGGGAGTCGCCAACGGTTCGCTCGGACATGAGCGGAACATGTTGTGGCTCAGCTACGCCGACCGGCTGCAGGAAATGGTCGAGGACTGGCCCTTCGACAGCACGCTGGACCGCGACAAGTACGCCACCCTGGTGATGGACAATCAGGCGCTGCGTTTGTTGGGCTCGATTGCGTTGGCGCGCGCTGCCCGCGGGGATGAGGAGCCGTCGGCCCTTTCGGTGCTGAAGCTGTTCGGCTCGGAGGCATCGCAGGCGGCCAGCGAGCACGCGCTCGGCTCCGCAGGCCCCGACGGACTGGAACATCCGGGTACGTCGGGCCCGTACTCGCCGTTCCACCTCGACCTCTACCGGTCGGCGTGGTTCGAGCGCTACATCCGGTCCTTCGGCGGCACCATCGCAGGCGGGACCTCCGAAATCCAACGGAACATCATCGCCCAGCGACTGCTTGGGCTGCCCCGCAACTAAAAGGATCCACCGTGTACATCGACTACGAAGTCAGCGATCGCATCGCGACGATCACCCTGAACCGGCCGGAGGCCGCCAACGCGCAGAACCCCGAACTGCTCGACGAATTGGACGCGGCGTGGACGCGCGCGGCCGAGGACAACGAGGTATCCGTTATCGTGTTGCGGGCCAACGGGAAACACTTCTCCGCGGGCCACGACCTACGGGGCGGCGGCCCGGTGCCCGACAAGATCACCCTCGAGTTCATCATCCAACACGAGGCGCGGCGCTACCTCGAGTACACGCTGCGGTGGCGCAACGTCCCGAAGCCGTCGATCGCCGCCGTCCAGGGCCGTTGCATCTCCGGCGGGCTGCTGCTGTGCTGGCCGTGCGACCTCATCATCGCAGCCGACGACGCGCAGTTCTCCGATCCGGTCGTGCTGATGGGTATCGGCGGGGTCGAATACCACGGCCACACTTGGGAGCTCGGGCCGCGGAAGGCGAAGGAGATCCTGTTCACGGGTCGGGCGATGACCGCAGAGGAGGTAGCGGCTACGGGCATGGTCAACAAGGTGGTTCCCCGCGACGAGCTCGATGCGGAGACCAGGGCGCTGGCCGAGCAGATCGCCAAGATGCCGCCGTTCGCGCTGCGACAGGCGAAGCGGGCGGTCAACCAGACGCTCGACGTGCAGGGCTTCTACGCGGCCATCCAGTCGGTGTTCGACATCCACCAGACCGGCCACGGCAACGCGCTGAGCGTCGGCGGGTGGCCGGTGCTGGTGAACCTCGAAGAGATGAAAGCCAACATCAAATAGCTCCCCTCCGCCCGCGAGCGTGCGTGTCTGCATACCGACACGCCGCGAGCTGCCGTCCGTTTGCGCACGTTCACGCCGCGTGAACGCGACGCAAGTGTTGGTCGATGCGGGCGATGAACTCCCATGCTCGGTGCCGCACGTCGTCGAAGACGATCGCCATCACTGTCCAGCCGACGTCTTGCAGGGCTGCTTGGCGGCGCCGATCCCTCCGCATCGCCTCCGGGTCTCCGTGCCAGTCGAGCCCGTCGTACTCGACCGCGAGGCGATGGTCAGGCCAGGCGAAGTCGACACGTCGCAATTCGCGGTTGCCGTCGATGATCTCGTACTGCAACTCCGGACTGGGCAGTCCACCGTCGATCATTGCGAGCCGTGCCTCGCTCTCCATCGGTGACTCCGCTCGCGGATCGGCGTGCAGTAGGAGATCTCTTACGGCGACAATCCCTCGGCGACCAGCTTGCTGCTTGGCGGCGCGTGAAAGCTCTCCTCTGCTACAGGTTTCGCTGCGCAACGCGGCGTCGAGTGTCGCCAGCGCGCGAGGGCGGCGCAGACTGCGGGCGACCTCGATCGCCGTCCAGGACGGCGATGTGGCTCGCCGCTCGCCGACCATGACGAGTGGTGCGCCATCTCGACGATGAACCACGAGCCCGTCGACCGGCCGTAACTGGTGGCCAGCCGGATTGAGCACATGCAGATCTGCGAGATTCTCGGTATCGAAGCCGAACATCGAGGCGGCGGTCGCGAGACATACCGGGACGCGATGGCCGCACGACAAGTCAAGACCGCGCAGTCGCAGCTCATCGGTTGGTTCTCCGAGGCAATAGATGCCTTGCCAGATCCGTTCGATGGAGTGCCTTTTCAGGTAGGACTCGAACTTGTATCTCGAAACGTGGTCAAGGATTTGGCCGCTCGTGGCGACTCCACCTTGTTGGTCGAAGAGCTGCTGCAGTGTGGCGTCCATTCCCTGATGGTGAAATGTGTTCGGCCGCCGCAGGGGAGGGTAATGCGGCTATGTGGATGAACATCGGTCTGTGCACAGACACACACGCGCGAGCGTGCGCGGACTGCTGGTGAATTGCGGCGTGTCGCGGAGCAGACACGCACGCTCGCAGGGAAAGGCGACCAGTGATCAGAGGTGGGCGAGGCGCGGGGCCGAGCCGCGCGCCCGCAGTCCCGCTCCTGCTTTACGGGTGAGTTCCCTTGAGCTGCCGAGTAATCCGTCGAGCACGAGGACACGCTCGACGTGGCGATGCAGATCATGTTCGGCGGTGAAGCCGATGCCGCCGAGCACCTGCTGACAATGCTTCGCGGCGGTCAGTGCGGCCTTGCCCGCCGCGGCCTTCGCCAGCATCGCGGTCAGGTCGGGATTGTCGGTCCCCGGCAGGCTCAGCGTCGCCTCGGCGCCTTCGATGGCCACCAGCGTCTCGGCGAGCTTGTGCCGGATCGCCTGAAACGAAGCGATTGGTCGGCCGAACTGGACCCTGTCCAGCGCATGCTGTCGGGCCAGGGCCAGCATCGCCCTCGCGGAGCCGACGAGCCACCAGCTCAGCGCGCGACGGGCCTCGCCCAGCCGCATCAGCTCACCGTCGGGCACCCGGCGCAGCGGCAGGCCACCGAGCGTCTCCGTCGTCGCGTCGGTGTTCGTCCGCTCCCAGACCACCCAGCCGCCGCCTGCGTACTGCATGGGCGGTGTCCCGCCGGGCAGGCCGCCGATGGTCTCCAGCAGAACGTCGTTGAGAACCGATGCGTGCGAACCCGTTTCGCCCAGCAGCCGGAACACCAGCGGTATAGCGAGGTCGGGTATGTCGGAAAGCATTTCGGCCCAACCCAGTTCGGCCAGTGCCGCGTCCAGCTCGGCGCCGGACGTCGACAGCATGGTTTTGCGCAGGCCGTCCTCGAGCAATTCGATTGATGCCGCATCGAATTCGGTTGCCACGATCACTCCTTCCCGAGGTCCAGCAGCCGGCGGGCGATGATGTTGCGCTGCACCTCGGCGGTGCCACCGTAGATGGTCGCCGCACGCGAGTACAGGTACTCGGTGCGCCACTGGTTGTCGTCGAGTTCGATGACGCCGGGCAACAGATCGCGTGCGGTGTCGAACAGCCGCTGTTCGGCGCCGGCCAGCAACACCTTGTCGATTGAAGTATCCGGACCCAGCTTTTGGCCGTCGGCAAGCCGTTGCTGAGTGGCGCGGGACCGGCAGCGCAGCATATGCAGTGCCAGATACGCTTCGCCCAGATCGGTGTCCACGGCCGAGCCGAGTCCTTTGACGTCGCCGATCAACGCGTCGAATCGCGAATAGAGGTAAGCGATGCGCTGCCAGAAGCAGGTCGAACGTTCCCACGGTAGTAAATCCATCGCGAGCCGCCAGCCGTCACCGGGCTTGCCGAGCATGCGGTTGGCAGGCACCACCACGTCGTCGAAATACACTTCGCAGAACTCGTCGACGCCGTGCAGGGTGCGAAGCGGGCGAACAGTGATTCCAGGGGTGTCCAAGTCCACGAAAAAGGCAGTGATGGCTTCGTGATTCGGGGTTCCCGGCGCACCGGTCCGAGTGAGCAGCACGCATCGCGTCGCGTATTGCGCGAAGCTGGTCCACACTTTCTGGCCGTTGATCACCCAGTCGTCGCCCCGCTGCTCGGCACGCGTCGTCAGGGACGCGAGATCGCTTCCCGAGCCGGGCTCGGAGAAGCCCTGGCACCACGACTCACGGCCCGACAGCAGCCTCGGGACCATTTCGGCGGCGAGCTCTGGCCGCGCGTAATCGATCATCGTCGGCACCAGCACCTCGAGCATCGAGTAGGGCCCAGGATGGTCGATACCGCGGCCGACGATCTCCTCGCCGACGACGGCACGCAGAATCTCCGGGCCGCCGAGCCCGCCCGCCGATTCCGGCCACCCGTAACGCATCCAGCCGGCGTCGTACAACGCGCTCAGCACTCGCAGGTGTTGCGCCTGGTGTGCGTCAAGCGAGTGGTCGTCGGGCGGTGGCGTCAGATCATTGTCATCGAGCCAGGCCACCAACTGAGACCGGAACTCCGCCGTCGACGGGACGCTCATCCGGCCTCGGGCCTCCCGATCGCATGGGGTCGACCCGAGTCGTGGTCGCCACTGCGCCGAATGAACGTCATGGCACGGGTTTTCAGCCGCCACCCGTCGTCGGTGCGCACGTAGGTGTCGTTGTAATAGCCGATGCGCATGTCGTGCTTGGAGTGCTCGATGAAGCACAGTGGCTGTGTGCCCGTCGCCTTGTCGGGGTCGTCCTCGTCGAGGTGCACCAGCGACGTGCCCGTCATGAACAGCCCTTTGGGCGCCGCGTCGACCAGCTCAGGGAAACGCGAGAGCGTATAGGTGGAGCCGAACGCGCTGTAGGTGCCGTCCGGGGTGAACACCGAGATCAGCCCATCGATGTCGCCCTGCGTGATGGTCACCGCGTACTTGGCGAGCAGTTGCTGGATCTCGACCAGGTCCTCGGTCCTGGACGAATTAGTTGGCACAGTCATTCTTGAAGACCTTACCGTCCTTCATTACGAAGTTGACGCTTCGTGTAACGCTGATATCGGTCAGTGGATCGCCGGGCACGGCGATGATGTCCGCAAGATAGCCCTCGGCGATGCGGCCGAGGTTCGGCTTGTCGATGAGATCCGCTGCCACCACGGTCGCGGCACGCAGCACCGCTGCGGGCGGCATACCCCAATCGACAAGCGTGACAAGCTCATCGGCGTTCTTTCCGTGCGGAATCGCCGGGGCGTCTGTGCCGACGGCGATCTTCACGCCCGCCTCGTATGCCGCCTTGATCGAGGTGCGCGCCTTGGGAAACATCTCGGCGGCCTTGTCCTGCAGCTCCTTCGGCGCGCGGGATACATCCATCGCCTCTGCGAGCCGCCTGGTGCTGACCAGGAACCGGTCGTTGTCGACGAGCATTTTGATCGCCTCGTCGTCCATCAGGAAGCCGTGTTCGATGCAGTCGATTCCGCATTCGACGGCGTGTTTGACCGCCTCGGCACCGTGGGTGTGCGCGGCCACCCGCAGCCCGCGCCGGTGCGCCTCGTCGACGATGACGCGCAGCTCCTCGTCCGAATAGTGCTGCGCGCCAGCCTCGCCGGTCAACGACATGACGCCGCCCGAACAACACACCTTGATCAGCTGTGCGCCGTGTTTGATCTGGTAGCGCACCGCCTTTCGGATTTCGTCGTTGCCGTTGGCGATGCCCTCTTCGATGGTCAGCTCGAGCACGCCGGGCATGAACGC
>Ga0318562_10001257_pt1 | contig 11400 bp, 11 predicted proteins | sample GRESIP066b5f18_FD_203688 | JGI IMG/M metagenome (GOLD analysis project Ga0318562, IMG submission 203688) | Tropical soil microbial communities from Luquillo Experimental Forest, Puerto Rico - GRE.SIPMG.066b5f18 | ecosystem: Environmental > Terrestrial > Soil > Tropical forest > Bulk soil...
GGCCACAGCAGCGCAAGCACGCCGAACAGCAGCGCGACGAGGCCCTCCAGCGCGAGCATCCACCAGGATCGTGCCAGTAACTCCTTCATCAGGACTCTCCTTCCTCCTTGCGAATGACCGAGCCGCGGACGCCCTCCGGAAGGATCGCTGCCCCGCTCACCCGAGTCCCCCATCGAAAGCCTAGCGCTGCGCGTTCGATCGATTCTTCCGGAATCATGCCTTTTGTGATCGCGCCCTTCGTTGCCGCGGCTGCCGCAGCGCTGTGTCAATCGACGAGAGCCCTCCACGCGGTGTAAATTTTTCAAAGGCCTCGCGTTCTGCCAAAAACGGGATGCGAGGGCGAGTCTTTTGAACCGTTCGCCCCGTTGCAATGCACTAACTCCCGTGGGGCCTCTATTCACGATCACCGGTCGAGGCTTGGATTGGTGGAGCACACGAGTCGTCGCGAGCTTGCCAAGGCCAGCGGCACCGCCAGGTCGACCGCGACGGTAGATGTGCGCCGTGGAGCGCGGATCTCGACACACGATGCCCACGCCGGGCTGGCGACGCATAAGTTCAGCCGCGTGCTGGCCTTCATCGAGGAGCATCTGGCCGAAGAGATCACCGTGAGCCAGCTCGCCACCACCGTACACATGAGCGCTTGTCATTTCGCTCGAATGTTCCGGAAGGCCGCCGATGAGCCCCCGCATACGTATCTGACCCGGCGACGGATTGAGCGCGCAAAGCAGTTGTTGCGCGACACCGATCTGCCATTGGTCGACGTCGCGGCGAATTCCGGATTCCAGACCCAGGGACACTTCACCGAGGTGTTTCACAAGAACGCGGGCGTCACGCCGCGCGCTTATCGTTTGGCCAACCGCTCTCGTGTGCCTGCGTGATGAGGGACCGAACGCCCACTCCGGCGGGAAGCCGAGCTGCGATTACTACGGGGTCGCCTTGTCCAACACCTTCGTCACCTGAATCTCTGTTACGTGGACCTTCTCCACCACGTCCTGTAGGTCGTGCTTCAGGTTCAGGTAGGCTACGAGCTCGCCGGCGACGTGCGCCGACGCGGGGTTGTCGAGCGCCGCAAGATCCAGACGCAGCTGGCCTTCGACGGTCTGCAATTCCTGCACGACCTCGGCGACGAACAGCGCGTCCGGAGGTTGTTGCGTCTCCTGCACCGTCGAGACGAGGGCTTGCACGTCCGCGATGGCGTTCCCGAGCGGAGATTCCGGCCCGCAGTTGACACTCTGCGCGGCGGCCGACTGGGTTTGCTGCCCGCAAGTGAGCCGCAGGACATCGGCTGCCACCGGCTGCAGGTCGGGGAACTGCAATGCCGCGCTCGCGGACGTCTGCACGCTCTGCACCGCCGGCACCAACAAGCCGATCAGGATCGCGATGATCGCGATTACGACGAGTAGTTCGATGAGAGTGAAGCCACGCCGGCGAACCGTGCTGTTACAAGTCATGGTGTGCCTCCGTTGCAACATGGAAAGAAAGCTTATCCGCTGGATTGCCCGCCGTTCACGACATCTCCTCCATCAGGAGCGCGTTTCGCGAGGGCCGCACGAGGCAGGCTCTCGATCTTTGCCGCGATTCAAGTGGATGGCGGCAGGCAGGTCCAGACCGCATCTGCGCAAGGCATGAAAGCCGAACGAGGCGCAGTCGAAGCCGAAGATGAAGCTTGTCGCTCGCGCTGGTGAGTGCATCGTCACCAGGAGCCGCGCCGCTCGGCCTCGTCGCAGTCACGCTCGCGCTGCGTGTAGTCTACTCTCGATGCCGTGCGCGCGCCGAAATGACGACGATCACCCCCGTGGCTCGTGAACGCGCAGCCACGAGCCCGAGCGCGGCGCCGCCGCGGCAACTTCCGCGAGTCGCAGGCGAAACGGGTCCGTAGGGAGGCTCAGCTTGCAGCGCGATCGCCCTTGGCGTCGTAATGCATCGGCCAGAGGCGCTTCACGACTTCGCGATCGCTCGCGTAGGCATAGCAGCTGTCGATCTTGAGCGGCCTGCCGTTCGCGTCGACGGGCATCGGCTTCGCCAGTCGTATCCGCGACAAGGTCTGGAACGCCACCGTTGCAAGCGGCCCGAGCAGCTCGGTGAGATGCGTACAGCCCTTGCGACCCGAAAGCCGTTCGCGCACCGCCTGCGACCAGCCGTGAGCAATCCGCAGGCCCTTCATCGTCTGCAGAGTGTCCGTCGCCTCTCCGCAGATCCCGAACGGTGACGCGTCGGTCGAGGCGACGATATCGATGACGGTGAGCGCCTCGTTTACGACCATTCGAACCGACATGTCGTGCAACGCTTCTCCGGGCGGCAGGAGCGTTCCGTCGGCGAGCTTGATCTCGTTCGTCTTGGTGTCGACCATGCGCGCCTCGATGTCATACAGACCGTCATGGCGACGATAGCCGCGCAACTCGATGCGCCGTAGGTGCAGCTCATTGCGTGGAACTGAGGGACGCAACGGCATGGTCGTATCGTGAGGTAATTTGCAATTCACTGTTGGCGGAGCGTGACCGCTACCCAGGGGTAACCAGCCCGGGATCGAGGGTGAACAGCTCTTCGGCGCGGCCAATGCCGCGCAACGCATAGCGGCCTATGGACACGAGCTTCGAGCGCTCGGGTTCCGGAGTTGCCGCGGCGAACTCCGAAGAGAAGATAACACCGCGGTCGACCGATCGGCACATCGCAGCGATGCGGCTCGCTTCGTTGACAGCGGGGCCGACGACCGTGAAATCGAGTCGATCGGCGCTGCCGATGTTGCCGTAGAACACTTCACCGATATGCAGCCCGAGATAGACGGAAGTGACTGGATGGTTACCCGCGGCACGGCGCTCGTTCACCGCTCTGATGGCGGCTTTCAGGCCCGACATGGCTCGCATCGCCCGGCGACAGGCTTCCGCAGGATCGTCAGCCCGGAAGATCGCCAGCACGCCGTCGCCGATCAGTTTCAGAACCTCGCCGCCTGCCGCGCGAACGGCATCTATGACAGCAGCCGAATAATCGTTGAGCAGCGGAATGATTTCCTCCGGCGGCGCCGTGTCGGTGATCTTCGTGTAGCCGCGCAGGTCCGAGAACCAGATGACGGCTTTGATCCGATCGGCGACACCGCGCGAAATGCGTCCGCTCAGCACGCGCTCGCCCGCGTCGCGGCCAAGGTAGACCTCGACCAGAGTCCGCGCGATGCGCGTCAGCGAGACGCTTTTGACAGCGAGCGCGAGCAGCGGCACGAGTCGTCGCAACGCGACGAGATCCGCCTCGCGAAAGCCGTCGGCATCCTCAGTCGCCCACGACGAGTAGACGCAGTCCATCTCGCCGATGATGCTGGTCGCGCCGAAGCGATGCACGAAAGCCACGTAGTCCGTCTGCCCCTCCGCGCTCATTTCGCGCAGGATGGCGAAGTCTTCGGTTTCGCCCGCACAGATCCTGCGGCGAAGCTCGCTGCCTCCGGTCGTTACCAGGTGATAGTACGGACTGGCCTGCCATCTGGTTGCGGCCTCCCCGACGTTCGAAGACCCATACTCGACGACCTCGGGTTCGACGGTATCGATGCGCCAGCGAAACACATGGCCCTCGTGGGTCGGATGCAGCGTATCGACAACCAGCGTCGCGCGCGAAAGTGCGATTTCGGCGCCTCGGCAGTAGTCGCAAAAGCCATCGAGCAGCTCGGTCTCCATTGCGCCTGCGAGACCTGCCTCTACCAGCCAGCTTTCGATGCGGCTCAGCGAGTCCACGTTCCTCTGCTGCGGCCTCCGAACGGAAGGGGGAGCGCCCTCAGATGACTTCCGCCCTGGTCGCGCGCTCTTCCTCCGAATAGCCGATGACGCCTTCGGTCCTGCAAGTGTCCAGTTCAGCTTCCGAGTGACCGAGCCATTCGCCAAATACTGCGTTGTTGCTTGCGCCGAGCGGACGGCTCGGCTCGAGGGGACGACGTTCCATGCCTTCGAACACCAGCGGCGAATGAGGCAGGACGACACGCCCGAGCTCGGGATGATCGACCCGTTGCAGACTGCCGCGGGCAAGCATGTTCTCGTCGTTCATGACCTCGTTGAGATCGCGCACCGGCGCGCAGGGCACCTTCGCCGCCAGCATACGCCTCGCCGCTTCGTCCTTCGTCATCGTTTTCGTCCAGCTTTCGATCAGGTCATCGACGGCCGTGATGTTCGCGACTCGCGTCGTACGCGTGGCGAAGCGCGGATCTTCCTTGAGCTCGGGCCTGCCCATGACGTCGAGGATCGAACGGAAATGATGGTCGCCCGGCGCATTGAGCACGACGTAGCCGTCCTTCGTCGGATAGACGTTGTAGGGCGAGATGCCCAAGCCCCCATGCCGGTTGCCGGTGCGCGCCGGGGCGTCCCTCCCGCGCGCATGCACCATCCCCAAGTTGGACGCGAGAGAGCAGTACGTCGCATCCTGCATCGAGACTTCGACGACGCGACCCCTGCCGGTGCGCTCACGCTCGTAGAGCGCAGTCATGATGGCGCCGTAGAGATGAATCCCGGCCATGAAGTCGCAGATGGCTGCGCCCGATTTGACGGGCGGCTGATCCGGGTAGCCGGTCGAATTGATGACGCCGCACATCGCCTGCATCACGAGGTCCATCGCCGGATAGTCGCGATACGGGCCGTCCTTGCCGTAACCCGAGCTCGAGCCGTAGATCAGTCGCGGATTGAGTTTGTGCAGATCCGCAGCGCCGATCCCGAGACGGTCCATGACGCCCGGAGCGAAGTTCTCGACCAGGATGTCGGCACGCGCCACCATCTCGCGAAAGAGATCGCGTCCCTTTTCGGATTTGAGATTGAGCGTGACCGGCTTCTTGTTGGAGTTCAGCATCGCAAACGGAAGTGAAGCACCTCCCATGTCACCGCGGCTACGCAGATGCTCGCCTGTGAAAGGTTCGACCTTGATCACATCCGCGCCGGCCAATGCCATCAGAAACGTCGCGTAGGGGCCGTTGTAGACGTGCGAAAGATCGATGACCGTGATTCCCGAGAGTGGGTAATCGCGGTTCCCTCCGCTGTCTGCCGACACATCGGGTGCGGACATGCTGCCTCCGGAATTGCTGCAATCTGGCTTCGTTGAAGATAGGGTGTCTATCGCGAACCACTCTTGGGTCCACCCGCCCGCTCCAGGACGTGCTGCGCGGCGGTGAGGTGCGGCCGGTCGAACATTCGGCCGCCGATATTGACGGCCCCTGCGCCCGGCTGCTGCGCGAATGCAGCGACGATCGCATTCGCTTCGCACAGAGCTTCATCGCTCGGGGTGAAGACTTCGTTGATCGTTTGCACCTGTCCCGGGTGGATCGCCGCCTTCGCGCTGTAGCCCGCCGCGACCGACGCTCGTGCTTCGGCGCGCAGTCCGTCGACGTCGCGAAAATCGGTATAGACAGCATCGACCGCCGGCACCCCGGCGGCGGCGGCGCCGAAGAGACAGAGACTGCGCGCGAGCTCGAAAGGCGGCGTGTAACGCCCGTCGGCGCGGTTGCTCGAGGCGCCGATATCGGTGGCGAGATCCTCGCCGCCCCACATCATCCCGCAGAGTCGCGGTCCCGCGTCGCGCGCGTAGCTGCCGAGCTCGAAGATCGCAGCCCCGCTCTCCGTAACGATGGGCAGGATGCGCAACGAACCAGCTGGTACGCCGTCTCGCGCTTCGAGCGCCGACAGATACGCGTCGACGCGCGCAACGTCACGGCCGCTCCCGCTTTTGGGCAGCATGATTCCGTACGGTTGCGCACGAACGACAGCGGCGAGATCGTCGAGCGCGAGCCCTGTCGCGAGCGCGTTGATCCGCACGAAAAGCGGCAGACGCTCGCGATTCGCCGCGACGAACTCGGCGCACACCCCGCGTGCCCGGAATTTCTCCGCATCGGGCACGGAATCCTCGAGATCGACGATCAGCGCATCGGCGCCGCAATCGAGCCCCTTTGCGAGCTTGCGCGCGTCATGGCCGGGTACGAAGAGCAGGGAGCGCATGGTGAGCCTCGTGCGTGTTGGAAGCCTTGCCTCAAGGAAGGATCGCTTCAGAACGTTCCCATCCCGAGGAAACCATCCACCGGGTCGAAGTCGCTCATCAGCTTCTTGCCGACGAGGTCCTTCAGCGTTTCCGTCGTGCCACCGCCGAGCGTACCGTAGCGAGCGCCGCGATAGAAGCGCGATACCGGGTATTCGTCGGTGAAGCCGTAGCCGCCGTGCACCTGGATCGCTTCGCTCGTGACCCGGATCGCCATCTCGTTGCAGAACATCTTCGCGATCGCCGCTTCGTGCGGATCGGGGAACGGGTTCGCGGTCAGGCATGCGCGGTAGAGCAGACTGCGGCCTGCTTCGATGTCACGATACATCTCGGCGAGCTTCCAGCGCATCCCCTGGAACTCGCCGATCGCGCGACCAAAGGCCGTGCGCTCCCGCGCGTACTTGATCGCCTCCTCGAACGCGCCTTCCGCGAGGCCGAGCGAGACGCTCGGATTGAGGCAGCGCTGGGTATTGAACGCGGAAAGAAGCTTGCGAAAACCGCCCTCGCGCAGGACGACGTTCTCGACGGGCACGTCGCAATCCTCGAACTGGATCTCGGCGAGGTTCTCGCCGCCCATGGTGTGATAGCGCGCGGTTACGCTGAATCCAGGCGTATTCCTGTTGACCAGCGCGCAGCCGATCCCGTCGCGGCCGGGCTGGCCGTCGATGCGGCTGAACACCACGAACCACTCCGCTTCGTCGGCCCGGCTGATCAGCGTCTTGACGCCCTTGACGGTCGCGCGGTTGCCCTTGATCGTCGTGTTGGTCCGGTAGTTCGCGACGTCGGTGCCCGCGTGAGGCTCGGTCATGCACACCGCGAGCAGCGCGTCGCCCGAGCACACTCGGGGCAGAATGTCGCGCTTCATCTTCTCGGGCGCGTAGGTGGAAATCACCCGCGCCTGCACGCCCACTTCGCCCATCAGTGCCATTGCGGTCGCGTAGCAGACCTTGGCGACTTCCTCGAGCACGAGCGCCGTATCGAAAACGGGAAGACCGGAGCCGCCGTACGCCTCGGGGATCGACATACCGAGAACACCGATCTGCGCGAGATCGCGCATGTTCTCCCATGGAAACGTTCCGTCCTGCCATTTCATTACACGCCCGCCGAATTTACTTCGCACGAGATCGCGAACCGTACCGACCAGCGCGCGCTGTTCGTCGGAGAGTTTGAGTTTCATGTCGCTCATTCTGGTTCCTTTGGTTGAGCAATCGCATGATCGCCTGATGCAATCGACGGATACCTGATCCGATGTCAGCGCACACCGCGATGGTCGCGCACGCTCATCGGCTGTCCGAGCAGATGCTGGTAGCGATCGCGGACGAGATGCTCGAGCTCGCCGACGTGATCCGCCATCGCCTGCGCGGCGGCCCGCGCATTGCGTCGACGGCACGCATCGAGGATTTTCTGGTGCGCGGCGATCACGTGCTGGCGGTTGCCGAACGTGTAGCGCATCCCGTGATGCTCGCCGTGCGCGAGCAGGCTCATCGTGCCCCAGAACGTCTCGAGGACCTTGTTGCCGCTCGCGCGCGCGACGACGCCATGGAAGACACGGTTCTCGGCGATGAACGCGGCCTGGTCGGAGTCGCCTTGCTTCTTCATCCGGTCGATCGACTCCGCCATTTCGCGAAACTCCGCTTCCGTGCCGCGCTCCGCCGCTTCGGCGGCAAGCGCAGGTTCGACAACCTCGCGCGCCTGCAGCACCGCTACGAACGGCACGTCGTTGAAACGCAGGTATACCGACAGGCTGTGCGCTAGCATGTCGAGGCTCGGCCGCCGGACGACGAGGCCGCCTCCGGGGCCGGGACGCTGCTCGAGCACGCCCTGCGCCTCGAGGATGCGGATGCCTTCGCGCAGCGTTGGCCGACTAACGTCGAACTGCTGCAGAAGCTCGGCCTCGGTCGCGAAACTCTGTCCGGGTTGAACGTCCGAGTCGTCGATCCGCGCGAGCAAGTCCTGCGCGACCTGCTGCGCTTTGCCGAGATACGTTGCCGGGGGGCGGGGACTCATTGGACGACCTCCGTGAAGCGCGGCGGCCTGCGTTCGGCGAATGCCGCCAGACCCTCCGCATAATCGGCGGATCCGAGAATCTCCGGCAGCGCCGCACGCTCGACCTGCAAGCCCGCGACCAAAGGCAGCTCGATGCCTGCGTAGACGAGCCGCTTGATGGCCGCGAGTGCGGGTGCAGAACGCGCCGCGAGCATCTTTGCGAACGCGTGCGCGCGCGCTTCGAGCTCCTCGGGAACGATCACTTCATTGACGAGGCCGATGTCGAGCGCGTATTCGCTCGTCACCGGTTCGCCGCTCAGCATCATCTGCAGCGCGCGGCTGACGCCGATCAGTCGCGGCAATCGCTGCGTGCCGCCCGCACCGGGGAAGGCGCCAACCCGACTCTCGGTGAGGCCGAGCGTGATGCCGCTGGCGGCAAGCCGAAGGTCGCAGCCGAGCGCCAGCTCGAGCCCTCCTCCGAGCGCCACGCCATTCAAAACGGCAATCGTCACGAACCGCGCGCTCGCGAGTGCGTCGATCGCGGCGCGGATCGCCGCGTTGTGGGCAAGGCGTGCGGCAAGGTCCATGTCCTTGCGCTCCTTGAGGTCGGCGCCCGCACAGAACGCACGACCGCTACCGCGCAGCAGCACGACTCGGGCAGGCTCTGCCGCGGCATCAGACACAGCCTGCTTTAGCGCAGCACACGTCGCAACGCCGAGCGCGTTCATCCGCTCCGGACGGTCGAGCCAGATCTCGAACGCACCTTCGCCGAGCGCTTTTAGGAAAACGTCCTGACTCATCGGAAACCTGTGCAATAACGGAATCGTGGTCTCATGCAGCGGTGCGCGCCGACGCCTCGGCGCTGTTGCCTTGGATGGCACGCAGCAGCGATTCGCGATGATCGGGGTGGGCGATCGCGACGAGTCGGCGTGCGCGCTCGTGCAACGGACAGCCGCGCAAATGCGCGGCGCCGTACTCGGTCACGATGACGTCGACATCGCTCCGCGGCGTCGTGATTGGACGTCCTCCCAGCGATGCAACGATGCGCGAGTGTTTTCCGTCCGGGGTCGTCGACGGGAAGGCGATGATCGACTTGCCCCCGGAGGAGACCACGCCGCCGCGGACGAAATCGAGCTGTCCGCCGACCGCGCCGAGATAGCGACCGCCGGCAATCTCTGAGTTGGCCTGTCCCGACAAGTCGATCTCGATCGCCGAATTGATCGTATGAAAGCTCGCGAGTGCGGACATCACCGCGATGTTGTGCGTGTAGTCGGCGCTGCGCATGTCGACCGTACCGCTGCGCTCGGCGAAATCGCGCAGCCGCCGCGTTCCGAACAAGCCGCCGGTGACGGTGCGGCCGGCGTCGCGGCCCTTATGCGCATTCGTGACGACGCCCCGCTCGACGAGGTCGACGAGCGCATCGGACACGACGCCGCTATGTACGCCGAGCTCGCGGTGGTTCGAGAGCGCGCGGGCCACCGCCGCCGGTAGCGTGCCGATGCCAAGCTGGACCGTCGAGCGATCGGGAATAAGCGCGGCCACATGGGCAGCCACCGTGCGCTCGACGGGCGAGGGCTCGGGATCCGGCATGTCGATCACGCGGCTATCGTTTTCGACCAGGATGTCGATATCGCCGCTGTCGACGCACGCGTCACCGCGCGTCGCCGGTAGCGCCGGATTGACGAGCGCAATCACGACCCGCGCCTGCTCGATCAGCGCTTGCGTGAAATCGGCGATGACACCGAGCGTGAAGCCCCCGCTCGGCAACGATCTCACCTGGATCAGCACGACGTCGACGCGCAGTGCGCCGCTACGCAACAGCGTGGCGATCGAGCTCACATGACACGGAACGATGTCCGCAAGCGCAGTGACACGCCGATTGGATCCCGCGCCGTTGAGTGCGCGAAACGCGAAGTGCTCGGCGAGCTCCGGGCGCAGCGTGTCCGACGACGACAACCCGAAGAAGAGCGTCGGCCTTTTCAGTTCACTGCGCTGCGCGACGAGCGTCCGCGTCAGCGCAAGCGGCTCGCCTGGGCCCTGCGGCCAGCCGACCACGTCATGCGGACGGAGATAATCCGCAAAACGCAGTCGCGCGAGCGAAACGGTCGCGTGCATCGAATGTCCCCGGGGGCGCCGGCTCACTCAGTCTGGATGTTCGCGTCCTTGATCAGCTTAGTCCAGCGCGCAAGCTCGGCGGGGATCAGCTTGCCGAACTCTTCGGGCGTCTCGGGTTTCGGCGTCGCCCCTTCGCGCGCGAGCACATCGCGCACTTCGGGTTGTGCCAGCACGGTGTTCAACTCCTGATTGAGGCGCTTCACCAAATCGGGGGGCATCTTCGCTGGCCCGAGGATGCCCCACCATGCTTCGAGCACGAACCCGGGCAACCCCGCTTCGGACGCGGTCGGAACCTCAGGTGCGAGCGGCGAGCGCTGTGCGCCTGTGACTGCGAGCGCACGCATCTTTCCCGAATGGATATACGCGACGGCCGAGGACACCGTGGGGAGCGCCATCTGCAAATTGCCACCCATAAGGTCGGTGAACGCCGGTCCGATACCCTTGTAGGGCACGTGCACGAGCTTGATGTTGGCCGCCGAGGCGAAAAGCTCGGTCCCGAGGTGATTGATGCCGCCAATGCCGGCCGTGCCGTATGTGATGCTGCCGGGCTTCGCGCGCGCGAGATCGATGAATTCCTTCAGCGTTTTCGCCTTGACGTCGTTGTTGACGACGATGACGAATGGCCCCGCGCCGATGTAACCGATCGGCTGTAGATCCTTCACCAGATCGTACGGAAGCTTCTTGCCGCTCGCGGCATTGGTGGTGATCGACGTCGAAGCGAACAACAACGTGTAGCCGTCGGGCGGCGCCTTGACGACGAACTCGGTCCCGATAGTGCCGCCCGCGCCCGCTCTGTTCTCGACGATTATCGGCTGGCCAAGACGGCCGCCGAGCTTCTCCGCCAGCACGCGCGCGAGGATGTCGTTGCTGCCGCCAGGTGCGAACGGCACGATCAGCTTGATCGGGCGGTCGGGATAAGCGGCCTGCGCGCTCGTGGATGTGAAAAGCAACGCGGTTGCGGCGGCGGCGATGCCGAAGGCAAACACGGCACGGCGGATCGGATTCATCATGATGCAGGCTCCAGAAGGTGAACCAGTGAACGGACGTCGTCGAGCGACTCGAGGGCGTCGACGAGGCGGCGCAGCCGGCGGGGCGAATCCTCAGGCAAGCGACACACGGCCGCGCGAAAGCAATCGATTGCCTTGGCGTCGAAATCCGCGGCCGACATGCGACGGCGCGGATGGCCGAGCGGCCAGTCGACACGCAGGCTCTGCGTCTTTCCGTCGTCCAGTTCGACGTGCAGCTCGGCCGGCGAGATGTTGCGACCCCATTCGCGCTCGATGTCCTCGTCGACGAATGCTTCTACCT
>Ga0318562_10001259_pt1 | contig 11397 bp, 5 predicted proteins | sample GRESIP066b5f18_FD_203688 | JGI IMG/M metagenome (GOLD analysis project Ga0318562, IMG submission 203688) | Tropical soil microbial communities from Luquillo Experimental Forest, Puerto Rico - GRE.SIPMG.066b5f18 | ecosystem: Environmental > Terrestrial > Soil > Tropical forest > Bulk soil...
CCTGCGGGCGGCAGCGATGGCACTGCACGCCAGCACCGCGGCCGCGCAGGTAGTTGCCGTCATCGCCAGCAGGGCCACAACGGATGCAAACTGACCGAAGATCGTCAGCCTGACATTGTTCATGTACAGGGCTGGCCCCACTATTGCAGCTATCAGGACGCCGACGACGGCCAACAGGCCGAACGGGTTCATGTGACGAATGCCCCGGCGATTCGCAGGGTGGATACCGTCGCGGTTCGTCGGGTAAATCTCGCCGAGGTCGGTTGTCACCGGATTTCGACCGGTTGCTGGCTGCGCGTTCCGTAACAACGTGGAGTTGCGATTCACGATCCCTGCGGAGGTCGCAAGCACCACGGATGTGTACAGCAGCGCGAGCGTTGCAACCGCGACGAGGAGCAGGAATGCAAGACCCGGATCGGGGTCCAGGCCCAGGCGGGTGAGCGCCTTCAGATCCAAAGCCGCTCCAAAGGGTTGTCCAGCTGTCTGCGCCTTATGCAGCCACCAGAGGGGCATCGAGGCCATGGCGGCTGCCGCCGCCGCGAACAGTGCCGGCGCCCAAACGTTCCAATAGGTCAACGGCGAAGCTGCCCGGCTTGCATGCCGGAGTACGAACAGGCAGAACAGCATCCCGGCGAATCCGCCCGCGAGCGCTGCAACTATCCAGTACAGGACCGCATTGTCGTAGTCGTCCTGCTGGATGTTGAAAGCGACAGCCAGTAGCACAGCCGCGTACACGGCGCACACTACGTATGCAATGTAAGAAGCGGACTTGACTATTCGCATCGAACGTTGCCGCCATCCGCCCCCGGCGATGACGAGCGGGTACATCCAGAGCCATGCCGCTGCCGCACACAGCACCGGCGCGCCGCGTTCTGCGACGGTGAGGAGGCGCGAGTCAGGCGGCGTCTCATTGAGCGGGAAAGGCTTGCTGACCCGCTTGAAACCTTCCAGCGTGACGACGTGGATCACCGCCTGCCGTTCGGGACGCTGATCGGGCGATGACGCGGAAACTGGTAACCCGCAGGGTTGCTTTTTCGGTTGGTCACTCGTTGCGGATTTCCCCGCGGGTATTGTATCGGTCAGGCATGTGACTGCCCGCGCAAGCAGGGCTTGAACATCGCTGGACCACGAATTGACGGCTCTGTCCCGGGTGGGCCCGGGCGCCTGCTCGTCCGCCTTCCGGTCAGCCTGTGTCTTCCTGGTGTGCACCCGTGGACTGAGGTTTACGGAGGACATTGCGATCGCCCCCCGGCTTGCATGCAGGAAATCCGGATGGCCGAGAAGATTGTCCGCCTCGAGGTCAATGAGCATTGCACGACGGAGCCGGTCGCGTAACTCATCAAACAGAAACAGACGATCTCTGACGTCGGTTGCGACAACACTGACCACGTCAGGGTCCACTTCCTTCAACGTATCCAGAACTCGCTCCAGCGCAAGCTCTGCGCTGACGGAGGTAAGGCCCGATTGCTGGCTGTCGGGATATTCGCTGCCGTTTTCGGCGCCGAGTTCGAGGGACAGATGTTCACTCGTCGAGGGTAACTTCAAGTCGCTGTTTCGTGCCTGCAGGTTTCGTTGTTCCTGCAGGCCATAACGAACGTCTGCTATGTTGGCCGGAAAGTAAAAGAATAAAGCCTCGTCGCAGAACTCCCGGAATTCGTGGTCCTCGCTGGAGCTGTGTGTGTGGTCCCTCTGGTTACAGATGCCGTGGCCGAAGGTGGACGCTTCCGCAAGGATGGCAACCCGAATTCGGGCGTCTTCCGGTGGATCGTGGCTTGCCGGTCCAGCACCGCTGTCTGTCACTGCCTGGCCTGTCAGTGCCTGCACGAGGCGCCTGATGTGCAGGATCTTGCGCCTGTCATCGAGCGCCAGATTTGCATAGCCCACCCGAGGGTAACGCTGGCTCACCAGGTCATTGGTGTCGTCGGTCGTCGAAGCGGAAACAAGACAGATGGCAGTGATGCCACCTGGCTCGTTGCCGAGACGCTCACTGATCTCGCCGACGGAATCGATGGCACCCGAGAAGTTCGGACCCAGAACGACCAACGTGGATGCCGCTGGCCGCTCTTCGCATACCTCTGGGTACCTCAGAAGGCGGACATCGGGGCGACGTATCGGGGAGACGCCGGGTTGGTCCTGCCGTTGGTCTTGCCAGGCCCAACAAGCCTTATCCGCGTGATCCGTATCCGCGTGAAGCCGGTGACTCTCTCCTGGTTGCGGGCCCGTCAGCTGCGAGGTAATCCGGCCGATGACACACCCAAGCGCGCGGCTCTCCACGCCCTTGGTTGACGTGTCGGTCACTATGAACAATGCTTGAAATCGGGTGCCGTTGCCCGCGCCCTGAGGCGTGTCTGGGGCGGATGACCCGCCGCACTGACCTTCCCTGGTCTGAGCTTCGTTGGGGAGGTGCTCATCCAGCACGTGCCGCCAGGAATCGCAGCGAAATAGCAACAGTCCGTAGGCTCCTCTGTTGAATGGAAGGTCCGCTGACTTGCCGTCGGGGTGGGGTGGATCGGCTGGCTCCGCGTCTTCATGTCCGGCTGTCTGCTTTTCGGCTCCCGTTCTCCGGAGCTTCTCGTTCCAAGGAAGGTAGAACCGGTCCAGCACATAGCCCTTCTTCAACATCCCGAGCTCGATTGCCACGAGTTCGAGGTCATACAGGCGTCGATATCTCGGCACGAGCGGGTCAGGAACGACCGCGACGGCGAGGCCAATCTGTTCGGCTTCCGGAAACAAACTGGCGAGGGTCATCGCCGGATGTATCTGCCGGGATTCGTCGGAGCCGTCGTCCTTGGCTGATGAGGGGGCCGGGGTGGCGGCGGTCAGCACACAGAGGACGGCCGCAATGGCGCGGACGTGTACTTTGTTGAGCATATCCGTGTCTCAAAGCTCGGTCGTTCTTGGACCCCCTGCCCCCTTACTGTAAGCCGCCCGAAAAGGCTCTCACTTGGCCTGTCCCCCCGCCGGGCCCGTTTCTCCGGTACGACGTGCCTTGGCGCGTCCAACGGGCCGTAACGGTGCCGGACAGCAATACCTCAGACAGATGCGGCGGGACGGACCTGGGCACTGGTTGAGGGTTGTCACATCGCCTGCGTCGCAGGATTCACCGCTTCCTAAGATCTCCCTAAGGATCTCCCGGGGGGTCTGTCGCAACCTTTGCGCCAGTGAAGTTCGCAAACCCCGGAGACAGGAGACCGTCATGAACTCGAATACCAAGTCCCATAACCGGAGCATCCTCACTTACGCCACGGCGATGTGGCTGGCGTGCGCTTTTGCCGCTTTCGACGCGCACGCTGGTGATGATGTTCGCTTCGAGACCGTCAAGTTTGCCGATCTGAACGTCGGCACACCGGCCGGCGCGGAAGCGCTCTACGCCCGCATTCACGCGGCAGCCTGGCATGTGTGCCAGCAGCCCGGAGGCGAGCTGCCGGCCGCTACGATCTGCATGAGGAGATCCGAGAGCAACGCAGTCGGAAAGGTGAACGCCCCGTTGCTGACCGCGTTCTATCAGAAGAAGACCGGAAGCAAGCCGCAGACGATCGTCGCGAGTCGATGAGAGGGCTTCTGGGGTCCGGGCGGTGGCGACGCCCGGACCCCTTGCTGGAGTTACCCGCGGCGTGATGTCTCCCGCAGCTCTACCTGACATGGCAGAGCGGGCACGGCACGTTTGTTGCGGCGCAGCGTAAAGGCGGAGGGTTGCCTTCAGCCGCGTCGTCCCCTGCGGCGTGGATCCTTGGGCGTTTGCGGGGGCTCCACATGGGGTGGGTGTGTGCTCGCGGCGATCAGTTGCGTCTCCGGCGCCGAACACACGGAAAGAACCCGGACGCGACCCTCACTCGCTGCGATGTACGCATGTCCCATGCCGCTGTCGAAATAGATTGAATCGCCGGTCTTGAGCCGGACTGGCGCATAGAGGCTCGTGTAGAAATCCACTTCGCCCTCGAGCACGAACGTATATTCCTCGCCGGGATGGCGGATCAACTCACCGAACTCCTCCACGCTCCGCGCATGCAGTTCGGCGACGATCGGAATGATTTTCTTGTTGAGCAGGTCCCACGCGGGATAGAGATGCGAGTAGTTCCTGGTTTCGATCGCCTTGCCTTCACCGGCACGCACGATGCTCCTGCGGCCACTCGCGCCAGATTGCGGACCCTCACCATTCGCGCCGCGAAATAGCGCCGCGATGTCGATCTGCAATCCGGAGCTGAGGCGAGCGAGCTTGTCGAAACTCAAGGACATCTTATCGTTCTCGATTTTCGAAAGAGTCGAGGTCGGAAGCCCGGTGCGCTGACTGACTTCGGCTAACGTCCAGCCATGCTTGATACGCAGGGCTTTGAGCGCAGCACCCGGTCTGGCCTGCGATTTGTCCGCTGAAAACTGATTCGACATCCACCCTCCGCGGTCCCTGGGGCACGACTTGAAGCTCTTATCAGCGGCTTTTTAGCGGCTCACACGGGAGCGACGAACTTCGCAACTAGAATCTTAGCGCTTGAAAATTACCACATTCTATGATCTGAAGATGAAAATATTTGCCAAATTAGATAATCATTTGCCATGATTGAAATATTGGTCTGGGGTCGACCCCCTCACGGGAAAACAAGCATGCACAAGCGCTCTCACATGCCGTCGCTCACTGTCGCGGTTCTGGTGTCCGGTATCTCGGCCGCCGCCACTCAGATCGCTCGCGCAGATGACGCCTCTGCAACTCAGGCTTCGGCCAGCACGCTGCAGGAGGTGGTCGTCACGGCGCAGAAGCGCGAAGAAAGGCTGTTCGATGTACCGATGGGGGTGACCGCGATCACTTCTGAGCAGCTGCAGAGTCAGCAGATCGTCAGCCTCGCGGACCTGCAATCCAGAGTGCCAGGCCTATCGCTGTCCAGCGTCGAACCTGGCAACACACGGATCACCTTCCGCGGCCAGAACGTCGGCGGGGTCGGCTCGACGGTCACCACCTACATCGACGATACGCCCTTCGGCTCGAGCAACGCGCTCGTCAACGGCTTTGGTTTCACCGGTGATTTCGACACCTGGGACCTGCAGCGTGTCGAGGCACTGCGCGGGCCCCAGGGCACCTTGTATGGAGCCGGCAGTGAGAGCGGTCTCCTCAAGTACGTGACCAATCCACCCGACCCGACGAAGTTTGCCGCGGCAGCCCAGGTTGGGGGTGAGGATGTCGCGCACGGACAGGGCGGCGGAATCGGGAAGGGCATGATCAACCTCCCGATCGGTGACCGCGCCGCATTTCGCCTGAGCGGTTACTACCAGACGTTGCCTGGCTACATCGACGATCCCTCGCTCGGAGAAAAAGACATCAATCATGGCTATCGCAGCGGCTTGCGCGCGGCGTTTCTGGTCAACTTGACCGACAGCCTCTCGATACGACTGAACGCCTTCGGGCAGGACCTGCACACCGATGGGTCGCCGAACACCGACGTGATCGGAGCCACAAACCTTACGCTCACGCCGCCCGCCAATCAGCTGCAGCCGCAGAACGGTGAGTTTAACCAGCAACGCTTCATCAACGAGCCGAACAACTTCAAGTACCGTATCTACAGTGGCACGCTCAACTGGAATGTCGGCTGGGGAAACTTCACCTCGATCACGAGCTACGGGACGACTGACCAGAACGGGCTCTCTGACGTAACTTCGGTCCCGGCCGCGCCAGGGGCGGGGCCCGGGACGGGGACCTTCGGCGATGTTGTGACGAGCCTCCTGCCACTCGTTCCGCCGCCACCCCCTGCCGGGGCAACCGCCACCGCTGGCCTCTCCGAGACCACGTCGACCAGCATCAAGAAGTGGACCCAGGAGTTCCGTCTTGCCTCGTCCTCCGCTCAGACTCTCGAGTGGCAGCTGGGGGCGTTCTACACGCACGAGTCCTCCTCGCTCGACCAGACGCTGCCGGTCTTCTACATCCCGACGCAGGTGGACGTCCCTCTACCGCAATCGATGGGCGGTCCCTCGCTCGAGAACTCATCGCTGGAGGCCCTTTATCGCGAGTGGGCAGCCTTTGCCCAGTTCACCTACCACTTCAGCCCGCAGTGGGACCTGGCCTTTGGCGGCCGCTGGTCCGAGAACAAGCAGTCCGCCAACGAGTCCCTCAACGGCGTGCTGCCTACGCTCCAGGGCACGCCTGAGCAGTTGACTTCCGGCGAATCGAGCGACACCGACTTCACCTATTCGATTGCGCCACGCTGGCACGTGAGCAGCGACACCATGGTGTACGGGCGGATCGCGACCGGCTATCGGCCGGGCGGCCCGAACGACCTGCCACTCAATGCGCCACCCAGCGTTCCGAGAACGTACCAGTCCGATCAGACGACAAACTACGAGCTCGGAGTACGCACGGACCAGCTCGACAAGCGTCTGTCCGTCGATGTCGCCGCGTTCCTCATCGACTGGAAGAAGATTCAGGTGTTCGAAGAGGTCCTGGTGGCGGGGTCCCCTCCGTTCGGCATCAACGCCAACGGCGGCACGGCGCGCTCCAAGGGCCTCGAGTGGACGCTGGCGGCGACGCCGCTGACCGGCCTGACTTTCACGCTCACGGGTGCGTACGTCGATGCCTACCTGACATCGCCGGCGACCGATGCCGGAGGGAACACCGGCGATCAACTGCCGTACGTGCCGAAATGGAGCACGTCGCTCGATGGGGCGTACACTTGGCGTGCGTTCAGCGATTTCAACGCGTTTGCCGGGGCAACCTGGATCTATACCGGGTCGCGCTTCAACGACTTCACAGCCACCCAGGGCGCAGCCGGGTTCCTCCCGAATCCCCGTCCCGAGCTGCCGAGCTACAACACCGTCAACCTGCGCGCCGGGCTCCAGAACGGTCGCTGGACGTTCGAGCTGTACGCCAAGAACGTCGGCGATACCCGCGGCATCGGCTACTACGTCGCTACGGCTACCCCGAACTACGGGGGCGCGGTCAACTACGTGCTGCCGCGCACGCTCGGCGCGCTAGTCACCGCGCGATTCTGAGATCAGGGAGGGAAGGGCACCGGCGCCAGATGGGTGCCGGTGCCTGCGGTGGAGGCGGCACTTGGGACGCAGTCAGTTGTTGTCCGCGGATGAGGAAATGAGTCGGGAAGTCCTGAGCAAGAGTCGCTGGCCGGTGTTCGCACGCCGGCGCGCCACGACCCTCGTGCTGTTGGTGTACGCCGTCGTGCTTTCGCTGTACGCAGCGCTTGCCGTGGCACATCCGGCTGCTTTCACGATCGATCAGGTGATGCAGGCGCCATTTCCCTCATCGCTCGTCGCGGCACCCCGCGGCAAGGCCGTCGCGTGGGTGTTTGACGTCCGAGGCTCCCGCAACGTATGGGTCGCCGATGAAGCCCATGGAATGAAAGCACGGGCGATCACGAGCTTCAGCCGTGATGATGGCTTCAACATCGGTGAGCTCGCGTGGTCGCCGGACTCCGAGCTCATCGCCTTCACCCGTGGCCAGTCCCTCGAGGATGAACGCGGCGCGAATGTCGCGAGCTCCCCGGTTGGCCCGGCGCCGCGCGAGGTCTGGGTGGTCTCGACCGCGGGTGGCGATGCGCACAAGGTGGGCGCGGGGCACTCACCCGCTTTCTCACCGGACGCCAGCAGGCTCGTGTTTATCGACAAAGACCGCATCTGGACGGTGGCGCCGGGGAATTCCTCCGAACCACAGCCCCTGGTTGTCGATAACGGTCAGATCGCCTCGGTAACTTTTTCTCCCGATGGCCGGCGGCTCGCCTTTGTTAGTGCCCGTGCGCGCCACGCGCTCGTGGGTGTTTATGAGTTCGCCACGCAGCGCACTGCCTGGATGGGGCCGAGCCTCGATCACGACAGCTCACCGGTTTTTTCCCCGACCGGTTCGCAGGTGGCTTTCATCCGCGTCCCTGCGCACAGCGGCCCGGAGTTCGTATCCCGTCGCAGTGGGGAACCGTGGTCGATCTGGGTCGCGGATGCGGCGAGCGGCCAGGCGCAAAGAGTCTGGAGGGCCGATGCCGGCCCCGGCAGCATCTTCCACCCGACACTCTCTGACAACAACCTGCTGTGGATGCAAGGCGGCACGCTGGTCTTCCCTTGGGAGAAGACCGGCTGGCTGCAGCTGTACGCTTTGCCCTCGGCCGGCGGTACGGCTGCGCCGCTCACCTCGGGATCTTTCGAGGTTGCGAATCTCGCGATCAGTCCCGATCGGGCACACATCGTTTACTCCTCGAACCAGGGAGACGAGGACCGTGTGCACGTCTGGAAGATCGATGAGGCCCGCAAGCCGCCGGTGCGCCTGGGCGGGGATGAGCGCGCGCTTGAAGATGCGCCGCAGATCGCTGCCGATGGCACGGTGTTTGTGCTGCGAGGCGGAGCCACTCAGCCACTCCAGCCGGCCATGTTGGCCGGCGGTCGCTGGCAGACGCTGGCAGCGGAGACACTGCCGCCGTCGTTTCCTCACAGCCAGCTCGTGACGCCCGAGACCGTGACCTTCCAGGCCAGAGACGGCCAGATCGCGCACGGGCAGCTGTTCTTGCCGCGCGATGGCCGGGCTTCGGCCCGACATCCCGCGGTGCTTTTCTTTCACGGCGGCCCGCGGCGCCAGATGCTCCTCGGCTTTCACCCCATGGACGCCTACAGCTGGATGTACGCGCTCAATGAGTACTTCGCAGCGGAGGGCTACGTCGTACTGTCGGTCAATTACCGCGGCGGAATCGGCTACGGTCTCGATTACCGGGAAGCCCGGGATTTTGGACCGGACGGCGCGAGCGAGCTGAATGATCTCCTCGGCGCGATCACCTACCTGCAGGCCCGCCGCGACGTCGATCGCGAGCGGCTCGGCATCTGGGGAGGGAGCTATGGCGGATTGATGACCGCGCTCGGGCTTGCCCGGGCCTCGGACGCGCTCGCGGCAGGCGTCGATTACGCGGGACTCTACAACTGGGCGACCTTTTTCTCCTCGGTCGGGCTTACCTTGCCGGACGCGGCGGCGACGCAACGCGCGGCTCAGTCCTCACCGATCGCGACCATCGATCAATGGCGGTCACCGGTGCTCGTCGTTCAGGCCGACGACGATCGTGATGTGCCTTCCCAGCAGTCTTCCGAGCTGATCGAGGCGCTCAGGTCCCACCGCATTCCGCACGATGAATTGATCCTGCCGAACGAGATTCACGATCTGGCCCGTTACGCATCGTGGATGGAGTTCTTTCAGGCAGCCGACCGATACTTTGACGAGCATCTCGCCAGGCGAGTCACGGCCAAACCGCAATGAAGACGACGATCGCAGCGCTGCAGCTCCCATCTCCGTATCTCCTTTTTCTCGGCGATACGACCGAGCCCGCCTTTGCGAAGACCGCTTTCGGCCTGTGCGACTGGGTGCCGGAACGGTGCATCGGCGAGTGGGCGTGTGAAGGAGCGACGGTCACCACGGGACTCCCGCGGCTGACTCCGCAGGAAGCGTACACCCGGGGCGCGCGGGGACTCGTCATCGGGGTTGCCAACACCGGCGGCGTGATCGGAGAGAGCTGGGTGCCGCTCCTCGTCGAGGCGCTCGGAGCGGGACTCGATCTCGTCAGCGGGCTGCACGCGAAGCTGCGTGACGTGCCGCAACTGCGGGACACAGCGATGCGCACCGGTCGCAGACTCATCGACGTCCGCGTACCGCCCCCTTCGATACCCATTGCAACCGGCCGCAAGCGCTCGGGGAAGCGCCTCCTCACCGTTGGTACCGATTGTGCACTCGGCAAGAAGTACACCGCGCTCGCCCTTACGCGGGCGTTTGCCGAGCGGGGACTCGCGGTCGACTTCCGCGCGACCGGTCAGACCGGCATTCTCATCGCGGGAGGTGGCATGCCGATGGATGCCGTCGTCTCGGATTTCGAGGCAGGCGCCGCGGAGGTCCTGAGCCCCGATGCCGCCCCAGAACATTGGGATGTGATCGAGGGTCAGGGCTCGCTCTTTCATCCGTCATACGCCGCGGTCTCTCTTGGCCTCCTGCACGGCAGCCAGCCGGATGTTTTCGTCGTCTGTCACGAGCCCGGCCGCCAACACCTGGTCGGACACCCGGATTTTCCGCTGCCGAGCCTCGCCGAGACGATCGATCTGACGCTGCGGCTCGGCCGCAGAACCAACCCCGCGATGCGCTGTGGCGGGATCAGTCTGAACACCGCAGCGCTCGATGCGCACGCCGCGCGCGAGCAGCTGGCAGAGGTCAGCCTGCAGTTGGGACTGCCGGCGGCCGATCCGATTCGCAAGGGTCCCGAATTCCAACGGCTCATCGAGTCATGTCTGGCATGACCGCTTCCGGAGACATGAACATGAAAGCTCTCGCTCGAATGCTGTCGCTGGCAGGTCTCACCGTGCTCGCGTCATCAAGTGCATTCGCCGCGGCGCCGGAAGATGTACCGGTGGCCCAACCGGCCGCACCCGTGGTGGTGCCGCTCACCGCCGCGGACGCCAACAGCTGGCTCGATGGCTACCTGCCGTATGCGCTGAAGACCGGCGACATCGCGGGCGCCGTCGTCGCCATCGTCAAGGATGGTGAGGTGTTGACCGTACGCGGCTACGGCTATGCGGATGTGGCGGCGAAGAAGCCCGTGGACCCCAGGCTGACGCTGTTTCGCCCCGGATCGGTCTCCAAGCTCTTCACCTGGACCGCGGTGATGCAGCTCGTGGAACAGGGCAAGATCGACCTCGATGCGGACGTCAATCAGTATCTCGACTTCAAGATTCCGCCTCGTGAGGGCAAGCCCATCACCATGCGGAACCTGATGCAGCACACCGCAGGGTTCGAGGAGCAGGCAAAAGGGATCATCACCGAGAACAGCAAGGCGCCCGGTTTCGAGGCGTTGCTCAAAGCGTGGGTTCCTCAACGGGTCTTCGCGCCGGGTACGACGCCAGCCTATTCCAACTATGGCGCATCGCTTGCGGGCTACATCGTGCAGCGGCTCTCGGGGGAGTCCTTCGACAGCTATATCGAGAAGCACATCTTCGAACCGCTGGAGATGAAATACTCGACCTTCCGTCAGCCCTTACCACCAGAGCTTGCACCGCTGATGTCCAACGGCTACCGGGTCGCCTCGGGCGAGCCGCGGGCGTTCGAGATCGTCGGCCCCGCTCCGGCGGGGGCCCTGTCCTCCCCGGGCGAGGACATGGCGCATTTCATGATCGCGCACCTGCAGGGTGGTGAGTTTCACGGCAAGCGGATCCTCGCCGCTGCGACCGCGGAGATGATGCACAACACACCGCTCACGATGCTGCCACCCCTGAACCGGATGGAGCTTGGGTTTTTCGAGACCAACATCAACGGTTACGAGGTGATCGGCCACCTGGGGGATACCGATTACTTCCACACGTCACTCCATCTGTTCCTCGGTGAAAACGTTGGTTTCTACGTTTCATTCAACAGCCTCGGGAAGGAGGGCGCCGCTCACAACCTGCGCGGAG
>Ga0318562_10001263_pt1 | contig 11383 bp, 3 predicted proteins | sample GRESIP066b5f18_FD_203688 | JGI IMG/M metagenome (GOLD analysis project Ga0318562, IMG submission 203688) | Tropical soil microbial communities from Luquillo Experimental Forest, Puerto Rico - GRE.SIPMG.066b5f18 | ecosystem: Environmental > Terrestrial > Soil > Tropical forest > Bulk soil...
GTGACGGAGAGCACCGGCTCCTCGGCATACTCTCCCGCGCCGCCGCCCTCGCCGCCGAGAGTGATGCTGCCCCCGCCGCCGCCCGAGCCGGCACCCCAGCACTGGACGCGGATGGTGGTGACGCTCGTCGGGCAGGTCCACTGGTAGACCCCCGCAGTGGAGAAGGAGACCGCAGTCGCGCCCGAGGTGTACCCGAGCACCTGCCCCTGGCCGTTGTTCAGGGTGTGCACCAGGGACGCGGCAGTGCCGCCCACGACGGTCGGCTGGAGGATGCTCCCGTTATTGAACGTGGACCCCGAGATGACGCTCGTCTGGTCCATGATCGCGCCGATGAGGCTGACCGTGGCAACGGTGCCGCCATTGGCGGTAATGCCCGCAGCGAACGAGTTCCCGTACTGGTCGGTCCCCGAGAAAGGGGACAGTGCGAAATACAGGTTCCCCGTGCCTGGGGTATCGGTATAGCCGAATACCCCGCCGCCCTGCGTCCCCCCGGAAAAGTTAAGCTGTGAGGTGTTGACCGTCATGGACCACGCGCCGAGCAGATTTCCCGGGATCTGGCTCTGGAGCGCGCCGGGAAGCGCTCCAGAGGCTGCCGAGAAGGGATCGTACGCGGGATATGCCCCGTAGGGAGTGGTCAGACAATCGTCCTTAGTTACTTAGCCACATGACTTCGAAATGACTGTTAAACCCGTGCGACGTGTCGGTAGACCACGTTGCGGCGGTCCCTGACTGATAGCGGGCGCAGGGCTGGATGTGCTCGCCCGTGTTCAGGTAGTAGACGCCGACTGCCGTCGCCCCCCCGGGGTTAGCGCCCGCAGCGGGGACCTGGAGCGCCTGGTACCAGTCGGGCTGCGCTGTCGGGGAGTTCAGCCCGCCGCTGGTGGGCACGCTGAAGCCCGCCGTGACCACGCTGGCGGCGTTGCCCGGGACGTAGGAGATCTCCTCGACCGCGAGGTACCACCCGGGCACGGGCGCGGCGTACCAGTTGCTGCCCGAGGACCATCCCGCGTAGTTGTCGCCCGCCGAGCCGTGCACCAGGCCGGCCACCGAGTTCATGGTGATGGAGACGGGGACGTTCACCGCGAGCCCGGTCTGCGCCGAAGTCTGCTTCACCGTGGCATACGGTCTCTTCAGCAGGAAATTGACATCATTCGCGAGTTTGGTGTTCAGCAGGTTCGCGAGCTGCCCCGCGCCCGTGCCGGGGGGAGTCGCTGCCTGGAAGGTGAAGCCCGTCACCTCCGGGTTCGTCCACGTCTGGGTGCCCGTGACCACCGGGGCGAGCCATGCCGCGATGAAGTGCGACGAGCCGGCGAACGTGGTGCTGACGGTACACTGGACGGTTGACTTGACGTCGATGGCCACCCGGTCGAACTGCTGGAGATCCAGGATCTTGGTGACCGCGCAGCCCCAGGTCTGGCTGTTCAGTGATCCCGTGTTGTACCAGCCGCCCCAGTAGTCCGTGCCGTTGACGTTGATCCCTGCGGCGAACTGCCCCGAGGCGGCTCCCGGCTGGAGGACCACCGTCGAGTGGACGAAGTACAGCCCCGGCGTCGGCACGACATAGGACGAGGCGGCGGTGAACGCGCTGAAGTTGTCCTGGAGCGGGGTGCCCGGCCAGATGAGCGGCGTCGTGAAGTTAGGGGTGATGGCCTGCCCGGTCTGCGCCGGCTGGAGCGGGACGTAGGTGTTGATGTTGAGCATCGGCGGGTAGTTCAGCAGGTTGAACGTCTGCTGGATCGAGGTGTTCAGCGTCGATGACGACAGGGGGGTGGTCCCCGTGACGGCGGTCAGCGGGCTCGGGATGGCGGTGACCAGCCCTGAGGCACCCGCGATGTTGCTGTTGGTCCCCGTCCAGATCTCGAACAGCCGGGGAGTCTCCCCGCTGGTCGTCTTGGTGTTCGCCTGCACCGTCCTGCCCGCGCCGGAAGGATCGGCCGAGTAGGCTGCCGACGTCAGCGCGGGGGATACCCCGATCCGCTGGAGCAGATCCACGGCGAAGCCGCAGTTGTGGTACGTGGTGCTCGCCGGCTGGAACGGCCCGATGTCAGCGATCGAGGTCCCCGACTGGAACCATCCTGCGCCGTACGCGGAGGCAGTCCCGGTGAAGGTGCCCAGCGGGACGAAGTTGATGATCAGGTTCCAGCCGCCGTACTGCCCGGGATTCCCTGAGGAGCCGGGCGCGGTCGCGCCATGACTCCAGTATCTTGCCGAGTCGGCCGGGAGATCCGCGCCGATGCCGAACAGTGCCGCGTTATCGACCACGGAAATGCCGCTGCTGACCGTGCCCCCGAGCTGTGTCCATGTCCCGCCGGCAGGAGAGGTGACCACCTGCTTCGTGGTATAGGTCTCGACGAGCAGCGGGCGGTTCGAGTGGAACAGCACCCCGTTAGCCCCGAAATAGGACCCGTCGTAAATACGTATACAGATCTTGGTTCAACTGGTGCGCTGTAATCGGGTTATTGGTCTGCCAGGTGGACGGTGAGAGCGGCATACTGTACCACCTCCCTTCAAAATACTATACTGGTATGCATGACGACATATCCAGGTGAAATATGGCTTCCCGTAACTAACTATGAAGAATTCTACGCAGTATCCGATCAGGGTCGGATAAAGCGGCTAAAGCGCCGCAAGGGTCCACTAGGCAAGAGCTGGCCGTTTCTTGAGCCTGTACGGCAAAAGAAGAGTGGTCACCTGGTAGTAAGTCTTTACCGAGACGGCAGGAGAGAACTGCGGAAAGTGCACCAGCTCGTCCTCGAAACATTCACAGGTTCCCGTCCCGAAGGAATGCTGACACGTCACCTCAATGGCAATCCGGCAGATAATCGCCTGGTCAACCTCACGTACGGCACCTACGGACAGAATCTTCAAGATGATCTGCGAAATGGCGTCCTGCGAAATGGCGGAAAAATCAAATGTCTTCGCGGTCACGATTATACAGCAGGAAACACTTACGTAAACCCGCGAGACGGCAACCGATCCTGTAAAATTTGCAGGCGTGCCGCGTTCCAGGCATGGAAAGAAAGAAACGCATAACCAGCTCAGGTACGCGTTGCCTGCCTGGTTCAGTGCGGGGCTGGAAAGGGTGATGACATCGGGATTGTTCATCGTGACCGATGCTGTCGGGGCGAACGAGACATTCGTGAACCCGGCCCCCGGGGCGAACTGGTTCGGGATGACCGTGAACGTGACCCCGGGATTACTGGTATCCGTGAACTGCTGCCCGACGAAAATCGACGCCGCCTGGGCGTTAGTCACGATGAAATAGTTATTGAAGATCGGGGTCCCGGCCACGGTGAACGACCACGGGGTGACATCCGCGATGAGTGCCTGGTTCTCGGGTGACGTGGGCGCGATCTGGTACTTAGTGTTCCAGATAGCCGGGCCGATATCGTGCTGGATCTCCTGGATGGTCCCCGTCACCGACATGACCGCGCCGCCAACCGGACGCCGGTTGACCACGATGTTCTGGTTCAGCTCCAGCCCGAGCACGGTGGCGAACATCGCGGGGTTCTTCCCCTGTCCCGCCGAGACGTTGAGGGAGAGCTGCTGGACGCGCTGCGACGGCTGCTTGTACTTCGCCATCGCCCAGTTCACCGCGTCATAGGTGTCGAACGGGGTCAGCGCGTACGACTGGACGGACAGCCCGGACCTGTTGAAGTAGCTGAGCTGGCTCGCGGAGTCGGTCTGGGAGTAGGAGATCGTCGAGTTCGGGCCACGGCTCTGGGTGCCCGAGACCGAGTTGTAGATGAACGAGTTGTCAACGGAGAACGAGGACTCCTGGAGGAACGGCAGCTCGCTCGTCCCGTTATCACCGAACAGGGCCACGGGCGGCTGGTTGTACCGCCACCAGCGCATGACGTAGATCAGGCTCCCGTTCGCCTGGACGAAGCACCGGCCGCCCTCGGTCTGCACGAGCTGGCTCATGACGTCCGCGCCCGTGGAGCCCTCCGTGGAGTACGCCTCGGACATGAACGTGTTCTCGACGCTGCCGTACGAGCCGTACCACGCAGTCCCGCCGCGCTTGAGCCCGAGCAGCCCCCAGGTGAGCACCTGGGCAAATCTCCCCGGCGCGGGAATTCCGGATGCTCCGTTAACCCCCGTCGCGAAATGGTTGCTGATCTGTACCGGGGTCAGCTCGTACGGGTAAATGGCAAGGTGTCCCGCGCTGAAATTATACCCGTTGTAAACGCAGATATCAGATACATCATAGGAGAACCGGGCAGGACCGAGGGTAATGGCCCTGATCTGCGGCAGCGTCGTCAGGACATTGGTAATTCCCACGCCGGTGCCGTTGAGGTAGCAGACCATCGAGAATCCGTACAGCCCCGTCGTGGGACCGCCCATCATCACGAAATGCTGCGGGGTGAAACTGTTCTGGCTGAAGTTCGTCGCGGTGCCTATCTCGGCTCCGTTGACGAAGAACCCGGTGCTCTTGGCGGTCTTCGCGCCGGTGTTGACGCCCACGGACATGAGTCCGCCGATGGTCCCCGCGTACGTGGGTACGGTGTTGTAGAAGCTTGACGGTCCCGCCCACGCGTTGAACAGGGTCGTCGAGCCCAGGGTTCCCTGTCCCCAGGTGAACCAGAACTCGATGCTGAATCCCTTGCTAGCGCCATTCACGGGAATATTCGGATCGAAATAGAACATCCCGGGACCGCTGGAGTTCGTCTCGGGCGCGGCATAGGTAGTCGCGCCCATCACCGTGTCGGAGTCACCGAGGAGATTCAGCGCCTGCCCCGTGGTGATAGGCTGATCGTTCCCGTCACGGTAGGCTCCCACCCTGTTATTGCCGAAGGCCTTGTTCGTCGCGGTCAGCCCGTTGGCGTCGATCGGTGCCTTGAACGGGGACAGCGCCTGGGTGGTGAAGCTGTACTGCTCGTCAGTCGCGAAGTACGCGTACGGCGAGTCCTTGCGGATGTCGCCCTCCACCGCAGAGGGAAGGGTGGTGGAAGCCAGGGGGCCGTAGGCATCGACGGCGATGATCGTGGAGAATCCCCACTGGGGCAGTTCCGGCCATTCCTGTGGCCATCTCTCGACATACCCGAGCGCGACAGGATACTGGATGTTATTCCACCAGGCGGTAACCCTGATAGGCACCCCGGGAACGACATTCGGGTAATAGGGACTCGACGCGTTCCCGAAAGTGAACGCGCCGTCATGATTGTCGATGGCGATGGTGATCTCGCCGGTCTCCTCCTGGGACAGCTCGTACTGCCTGCCCCTGGTGACCCTGATCTTGCCCTGGGTGCCGTCACCGATGACCCGCGTCGAGAGATCAGTCCATGTCAGGCCGGTGACATCCCACGTATAGTCAACGCTCTGCGTCCAGTCGCCCGGCACGGCACCGAAGGCAGCCTCCACCACTACCTTCGGGAAGTTAGGGTTGGGCTGCACGGGAGCCGGCGCGTTCAGCTTCAGCCCGACGATGATCCCCGACGCGGGCTGCGCGGTGCCCCACGTCGGCGCGAACGCGACGGTTCCCGCAGCCTGTGTCGGGATATACATCGAGTAGGTAGTGGCCTCATGGGTCAGCGCGCCGCCGACAGCCGCGATCCCCTGCCACCCGGAAGGCAGGGTGAGGATGCCCCCAGACCCTCCGGTGGAGATGATCCCCAGGCAGAGGTCGCTGGTGGTAGCCGTGCCCGAGGGGACGGTGAGCGTGGTGACCGCGCTGTCGGTATGATTGGTCTGCACGAAGTCCAGGGACACGCTCGTGCACGTTCCCGGCAGGTTGTCCACTTCCACGATCGTGTACGAAGTGGAATACGCCCAGCCGGTCACCGAGACGGAGATCCACTGCACCTGCCGGGGCGAGATGCACACCCAGATGGCGGCGCGGGACGTGCCCGACTTGGTGGTGATCCCCGCCTGCTTCCACAAGTTCCCCGCGCTGTCGGTCACGTTGACCGCAGGAGCCTTCCCGGAGGTCGTGAACGTCTGCGGGCCGATATCCCAGCCGATGTACGCGACCAGCATCGTGCCCGTGCCGGGGTAGAGGATCGAGTAGAAGATCGTGTCCAGCCCGTAGTCATTGATCACGTTGCCGGAGACGGGGTTCCTGGCAAGCGGCAGGCGTCCGGACCCCCCTGCGCCCGAGAGGGTCATCGGCTGCATGGCAACCGAGCCGGTGGAGGTCTCCGTCGCGGTGACGGTGCTGGTGCCGCTCAGCGCCATCAGCGGCATGGACTCGTTGCCTGCGGGGAAGATGCCCGCCGGGCCGAGGAAGCTGGTCGTGTTGATGTCGAAGTCGTCCAGGTACATCGTCGGCTGGCTGGGGTGGGTGTTGGTCCAGCCCCAGTCGATTTCCGCGACGCCGTTGGTGCCGCCCCAGGCGAACGTCTGGTCGGTATGGGACTCCGTGATCTGGAGCCCGTCCTTGGAGTTGTAGTAGTTGACGGTGAGCTGCCCGACGCCCGCGATGCCCGCAGCGAGGTACCACTCGACGCGAATCCAGGTGTTCAGCGGGATGACGGACGTGAACGTGAAGGCATTCGCGAACGACGGGGTTTGCCCGACAAGCTGCCCGGAGGTATTGATCTGGATGTTCCCCGCAGAAGAGCCCAGCGAGCCCTTATGCTGGAAGATCGCGTCCGTGACATTCGGGTTCGCGGTCAGGAACACGTTGCAGCGCCCGTAGAACGTGTTGGTGGTGGCAAAGGTGTTCCACCCGACCCAGGCGACCCCGCCTGCCACGGTCGTGGACATCGCCGCCGAGAGGGTACCGTGCGCCGCCTGGGTGGTGGAGAACGTCAGCGACCCGTTGGTCACGGTGGCGAAGTCGAAAGCGCGCCCGGACGCGCCCCCGGAGTTGGCGGTCGTGATGGTCGTGCCGTTCGTGCCGCCCTCGAAAATGTTGTAGAACAGCGCGAGCGTGTCGCTGGCATTGTTGCCCGTGGTGGGCATCGCGATCGACGAGGGAGCCACGGTGCCCGTGCCGGTCTTCCCTGCGGGACCGGGGAAGCCCGTGGTGGACAGCCCCGCGTCATCGATGAACATCGGGGGCTGGCTCAGGTGCGGGGTATTCCACCCGAAGCTCACCTGGTTGATCGCGCCGCCGGTGCCGTACTGGCCCGTGACGTCGGTGATCGTCGCGAAGGGGGTGGTCGAGTCAGGGCTGGTGAAGGTGCCGCCGACCTCGTAGAGGTTGACGGTGCAGGACGCGGTGCCCGCAGCACCGCAGACGACCTTCCACTCGATGCGGAACCAGTTGCCGGTGGCGATGGGCAGGGTGATGTTGTTGAAGAACTCCGCGAACGTCGCGGACTGGATCGCCAGCGTTCCCGCTGCGGTGAACATGATCCCGCCGCCGAACGCGCCGTTGTTGAGGAACTGGATGACGGTATCGTCGGACGAGGGATTAGATCCCAGCAGGAAGTAAGCCCGTCCGTAGACCGTGGTCTGGAGTCCCAGGGACGTGGACCAGAAGACGTTGCATGCCGTGGCGGGGGCGTTGGGTCCCGTCTGGAAGTATCCTCCCGTGCCCCCTGTCCCGTGTGCGCCGAAGCCGTTCTGGAACGCGAAATAAGACGGCAGGTTCGCGGGCGAGGCAGGGGTCTGCGTCGCCCCGTCGAACGCGTTAGCGACCGCCGAGCCCGAGTTGGCCTGGGAGATCGACAGGGTGTTGCCGGTGCCGGCACCGGACTCGAAGTTGTTGGCGAGCAGCGTGATGAGCTGGATCGGGCCGGGGTAGCCCGTGTTGTTGACGTTCAGGTTGGCGTGGTACGTCACGGGCTGGCTGGCATGGCTGGTCGTCCACCCGAAGTTCACCTGGTTGATCGACGCGGCGGACCCGTACTGGTTCGTGACGTCCGTCGTGGTGCTGGTGATGGTGGCCGAGTCCTGGCTGGAGTAGTAGTTCACGGTCGCTGAGGCCGCGCCTGCGGCTCCCGCGACGATCTTCCACTCCAGGCGAATCCACTGGTTCACCGGCAGCACCTGGGTGCCCACCTGGGTGAAGGTCGCGGACTGGAGCTGGAGGACCAGCCCCGTGGTGACCATGATCCCGCCGCCGAACGTGCCGCTGTTGGCGAAGCTGATGATGTTGTCGTTCGAGGCCGGCGCACCCGTCAGGTAAACGTACGCGCGCCCGTAGACGGTGCCCTGCGCGCCCAGGGAGGTGCCCCACTGGACGAAGGCCGTACCCGCAGCGACCGTGCTGAACGATCCCGACAACGGGCTGTGCGTGGACTGGGTGGCAGAGTAGACGGCGGCCCCGCCGCCCGTGATGGTGACGGCATCGAAGGCGTTCTCGCCGGTGCCCGCCGAGTTGCCCGTGGTGATCGTCGTGCCGCTGGTGCCCTCGCGGAAGTCGTTGACCAGCGAGACGGGAGTAGTGCCCCCCGAGGGGGTGATCGTCCAGATGAAGGAGACCGAGCCCTTGGCGGCCGTGCCGTCCGTCGCGGTGACCGTCACCGAGAACGTGCCGTTCGCAGTCGGGGTGCCCGTGATCTGCCCGTTGGCAGCGCCGATAGAAAGACCGGTCGGCAGCCCTGTCTGCGTCCACGTCAGCGTCTGCCCGGCCTGCGAATCGGTCGCGCTCATCTGGAGCGTGCTGATCGCCGTGCCGTTGACGTTGCTCTGCGGGCCGGGATTGGTGACCGTGACCACGTTCCCGCTGGGAGTCGCCACCGACCAGGAGAAGTTCGCGGAGCCTGACGCGGAGGTCAGGTCAGTCGCGGTGGCGGTGACCGTGTACGTGCCGGGACTGGTCGGGGTGCCCGTGATCTGCCCCGTGCCGGCACCGATCGACAGGCCGGGCGGGAGGCCGGATTGCGTCCAGGTGAACGTCTGCCCCGAAGCCGAGTCCGTCGCGGTGAGCGTGAGGGTGGAGATCGCGGTGCCCGAGGTGCTGTTCTGCCCGCCGGGGTTGTTGACGGTGACCGTGTTGCCCGTGGTCCCGCCGGCGGTGACGTCAACGCTGATGACCGTCTGCGCGGCGATCGTGTAGTTGATCGCGCCGCCGGAGAACGCGGCGTTGGAAACCTGGCGGGCAATCGCGCTCAGCGGGCTGGCACCGTTTGTCGCCCATATGTTATAAGTCCCCGAGGTCGCCCCGCCGGCGAGAGTCATGTTGATGACCAGCGCCTGGGGAGAGCCCGTGTTGTTGCAGATTACGATTTTCCCGTTATCCTGTGCGAAAGACGTTACCTGCCTGTTCGTGGACGTATTCGTGCAAGATACCGAATAAGTGCTCCAGCGCTTGAACTGGCCGTTCATTCCCGTCCAGATTCCCAGGCCCCAGTAAGCCGGGAACGTGGTGTACTTCTGTCCGGGCTGGTTATTCTTTCCCGAGCCGTCGTTCATCAGCCCGAGCGCGGTGCCCGAGTCGGAGTACTCCGTGAAGTGACCGCCTGCGGTCAGCACCTGCCCTGCGGCGTCGGCCATGTAATTGCAGTTGTGCCAGTCATACCAGTTAGCCGAGCCGTCATATCCAGCGCCGGCCCAGTTGACCTCTTCCACGCCATATTTGATGCCGCCCTTCATGCCGGGCAGGTCGGTATGGACATGGTTATAGTACTGTCCGTCAGTGGGGAATCCCGTGCCGTTAGTGTTGCCGCCGTCATAGGCGTGATAGGAAAGGGTTCCCAGGTGCGGCATGTTGTTAGCGGCCCACTGGAGGAAAGTGGTGTCCCAGTAAGCAGCGGCAGGAGCGCCGATGTTAATCGTATTGTCAGCGGCAAACATGGCATTAGCGGTCTGGATGGCGGAGCCCTGCGTATTGCCCGTGCCGGAGCCGGCCTCGTAAGGACCGGTGTTGTTGCCGTTGTCAGCCTCGTTGCCGATCGACCAGTACTGGATTCTCCCGCCGTGCTGGCCGCCATTGTCATTGAAGTAGTGGACCAGGTTCCCGCCGTCATTCGGGAAGAAGTTGTTGTCCGCGCTGTCGCCGTTGAAAGAGACCAGCGGGATAGCGCCGATGGACTTGATGGTATTGATCAGGTTAGTCGCGGTGCCGGGAGTCCTGGAGCTTCCCCCTGCGCCGTAGCCGGGATTCCCGCCGTACCAGGCAAGCGACGCGCGGACATGCCCCGGGGCAAGGTTCTTCAGGTTCTGCTGCCATGTGGCGTCAGCGACCATGGGAACAGGGTTGCCCCCGAACTCGGAGCATACGAAGCCAATGCCGAGAGGGTCATTCGTCGCGATATGCTGCGTGAAGTTGACCGTGACGGTAATTGCCATGGCTTATCCCCTGATCTTCGTCTGCCTGTTACGGCTGCGCCATCGTCACCGAGAACGCGGAGCAGGACACCGTGTCGCCCGCAGAGATCGACGTGGTGTTCAGGTTCAGCTCCTGCCCCGAGGTGCCGCATGCCCCCGTGGCCACGTTCGTGGTGCCGTTGGATTCCTGGAGCACGAAGTACCCCGCAGTCCCCGTGTTCGCGGCAGTGCCCGAGGTGATCGCGTTCGCGTTCATCGTGCCCCCGGAGCCCGATGCGGTCGCGGTGGCGAACGCGGTAGCGCCGAACGTGAGCGTGGCGAGCAGGACACCCGTCAGCGCCCCGTCAACCGCAGGCTGCGCGCCCGTGTAGATCTTGATGAATCCCGAGTTGAGGAGCGTGCCGAAGTTATTCAGCGCGGCTATTACCCCGGCATCGTAAATGTGCGAAGTCATCTTCCTTGCTCCTGATGATTAAAGCGGGCTCCAGACGCCCGCTGCCTTGCCCGAATTCCTCAGGGAATACCGCAGGGTGTACTGCTGCTGGTTCTCCCAGATGACATGCCCGTCAAGATTGACCACGTTGTGGATGACGGTGCCCTCGCCGGCCCCTCCCGGGGGAACCACTCTCTCTGGCTTTCCCGTGCCATTGAAGGCCATTGTCAGGCCCGGCATGAGGTAGCCGCCTGCATCGTAACCGACATACCCGCCGCCAGCCTCAACGCTTTTCACCCCGGGGACACTATTGACATTACCGTAACGCGCCTCAATGTACCGGATGGCCGCTGCGATATTCGCCACCGGGTCATATATATTCCATGAAGTGCCAGGCATGTGATAACTCTGGAACGTGGCCATGATGAGCTGCATCAGGCCTCTGGAAGGATCGCCGGCGGCGGCATTCGAATCCCATAGATTGATAGCGTTCGCGTTAAAACCCGATTCGTATCTCGCGATGATATCCAGTCCGGGTCCCCACCAGAAAGGTACTCCCGTCAGCGCGATAGCCTGGGCAAGCCACGCGGAAAAATTGCCGGGAGTATTGGTCTGGATGCCGAATCCGGTACCTTGCATGGATGTCTGGAGAGAATGGAGACCCTTCTTGATCCCCGTGAACATCCCCCCGAGGACATCACTCGTTATCGTCGAGAACAGCCCGCTGAAAGCGTGATTGACGGTACCCGTCCAGGAACCGAGGCCTACGGCCCCTCCCCCGATCCCCCCGGC
>Ga0318562_10001264_pt1 | contig 11383 bp, 10 predicted proteins | sample GRESIP066b5f18_FD_203688 | JGI IMG/M metagenome (GOLD analysis project Ga0318562, IMG submission 203688) | Tropical soil microbial communities from Luquillo Experimental Forest, Puerto Rico - GRE.SIPMG.066b5f18 | ecosystem: Environmental > Terrestrial > Soil > Tropical forest > Bulk soil...
CGGCCTCACCGCCCGGGACCTGTCCTACTGGTCGGCGGCCCACCGGCGGTGGGTGCTCGAGCCGGGCGAGTTCCGCATCGCGGTGGGCGCGTCATCGCGCGACATCCGGCTGGCCGAGACCATTGTCGTGGCGGGCAGTCCCCCGGCCCTGCCGCTGACGGCGTCCTCCACGCTCACCGAATGGCTTGCCGACCCGGCGGGCGGCCCCGCGCTGCGCGCGGCGTCCGGCACCGGCCCGTTCGGCGGAATCCTGTCCAGCGACGAACTCGTGCGGGATCTGGGCCCCTTCCCGCTGCCGGTGCTCGCGGTCTTCGGCCTCGGGATCACCCCCGAACAGGTCAGCGAACTCCTCGCCGCGATGCCCGCGCCACCGGGCGCGCCCGGCCCGGGATCTACGCCCAGACCGGACGCGGATATCAGTGGGTAAAGGGCTCGAAGGCGTGGCCGAACCACCAGGTCGGCTACTTGATCCTGGAGCAGGTCCCAGCGCCCTTGATGCCGGACAGCCGCCGTTGCCGCGTTGCAGCGCCCAGAAGGACAGCATGGCGATCTACTTCTGCTCCACCCAGTTAGCACCCAGACGGCATCGGTCTGGCTGAAGGTCTCGTCGGGGCCGTAGTCGCCGATGCCCGGGATCTCGGTGATGCCGATCATGTGCCATAGCTGCGCGGAGGTCTTGGCCGAGTACAGCGTTTACAGCTGGCTGTACCCGTCGGTGGCGGCGTGCTTGATGTCGGCCGCCATTGGATCACCGGCCGGAAGCCCTGACCCTGGGTGGCCATCCGAGGCGTGAAAGATCCCGGCCGTCCTCAGCGGCCCGAGGGGGCCGGACGAGCCTGCTCGCCAAGGCTGTGGACAGCGGCATGGCCCAGCGGTAGCCGGGATCGTGGGGCGGCAGGGGTTCCGGCGCATGCCCGGTAAGTTTTCGTGATCGCCTGCGGACCTCCGGCGTGACGGCTAGGACCTACGTCCCTGCTAGCGTGGCCCTTTGCTGCGGTTGACTTGGCGCGTGTTCATCGGCGCCGAGACGCGGCTGGAGGTCGGCTTCAACGCCGCCCAGGCCAGGATGGCGAACCTGTCCCGCGACGGGCTGCTGCGGCGCGCATCCGATGCGGCCTACCACGAACTGGGAACTGGCCTGGCCCGGGTCGGCCCGCTGGGCTCCGCGCCAGGCGTGTCCCGGCTGGTCGAGGTGCGGTTCAGCGACCTGGCGATCCATGAAGACTCCGCGACCTGGGCGGTCCGCTGGGAAGCCACGGGGCGGAGCGGGGCGCTGTTCCCCGCCCTGGACGCCAATATCACGCTCACCCCGGCCGGGGAGGAGGCCACCATGCTCACGGTCACGGGGGTCTACCGGCCGCCGCTCGGCGGCCTGGGCGCCGGACTTGACCGGGCGATCATGCACCAGGTCGCCCAGGCAACGATCCGCACTTTCACCCATCACATCGGGTCCGCCCTCGTGCACCCGGCCGCCGCGCCAGACATAGCACACACCCGCATGCTGCCGCAGCTTCCTCCCTGGCCCGAGCCCGGCACGGTGTAGGCCAACAGTTCTTCGCCGGGCCTTCAAGGATTCCTAACCCACTGAGGGCGGGTCAGGCCACGTCGGCAGCGGAGGTAACCCCTTCTCGGGGACGGCGCGAGGACAAGCCCGGCGGTCGAGCCAGGCGGCGAGGGCCGGGGACGTTACATCCCTGTGTGCGCTGTGCGTGGACAGAATGGGCTGATGAGGGTCGTTGCGACCCGGATTGAGCCGGACGGAACCATGCAGCGTCGCATGGTGGACACCGCTCGGCAAGGCGAGCGTCGGCTCTGGGAGGATCTCGCCGCTCGCGCGGCCGGTGTGGCTCTGCCGTACCGCCCAGTCCCCGGCATCGCCGTCTACCACATCAGGATGGACGACTACGTGGTCATGGCTGCCGAGCACGACCTTGCCGGGCCGCTGCTGGACCTGGTGACCGCCGCGATGGCATTGGGCCTTGAAACGCGACAGCCTGGGATTTCGCCAGCCTTCGGGTTGAGCCCTCCCAGGCCTAAGGATTCATAGCCGCATGATGGCTCCCACGGTGGCCTCCACCGCTACCTGCGGATATAAGAGACAGACTCACCCGTGTACTCCGCGGAAGGTGTCCGAGGTGATAGAAGGCCGTCGGGTCAGCCGGGCGGCAAGCTCCACCGGTCCGGGCTGGGGCCCGGGCGGCGCTGCTGGTGATCTTCGGGACCGAACACGATCGTCCGGATATCTCGGATCAGGCAGTCGAGCTCACCGGTCACCGCCGCTACCCGGTCGCCGGCGGGCCCGTCTCCGGCAATGCCGCGCGCGCTGTCCAGGCTCAGGCCTATCGAGAAGAGCCGGTTCACGATGTCCCCCGCGAACCGGGACATCGTAGGGTCCGGGGAGGCTGGCTGATGCGCCGGGCGGCGTTCGCGGGCGCCGTTCCAATCACCGGGCCGCGGCAGGACGGCCGCGTCCGGCGCATGACCGGTTCCCGGGCCGAGCAGGGCTGAGAGCATCGCCCGGCCGACCGGATCGCCCAGATCGCCCCCTGCGGGTGCGCTGAGGTGCCGGGCCAGGGCCTCGCCCGCGTAGTCGGCGTACAGCTCCATGATCTGCAGGTCTGTGCCGGACGGGCGGTGCGGGCGCCGGAACTGGGTCGAAACCACGCCGATTAGGTGACCGGCATAATCGGCCAGGGGCGTGGACTGGACCGCGCGGAAACCGGAGGCGGCGGCGATGTCACGGTGCGGCGCGAAGTCCGGGTCAGCCGTGACGTCGGCGATGACCGCCTGAGCGCATTCCTTAGCCGCCCTCCCGCACGCGGCATGGCCGTCGTCTACGACACCGAAATAGTCCAGGAACTCCGGGCCGAAACCATACTGGGTGACGATCCTCAGCGAGCCGGTGACCGGATCGAGGAGCTGGATGTTCCCGAAGTCTGCTGCCATCAGCCACATGGCCCCGTCCAGGACCCGGGGCAGCAGCCGGCGCAACGAGGAGACATCGCGCAGGCCGCCCGTCGCCTCGTGCAGGCGCTGCATCGCCCCGGGCTCGTCCAGGCCGAAACGGACGGCCCAGGCGAAGTGCGACAAAGGGGATACTCCTGCTTGCGGCCGGAAGCCTCGTAGTACCGGGTCTAACCGCGCACGACCAGGTTGATATCCCAGGCGAGCTGGCTCAAGGTCAGGCGGTGCGCCGATACAGCCGCTAGTGACCGTACCGCCGCGCTCATCTGTTTCAGGCGTCCGTACTGACTGCGGGTGCTGGCTCCTCCGCCATGATTCCCGCGGCCGGAACGGCCAGGGCGACGGCCGGGGTGGCGGGCCGTTGGTCTTTCCTAGCCTGGCCAGACACGACAAAAGGCCCCGCCTCCGCTTCTCGCGGATCTCGATTACGCAGTCATCGGACTTGGCCGTGACTTCGCGTCCTCCCGGGGTCCTTTGCCATGTGTATTCCAACCCGCCAGCACCGCACGGACCACGGCCCAACGTCCCGGCGGCAAGGGACCTTCGTCCCATGCGGCGCAGGCTGCGCGTTGCGTCCTAGCCTGCCCGGCTTGGGTCGCCCTGGTCGTGGTGCGAGGTCAACCGCGGCAGTGAAGGGGATGCGCAGCGCCGTGATGTCGGCCTGGTCATCGGCCGTGCCGGACGAACAGCCGGCGGCCGTTACGTCGGCGCGTCGGCGAAGCGTCTCCTGTGTCGGCATCCAGCCAGATCCGCACCCTGACCCGATGCGGTCAGCAGTGCTCCTTTCCCGGCAGGGAAGTCTTCGTCTGCGGAAAGGCCGGCCCGCGGTGCGCTCGCCGTCGTCGGCCTTGCCGATCAGCGGCCCAGGTCGCAGATCCGTGTCATAGCTTGATGCACTGGTCGTGCTGGTGGCAGGACCAGGTCATGCCTGCCGCATCTGCTGAGAAGGTAAGGGCGAGCTGGCCATGTCAGGGGCTGTCTGGTCCGCCGGGCAGCCGCCGGGCGGTCGGAGACGCGGTCGCTGCGGGGCCGAGCTGGAGCAGCATCTGGGGATGGCCCGGCAGTGCGAGCTGGCGGCGGATGAGGTCGCGGGTTACGGCGTCCTCAAGCGGCTGGGTGTACAGGGACGCGAATACCCATTGGCTGGCGGCGTGCAGCAGCAGCCGGTACAGGGCCTGCCCCGCACGCAGCCAGTCCGCGCGGCGGTCGCCGGGAGTCAAGAGCACGGCGGTGGCGGACGGCGGCGCCCCGCCGGAAGGGAGGCGGGTGATGCCTCGGCCGAGGTCGAAGTCACGCTGCGGCAACCGCCCCGGAGAACGCCCGGTGCTACCGGCGAGCGCGGTGCCGGGGATGCCATCCCGTGCCGTGCCGGCTGCAATCCTGGTCCAGCGCCGTATCTCGGCCCGGGCGCGCGGGCTGAGATTGCCACGGCGGACCGCGGCGGCGGTGATCCGCTCCAGCCGGTCGTAGGCCAAGCCGCCGGGGACGAGCACCAAGGTGGCTCCCTCGGCTAGCGCGTCGTGCTGCAAGCCGGCCAGCCGCAGCTGGCCCGGATCCGGCAGCAGGTCTGTCACCGGCAGGTAGCCCAGTGACCGGACCGCCAGGCGCAGCCCGAACAGGGCCGCGCCGCAGCTGATCAGCATTTCCCGGCCGGACGGGTCGGCCCGCAGCTTGCGCCGCGGGTCCGTCCACAGTTCGACCGTCTCCGGGCCGACCCGGAATCGCCACGGCTGGGTGTTGTGGACCGATGGGGCCCGGGCTGCCGCGGTGATCAGGAACCGGGCGTGCCCGGCCATTACCTGCGCCTGCTCGGCGGTGGTCGCGGTCACGCTGCCGTTGCCATCCATCATCCGGGCAGGGTCGCATGCCCCAAGGACGATCTGTCAGGGTCCTTAGCCGGCTTCCGAGCCGGCCAAAGACCCTGCCGTGCAGGCTGTGACCTGGCTCCGCGGCACCTGGCCGCAGCGGACACATACGTGTTCTCGCGCCGACCTCGTCATGCACGATGACAGGGGACGGCAGCGAGAATCTGGCTAAGGCCACTAGCCGAAGATATTGTCCATTACCTCAGCGCCCTGGGTGAGCGCGGGCCGGATCTCGTGCCGGTAGACCGACTCGGTCGTGGCGGTGCGGTCGTGTCCGGCCAACAGGGCGATGCTCTCTACGGGGACGCCGTTCGCGGACAGGACCGACACAAAGGTATGCCGCATTTCACGGGGCACCCAGTCCTCGCCAAGGCCCGCTTTCCTGGTGATGATGCGGAACGCGCGGATCACGTTGTTCGCGGTCAACGGCGTACCGACCCTGGAAGTGAAGACCAGACCGCGATCCTGCCAGAGCTCACCGGCCAGCAGCCGGTCTCGCTCCTGCCGTTCCTGCTGCTGACGCAGCGCCTCCACGCAGCGCTGTGGCAGCGCCAGGGTCCTGCGTGACTTCTCGGTCTTGGCGTCCCCGCCGTATCGTTCCGAGCGCCAGACGTAGATCGCGTAGCGGTCGTCGCCGGATCCAGCGGCATCGAATCCGGCCGTGGTGACGGGTAGCCAGCCGGTAGCATCGTCTACCCAGGCCACCACGTGATCCCACCGCAGCGCACGGGCCTCCTCGGTGCGGATGCCGACCAGCAGGCTCAGCGCGACGTACGCGTGCCACCGAGTGCGCTCGGCCGCGGCCAGCAAGGCCTTTGCCTGGTCTAGCGTGAAGCTCTTAGACGGCCGTCCGCTGCGGCCCCGCGGCGGCTTCACCAGGGTCACAACGTTGCGCCCGATGAGATCGTTCGATTCCGCGTGCCGGATGGCCCGCTCCAGGCAGTTGCGGGTGATCTGCAGTGACCGGGTGGAGTAGCGGGTCACAAGCTGGCCGAGCGCCGACCGGACATCGCCTGCGGACAGGTCACGCAGCGGCCGGGCACCGATCATCTCCAGCACCGGGTTCAGCAGGCCCTCGTAGAGGGTGCGGGTTCGCTCGGAAGTACTGTCCAGCCCCTCGCGGAGCCAGTCTTCGACCGTCTGCCGCACCGTGTAGTTGCTCCAGGATCTGACCCCTGAGTCCATTTCCTGGTGCAGCGCCCTCAGCCTGTCCCGGACGTCCTGCTTGGTCTTGCCGAAGACCTTGCGCCGGATCCGCTTCCCGTCCGGTCCGTGGCCGAGCGAGATCGCCCCCACGTACCGGTTCTTCGCCGCGGCGAAGTAGATCGCGTCCTCGCCATGCCCCCGACGCCGAGCTGTTGTCTCGGACATACGGGAAGCCTAACACTTTGGCTCCCCGTTTGGCTCCCCGTCACACCATCCGCTGAGACCCTAGGCCTCTGACCTGCGCCCCGACCGCGACTCGAACGCGGGACCTACTGCTTAGGAGGCAGTCGCTCTATCCGCTGAGCTATCGGGGCCCGACGTCAGCCTACCGGCGGACACGACCGATCGCAGCCCAGGCCGCTCCGGGGCAAACCTTAGCCAGAACTGAACGTCTTCATGGACAGGTCCTAGTAACCGGCCGGGCATGATCTTTAGCAGAGAGAAGGGTCCGCGGCGATAAGGCAACCCTGCAGCCTTATTCACGCGGACCCTTTCGCGTCTGCAGGCCCGAGGCTAACGCGGCGTGCTGTGGTCGGGGCGGAACGCGGCGCCATGACCGGGCACGATCAGCGTGGCCAGGGACAGCAGCCGATCCCGGCTGGCGTGCAACGCGACGGCGTCGGCGCCGAGCGGATCCTCGGGCGGGCCGAACGCGCCCCACCACGCGTGGGTGCACACCACGACGTCGCTGGCGGTAGCGGCCACGGTGGAGATGTCCTCGGCGGTATGCCCGGGGGTGCGCAGCAGCCGGACCGACGGGGCGAGCTCCAGCCTGTCCGCGTCGCGATCCACCCAGCGGTCGCCCACGTACATGGCCCAGTGATCGTGGATCCGCGCCGCCGGGAACAGCGCGGCGTTTACCGTGTGATCGGGATGGTGATGGCTGAACACCACGTCCGTTACATCGCCGGGTCCCGGGCCGTGCTCCACCAGCGCGGCGAGGAGGGCGTCGCGGGAGGCGACCATGCCCGGATCGACGACGATGACCGCGTCGCCGTCCAGGATCAGGGTGACCGTGCCGGCCACCCGCTCGTCGTCGCCGTCGCGGCCGACATATCCGTCGTGCAGCACGTGCACCGAGGCAGATCCGCCCGGCGCGATAGTCAGGTCAGTCACAACGCTGACCTTAGTCAGCTAGGGGAGGTCGAACGGAAGCGGCAGGCCGTCCACCGCGTGCGCGCACAGATCTTCTTGGCGCTGCTCCGGAAGCGCGGCGATAATCCTGGCCACCAGGTCGCGCAGGCGCTTGATGTTGGCGGCGAACACCTCAAACACCTCGGCCTGGGTGACGCCCTCGCCTTCCTCCACCCCGGCGTCGGTGTCAGTAACCAGGGCCAGCGGCACGTAGCAGAGCGCGAGTTCGCGGGCCAGGACCGCTTCGGGGTGGCCGGTCATCCCGACCAGCGTCCAGCCCTGGGCGGCGAACCACAGCGATTCGGCGCGGGTGGAGAACCTCGGACCCTCGATGACGACCAGCGTCCCGGAACCGGCGGGAATCCAGCCGTACTGGCGGGCGGCCTCGATCACCGCCGGGCGCAGGGACGGGCAATAGGGATCGGCGAACGGGACGTGGCAGGCGCCCTCGTCAAAATAGGTCTGCTCGCGGCTCCTGGTCCGGTCAACCAGCTGGTCGGGGATGACCAGGGTGCCTGGCCCGTAGGAGGAGGTCAACGAGCCCACCGCGGTGGGCGCGAGCACGCGCCGCACGCCGAGCGAGCGCAGCGCCCACATGTTCGCGCGGTAGGGGATCTTGTGCGGCGGGAAGCGGTGGTCACGGCCGTGCCGGGGCAGGAACGCAACCCCCTTGCCGGCCACCTCCCCCACCGCTATCGGGTCGCTGGGCGGGCCGAACGGGGTGTCGATCTTGACCTCTTCGGCGCCTTCGAGGAACTCGTAGAAGCCCGAGCCGCCGACCACTCCGACACTGGCCAGGTCCGGCATGCGGATCAGGCGACCTTCTCGCCGGACGACTTGACCGAGGTGCCCGTCGTGTCCTTCGACTTCTTGTCCGCTGAGCCGTTGCCGCCCGAGGCGGGCTCGCTCGACTTGGCCGAAGACTCGCTCGGCTGCTTGTCCTTCTTATCCGAAGCGGAAACCGAGCCGTTGCGGCTGTCCGTGCGGTAAAAGCCCGACCCCTTGAACACGATCCCGACCGGGGAGAACACCTTGCGGAGCCGGCCGCCGCAGGCGGCGCACACGGTCAGCGGCTCGTCGGTGAACTTCTGCACAGCCTCAACCGGCTCGCCACAGTCGGTACAGGTGTACTGATACGTGGGCACGGGACCCTCCAGCGCGGGCATAACTCGGGTGGTTCAGGTTAGCACTCGCCGTATGCGACTGCTAAACATATCCAACCACGCAGGTGGGTCCTAGATTCCGCCTCCGGGGTAGTCCGGGGAGGAGGATGAGGGCCGGCGGGCAGCAAGGTTATCCCGGAGGCGGGGCGGACCACCGCGCGGACCGGCGTGTCATGTGACTCGGCCGGCACGTGGCCGAGGAGTTCGGCGTCGTAGAGCAGCGCGATCACCGGGATCAGCGGCCCGACCCGGGCCAGCGCGCGATCGTAGCTACCCCCGCCGCGCCCGAGCCGGTTGCCGACGTGATCCACGGCCAGCGCCGGAGCCAGCACCACGTCGGCCCGGGTCACCGCTTCGATCCCGCGGGCCGGCTCGCCCGGTTCGCGGAGCCCGCGCGGCCCGGGCACGAGCGAATCCGGTCCCTCGTAGGAGGCCCAGTCCAGGTCCCCGTCCGGGCGCAGCAGCGGCAGCAGCACGTACGTGCCGCGTTTCCACAGCGCGTAGACCAGCCCGCGGGTGTCCGGCTCGGCGCCTACGGAGTAATAGGCAGCCACGGTCCCGGCCATCTGCAGGGCGGGCAGGTCCAGCAGGGCATCCCTGATCAGCCGTCCGGCGTCCCGGCGCTGATCGGCCGGCAGGCCGGACCGGGCGGCCAGCAGCCGCTTGCGCAGGACCGCCTTGGCCTGGTGAACCTCTGGCATGCCGCCACCGTACCGCGCTCCGCATGGCGGTCCCGGTGCGCGGGGAGTCGCTCGGCCCTAGTGCGAGGGGCCCGGGATACCCGGGCAGGTGCACTAGTGTTCTGGACATGGCTGATGTGACCAAGGCCGTGATTCCGGCGGCCGGCCTGGGCACCAGGTTCTTGCCCGCGACCAAGGCGACGCCCAAGGAAATGCTGCCGGTCATCGACAAGCCGGCCATCCAGTACGTGGTGGAGGAGGCTGTCGCGGCCGGCTTGGACGACGTGCTGCTCATCACCGGCCGCAGCAAGCACTCGATCGAGGACCACTTCGACCGAAACTACGAGCTGGAAGAGGCGCTGGCCGCCAAGGAGGACTACGAGCGGCTGGCCCAGGTACGCGAGTCCAGCGATCTTGCGACCGTGCACTACGTGCGGCAGGGCGACCCGAAGGGACTAGGCCACGCGGTGTTCTGCGCGGCCCAGCACGTCGGCCACGAACCGTTCGCGGTGCTGCTCGGCGACGACCTCATCGACAGCCGCAACCCGCTGCTGGAACGGATGATCGAGGTGCGCCGGCGCTACGGTGGCAGCGTGGTCGCGCTGATGGAGGTGGACCCGGAACAGGTCTCGCAGTACGGGGCCGCGGCCATCACGCCGACCGCCGAAGAGGACGTGGTCACGGTCACCGACATGGTGGAGAAGCCGGTGCCCGGCTCTGCACCGAGTAACTGGATCCTGATCGGCCGGTACGTGTGCGACCCGGCGATCTTCGGCGTGCTGCAGGAGACCCCGCCCGGGCGGGGCGGGGAGATCCAGCTCACCGACGCGCTGCTGACCCTGGCCAAGACGAGCCCGGCCGATGGCGGCGGCGTGCACGGCGTGCTGTTCCACGGCCGCCGCTACGACACCGGCAACAAGCTGGACTACCTGCGTACGCTGGTCCAGTTCGCCTGCGAGCGGTCCGACCTGGCCGAGGAGATCGTGCCCTGGCTGCGCAAGTACCTGGACAGCTTGTCGTGACCGTGGCTCACACCAACGTCGTCGAGGGTGAGTCGCTGACCTCGGTCGAGGAGCACCTGGCCGACATCCTGGCCACGATCCGCCCGCTGGCGGCCACCGAGCTCAGCCTGGGCGACGCGTACGGCCTGGTCCTGGCCGAGGACGTGACGGCCGCCAGCCCGCTGCCGTCGTTCGACAACTCGGCGATGGACGGCTACGCGGTGCGGGTCGAGGACGTCGCCGCCGCGTCGCAGGAGAACCCGGTCACGCTGCCGGTAGTGGCCGAGGTGGCGGCCGGTGACACCGGAGCGTACGCGCTGCAGCCAGGCACCAGTATCCGGATCATGACCGGCGCGATGGTGCCGCACGGGACCGAGGCCGTGGTGCCGGTGGAATGGACCGACGCGGGCCGAGCCCGGGTCGCCATCCGGGCCAAGGTGGACTTCGGAGCCTCGGTCCGGCTGGCCGGCGGGGACGCCAAGGCCGGCGAGGTCCTGGTGACCAAGGGGACCAGGCTTCGCCCGATGCATATCGCGGTGATCGCGGCGGCCGGGAGGGGCACGATCCTGGTCCGGCCGCGGCCGCGGGTGGTAGTGCTGTCCACCGGCAGCGAGCTCGCCGAACCCGGCACGCCGATCATCCCCGGCCGGATCTGGGACTCCAACAGCTTCATGATCGCCGCGGCGGCTCGCGAGGCCGGCTGCCTGGCCTACCGGCAGCCCATCGTGCCCGACAACCCGGAGCAGGTCCTGCCCGCGATCGAGGACCAGTTGGTCCGGGCCGACCTGCTGGTCACCACCGGCGGGGTCAGCATGGGCGGGGAGTACGATGTGGTCAAGGCGGCGCTCCGGCAACTCGGCACCATCGGGTTCCGCAAGGTCGCGATGCAGCCAGGGATGCCGCAGGGGTTCGGCACGGTGGCGGTGCCCATTTCCGGGAGCGCCTCCGGCGCCGCGGAGGACCAGGCCCCGGCCGGCCTGCTGAGCAGGCTCGCGGACCGCGGCGAGGTAGCCGAGACTCCGGTCCGGGCGGGCGAGCACGACCGCGTGCCGATCTTCACCCTGCCGGGCAACCCGGTCAGCGCGTACGTCTCGTTCCAGATCTTCGTCCGGCCGGCCATCGGCGCGCTGCAGGCCTACGACGGGCTCGGCCTGGAGATGATCCGGGCTGAGCTGACCGGGCCGCTGCGCTCGCCGCCGGGCCGCCGCTCGTTCCTGCGCGGCGTGCTGGACCGCCCCGCGGGCCGGGTCGCGCCGCTGACCGGCCAGGGGTCGCATCAGGTGGCCACCCTGGGCAAGGCCAACGCGCTGATCATCGTGCCCGAAGGGACCGTGCGGATGGCCGCGGGCGAGACGGCGGACGTGCTGGTG
>Ga0318562_10001270_pt1 | contig 11361 bp, 9 predicted proteins | sample GRESIP066b5f18_FD_203688 | JGI IMG/M metagenome (GOLD analysis project Ga0318562, IMG submission 203688) | Tropical soil microbial communities from Luquillo Experimental Forest, Puerto Rico - GRE.SIPMG.066b5f18 | ecosystem: Environmental > Terrestrial > Soil > Tropical forest > Bulk soil...
GTGTGGGGCGGGGAGTTGCTGTTGCGCGGGGCCATCGTGCCCACCAAGCGGGCTCGCGGCCGCCCGCGCAAGTCCGAACTGGCCGCCTGAGCCCTACGGGCCATCGGGGGTTCCGGGGGTCGTCCCCCGGGCCAGCGCCGAGCCGCCCGCCCGGTGACCGAGTCCGGCCGCGTCGCCTGGTCACGCTCGCAAGATGCCCCGCCGGTCAGGTCACCCGGGCGGGCTCGGCGGAAAAATCCTCGAAATCGCGGTTGGTGAGGATCCGCCGGGTGGTGTCCAGGGCATCCCAGACATCGGTGTACCTGGTGGTGATGGGGACGGGGCCCAGCCGGAGCCGGTCCGGCGTCCGGTAGTCGCCGACGACGCCGGCGTGGATCAGGGCCTGGCCGAGCCGCCAGGCCTCGGGGTGGCACAGGCAGACGTGGGAACCCCGGCGGGCCGGGTCGCGCGGGGACGCGACCGTGCAGCCCAGCGGAGCCAGCCAGGCGTCGGCGAGCGCGATCAGGTACTCGGTCAGCTTGATGCCCTTTTCACGCAGCCGGTCGATGCCCGCCTCGGCCAGCAGCCGTGCCCCTTCTTCCACCGCCGCGGTCCCGGCGATGTCCGGGGTGCCGGTCAGGAACCGGCCGATCCCCGGCACCGGGTCGTAGGACGGGCCCATCTCGAACTGTGCGCGCTGGCCGAACCAGCCCTGGATGGGCTGCCGCAGCGCGGTCTGCAGGCGCCTGCTCACGTACAGGAAGGCGGGCGCGCCCGGGCCCGCGTTCAGGTACTTGTAGGTGCAGCCGACCGCGAGGTCGGCCCCGCAGGCGTCGAGTTCCACCGGCACCGAGCCGGCCGAGTGGCACAGGTCCCAGAGCGCCAGCGCGCCCACGTCGTGCACGATGCCGGTGATCTCCGCCATGTCCGCGAGCGCGCCACTGCGGTAGGCCACGTGGGAGAGGCTGACCAGCGCGGTCTCCCCATCCACCGCGGCGCGCACCGCGTCCGCGGTCAGGCCGCCGTCCATGTCGGTGTGGATCATGCGCAGCTCGGCGCCGTGTTCCGCGGCGACCCCGGCCAGCACGTAGCGATCGGTCGGGAAATTGTCGTCGTCGGTCACGATGACGCCGCGGCCAGGCCGGGCGCCCAGCCCGGCACATGCCAGCTTGTACAGGTTGACCGTGGTGGAGTCGCACACCACCACCTGCCCCGCGGCGGCGCCGAGCAGGTAGCTTCCGAGCAGGTCCCCGGCCCGGCCGGGCAGGCCGATCCAGTGGCTCCAGGACCGGACGAGCCCGGCGCCCCACTCGCGGCGCACCACGTCGGCGATCCGGTCGGCCGTGGTGAGCGGCAACATGCCGAGCGAGTTGCCGTCGAGGTAGATCAGCGCGGGGTCTTCGAGGAAGAAGCGGTCACGGTAGCCAGCCAGCGGATCGGCCGCATCGCACTCGAGCGCGAATGCCCGGTCGGCGGGAAAGCTGCTGCTCACCGCTCCACCCTAGGTTGTGTTGTTCGGGTGGCGGAGTGCGGGCGGCCAGACCTGTGCCACCCCAAGGCTGGTGCATCACCGTCGGCCCATCGCGCGCGCACGGGCCTACGGCCGATGCATCCATGGCAACGGGCCGAGCCGCCCCCCTCCTCTTCCTCCGTGTGTCCAAACGTCCGTAACGTCCGATCTGTTACATCGGCACGAGCTCGAAAATCTCCACGGTGAAGCGGCCCTTTCCTTCGCTCAGGAACGGGTGGCCGTCGGTCAGGGCACGCGCCCCATCCAGTGATTCGGCCTCGACGATCGTGTAACCGTTCTGGTCGCTGGGGGCGGGGCTCGAGCCGTTGTCGCTGACCGCGGCCCGGGCACCGAAGGGCGCGCCGGGGTCCGCCAGAGCGGATCCGACCTTGCCCATCCAGGCGCCCCACGCCTGCATCTGCTCGGCGGACTGCTCGGGGGTGAAGTCCTCCATCGGCGTCGCAGGGCCCCGGTACAGGAACAGGAACTTGCTCATCTGCGGCTCCTCTCGTGATGGGGGAGCGGGCCCGCTCCCCGCAGCGCGCCATCTGCGCGCTCACTGAAGCCGACGAACGGGCGTGCCCGGAATCGACAGCGGCGATGAGCGGATTCCCGTCAGTCGCCGCGGCGGCCGCGGCGCAGGCCGAAGATCACCAGCAGCAGGACGGCCACCGCGGCGAGCACCGGCAGCGCCCGCTTCAGCACCGGGAAGCCGGCCACGCTGAGCAGGTCGATGGCGTCCTCGTCCGGCGGCCGGGCGGCCCGTGGCGCGGCCGCCCCGGCAGCGAAGCCGTCGGCCGATGAACCGTCGGCCGAGGAACCGTCGGCCGAGGAACCGTCGGCCGAGGAACCGTCGGCCGAGGAACCGTCGGCCGAGGAACCGTCCGCCCCCGCGGCCGCGGCGGCCGCCGGGGCGCCCGCCGCCTGCTCCGCGAGATGGCGGCCGATGCCTGCCAGCCGCTCCTTGATCTCCCGCACCGACTGCGGGCCGAGGTTCTCGATGCCGAGCAGATCGGCCTCGGTGCGGGCGGACAGGTCGTCCACCGTGTGGATGCCGACGCGCCGCAGGCTGTTGTAGGCACGCACCGGGAGGTCGAGTTCCTCGATCGTGGCCTGCCCTGCAGCGCCGTTCCCGGAACCGGCCCAAGGGCCGGAGGCGTCCGCCCCCGGCCCCGAGCCGTTGCTTGCCGCCATGCTGGCCGCCGGCGCGCTGGCCAGCAGCGCGGCCAGGTTGGTGGCAAATTTCTCGATGATCCGGCCGCCCACCTCGGCCATGACGCCACGGCCGAACTGGGCCGGCCGCCCGGTGACGTTCATGGACGTGTGCACGGTCACCTTGGTCTGGCCGCCCTCGTCCTCAAGAGACGAGCGGACCGTCGCCGAGGCGGTGCCCGCGCCGCGCGTCTCCTTCCCCGATGCCTCCAGCGTGATCGACCGTGCCTGCTCGTTGCGCTCGGTGAAGTGGGCCGTCCCGGCATAGGTCAGCGCCACCGGGCCGACCTTGACCTTGATCCGGCCCTTGATCACGTCACCGTCGACGGAGTCGACGGTCGCACCGGGCATGCACGGCGCGATCCGCTCGACGTCAAGCAGCACCGGCCAGGCCTGCTCCGGCGGCACCGGGACGATGAACGAGTGCTCCAGTTCCATAGTTCAGGCTCCTGACGCCACCGCCAGGGCTCTGGCGGTCAGTACCCGCGCCAGGTGGCGCCGGTAGTCGGCCGCGCCGTGCAGGTCTGCCGGCGGGTTCGTCCCCTCGTCCGCGTGCTGCGCGGCCGACCGCAGGGCGTCCCGGCTGGCCTCGGCGCCTGCCGCCGCGGCCTCGGCCGCCCTGGCCCGGACCGGGGTCGAGCCCATGTTGGCCATCCCGATCCGCGCCTCGGCGACTTGCCCGTTGGCGCGCCGCGCCAGCGCGGCGACCCCCACGATCGCCCACGCTTGGGCGGTCCGGTGGAACTTCTCGTAACGATAGCCCCATCCGGGCCCGAGCTTGGGCACCCGGATCCCGGTGAGGATCTCGTCGGCGGCCAGGGCCGTGGTCAGGTAGTCGTCGAAGAAGTCCGAGGCGCCGATCGCCCGCTCACCGCCGGGGCCGTGGGCGATCATGGTGCCGTCCAGCGCGATCACGACGGCCGGCATGTCGGCGGCCGGGTCGCCGTGGGCAAGCGCACCGCAGATCGTGGCGCGGTGCCGCACCGCCGGGTCGGCCACCCGGCCAGCTGCCTGCGCGATGAGCCCGCAGTGCTCGGCGATAAGCGGGTCGCGGATGGCGTCGTCGTGCGTGGTGAGCGCGCCGATCAGCAGCGTGTCACCCTCGTCCCGCACGCCGCGCAGCTCACCGATCGCGCCCACGTCCACCAGGAGCTCGGGGTAGGCCAGCCGGAGCCGCAACAGCGGGAGCAGGCTCTGCCCGCCCGCGATTACCTTGGCGTCCTCGCCGCCCCCTGCCAGCGCGCTCACCGCATCGCCGACCGAGGACGGCCTAACGTAATCGAACTTGCCCGGGATCATGCCGCGCCTCCGTTCCCCTGCGCGTTCTGTATGGCCCGCCAGACGCGCTCCGGCGTGCATGGCATCGTGATGTCGTTGATGCCGAACGGGCGGAGCGCGTCGACGATCGCGTTGACGACCGCGGGCGTGGATGCGATCGTGCCCGCCTCGCCGACACCCTTGACGCCCAGCCGGTTGGCCGCCGGGGATTCGGTCCGGTCGGTCACGTAGGACGGCAGGTCGGCCGCGGATGGCACCAGGTAGTCGGCCAGCGTGGTGGTGGTCAGGTTGCCGTCGTCGTCATAGACGGCCTCCTCGTACAGCGCCTGGGCGATGCCCTGGGCAATGCCGCCATGCACCTGGCCCTCGACGATCAGCGGGTTGATCACCTTGCCGATGTCGTCCACGGCCACGTATGAGCGGATCGTCACCATGCCGGTCTCGGTGTCCACCTCGGCCGCGCACAGGTGGGTCCCGTGCGGGAAGGAGAAGTTGTCCGGGTCGTAGGTGGCGTCGGAGTCCAGCGAGGGCTCCACCCCGTCGGGCAGGTTGTGCGCGGCGAAGGTGGCCAGCGCGACCTCCTGGATGGTGTGGCCCTTTTCCGGGTCGCCGCGCACCTGGAGCCGGCCGCCCGAGAATTCGATGTCGTTCTCGCTGGCCTCCAGCATGTGCGCGGTGATCCGCTTGGCCTTCGCGATCACCTTGTCGCAGGCGCCGACCAGGGCCATGCCGCCCACGGCCAGGGAACGCGACCCGTAGGTGTCCATGCCCTTGGGCGAGACCTGGGTGTCACCGTGCAGCACCCGGATGTCCTCGAACGGCACGCCAAGCTGGTCGGACACGATCTGGCTCCACGCCGTCTCGTGGCCCTGGCCGTGCGCGCTTGACCCGGTGACCACCTCGACCTTGCCGGTGGGCAGCATCCGGATCGAGGCATGCTCCCAGCCGCCCGCGCCGTAGGCCAGCGAGCCGAGCACCCGGGACGGGGCCAGCCCGCACATCTCGGTGTAGGTGGAGACCCCGAGGCCGAGCCGGACCGGGTCGTTGTCCAGGTTCCGTTCGGTCTGCTCCTGCCGCAGCGCGTCGTAGCCGAACAATTCCTTCGCCCTGGCCGTGGCGGCCTCGTAGTTACCCGAGTCGTACTGCAGCGTGGCGATCGTGGTGTAGGGGAACTCCTCGTGCTTGATCCAGTTCCGCTCGCGCACCTCCAGCGGGTCCATGCCCAGTTCGGCCGCGAGTTCGTCCATGATCCGCTCGATCGCGTAGGTGGCCTCGGGCCGCCCCGCGCCGCGGTAGGCGTCGGTGGGCATCTTGGTGGTGAATACGCCGGTGCATGTGAACGAGTACGCGTCCATCTTGTATATGGCCGGGTACATGAACGCGCCGAGCAGCGGGATGCCGGGTGTGACCAGCATCAGATAGGCGCCCATGTCGGCGAGCAGGTCCACGTCCAGGCCGCGCAGCCGGCCATCGGAGTCGGCGGCGATCCGGATCCGCTGCCACTGGTCCCGGCCGTGGTGCACGGTCAGGTTGCCTTCGCTGCGGGACTCGGTCCACTTGACCGGCCGGCCGAGCTTGCGGGTGACCAGCATCGAGATCACCTCTTCCGCGGTGACCTGCAGCTTGGAGCCGAACCCGCCGCCGACGTCCGGGGCGATCACCCGGATGTTCTGCTCGGGAATCCCGGTCACCAGCGCCAGCATGACCCGCAGCACGTGCGGGATCTGGGTGGCCGACCAGATCGTGAACTCCCCGCCCACGCACGTCGCCACCACCGCGCGCGGCTCCATCGCGCTGGGGATCAGCCGCTGCTGGCGGTAGGTGCGCTCGATCACCACGGGCGCGTCACGGAAGGCCGCGTCCATGTCGCCCTGGACAAAGGGCCACACGAAGCTCTTGTTGCCCTCCGCGTGCACCTTCGGCGAGTCCTCGTCAAGTGCCGTCCTCATGTCGAGCACCGGTGGCAGGGGCTCGTAGCTGACATCCACGGCGGTCATGGCGTCGGACGCCGTGTAGCGGTCCCTGGCGATCACGACCGCGACGGCCTCGCCGACGTAGCGGACCTCGTCGGTAGCCATCGGCGGGTGCGCCGGGATGACGATGTCCTCGGTGACCGGCCAGGCACACGGCAGGCTGCCCTGCTCCTCGGCGAAATCGGCGCCGGAGAAGACGGCGACGACGCCGGGCATGGCCCGGGCCGCGGACAGGTCCACCGAGGTGATCCGCGCGTGCGCCATCGGGCTGCGCACGAACGCCATATGCAGCATGCCGGGCAGCACGATGTTGTCGGTCCAATTGGTCTGGCCGGTGACCAGCCGGGCGTCCTCCTTGCGGGGACGGGCCTGGCCTACTTCGGCCTGGGATGCCTGGGTATCCGCGGTCATGAGGTGGCTCCCGACTCCGCCGCGCGCCGGACGGCGCGGACGATGTTCTCGTATCCGGTGCACCGGCACAGGTTGCCCTCGAGCCCTTCCCGGATCTCCTGATCGCTGGGCTGTGGGTTGGTGCGCAGCAGGTCGGCCGCGGCCATGATCATCCCCGGCGTGCAGTAGCCGCACTGGAGCGCGTGCTCAGCGTGGAACGCCTGCTGCAGTGGGTGCCATTGCCCGTTCGAGATGCCCTCGATCGTGGTGATTTCCGCCCCGTCGGCCTGAACCGCGAGGACCGAGCAGCTTTTGACCGATACGCCGTTCATGTGGACCGTGCATGCGCCGCAGTTGGACGTGTCGCACCCGACGGGCGTGCCGGTCTTGCCGACGCGCTCCCTCAGGTAATGCACCAACAGCAGGCGAGGTTCCACATCATCGGTGTAGGTGACCCCGTCGACCGTGACGGTTATGTTCGCCATTAACGGACTCCTCCCGGGACGCTAGTTGCGCCACAGGCCCAACCTAGGCCCCCGGGGGCAGCCGCACCAGACCCCTCTTGCGCGGCGGTGACCTGCCGCGATCCCTTTACGGGCGGGGCTCAGCCGAACCGGCCGTTGACGTAGTCAGCCGTGCGGGGGTCCTGAGGCGAGCCGAACACCTCCTCGGTCGGGCCCGCCTCCACGATGTGCCCCGGCGTGTTCTCGGCCGCGAGGAAGAACGCGCACTTGCGGGACACGCGCTGCGCCTGCTGCATGTTGTGGGTCACGATCACGATCGTGACCTGATTCTCCAGTTCGGCGATGGTCTCTTCGATCCGGTTGGTGGAGGTCGGGTCGAGGGCCGAGCACGGCTCGTCCATGAGCAGCACGTCCGGCGAGACGGCCAGGGCGCGGGCGATGCACAGCCGCTGCTGCTGCCCACCGGACAGCGCCCCGCCGGGCGTGCGCAGCCGGCGCCGTACCTCGTTCCACAGCCCGGCCCGCCGCAGGCTGACCTCGACCACCGCGTCCTTGTTGCCCGCCTTGATCCCGGCCAGCTTGAGGCCGCTGGCCACGTTGTCGTAGATGGACATGGCCGGGAACGGGTTGGGCTTCTGGAACACCATGCCGATCCGGCGCCGTACGTCGGTGGGGCGGGCGCCGGGGTCGTAGATGTCGCTGTCACCGAGCAGAATCTGGCCGCCCAGGCTGGCCCCGGCGACCATCTCGTGCATCCGGTTAAGTATGCGAAGGAACGTCGACTTGCCACACCCCGACGGGCCGATCAGGGCCGTCACGGTGCCCGGTTCCATCGTCAGGGAAACCCGCTCGAGCACCTTGTGGGTGCCGAACCATGCCGACACGTTGCGCGCATCGAGGCCGACCAGGCGCTTGGGCGCGAACAATGGGTCACCGGGGCGGCCGTATCCCAGCACGGCCGTCTCGCTGCCCGCGGGAGGGCCGAAGACCCCGCCGGGTTCCAGCACCCCGGGGCGCTCCGGTGCCGGTTGCGCCGGGACGGGCGCGGTCTCACTCATCTTTGCGCTCCATCTGCTTTCTGTAGCTGCGTCAGTATAGGTTCGGCAGCAGCGCCGCCAGGCTCTCGTACAGGTTCCAGAGCGCCGCCAGCGCCAGTGGTACCCCCGCCAGATAGGCCGCCCAGGGCGACCATCTGATTGCGGCGACAGTGCCGATGGCGGCAATCAGGACCAGCGCGAGGCTCCACATCATCGCCATCGTGAGGGCGCTGCTGTCATTGGCCAGCGGCAGTTCCGTGGCGTAGATCGACGTCGCCACCCCCGGGCTCGGCTTGATGGTGGAGGTAAGGTCCGCATCGACCTGGTAGTAGTAGGTGGGGACGGTAGGGGAGTACGCGGTCAGCAGGACCATTCGGGCCTGTGCCGGGTCGTGGATGATCACGCTGCTGGGGGCGGCCGCCGCCACGGTGTAAATAGAGGTTCCCTGCCCGGTGATGGCCGTGATGGTGTCACCGGGCCGCAGTTCGCCGAGGCGGCTGAACGGGGCGCCGAAGGTGGCCCGGCGACCGTAGATCTGCACCACGCCAGCCTGGCCAGGCATCGGGCTGTCGCGCCGGTGCCCAGGGCCGACCATCAGGTTCTGCGGGTTCGTCCCCTGGACCACGACCATGTCGCGGATCCCGATGCTGGGGATGTTGATGATCGCCACCGGGCTGCCCGGAATGGTGGGCCCCTTGGCGCCGTCCAGGCCGTTGGGGCCGTCCGGCCCCAGCGGCGCCACCTGGTTCGCCAGTTCGAGCTGGAACTGCGAGTAAAGGAGCGCCTGCGATCTGGCCTCCTGCACGTCGGACAGGCCATAGAGGTACACGACGAACCCCAGCACCACGAGAGCGAGCAGCAGCAAGGCCATCGCGCTGATGCGAAGCACCGGCCGCCGCAGGCCGGTGTCTGCCGGAGGGCTTTCGCTGACGGGCGCCGGGCTGGCGGGCGCCGGCTGCTCCGCTGGGGCCGCGGCATTCCCGGTGCTGGGCGGCGCCTCCGCGACCGCCACGGCGATGCCGGCCGCGGCCTGCGCGCCTCCGGTGGCAAGGCCGTCTTGGGGCATCGCCGGGCTCAAGCCCGCGGAACGGTCGCCGCCGTCGGCCAGGCCGCTGTTTGGCCCGGCCCCCGGCTCGCCTGGCTGGGCCTCCCCGGCCGGGCGAGCCTGATGGACCGCGCCGTCTCCGTCTGCTCCGGCGGTCCCGCCCGGGTGCTGTGCCTCGGTCATGCCCGCCTGCGGCGGCGCAGCCAGGCCGCCAGCGCCGGGGGTGTGGCCACCGCGGCCAGGATGCCCAGCGCGGTCACCACCGCCAGCGGGACCTGGCTCGACTCGCTCGCGGCCAAGTTGATCACCTGCCCTGTTACCTGTCCTCCCGTCGCACCCGTCCCGGTCGTGGTCGTGATGGCGGTCCCCGCCGACGAGGTGGCGGACGGGCCGGCATTCTTGCTCTTGCTTGATGAGCCGCCCCCGCCCGGGGTCGTGGCCTTGCCGTTCTTCACCACGCAGTTCAGCGCCTCCCCGACCTTCATGCACGGCGACGGCTGCGGCGCGTCCCGCAGGAGGGTGAGGACCCCGTTGGTGAACGTGGGGTTGGCGCAGCCGGCCAGCGTCTTCAGGTTCGGCCCGGAAATGTGACCGGGAATGAAACTCGTCTGCAGCAGGCCGCCCTTCACCAGGTTGAGTGGCAGCGGAGAGTAGCCGAGCTCGGCGACGTGGGCCTGGCCGGCGCACAGGAAGTAGTCGATGAAGGTGCTCAGGCTCCGGCCCTTGCCCGACGGGCTGCCGAACACGGGGGGCGGCGCGGGCGAGCCCTGGCGGGGCACGATCAGGTAGCTGTAGCTGGACAGCGGGTAACTGCGAGGGTCGCGGAACGTGTAGACGCTGTCGAGATCCTGCTGCAGGAAGTTCTGGCTATGCGGGTCTTCGTTGATTTTCGCCTTGGTGAGCGCCACCGCCACGTTGGACGCGGTGGGGAGCGACCAGTAGCCACCCGGGTTGGCCACCGCGACCACGGGATAGTGCGAGTTGAGCGCGTAAGCGTACTCGTCGTAGCCGATGGCGCCGTTGCCGTAGCTGGAGGTGATGTAGTTGGCGACGTTGGTGGACCCGTTCTCCGCCTTGGCGTTCGGGAAGTTCTCCGGGTAGAACTCCGTTTGCGGGCACGGCAGCTTGATGCCGGGGTGGACGCGCTGGCAGAACTTGTTCCACAGCGACGGGCTCACGTGCGACATCCACCGGGTCAGGAAGTAGGTGGCGCCCGAGCCGTCGGACCTGACCACCGGCGTGATCGGCAGGCTGGGGAGCTGCGCACCGTAGTCATGGGTGATCGTCTTGTCGTCCCAGTTGGTGATGCTCCCGGTGAAGATCTTCATGATCGTCAGGGGGTGCAGCCGGAGGTTGGTGATCAGGTGCCCGGCCACCGTGATGTGGTACATGAACGCGGTGCCGCCGGCCGTGTCGGGGACGTAGGAGAAGCCGTATTTACCGGAGTTCTCCGTGCCGGTGCCGCCGAGCTCGTCCTGGCCATTGCGAAACGGTGGGTCGGATCCGGTGTAGTCGACCTGGTTGTTGATGTAGTCCTGGCGGCCGGCCGCCGACCCGTCCGGGTTGTAGTTCACCACGAGCCCGTTCTGGCGGACGTTCGCCGACCACTGGTCGAGAGCCACCGATGCCCAGGAGGAACCCGAACCGCTGATCGAGGTGTAGGTGGACGCGCCAGCGGGCTGCGGCGCAACCGCCAGCCCGAGCGCGGCGAGGCCGGCGGCGGCGCCGATCCTGACGGCATGCCGCGCGAGCGTGCGCAGCGTGGTCATCGCGTGCTCCTCCTGCGGATTGGGTGACTGGGCCCGCGCGGAGCTGCCCGGCGGGACGGCGTGGTGCTCATTTGGCTGCGGTCCGGTTCGGTCTCACGCGGGTCCACGCGGACCGGCCCATGGCGGCGGTGCTCGTGCCGAACGCGCGCAGGCTGCCGCGGATGCCGCCCTCTGAGGTCCCCAGCAGCACAGATGAGCCGGCCAGCGCCGCCAGGCCGCCGAGGATCAGCAGCCCCGGCAGGGCGAACCGGGTGAGGGCCGCGGGCTGTGGGTGCGCCGCGGCCAGGCTGATCTGCGGGCCGGACTGTGTCGCAGGCTGGGAGGCCGACGGGCTGGCGCCCGAGCCGGAGTGGTGGGAGGAGGAGTGGGAGCCGCCGCCCGAGCCGCCCGAGCCGCCCGAGCCGCCGCCGCCTCCGCCGTGCGCCCCGGTCTGGTTGGCGACCTCCAGGGCCAGCTTCCTGGTGTGGGCCCGCATCGCGGCCGGCAGGGGCAGATACCCGGGGGGCAGTTGCCCCGGCTGGACGCCGGTGGTCTGCCCGGGCCCGGCGGCGAAGTCGAGGAAGCGGGCAATGGCCGCCGCCTTGGCGTGGGAGAGCCCACTGGTGGGCGCCATCACGTAGATCACCATGGTCAGCGGGTAGGCCCTGGGATCCTTGTTGGCGAGGTTCACCTGCAGCGTGCCGCTGCCGTCGCTGACCATGTGC
>Ga0318562_10001271_pt1 | contig 11356 bp, 7 predicted proteins | sample GRESIP066b5f18_FD_203688 | JGI IMG/M metagenome (GOLD analysis project Ga0318562, IMG submission 203688) | Tropical soil microbial communities from Luquillo Experimental Forest, Puerto Rico - GRE.SIPMG.066b5f18 | ecosystem: Environmental > Terrestrial > Soil > Tropical forest > Bulk soil...
AGAAGCCACCAGGCGTGACCAGTTCGACGATCAGGAGGCCGAGGCCGGCCAGGAGCCACATCCACCAGAGCACGATGGCCGGCGACGCTAGCACGCGTTTCGCCGCGGGTTGACGGTTGCCGCAGCGGACGGGCAGAAGCGGGGCGTGATCGTGGCGTCCCGCCCCGTCGACGAGACCCGGAAACCGCCGGACCGGGCGCGGCTCCTCCTCTTCGCCGCCCTAGTGACCCTGGCCACCGTCTACGCCCACCATCCACGGCGGTGCATCGACTTCGGCGTCTTTCGCACCGCCGGGGAGCGCTTCCTCGCCGGCACGCCGCTCTACCGCGCCGAGGACGGGATGCTCCCCTTCAAGTACGCCCCGGCGGTGGCGGTCCTCTTCGCCCCGCTGGCGCTGGTGCCCCGGCAGCTCGGCGCGCTCCTGTGGAACATCGGCTCGGTGGGGATGCTCTGGATCGCCCTCCGCCGCATGGAGGCGCTCGAGCCCGGGCCCCGCCGATCCGACGCCACCTGGGCCACGGTGCTGCTCGGGACGCCGGTGGCAACGGTCCTCTTCTATGGACAGATCGACCTCTGGCTCTTGGGCCTCCTGTGCCTCGCCGCCGCGGCGGTGATGGCGGTGGATCGCGGCGGCACCGCCCTCGGACTGGCCACGCTGAGCAAGCCCCCCGCGGTGCTGGCGGTGGTCTTCTTCGCCGTCCAGCGGCGCTGGCGAGCGCTGCTGCTCGCTGCCGGCGTGGTCGCCGCTGTCTGGGCCCTCTACTTCCTGCGCCTCGGGGTCCCCGCTGGCGTGGAACAGGTCCACGCCTGGCAAGCGCTGGTCGAGCGCAGCACCGTCGAGTGGGTCACCGGCCCCAACCCGCAGGGGCTCCCCACCGTACTGCTCGACGTCGCCGGATGGCTCGGAGTGGAGCCCGGTCCGCGCCTGCTCTGGTTCGCCGAAGGGGTGGCCATGCTCGCCCTGGGCACGGCGGTGCTCGTTCGTCGACGCGACGTCGGAGCGTCCTTCCGTCTCACCTGTCTGGCCGTGCTCCTGGCCTCTCCTCTCGCTTGGCGCGCCAACTTCGTGCTCGCCATTCCCTCGCTGCGGGTCGCGGTGCAGCGGGCGCGGGCGCGTGACCGACTGGCGATGGTCGCAGTGGCGGTGGCTGCGGCGAGCACCGTGTTGACCGCCGGAGTTCTCTTCGACCGCATCGGGACCGAGCGAATGCTCGCCTGGCGCCCCTGGACGCTCCTCGGCCTCCTCCTCCTCGTGCTCGACCTCCGCCGCACCGCACCCGAGACCACAGAGGTGGCCGTCCCTCCGGCCTCACCGGTCCCCAGAGACTGAGCGTGGCCGATCTCCTCGTCCTCACTCCCCAGGGGCTCCACTGTCCGCGCGGGGGCTTCCACATCGACCCGTGGGAGCCGGTGCCGCGCGCCGTCCTCACCCACGCCCACGCCGACCACGCCCGCCCGGGCAGCAGCGCGTACCTCTGCGCCGAGCCTGGTGTGGCCATCGCCCGTCACCGGCTGGAGGGCGCCACGGTCGAGGGGTGGCCGTACGGTGAGCGCCGCCGCCTCGGAGAGGTGACGGTGTCCCTCCATCCCGCCGGCCACGTGCTCGGCTCGGCCCAGGTGCGGCTAGAGGCCGACGGCGTGGTGTGGGTCGCCTCCGGCGATTACAAGCGCGTGGCCGATCCGACCTGCGCACCCTTCGAGCCCCAGCGGGCACAGGTCTTCCTCACCGAGGCGACGTTCGGCATCCCGGTGTTCCGCTGGGACCCGACTGCATCGATCATCGAGGACGTCCTCCGCTGGTGGGAGGTGAACCGGGAAGCGGGCCGGGCCTCGCTGCTCTTCTGCTACGTGCTGGGCAAGGCGCAGCGACTCCTCGCCGAGCTCTCCACCCGCGTCGACCGCCGGGTATTCGCCCACGGAGCCATCTCGGCGATGACCGAGCTCTACCGGGCACAGGGCGTGCGCATGCTCCCCCTCGATCGGGTGGCCGACACCGCGCGCGGGCGCGACTTCGCCGGCGAGCTGGTGCTGGCACCGATTACCGCCCGGGGCACGCCGTGGATGAAGCGATTCGGTGAGGCGAGCATCGCCCTGGTCAGCGGCTTCATGCGGGTGCGCGGCGAGCGGCGACGACGGAGCGTGGACCGCGGATTCGCGCTCTCCGACCATGCCGACTGGCCAGCGTTGCTCGACACGGTCCGGGAGACCGGCGCGGAGCGGGTCCTGGTGACGCACGGCTACGCGGTGCCGCTGTCCCAGCGACTGCGCGAGCTCGGCTTCCAGGCCGAAGCATTGGAGACGCCCTACGGCCGGGAGCTGGACGACCCGCCCGCCGGCTGACACCGAGCCCGACGATCCGTCGGACGGACCGAACTCGGCTGCCATCTTCAGGGCTCTCCGGGTGACAGGCGAGCAACGCCGAGGTCGATCCACCACGTGCCCACAGTCAGCTCGATGGGCCGAGTTTCGGTGTTACGGTCCCCCGGCCGATGAGACGATGGGCACGTCGGGTTGGAGCGATGGTGGGAGTGCTGCTCGTCTCGGCAGCGCTGGTCGCCGGGGTGCTGGTCTACAGACAGCTCCCCGACCGCGCGACGCCACGGATCGCCGGCCTTTCCGCGCCCGTCGAGGTGAGGTTCGACGCCCGGGGAATCCCGACCATCCGCGCCCGCACGATGAACGACGCCCTCCGCGTGCAGGGTTATCTCCAGGCACGGGAACGGATGCTCCAGATGGAGCTCGGCCGGCGGGTCGCCGGAGGGGAGGTATCGGAGCTGGTCGGCGCCGCCGCACTTCCGCTCGACCGCCGGCAGCGGGTCTACGGTTTCGCCCAGGTGGCCAATGCTGCCGCGGAGCGGCTCCCCGCCGACGAGCGTGCATCGGCGGAGGAGCTGGCCGCGGGCATCAACGCCTTCATCGACTCGCATCCCGGTCGGTGGGGGCTGGAGCTCGAGCTGCTGGGCGCGCGGCCCCGGCCGTGGAAAGTGGCGGACAGCATCCGGATGCTCCTCCTGATGCAGCAACAGCTCACCTCGACCTGGGAGGTGGAACTCCAGTCGGAGGCCCTCGCGGCCCTGCCTCCCGAGCGCCGGGCCTTCCTGCAGCCCACGGTGACCACCGAGGACGTGCTGGTCCTCCCCGACGCCGTGCCTGCCCCGGCGCCGAGCACCGCCGGATTGCTCACCCGGGCCGCCCCGCGCGCTCCGGCTTCCAGCGTTCCGGCCTCAGGGTCGACACCGGAAGCCGCGCCAGGCACGCCCTCGCCGGCGACCTCCGCCCGGCTCGGTCCCGCGGTGGCGCACCCTCCGTCACCCGACGAGGCGACTCCGCCGAACGCTCCGCTCGAGGTCCTCGGCATTCCCCTCGAGCCGTTCGCCGGCGCCAGGGCGACGGAGGTGGGAAGCAATTCCTGGGTCGTCTCCGGCGCCCACACCGCGCGGGGCAAGCCGTTGCTGGCCAGCGACCCGCACCTCGGATTCTCCGCGCCGCAGGTCTGGTACCCACTGCGGATCGAGCTGCTCGGTGACGACGGACGTGTCGGCCGCTGGGTGCAGGGCGTCTCGCTGCCCGGGCTCCCCGGCATCGTCATCTTCCAGAACGACCGCCTGGCCATCGGCCTGACCAACACCGGCACCGACGTCGAGGACCTCTATCGCGAACCCGTCGTCGGCGAGCGGGTAGAGCAGATCCGGGTCAAGGACGGCCCGACCGACGTCTTCACCGTGCAGCTCGGCAAGCACGGGCCGATGGTCCGCCCCGGCCTGGCGGTTCACTGGGCGGCGCTCGACCCTTCCACGCTGCGGCTTCCGGTGGCAGCACTGAACCTCGCCGCCGACTGGGCGAGCCTCAACGCCGGAGCCGACCGGTTCCTCGGGCCGGCGCAGAACGTGATGTACGCCGACGCCGCAGGACACATCGGCTGGCGGGTGACCGGAGTGCTTCCGATGCGTGGGCCGGGGGACGACGGAACGCGGCCGATGGAGGGCGACGACCCTCGGCACGACTGGGCAGGCTACCTGCCGGTGGAGCAGATGCCGCGGACCCTCGACCCGCCATCAGGGCGAATCGTCACCGCCAACCAGCGGGCGATCGGGACCTCCGCCGGGCGGGTCTGGCCCTCGAGCTGGGCCTCCCCCACCCGTGCTCGGCGGATCACCGAGCTGCTGCAGGGCGAGGGGCTCGACGCCCGGCGAATGCGGGAGATCCAGCTCGACCGGGTGGGAACGGTGCACCTGGAGGTGGTGGAGCGGCTCCGTCCCTTCCTCGATCCGAAGCTCGCCACAGCATTCGCCGGCTGGGATGGGCGGGCGGATCCCCGCGGGGTCCTCTTTCGCGCCGCGGAGGAGATGCGCCGGCGGGCGTACCTCGCGGTAGCGACGGCGGCGCTGCGCGGGACGTCGGTCGCTGCCACCGAGTTCGACTGGTACAACAACGACGCCACCCTGCTCGCCGCGCTCCGTGCCTCGCCCGAGGCGTGGCGGCGGGCGGGACTGGGCGACCGCGATGCCGTCCTTCGCACCGCGGTCCAGGCCGTGCGGCTCGACGGCCCCACCTGGGGCGAACGGAACCGACTCGACATCTCCCATCCCTTTGGGCGCTCCGGTGGCTTGCTCGGTCTCCTCTTCAATCCTCCCTCACCGGGGCTCGCCGGTTGCGACCGCTGCGTGCGGGTGGCGACGCCGCATTTCGGGCAGAGCATGCGGCTGGTGGTGGACTTCGCCGATCCCGAGGCGACGACCCTGGTGATGCCACTGGGAGTCTCGGGGCACCTCGGGAGTGCACACCGGCAGGATGCGATGGCGGACTGGCTCGACGGGGACCTCGATGGCGCGCGCACCCGTCTGCACGCACCGCCGGTGGGTCCGCCGCTGGTCTTTCAGCCGTGAAGCGGTTCGCCGATCTCTACGAGGCGCTCGATTCGACCACCTCCACCCTGGCCAAGGTGGAAGCGATGGCGCGCTACTTTCGCGAGGCACCGCGGCAAGACGCAGCCTGGGCTCTCTGGTTTCTCACCGGCCGGCGCCCGAAGCGGCTGCTCGGCACTCGACTTCTCGTCGAGTGGACGCTGGAGCTCACCGGAACGCCAGACTGGCTGTTCTCCGAGAGCTACGCGGTGGTCGGCGACCTGGCGGAGTGCATCGCTCTGCTCCTCGACGACGGGACACGAGTGGAGCATCCCGACGACACCCCGCTCTCCATCTGGATGGAGACCCGAATCCTCCCGCTCCGCGGACAGTCGCCCGAGGAGCAGAAGGCGGCGGTCACCGGGTGGTGGCGGGCACTCGACCGCCGGGAGCTGTTCCTCCTCAACAAGCTCCTCACCGGCGAGCTGCGGGTGGGCGTCTCGGAGACGCTGGTCCTGCGCGCACTGAGCGAGGTGGCAGGACTGCCCCAGCCGGTTCTCGCCCAGCGCACGATGGGAGACTGGACGCCCTCCGCCGAGCTGCTGGAGCGCGTCCTCGCCCAGGAGAGCAGCACCGACGACGCCTCCCGCCCCTACCCCTTCTTCCTCGCCTCACCTCTGGAGGAAGGCCCGGAGGTCCTCGGCGACCGCGGCGAGTGGCAGGCGGAATGGAAGTGGGACGGCATCCGCGGCCAGCTGGTGCATCGCTCGGGCGGGGTGTTCCTCTGGTCGCGCGGCGAGGAGCTGATCACCCAGCGCTTCCCGGAGATCGCCGAGGCCGGAGCGACCTTGCCCGATGGAACGGTGCTCGACGGTGAGGTGCTGGCCTACGGCGAGGACCGGCCGCTGCCGTTTGCCATGCTCCAGACGCGGATCGGACGGCAGACCTTGACGCCCAAGATTCTCGCCGCTGCGCCGGCGGCGTTCATGGCCTACGACCTGCTCGAGGACGCGGGGAGCGACGTGCGGGAGCGACCGCTCCACGAGCGCCGGTCACGGATGGAGGCGCTGCTCACCGGACGGCATCCTCGCTTCTACCTCTCCGAAGTCCTCGCCGATCCTAGCTGGTCGGCGCTGGAGCAGCGGCGACTGGAGGCGCGGGCGCGGCAGGTCGAGGGGCTGATGCTCAAGCGGCTCGTCTCGCCGTACCGGACCGGCCGTCGCCGTGGCGACTGGTGGAAATGGAAGATCGATCCCTTCCAGATCGATGCGGTGCTGCTTTACGCCCATCCGGGAAACGGGCGGCGGGCCAACCTCTTCACCGATTACACCTTCGGCCTCTGGGAGGAAGGAGCGCTGCTCCCGGTGGCCAAGGCCTACTCCGGCCTCAGCGACGCGGAGATCCGTGAGCTCGACGGCTGGGTCCGCTCCCACACGGTGCAGCGGTTCGGTCCGGTGCGGGCGGTGGAGCCGACGCAGGTGTTCGAGCTCCACTTTGAGGGAATCGCCCGCTCCACGCGCCACAAGTCAGGAGTGGCGGTTCGCTTCCCGCGCATCGCCCGGTGGCGCACCGACAAGCCGGCCGCGGAGGCAGATACGCTGGAGACGCTCCGGGCGATGATTCCGCGACCTCGTCACTGACTTTGTCTCGTTGAGCTCGACTGGATGGATGACCGTCCTGACCGGGACGTGACCTCTCCAGCGCGTGGTCCAGCCCGTGGATCGGTGGCTACTTCGACTCGGTGACGTCGGTGGAGAGGCTGGTGCTCTTCCACGCCTCATATTCCGCCTGGAGCGCGTCGAGCTTCTCGTGGACGAGACGCCAGGCGTCGGACCCGAGGAGGACATGAGCGGGCGGATTCTCTGCAGTGGCCAGGGCGACGATCGCTGCCGCGCCCTTCCTTGGATCGCCGATCTGGCGACCGCTCATCTGCAGCCTTCGCTCGCGGATGGGATTCATCAGCGCGTCGTAGTCGGCGATGGAGCGCGGGGCACGGACCATCGAGCGCCCTGCCCAGTCAGTGCGGAAGCCGCCCGGCTCGACTGCGGTGACCTGGATGCCGAAGTCCTTGACCTCCTTGCCCAGCGTCTCGGAGATGCCCTCCAGGGCGAACTTGCTGCCGTGGTAGAAGCCGAGGCCGGCGAAGGTGGTGAGCCCGCCCATCGACGTGATGTTGAGGATCCGCCCCGTCCGCCGCCGACGCATCGAGGGCAGGACGGCATGGATCATCGCCACCGCGCCGAAGACGTTGACCTCGAACTGACGGCGGAGATCGTCGACGCTGGATTCCTCGATCAGCCCCTCGTGACCGTAGCCAGCGTTGTTGATCAGGACGTCGATGGGGCCGACCTCCTTTTCCACGCGGGCGACCACGCCGGGAATGGCCGCGTTGTCGGTCACGTCGAGGATCACTCCGTGTGAGCGCCGCGGTGAGAGCCGGTCGAAGGCGTCGCGCTCCTCCTCCTTCCGGAGGGTGCCGACCACCACGTTCCCCTTCGCCAGGGCCTCCTCGGCGATCGCCCGTCCGAAGCCGGTGCTCACCCCGGTGACGAAGAAGACCTTCCCGCTCATGATCGGCTCCCACGCAGGTTGAGATGACGCCGGCCGACCTTAACGGGGAGGCCGTCAGGCGGAGCGGGCAGCCCCAGTGGAGCTTCTCGTTCCCGACGCAATTGCTTCCGCCCTCGCGGCCGCTCCGGTGAAGTTCTGACGCCTCGTGTCGTCCCGCCGAGAAAAGGGGTCAGCCGAAAAGGGCTCGCCGAGTGTGGTCTGACGAGTTCTCTGACACCTCGGATTGGCACCGGGTCAGCGGGTTGAACGGTCGAGTCGCCACGAACCGAGGGGACGAGACACGGGCGACGGTGTCCATGACGACGGACGACCCATCCGACGACTCGAACGACCCCGGATCCCCTCGCTCGCCCCGGGCCGCGCCCGGCCGCCGAGACCGCGGTCTTCGAGGGACTCATACGAGTACTCTGACACCTCGGGGCCGGGCATCCCGACCCGGCGCCGGGCCCGTTCGTTCGGTCGAGTGGTCCGGGCAGCCCGACCGGGGCTCCGTACGAATTCTTCGGTATTTCGAGGCGGATACCCCCGACCCGGCAGGGGATCCGCTGCCCCGATTAAGGAAGCCCCGTGCGCCCCCGCCTGGTCGACGCCCACACGCATCTCTTACCCGACCGGCTGGCGCAGGCGATCCGCGGCTACTTCGTCCAGTTCATCACCGGCGAGTTCTTCCCCTACGCCCCCGAGCCCGACGCCTGCCGCGCCGCCCTGGTCGCCGCGGGCGTCGACCGGTGCTGGTCCCTCCCCTACGTCCGCCGCCCGGGCAACGCCTCGGCCCTCAACCAGTGGATGGCCGAGCGGTGGGGCAACGACCCGGTGGTCGAGCCTGCCGCCACCGTCCACCCCGGCGACGACGTGGGGGCGGTGGCCGACGAGGCGATCATCCTCGGCCTCCGCCTGTTCAAGGTGCACTGTGCGGTGGGAGGTTTCTCGGTGGCCGACCCCCGCCTGGCGCCGCTGTGGGAGCGGGTCTCGGCGGGGCAGATCCCGGTGGTGGTGCACCTCGGGCATTCGCCCACCGGACAGACCGAGGCCGACGAGCTTCCGGCGCTGGAGGAGGTGGCCCGGGCCTGGCCCCACGCGCCGATCCTCCTCGCCCACCTCGGCGCCCCCGCGGTCCCCGAGGGCCTGGCCCTCCTCCGCCGCTGTCCCTCGCTCCTCGCCGACCTCACCCCGGTGGTGGTCCAGACCACGCCGGTGACCGCCGCCGACCTGGAGGGCCTCGAGGAGCGCATCCTCTTCGGCACCGACGTTCCCAGCGTGGGCCTGCGGATCGAGGAGGTGGTGGCCCACGTCCGTTCGCTGGGCCTTTCCCCCCGGGCCGAGCAGGCCATCCTGGCAGGAAATGCCGACCGGTTGGTGCCTCCGCGATGAGCCCCACGGGCCAACCCGGGCTTCAGGCGCCGATGACGTCAGACGAGGGATCACCGTGACTTAGACGTTGAACGTTGGCCATGGGTTCCGTAGAACGCGCCGGCACTCTCCGCTACCCAGGGCCCCCGCTCGATGCCCCTCTTTCCACGTTGGACGAACACGGTCTCGCGTCTCTCCGGGGTGATCTTGCTGATCCTCCCCGCGATCGGGATCGCCAGCCTGATGATCGTCGTCCGCTCGCCGTGGGCAACCAAGCAGGACCGCGAAGTCATCCAGCCCATCGAGTTCGACCACCGCCACCACGTCAGTGACGAGGGGATCGACTGCCGCTACTGCCACTTCTCGGTGGAGCGCTCGCCGTACCCGGGGCTCCCCTCCACCACGGTGTGCATGAGCTGCCACGCCCAGGTGTGGAACAAGAGCCCACTGCTCTCCATGGTCCGCGAGTACTACTTCAAGGACCGGCCCATCCCCTGGAACTCGGTCCACAACCTGCCCGACTACGTCTATTTCAACCACTCGATCCACGTGAACAAGGGCGTCGGTTGCGTCACCTGCCACGGCCGGGTCGACGAGATGGCGGCGGTGAACCAGAAGTCGCCGATGACCATGGGCTGGTGCGTGGACTGTCACCGCAACCCCGAGCTCCAGCTCCGGCCGGTGGAGTTCATGACCAGCATGACCTGGAGACCCGACCCGGGCGTCGATCGCGCCGCCCTGGGGACCCAGCTGGCCAAGCAGTACAACGTCCACACCCGCGTCGCCTGCGACACATGCCACCGATGACACCGACCCGGTTCCCCTTGCCCGTGCTGGGAAGCGAGCCGTCCACGGCCGCGGCAGAGCCCTCCGCACCCGCGCTGGTCGACCTGCCCGACGAGGCGAGCTTCGCCCCGGGCCGGGTGGTCGGCAGCGAGCACGGCTACGGCCGCACCTACTGGCGCAGCGTGGAGGAACAGCTCCACGGCGACGCCGCCCTCCCCGACAAGGATCGGGAGTTCCCTCCCGGCGCCTTCGACGTCCCGAAGGGATTCGCCCGGCGCGACTTCTTGCAGCTGATGGGCGCCTCGGTGGCGCTGGCCGGGCTGACCGCCTGCACCGAGAAGCCGGTGGAGCGGATCCTCGCCTACACCAAGACCCCCAACGGGGTGACCCCGGGCAACCCGCTGCACTACGCCACCGCCCTCTCCCGCGACGGGCTGGCGATCGGGGTGCTGGTCACCTCCTGGGAAGGCCGCCCGGTGAAGGTGGAGGGGAACCCCACCCACCCGCTCAACCGCGGATCCACCGGGCCGCAGGACCAGGCCGAGCTGGCGACCCTCTACAACCCTTACCGCGCCCGGGTGCTCAAGGAGCGCGGCGCCGGCCGCTCGTGGCGCAGCTTCCGCGAGTCGGTGAAGCAGAGGGCCGCGGCCTGGGCCTCCGACGGGGGTGCCCGGCTCCGCTTCCTCTGCGAGCCCAGCAGCTCACCGCTGCAGGCGAACATGCGCCTGGCGATCCAGCAGCGTTTCCCCCAGGCCCGCTTCCACGGGTGGAGCGCCACGCCCCGCGACTCGGTCTACGAGGGGACGCGGCTGGCCTTCGGCAATGTCCTGGAGCCGCAGTACGCGGCGGAGAAGGCCGACGTCATCCTCTCCCTCGACGCCGACTTCCTCGAGGCCCGGACCAGCACCCTGGACCTGAACCAGGGCTTCGCCAACCGCCGGGTGCCCGAGGCCCGCGGGGGAATGAACCGCCTCTACGTGGTCGAGCCCCGCTTCAGCATCACCGGGGGAATGGCCGACCACCGGCTGAAACTGCGCAGCGCGGACATGGAAGGATTCGTCCTCGCCCTGGCCGCCGAGCTGGGCAAGACGGTGGCCGGCCTGGGCGGCTACGGCACGCCAGCCGGGACTCCGTCCGCCGAGCGCACCAAGTTCATCGCCGCGCTGGCCAAGGACCTCTCCGCCAAGCGGGGCGCCTGCCTGGTGATTGCCGGAGAGCGGCAGACCGCCGCCACCCACGCCATGGCCCACGCGATCAACGCCGCGCTGGGGAACGTGGGCAACACCGTCACCTACACCCCGCCGCCAGTGCTCGATACCGCCACCGGGCGCGCCGGCTGGCAGCCGCTGATCGACGACCTCCGGGCAGGGAAGGTGGACACCCTGGTGGTGACCGCCTGGAATCCGGTGTTCACCGCGCCGCCGGACATTGAGCTGGGAACGCTGCTGAAGAAGGTCCCCAACGTCATCTACCTCGGCCCCCACGACGACGAGACCGGGGCAGTGGTCAACTGGTTCCTCCCCGCCGCGCATCCCTTCGAGACCTGGGGCGATGCCCGGAGCCGCGACGGCACCATCTCCATCGTCCAGCCGCTCATCCAGCCGCTCTTCGGGGGCATCTCCGAGGTGGAGCTGCTGGGATGCTTCCTCGAGGGCGAGGAGCGCAAGCCCTACGACCGGCTCCGGGAGCTGCACCGGACGCGGGCCACCAGCGGCGACTTCGACACCGAGTGGGAGAGCTGGCTGGCGGCGGGGGTGGTGCCCGGCGGGGCGTTCGCCGCGGTCGTGCCCTTCGTCCAGGCAGAC
>Ga0318562_10001273_pt1 | contig 11346 bp, 13 predicted proteins | sample GRESIP066b5f18_FD_203688 | JGI IMG/M metagenome (GOLD analysis project Ga0318562, IMG submission 203688) | Tropical soil microbial communities from Luquillo Experimental Forest, Puerto Rico - GRE.SIPMG.066b5f18 | ecosystem: Environmental > Terrestrial > Soil > Tropical forest > Bulk soil...
CCTTCGCGGGGGCCGACGAGCCAACGTCAAACGCCGGTGCGGCGAGTGGAATTCGCTGAACGTGGAGGACGGGGACGCCGAGGCCGCGAATCTTGCTCGGCAGGTCGACACGCAGCCACCGTGAGACGCGCCATGGAAGGGTCGAGAGGATTACCTCCTCGAACCCGTCGAGGTTGAGCGCGTCCTGGACGGCACACAGTGGGTTAGCGTCGCCGACGTGGCCGCTGACCTTCTGGCCGGCGGCCTCGGCGAGGATCGGCAGCGCCCGAGCAAGCCGCTCGGCCGCGATTTCGCGCCCCGCGACCTCGGGATCGACGTCGCGGTGAAGGCCGTTGGGGGTCGCCGGAACGACGAGGTGAAAGACGGCCGCGCTCCGGCCGGCGCGGTGTCGAACGGCTTCCACGAGAGGCGCGTCGGCGGAGGTTCGGTTGGCGACAAGCAGTACGCGGGCGGATTCCATCGTCGCTCCCTCGTATCGATTGTTACAAGCGCTGCCGTCGTGCCAGCGTGTCGCGCGGGGAACCATCCGAATTCCCCGCGCTCGGTTAGCTGCCGGTCTATGCCGGGAGCGCCCGCGAGGGAGTGGGTCGGCGCGGCCGGCCCTGATCCATCGAGAATGTCCACTGTCAAACACGTTATGCTTAGCTTCTTGGCTATAACTTTTACTCAGCTGACGGCGTTCCTCGCGGTCGTGCGCGGGGGCTCGGTCACGGCGGCCGCTGACGAGCTCGTGGTGACACAGCCCTCCGTGTCGTCCGCCATCGCCGCGCTCGGTCGCGAGCTCGGGTGCGAGCTGTTCGAGCGCGCGGGTCGGGGCATTCGCCTGACCGAAGCCGGTAGCGCGTTCAGGCCCTACGCGGAGGATGTCGTCGGCCTGCTCGGAGAGGGCCGGCAGGCCGCGCGAGAGGCCGCCGAGGTGTCCGCCCGGCGGATGCGGATCGCCGCGGTCACCACGGCCGCCGAGTCGTTCGTGCCGCCGCTGATGCGTGTGTTCGCCTCGCACCACCCTGAGGTCAAGCTCACACTCGACGTCGGCAACCGCGAGTACGTGTTCGAGCGGGTGCTGAGCCACCTTGCCGACGTCGCGATCTCCGGCAAGCCTCCGGCCGACGACCGCCTCCTCGCCGAGCCGCTGCTCGAGAACCACATCGCGTGCATCACCGGCCCGGACGACCCCGCGGCGGCGGCTGGGGCGCTCGCGGCGGACGAGCTGGCGGACCGGTCATGGCTGTTGCGCGAGCCTGGGTCGGGCACGCGCGCGCTCGGCGAGCAGTTCCTGGAGGAGCGCGGCCTCAGTCCGAAGACCCTGACGCTCGGCTCCAACGGCGCGATCAAACAGGCCGCCCGGTCCGGACTGGGCGTGTCGCTGCTGTCGCGGGCGGCGGTCGAGCCCGAGCTGGCGGCGGGCTGGCTGGGCGAGATCACGCTGACCGACGGGCCGGCGCCACGGCCATGGTTCGTGCTGCGCTCGGCGGTCGGTCCCGCTCACGCGCCGGCCGTCGCGTTCACCGAATTCGTCCGTGCCGAGGCGCCGGACCTCGGATCGCTCAGCGCGTTCGGCCCCAGCAGCTAGACAGGCGGCGCGGGCGAGTCCGCACCGGTCGCCACGGCGACGGGGCTGCGGTCGGTGCGCGCATGGATCGCGCCGACCGCGATCGCGGCGCGCGCGGTGACCAACTGGTAGAGGACCAGGAGCTGGGTGACGGCCAGTGACTCAGACCGGTGCAACCGGGTTCCGACCGTGAACTCGCCGAGACGCTCGGTCCGCAGATGACTGGCGAAATGCATGCGCTCCCAAATCGTCTCCTGGATCGCCGCGCTCTGATCGGCGTCGATTGCCCCCGGAACCCACAGGGACGTCTCCGCGCCGCGTGTAACCACCAGGACACCTCGGGCGCCGCCATCGTCGAGTCCCGACAGCTCGGGATGAACGAGACCGGGCCGCATGGTCACCTTGGCGTCCAGGTGCTCCTGATCGCCGCGGTCCCCCGGCATGAACGAGATCACGAGGTCGGCGTGGCGCTGCTGGGGCCGGATGTAGGCCTCGGCGTCCGCCTCCCGCCGATCGAGCTCTTCCAGGACCTGATCGGTGGTGTAGCCGCGACGCGAGCAGTCGCGCTGCACCTTCCACTTGCGTCGCAGGTCCTCCGGCGGGTCCACGTACACCCGCACGTCGTAGGCGTCCCGCATCGCCGGAGTGTGGAATGCGAGTAATCCCTCCACGATGGCGAAGGTGGCGGGCGAGACGTACTCGGCGGCCCCGAACGTACCGTCCTGGTGACGGTAGACCGGCTTGAGGATGGACGCGCCGGCCCGAAGGTGCTCGAGATCGTGCTCGAGGACATCGAGGTAGTTGCTGTCCGGATGCAGCGGCGTCACCTTCCGCTCCGCGCGCTGCTTGCGGTCGAAGCGGTGGTAGTGGTCGGCGGCGACGTGGGTCACCTGCGTCTCGCCGAGAATGCGGACCAGACCGCGGGTGAGCGTGGTCTTGCCGGAGGCGGACTCGCCGGCAATGCCGAGCAGGATCGGGCGGGGCATCAGGGGCTGACGGTATCGAGGCGCTCGACGGCGCCGCCCCGCGGCTGACGGGCGACGTCCTCGCCGGGCGTAGGGATCGCGACGCCGGCGCAGAGAGCTTCGATCGGCGTGCGAAAGGCGTGCGCCAAACCTTCGGCGAGGAGCTCGGCGTCGGTTCTCGACAGCGCGCCGATGACGATTGAGACGTCCGCAGCTTGCATGTAAGACGGGCCCGGCGCTGCGTCGATCATGGGCCGCGCCACGTTAACCGGCTCGCCCCGTCCCTACAACAGGGAAACGCCGCAGCTCCACGGAGAGAATCTATGAGACGAATTTATAGAAAATTATCTATGTAGATACGAGAAATTAGAAGTTGATCTTTATGGCTTGTCCGACTTATTCTGCCCGGGCTCGACCGAAAGGGCCTACTGAACCGTGGCGATCAGCACCTCAACATCACCGCACAAGAAGAATCGCTGGGCGTCCGGGGTCACGCCGTACGCCGAGATGGGCTACTTCGATCCCGACTACGCCCCGCAGGACACCGACATCCTGGCCGCGTTTCGGATCACGCCGCAGCCGGGCGTGGATCCGGTGGAGGCGGCGGCCGCGGTCGCGGGCGAATCCTCCACCGCGACCTGGACGGTCGTGTGGACCGATCGCCTGACCGCCCACGAGCGCTACCAGGCAAAGGCCTATGAGGTCTCGCCGGTGCCCGGGCGCGAGGGCGAGTACATCGCGAAGATCGCCTACGACCTCGACCTGTTCGAGGAGGGGTCGATCGCCAACATGACCAGCTCGATCATCGGCAACGTGTTCGGGTTCAAGGCGCTCACGGCGCTCCGGCTCGAGGACCTGCGGATCCCGACTCAGTACGTCAAGACCTTCCAGGGCCCGCCGCACGGCATCGTGATGGAAAGGGAGTACCTGGACAAGTTCGGGCGGCCGCTCTTGGGCGCGACGGTCAAGCCCAAGCTCGGACTGTCGGCCAGGAACTACGGACGCGTGGTGTTCGAGGCACTTCGCGGCGGGCTCGACTTCACCAAGGACGACGAGAACATCAACTCGCAGCCGTTCATGCGCTGGCGCGATCGCTACCTGTACGCGATCGACGGCGTGAACCGGGCGAGCGCCGCCACCGGCGAGGTCAAGGGTCACTACATGAACGTGACCGCCGCCACGATGGAGGACATGTACGAGCGCGCCGAGTTTGCCAAGGAGATCGGGAGCATCATCGTCATGATGGACCTGACCGTCGGCTACACCGCCATGCAGTCGATGTCGAAATGGGCCCGCCGGAACGGCATGATCCTTCACCTCCACCGCGCCGGCCATGGCACCTACACCCGGCAGAAGACCCACGGGGTCTCGTTCCGCGTGATCGCGAAGTGGTGTCGGCTGCTTGGGGTCGATCACCTGCACGCCGGCACGGTCGTGGGCAAGCTCGAGGGCGACCCATCGATGATCGAGGGCTATTACGACACGCTCCGCCTCGACCACGTGCCGGAGAACCTGCAGAACGGCATCTTCTTCGACCAGGACTGGTCGTCGCTCCCGGCCGTGATGCCGGTGGCCTCGGGCGGCATCCACGCGGGACAGATGCATCAACTGCTGCGGTACCTGGGCGAGGACGTGGTGCTGCAGTTCGGGGGCGGAACGATCGGGCATCCGATGGGAATCGCCGCCGGCGCCACCGCCAACCGCGTCGCGGTCGAAGCGATGATCCAGGCCCGCAACGAAGGCCGCGACTACTTCCAGGAGGGTCCCGACATCCTGGAACGCGCGGCCAAGGGGTGCCCGGAGCTGAACGCCGCGCTACAGGTGTGGAAGGACGTGACCTTCGACTTCCAGTCCACCGACACTCCCGACTACGTCCTCACGCCGACGCCGGTCTGACCAGGAGTTACATCATGCGGATCACGCAGGGAACGTTCTCGTTCCTACCCGACTTCACCGACGAGCAGATCGCGGCCCAGATCCGGTACGCCCTTGAGCATGGCTGGGCGATGTCCGTCGAGTACACCGACGATCCCCATCCGCGTAACCCGTACTGGGAGATGTGGGGCCTGCCGATGTTCGATCTGCCGGTGGAGGATGTTGCCGTGGTCATGCGCGAGGTTCGCGCGTGTCGCGAGGCCCACCCGTACCACTACATCAAGGTCATCGCCTACGACGCGTCATACGGCCGGCAGACGACCGCGCTCAGCTTCATTGTCAACCGTCCGGCCCACGAGCCGGGATTTCGACTGGAGCGGGTCGACACCCACGATCGCGTGATGCGATACCAGCTGCATCCGTACGCGGCCGACAAGCCGGTGGGGAGCCGCTACCTGAACGGATCCCAACCATGAGCGCCCTGGGCGAGGTGCAGCCGGCGCCGCAAGACATCGCCGCAGTGATTCGCGAGGCGAACATCGAGGCGGTCCTGGACGAGCTCGAACGCGATCTGGTGGCGCTACGACCCGTGAAGACGCGGATCAGGGAGATCTCGGCGCTGCTGGTGATCGACCGGCTGCGCCGGCAGGCGGGTCTGACGGCAGGCCGGCCGAGCCTGCACATGTGCTTCACCGGCAACCCGGGGACCGGCAAGACGACCGTGGCGCTGCGGATGGCCGACATCCTGCACCGGCTCGGGTACATCGAACGGAACAACGTGGTGGCCGTCACCCGCGACGACCTGGTCGGCCAGTACGTGGGGCACACCGCGCCGAAGACCAAGGACGTGCTCAAGCGCGCCTTCGGCGGGGTGCTGTTCATCGACGAGGCCTACTACCTCTACCGACCGGAGAACGAGCGCGACTACGGCGTCGAGGCGATCGAGATACTGCTCCAGGTGATGGAGAACGAACGCGATCGGCTGGTGGTGATCCTCGCGGGCTACAAGGAGCGGATGGACGAGTTCTTCCGGCTGAATCCGGGGATGTCCTCGCGCGTGGCGCATCACATCGACTTCCCCGACTACACAGCGGACGAGCTCATGCTAATCGGGGAGCTGATGCTGAGGTCCGAGAACTACGCCTTCTCATCCGACGCCGAACGCGCGTTCCGCGATTACCTCGTCCGGCGCATGGCCCGCCCACGCTTCGCGCATGCGCGAAGCGTGCGCAACGGGATCGAGCGCGCCCGGCTGCGGCACGCGAACCGAGTCTACGAGGCGGTCCGGACCGGTGCCATGCCGACCACCGAGATGTTGACCCAGATCGAGGCGGCGGACATCCTTCAGAGCAGCGTGTTCGACGACGACCGGCGAACCGAGCCCGAGCGGCAAGCGGCGTGACGGCGCACGGGCAGGCAAGCCGGCGGCGGACCGCTCGCCCGGTCATCCTCGGGGTCGTGGGCGACTCTGCGGCGGGCAAGACGACGATCACGCGCGGGCTCGTGCGGGTGCTCGGCGAGGAGCACGTCGCCCACATCTGCACCGACGACTACCACCGCTACGACCGCCGGCAACGGGCGGAGCTCGGAATCACGCCGCTGCACCCCGACTGCAACTACCTCGACATCATCGCCCAGCACCTCGCGCACCTGCGCCGCGGCGAGCCGATCCTCAAGCCGATCTATCGTCACCAGGACGGTACGTTCGGACCGCCTGTATACGTGCATCCGGAGCGGTTCACGGTCATCGAGGGGCTGCTCGGCTATCACCTGTCCGAGATGCGGGAGGTGTACGACGTTCGCGTGTTCCTGAACCCGCCCGAGGAGCTGCGCCGGAGGTGGAAGGTGCAGCGTGACTGCTCTCGCCGGGGGTACACCACGGACGAGGTCCTGGCCGAGCTCGACCGCCGCGAGGCTGACTCCGAGGCCTTCATCCGGCCCCAGCGACGGTACGCCGACATGCTGGTGTCGTTCAGAAACTCCGAGGACGAGCCGGCCGCCGATCAGACCCACCTCGAGGCCGAGCTGACCCTGTACGACGGACTGCCGCATCCTGATCTCTCACCGTTCATCAACGGCAAGCCGGACGGGTTGACGCTGGTCGAGCGGGGCGGCGAGCGCGTGCTGCGGATTCCAGGCCGGATGGATCCGGATCATGCGGCGGCGATCGAGGAGACGGTCTGGGCGCGGATGCACTTCGCCACGCACCTGCGTGCCCGCCGCCTCGGCGAGTTCACGATCGGCACCGAGCTGCACCGCTCGGAATCGCTGGCGCTGGTCCAGCTGCTGATCCTCTATCACCTGGTGACGGCCAGAGCAGCCGTCGCCCTCGGCGGTGAGGGCACGCGTACTCCGACCGTCGTCGCGGTACCGGGATGAGCACGGGGGTTGCGCCGCGCCCGGCGACCGGTGTGGATGCGGCGCTCGAGCGGTTGTGCGTGGACACCATCCGCGTGCTGAGCATGGACGCGGTGCAGAAGGCCCGCTCCGGGCATCCCGGGCTGCCGATGGCGATGGCCCCGGTGGCGTACCTCCTCTACGCCCGCTTCCTGCGTCACGACCCGTCGGATCCGCGGTGGCCGGACCGGGATCGGTTCGTCCTCTCGGCCGGGCACGGTTCGATGCTGCTCTACAGCGTTCTGCATCTGGCCGGCTACGACCTTCCGCTGACCGAGATCGAGCGCTTCCGCCGATGGGGATCGCGCGCGCCCGGGCATCCTGAGCATGGGTTGACGCCCGGGGTCGAGACGACGACCGGACCGCTCGGCCAGGGATTCGGCAACGCCGTCGGCATGGCGCTGGCTGAGCGGTTCCTGCGCGAGCGCTACGGCCGGGAGGTGATCGATCACCGGGTGTTCGCGCTCTGCTCCGACGGGGACCTGATGGAGGGAGTGACGGCGGAGGCGGCATCGCTGGCCGGTCACCTCGGCCTCGGCCGGCTCGTGTGCCTCTACGACGACAACGGGATCACGATCGACGGCGACACGTCGCTGAGCTTCGCCGGCGAGAACGTCGCAGCGCGCTTCCGGGCGTATGGCTGGCACACGATCACGGTCGAGGACGCCAACGACCTTGACGCGCTGTCGGCGTCGATCGAGGCGGCGATCCTCGAGGAGACCAGTCCGTCGTTGATCCGCGTGCGCTCGGTTATCGCCTACCCCGCGCCGAACAAGCAGGGCACGTCGGCCGCACACGGGTCGCCGCTCGGCGAGTCGGAGGTGCGGGCGACCAAGCTGGCGCTCGGGTGGGACCCGGATGCCGAGTTCCTCGTGCCGGACCAGGTTCGCGGCGTGTTCGCCGCTGCTCGTCAGCACGGTTCGAACGCTGGTCACGGACGAACCCTGACCTCGAGGCGGAGTGGGCGCGGGCGTGGCGCGGCCGCTGCGAGCCCGGTTTCGCCGACGCGCTACCCAGATTCGATCCCGCGGAACGAGCGAACGCCGCGACGCGGGCGGCCGGCGCCGAGGTCATGGCGGCGGTCGCCCACTACCTGCCGACGATGGTGGGAGGGTCTGCCGATCTCGCGGAGTCGACCAAGACGACGCTGCCCGGCCGGGGATCGTTCAGCCTCGCCGGCGCCGGCGCGAACGTCCACTGGGGGATTCGCGAGCACGCGATGGGCGCGGCGGTCAACGGCCTGGCCCTGCACGGCGGGATCGTCAAGCCGTACGGCTCGACCTTCCTCGTGTTCTCGGACTACATGCGCCCGGCCCTGCGGCTCTCGGCGCTGATGGGGCTGCCGGTGGTGTGGGTCTTCACCCACGACTCGATCGCTGTCGGAGAGGACGGGCCCACGCACCAGCCGGTCGAGCACTATGCGGCGCTGCGGGCGATCCCGGGCCTGACTGTCATCCGGCCGGCGGATGCCAACGAAACCGTGCAGGCCTGGCGCGTGGCGATCGAGTCGATCGACGGTCCGGTGTGCCTGCTGCTCACGCGCCAGGACGTTCCGGTGCTCGAGCCGGACAGCGTGGCCGGCGGCGTCGCGCGCGGGGGGTACGTTTTGCGCGGCTGTAGGGAGCGCCTCGACGTCGTGCTTGTCGCCACCGGCTCGGAGGTGAGCGTCGCGCTCGAGGCTCAGGGTCTGCTCGCCGAGCGCGGCGTCGGCGCGCGGGTCGTCTCGATGCCCTCGTGGGAGCTGTTCGAGGAACAGCATGAGGGTTACCGCGCGGCGGTGCTGCCGCCCCACGTTCCGGCGGTGTCGGTGGAGGCGGGTGTAGCGCAGGGCTGGTCGCGCTTCGTCGACGCGAGCGTAGCGGTCGAGCGGTTCGGCGCGTCGGCGCCCGGCGCCGAGGTGATGCAGCGGCTCGGCATCACCCCGGCGCGGGTGGCCGAAGCGGCCCAGCAACTCATCCGTGCGGCATGATCGGTCGCCCCACACGTACAGAGGAGCACGCATGTCGACGTCGCCGCAAGACTTCAATGCGCGGATCATCGATGAGTTCCGCGCCAACGAGGGCCGGGTCGGGGGTATTTTCGAGGGGTCGACCTTGCTGCTGCTGCACCACGTTGGCGCGAGGTCGGGCAAGGACCGGATCAACCCGCTCGCCTACAACCGGGACGGGGACCGCTACGTCGTGTTCGCTTCCAAGGCGGGAGCGCCCACGAACCCGGACTGGTACCACAACCTCAAGGCCAACCCGAATGTCACGATCGAGGTCGGGACCGACACGATCACGGCCGTTGCCGGCGAGGCAACCGGTGATGAGCGAGAGCGGCTGTTTGCGGCCCAGGCAGAACGCTCCCCCCAGTTCGCCGAGTACCAGCGCAAGACCGATCGCGTGATCCCTGTGATGGTGCTGACGCCGACCGGGTGAACCCGGTTTCACGCCACGCACGCGGTTAACTTCTCACTCGGCGCCCCGCCGGCGGTGAATGCCGGTTCGCCCGGCTCTGGCGCGGACAACGGCTCAGTCGCCGGTCGACCGTCCGGATGGGGAACCCGGTCCCACGGATGCTGGGCGCAGCCCAGCCGGCGGAGCGCCAAGCGTCCGGGATCGACCGAGCCACCCTAGACTGCCGGACCGTGGCCCCCGGACTCGAGCACAGCGCCCGCGTCCAGCTGCGGTGGCGCGACATAGACATGCTCGGCCACCTCAACCTGTCGGTCTACCACGAGCTGATCGAGGAGGGGCGCATCGCCCTGATCGCGGACCTCATGCGTCGCGACGGCAACGAGCTTGCGCCCGGAGGATTCGTCCTGGCCCACGTTGACCTCGACCACCACGCCGAGGTGCGCAAGGACCACGGCGAGGTCGACATCGTCGTGCGCGTGACGCGGGTGGGAACCTCGAGCATCGAGTTGGAGCACGAGGTCAAGCTGCCCGACGGCCGCCTCGCCGCGTCGGGGAAGTCGGTCCTGGTGGCGTGGGATCCGGGGACCAGGACGAAGCGACCGCTGTCCGAAGGCGAGCGCGCCGCGCTCGGCTGACCGCCTCGAGCCCGTTCAGCGAAGCAGCCAGAAGATCTCGGTCTCGGATTCACTCGGGTCTGGCCGGGCGTGTCCGTAGATCTCCCAGCACGGTCCGGCGAGCTCGCGTCCATGGGCTGCGGCGTGGTCGCGCACTGCCTCATGAGTGACCCCGAGCTTCGCGTAATCGCCGCGGTGTGTCGCGGTCGCGACCTCCCCGGCGGGAAGCGCCGACGGGATCACCCGCCCGTGAGGCTGAAACGGCCCCGATACCAGTACGCCGACCTCGACGTCGGGCCGCTGGTCCTTGTAGAGCATCACGTTCTGCCACAGCTCGTCACCATCGCCGGTAGCGAGCTCGGGGCGGGGGCGGACAAACTTGTAGACCTCGCCCAGCAGTGCCCCCCAGACGTTCGGGAATTCCTCCCATGTCGTGGTCTGTGCGACCACGGCGGTAGGACGGGGGGCAACCTGCACGAACCTCACGGCCAGGGCTGACACGAACGCAATCTAACCCGAAGCACGTCAGCATGTCTTGTATGCCCTACGGCTTAGCTCGGTTCTGGTCGCCGTTGGTCGCGACCCTATGCGGTGTCGCGATCTTCGGCGGGGTCGCCGGCGCAAGCGGCGAGCGCCCCAGATCAACGCCCGCTGCCGCCGTCGGCCCGATCGTCACGGTCACCTCACCCGGCCCCGGCGCCTCCTACGAGCTCGGGGCGAGTGTCCGCGCGCGCTTCACGTGCAGCGCCGGCCAGAGCGCGATCGCCAGTTGCCAGGGAACGGTCGCGCCCGGCCACGCGCTGAACACGGCGTCGGTTGGCCCGAAGAGCTTCACGGTCACGGCGAGGGACGCCGACGGCAATGCGGTGTCAAAGACCGTCAACTACACGGTCTGGGCATATGTCAACCCCCTCCGGGCGGTGGCGGACCTGCAGGCGAGCCGCATCGACATGGGGGTCGATTACTCAGGCTCAGGTCCAATCCTGGCGCTCGGCAAGGCGCAGGTGGTGCTGGCCAGTGACCGCCTGGCTGGCCCCGAGAGCTGCTGGGGCAAGACCTGCGTGCCGCCTCCGGGGGACATGATCGTGTACCGCCTGCTGGACGGCCCGTTCGCGGGCAAGTACGTCTATGTGGTCGAGCACATCACGATCCGCGTCAAGCCTGGGGAAACGGTCAGCGCGGGCGCAACCATCGCGATTCTGCACGAGGGCTCCCCGAACCTGGAGGTCGGCTGGGCGTCCGGCTACGGCGCCGAGACGCTTGCGGCCGCGCGTGGGCAGCAGTGCTCCTGCCGTGATCCGGGCGGCTGGTCATCGATCGAGGGGCGCAACTTCGACCAGCTCCTGGTGTGGCTGGGCGCGCCGTCGGGATACGTGACGACGGCTCCGCCGCAGCGCATGCCCCGTGGCTGGCCGATGCTGCCGCCTGGTCCACCACCATCCGCGACCCGGGATGGCGCGTCCAGTCACGCGGGGAGGACCGTTGCCACCAAGCCGGTGACAACGTCGTAAACGTGACCGGACACGGTGACGCGCGGGGAGATC
>Ga0318562_10001274_pt1 | contig 11343 bp, 10 predicted proteins | sample GRESIP066b5f18_FD_203688 | JGI IMG/M metagenome (GOLD analysis project Ga0318562, IMG submission 203688) | Tropical soil microbial communities from Luquillo Experimental Forest, Puerto Rico - GRE.SIPMG.066b5f18 | ecosystem: Environmental > Terrestrial > Soil > Tropical forest > Bulk soil...
CCAGCGGCCATTGCGCCGGCAGTCTCCGGGGTCCGCAACCTGAATGATTTCAGGCCGCGCCCGCAGCACGTTGTGCCGCGCGCGGGATTCACATCGAGTTCGTCGGGCAACGTGTTCTTCGCGCCCCCCGACATCGGCACCGTCTATGACATTGGTCCGCTTTACAGCAACAGCATCAACGGCACGGGGCAGTCGATCGCGGTTGTGGGCCAGTCCGCCATCCAGCTCACCGACATCGAGAATTTTCAGTCCGCCTCCAACCTGCAGAAGAAAGATCCAACGTTGGTGCTCGTGCCTGGAACCGGCGACTCGCAGGTTGCGGCCAATGGCGACGAAGGCGAATCCGACTTGGATGTGGAGTGGTCCGGCGCCGTTGCGCCGGGCGCGAACGTCGTGTTCGTTTACACCGGCAGCAATACCAACTTCGGTGTGTACGATTCGATTCATTACGCAGTGGACGAAAAGATCGCGCCCATCATCTCCGTCAGCTACGACAGTTGCGAAACCGAGCTGACCCAGTCCGACCTGACCACGCTCGAAGGCGTGATGTCGCAAGCCGCCGCGCAGGGACAGACGATCGTCGTCGCGTCGGGCGACCAGGGTTCGACCGCATGCTCAGGCGACACGCACCTCAGCACCCAGCAGCAGGAAGCGGTGGCGGTGAACTATCCCGCATCGAGCGCGTACGCGACCGGTCTGGGCGGCACCGAGATCGATTCCACCAACCAGGCCTACATCACCGCGGGCCAGGGCTACTGGGCGGCGAAGGGTTCCTCGGACACGGTTTCATCCGCGCTCAAGTACATCCCCGAAGTTGTGTGGAATGACGACAGCACCGGCAATCCGCTGAGCGCCACCGGCGGCGGCGTCAGCACCCTGGTGCGGAGGCCGGCCTGGCAATCCGGCGTGCCCGGAATCGCATCGGGAACGATGCGGCTGGTGCCGGATGTTGCGCTGTATTCGTCGCCTGGCGTACCGGGCTATCTCTACTGCACCAGCGACCAGACCAACTGGGCGCAGGGCTCGGCTACGGCGCCCCCGCAGCAGGCCAGTTGCAATAGCGGATTCCGCGATTCGGCAACCGGCTACCTGACGGTGGCGGGCGGCACCAGCTTCGCCGCCCCCATCTTCGCCGGCATGGTCGCGCTCATCAACCAGAAGGCCGAGTACACCACCGGCCAGGGACTCATCAATCCCACTCTCTACCAGCTCGCCGGCAATGCGAGCACCTATGCGTCGGTGTTCCACGACATCACCAAGGGCAACAACAACTGCCTGGCAGGCTCGAGCTTCTGCTCATCCACCACGGGCTTTGCGGCCGGCACGGGTTACGACGAGGCGACAGGCCTGGGCTCTGTGGATTTGTTCTTGCTGGCTGGGAAGTGGCCGGTGAACACCGGTGCCAGCGCATCGCTCCTCTCGACGACCACGACGGTTGTTCCATCGAATGCCACGCCTGCCGTGAACACTGCCGACACGTTCACCATCACGGTGGCGGAAACCAGCGGATCGGGCATGCCCACCGGCACGGTGACGCTCCAGATCGACGGTGGTACGGCATTCGGCGGCACCACTGTGGCAAACCAGGCTCTTTCCAATGGGTCCACGACCTACAGTGCGACGTTCGCCGCCACCGGCTCGCATCAGGTGCTGGCGCAGTATTCGGGCGACGCCAATCATGCCGCTTCCGTGGGCATCGGCACGGTGACCATTGGAACGTCCTCTTCGGGCAAGGGAACCTTCACGCTCACCGCGAGCCCATCCACGCTGACGGTGAAGCAGGGCTCCTCCGGGGCGGAAACCCTTACGATTACGCCGGCGGGCGGCTATACGGGGACGGTGCTGCTGAATTTCACCACCTCGAATAACAACGCGCTCGGCAATCTCTGCTACTCGTTCACGAATACGAACAGCGCGGGCCAGGGATCGGTTTCTGTGCCCGGCACGGCAGCCGTGACCTCCACGCTCACGTTCGACACGCAGGCGTCCGATTGTGTGTCCGCCACCGGCGGATCCAGGCCCGGCTGGCGGCCGCTGCGTCTGGCAATGAAGAACGCCGTGAGCCGCGGCGCACCTCCCGCGCCCGGCCGTCTGCCGGCCGGGTTGGCGTTTGCGGGATTGCTTCTGGCCGGCTTCGTGGGCCGGTATGCGCGCCGATTCCGCGCGGCGGCCTGGGTGCTGGTCGTGGCTGCTGCCGGCCTTGCCCTTTCCGCCTGCGGCAGCAGCAGCAGCTCGAGCACGGTCTCAAATCCCCCCAGGGGAACATACACCGTCACGGTCAGCGGCGCGGACTCGGTGACCACCAGCAACACGGGAAGCACAACCTTCACGTTCACGATCAACTGAAAGCAGTGGTCAGTGATCAGTGGACAGTGGTCAGGGCCGATAAACCGGCAGGAGCGCCCCGGGTCCCGGGCGGACCAAACGGGCGCTTCAGTTTTGCCATTCGACAACGATTATCCGGAGAGTTTCTGACCACTGATCACGGGCCACTGGCTTTTGATACACTCCGATGCCGGAGGTTTACGTGTTGACCCAGACTGATTGCAAACCTTCGCCGCTCACCTTGCTCTCCGAAGAAGAAAACCTGTTCTACTCCACGGTGCGCCAGTTCGCGGACGACACTATTGCGCCCCTGGTGCGCGCGATGGATGAAGAACAGAAGATCTCCCCGGGGCTCGTGGAAAAGATCTTCGACCTGGGCATCATGGCCATCGAGATCCCCGAGAGCTTCGGCGGAGCGGGTGGAAGCTTCTTCGATTCCGTGCTGGCCATCGAGGCGATCTCCACGGTCGATCCCGCGATCGCCGTTCTGGTGGACGTGCACAACACGCTGGTGATCAACGCGCTGCGCCGCTGGGCGACCGACGCGCAGCAACGCCTATGGCTGCCGAAGCTGGCCTCCGGCACGGTGGGGGCCTATGCGCTGAGTGAATCCGGTTCGGGGTCCGATGCCTTCGCGCTGCAGATGCAGGCACAGCGCATCCAGTCGGGCTATCGCCTGAACGGCGGCAAGCTGTGGATCAGTAATGCGCGCGAGGCGGGCCTGTTCGTCGTGTTCGCTACCATCGATCCCCGCGCCGGATACAAGGGCATCACCGCATTCCTGGTGGAAGAAGGCACGCCCGGGTTTACGGTTGGCCGCAAGGAAGACAAGCTCGGCATCCGCGCCAGCAGCACCTGCGAACTGATTTTCGATTACTGCGAGATTCCCGAAGAGAACCTGCTCGGCGAGCCGGGCAAAGGCTACAAGATCGCGATCGAGACGCTGAACGAGGGCCGCATCGGGATCGGCGCGCAGATGCTGGGCCTGGCCGAAGGAGCCTGGGGCCACGCCGCGCGTTACGCGCAGCAGCGCCGTCAGTTCGGCAAAACCCTCGCCGAATTCCAGGCTGTGCAGTTCGCGCTTGCGCAGATGGCCACGGAAATCGAAGCCGCGCGCCTGATGGTGTACAACGCGGCGCGTTTGAAAGATGCGGGACAGCCGTTCGTGCGCGAGGCCGCCATGTGCAAACTATATGCCTCGCAGGTGGCCGAGCGCGTAGCCAGCCAGTGCGTGGAGATCTTCGGCGGCAACGGCTTTGTGCGCGACTACCCGGCGGAGAAATACTTCCGCGACTCCAAGGTAGGCAAGATCTACGAAGGCACCTCGAACATGCAATTGGCCACGATCGCGAAACAGGTGCTGAAGGGCAGTGGTCAGTGATCAGTGGATAGTGATCAGTTCGCGGTTCGCGAACCTCGCAGCATTGAAGCGGCGAGTGCGGGCATAAGGACCATCGCTCAATCGCAGTTCCCGTGCAACACTGGCTTGCCGAACAACGCCTCCGTGCCCCATCCTTTTGACTTCTTTCTGTCGAAAGGGTGGGAGGACACAAACGTCGGCGTTCTCGCCCTCTACAATCTGTGAATGCGTTCTCGTCTGCCCAGCTACGCAGAAGCCGCGGCAATTGTTTCCGCGCACGCGGCGGAAGTCGCCCGTCGGCCGGCATCCGAACGCGTGGAACTGGAGCACGCGGCAGGCCGGGTTCTCGCCGCGGGGCTGCACGCCGATCGCGACCAGCCGCCATTTCCGCGCTCGACGCGCGACGGCTTCGCCTGCCGTGCCGACGAAGCCAACCGGCACAAGCCGCTGCGGATGGCCGGCTCGATTCACGCCGGGCAGCCTCCGGCCGGTCCGCTTCCCGCAGGCGCCGCCTGGGAGATCATGACCGGCGCGGCCGTGCCCGCGGGCGCCGACGCTGTGGCCATGCTCGAACATGTGGAGCGCGAGGGCGGCTCGGTGCGGCTCCTTCCACCGCGCACTTTGGAGCCCGGCGAAAACATTGTCCCCCAGGGCGCTGAAGCGCGCGCCGGAGACGAAGTGCTCGCGGCAGGCATGCGGGTTGGGCCGCAGCACGTCGCGCTGGCCGCGGCGTGCGGTCATGCGAACGTGGAGGTCTTCCGGCGTCCGCGCGTTGCCATCCTCACCACGGGCGATGAACTGGTGCCCATCGCATCCACCCCGGGGCCGGGGCAGATTCGCAATACCAATGGCGTGATGCTTGCCTCGCTCGTCGCACAAGCTGGCGGCGATCCGTGGGTCCTGCCCACAGCGGCCGACACCGCGCGCGCCCTGGATGAAGCGCTTGCGCAAGCCGTTTCCGCGGACATGCTGCTCATCAGCGGCGGTGTATCGGCAGGCAAGTTCGACCTCGTCGAGCCCGCACTGGCGCGGATCGGCGCGAAATTCCATTTCACCGGAGTGCGCATCCAGCCGGGAAAGCCGCTCGTTTTTGGGGAGATCCCGCACGGGCAGCGCACGAGCCCTTTGTTTGGCCTGCCCGGAAATCCGATTTCGTCCGCGGCCACGTTTTTGCTGTTCGGCTCGCGAATTCTCGGCGCGCTGGCGGGGGATGCGCGTGGCGGGCCGCGGTTCGCGCTGGCGCAGCTTGGCAAAGACGTCAAAGGCAAGCCGGACCTGACGCGCTTCGTGCCCTCCTTCTGCACGTTCGACCCGTCCGCCGGGGAGCTGCCCGAAGTGCAGACGGTGCCTTCGCAGGGATCCGGCGACCTGGCTTCGTTTTCGCGCGCCAACTGCTTCCTGGTCGTGCCGGAGGGAACCGATCGGCTGAGAGCTGGCGCAACCGTCCGCATTCTGTTGATCTGAGGAATCGAATGAGCGAATCCGCCCGACTCTCCCACTACGACGACGCCGGCCAGGCGAGCATGGTTGACGTGAGCGGCAAGCAGACTACGCGCCGCACCGCGACGGCTTCGGCATTCGTCGAGCTCTCTCATGCCGTGATTAAAGCCCTGCCGGAGAACCCCAAGGGGAACCCGCTGGAGGTGGCCCGCTTCGCCGGGATCCAGGCGGCCAAGCGTACTTCAGAACTCATCCCGATGTGCCACCCGCTCCCGATTACGCACGCGGATGTGCAGGCGGTGATCGAGGGCGATGGCGTGCGCATCACGGCGACGGTGGCAACAGTCGGAGTTACGGGGGTGGAAATGGAAGCGCTCACGGCAGCATCCGTCGCCGCCCTCACGGTCTACGACATGACGAAGGCGTTGGACAAAGCCATCGTGATCCGGAATGTGCAACTGGAGTCGAAGACCGGGGGTAAGAGCGGTGATTATTCGCGGGTGGGCGGCAAGGCTTGAAGGTCGTATCGTGTGGCTCGATCCCACATCTCAGAATCGAGATGTGGGGCACCCGCCTCGTTGCATGGGAGGCTATGTGAGGCGCGTAGCTGCATTCATTCTCTTCGCTGCGGGATTGAGTAGCGGCCAATCAAATTCGAAGCCTTTTGAGTTATTGCTCTCTACCGATCATCCGGTCGTAAAGGCGGGATCGGATGTGGATCCGAGTCAAAATGACAAACACATCTTCCGGAGAAATCGACTGCACCAGGGCGGATAGCAACAGTCTGGATACGCGATATGTGTACGACATTCGCGATTCATCCGGAAGAAAGATCGAGCAAAAACGATCAGCGCATCCAGAGTTGGACGCAGCCGGAAGCTTCCGGTTCTGCACGCTACGCTCACGGCAGAGCACCAATGCGGAAGAGAACCTGATTAGCCGGTTGTTCGATATGAGCAAGCCCGGCACCTACACCGTGCAGGTATCCCGGGGAATCTCAAGCGATGAAAAGAAGGGCGCGGTGAAGTCTAACCAGATAACGATCACCGTAACCCCTTGAACCAAAGCTCGAATGCGGCTCGTTGGATTTGCGATTCTAGGTTTATTGGCACTGTCAGTTGCCATCGCGGCTGGCGGTGCCTCGTTGTCAATGAAGGCAGTGGACCCCTCTCTGCTGTTACTTGATCTCCTTCCCCTGTCCAAGCCACCACGCCTTGATGAACTTCCAGTGGATATATACCGAGTGGTTGATGTGCAGCAGGAGGCCTTCGCGCCCGTCCAGGAATCCCAGGCGGAAAAAGTAGTTGTAGAGAAACGTCGCTAAAGGGTTGAGCACCGCGTTCCAGATGAACGCCGGGCATGAGCGGCTGGTGCGCCCCTTTGCGTGCAGCAGGTGAGCGATCTCCGAACTGTAGCGGTTCATGTGTTCGAGATAGATCCCCATCGTGGGGTACGCGTAGTGCAGCATGTCGTGCTTCAGCTTGCCGCGCGGCCCTTCGAACTGCGGCGTGGAGTGCGGGCCGACACCCTCGCTCAGCCGCGCGGCCCCGCGCCGGAAAAGCCGCAGCTTGAGGTCCGGGTAAAACCCTCCATGCCGTATCCAGCGCCCGAAGATCAGGTTCAGCCGCGGAATCCAGTAGGCCCCATACTTCGGCTCACCGGCCAATGTCCGGCGAATCTCTTCCTGGAGTTCCGGTGTCAGCACCTCGTCCGCGTCGAGCAGCAGGATCCAGTCCGACGTGCACAGGTCCAAGGCCACGTTCTTCTGCTCGCCGTGCCCGCCGAAAGCGTGATAGCTGGTCTTGGCGCCATACGATTGCGCGATCTCAATGGTGCGGTCCTTCGAGCCCGAATCGACCACGATGATCTCATCGGCCCACTTCACGCTCTCGAGCGTGCGAGGCAGGTTCGCCTCTTCGTTCATGGCGATCATGGCCACGGATAGGGTTTTGAGCATTTGAGGGAAGGATAAGGCAGGGGGCAGGGAATAGGGAACTCGTCGCCCGGTGTTACGTTCGTTTGCGGATTCTATCTCCGCATCCGCCGGGTTGATTCATACTCAAATCTGTTCCCCCAGAGGATTGAGCCCATGAAAGTACTGGTTCTCGGGGCGACGGGCATGGTGGGCCGCGGGGTTTTGCGCGAGTGCCTGCTGGACCCGGACGTCGAAAAGGTCATCACCGTCGGGCGCTCGCCGGCAGGCGACCCCGACCCGAAGCTCAAGGAGATCCTGAGCGTATCGTTTGAGGATTTCTCATCGATCGAACACGAACTGGAGGGTGTCGACGCCTGTTTTTTCTGCCTGGGCGTTTCCTCCGCCGGAATGAAAGAGGCCGAGTACTACCGCATCACCTACGGCTTCACCCTGTCAGCCGCTAAAATGCTCAGCCGCATGCACCCGGGCATGACGTTCATCTACGTTTCCGGGCAGGGCACCGACAGCACCCAGACCGGCAGGGTCATGTGGGCGCGCGTCAAGGGCAAGACCGAGAACGCCCTGCTGCAATTGCCGCTGAACGCGTTCATGTTCAGGCCCGCCATCATCGAACCATTGGACGGCATTCGCTCGCGCACCACTTCGTACCGGATCGGCTACATGCTGCTGAAGCCTCTCCTGCCGCTGCTGCGCTGGGCGTTTCCCAACCAGGTATTGACCACCCGCGACATTGGCCGCGCCATGCTGGCGGTGGCCCGGCGCGGGTACCCGCGGCACATCCTCGAGACGGCCGACATCCGGGCCGCGATCGGCTCCTGACAGAGCGAGCCCTCCCACCGTCGAAAGCTATGAAATGCCGCTCTTTGACGCGGCTGATGCCGGGTCCGCGAAGCCCGTGTTAGAGTGAGAATTCCCACAGGGGAGGACGATGTCGGCTGGCATTCAGCTACCGGGCAATGGTGAAACTATCGATCTGCAGCAGCAGGTCTTCCGGCTGCAGGCTCTGCTCGAGGCCTCGCGGCAGGTGCACTCCACCATCCGCGAGGACGAAGTCCTGGACTGCGTCCTGCGCATCGTGGTGCGCGAGTTGGAAATGGCGGGTGCGGCTTTTCCCGGTACGGGGTTCGCGTACGGCGAGCCCATCGACTCCATCCCGGTCAGCCCCGCCCCTGTCGCCGACATGGCAAGCGGCTACGGTTACCAGTCTCCCATCCTGCCCGTCTTCCCGCTTACCGATCGCGAAGGCAAGCGCATGACGGACCTGGTGGTAGCCACCCCGGACAGCCGCCCGCTGACCATCTACGAGGAGAACTTCCTTGAGGGCCTCGCGTTGCAGGCCGCCGTGGCGCTGGAAAACGCGCGAAACCACAAGCGCAACGTCGAATTTGCCCGTGTGCAGCAGGATCTGGACGCGGCCCGCACCATTCAGCGCTCGCTCCTTCCCCACGAACTGCCTCGCATCGAAGGCTATTCGGTCGGCTTCCGGTCCATCACCTGCTACGAAGTGGGCGGCGACTACCTGGACATCGTGGCCCAGCCCGACGGCAGCATGTTGATGGTGGTGGCCGACGTGGCCGGCAAGGGCATGGCCTCGGCGCTGATGTCCACCATCTTCCGTTCCGCGTTTCGCGCCATGGCCGTCACCGGAGCGCCCCTCGACGAGCTCGCCACCCGCATGAATCAGCATCACTGGCACGAGGGCGAGGAAGCCCGGCGCCGCTACGTAACCGCGATCTTCATGCGTCTTTATCCCCAGACCGGGGAGTTGGAAGTTGTGAACGCCGGACACAATCCGGGCATCGTGATCCGGCCCGACGGCAGCGCCTGCCTGTTTGAAGCGGCAGGTACGCCCTTGGGCCTGTTGCCCGGGATGCGCTACACCGGCGAGCGCTGTCCCTTCCCGCCCGGCTCGCGCCTGCTCTTCTATACCGACGGCCTCACTGAGGCTTTCCGCGGAGATGAAGAATTTGGTGCGGAACGACTTATGGCCAATTTTTCCCAAAGCCAGTCGTCCCGGGCCGATGGTATTCTCGATGCATTGTGGACAGCCATCGGGGAGTTTGTTGAAGGCGGCCCGCAGGGGGACGACATGACAGCTCTTGTCCTATGCCGCGCGGCTGATGCCCGTGTGCCGGAGTTCGCGGCATGAGCGGCGTAAAGGCGTTGGGGGCGAAAGCGACCACCGTCGAGGTGCGCCTGCCTTCCCGCCTGGGCTACGAGAAGGTGGCCATGAGCACGGCCGCGGCTGTCGCCAAGCTGATGGGCTTCCGCGAAGACCGCGTTGAAGACCTGAAGACGGCCGTCGCCGAGGCCTGCATTAACGCCATGGAACACGGCAACCGATTGAACGAAGGCTTATCAGTCGGCGTAGTACTCTCAGCGGGCCCGGAAGGGCTCGAGGTCAAGGTCATCGACGACGGCAAAGGCCTGAAGACCGTCCCTCCCAAGCCGGATATTGACCGCAAGATCCACGGCGAGGAGGATCCCCGCGGGATGGGTATGTTCCTCATTCAGGCGCTGGTGGACGAAGCCGAGTGGGTGGCCGGTCACAACGGGAAGGCCAGCTACGTCCGCCTTGTGATCCGCCTCGATCCCCCTACCCAATAGAATTGCATCATCGGAGATGATTAAGCGTGCAGAGCGAAACGAAATCGCGTGTCGACCAGTTAACTTCCCCGGCCGGGCACCCGGTCAGTGTCCTGCGCTTCGAGGGCGATATCGCCAGCACATCGAAGGAGGCAGTCCTGGGAACCTACCAAGCCTTGCCGAAGCAGTCTACCAAGTTGATTCTTTTGGACTTCTCCAAGGTCGAATACATCAATTCGAGCGGCATCGCCCTGGTGATCCAGTTGCTGATTGAAGCGGCCAATGCAGGACAGAAAGTGTTCGCCTACGGCTTGTCGCCGCACTTCACCAAGGTGTTCACCATGGTGGGCATCACCAAGTACGCCGGCCTGTTCCCCGGCCAGCAGGAGGCGCTGGCGGCGCTGTAACTTTGAAATAGCTTTCAGCTTTGTCACGAGGTTCGTCACGGGTCTCTCTGGTGGAACCGGAATATACTGTTCCGCAATATCAAACAGTATGCGTTGCTGTCCGGCATCTTCGGGAGGGATTCATGCAAGCCGTCCTCTACCGCCGTTACGGGCCGCCCGACGTTCTCGAGTACACCGAGTCTGAGAAACCCGTGCCCGCCGCTGGCGAGGTCCTGATCAGGGTACACGCGGCTTCTGTGAATCCCTACGACTGGCACTTCCTGCGCGGCACACCATCGTTCATCCGCGTGTTCACCGGGATTGCGAAGCCGAAGTCGCCTCGCCTTGGCGCGGACCTGGCCGGAGTGGTCGAGTCGGTTGGGCCGCAGGTCGTTCGCCTCAAGGTTGGCGATGCTGTCTTCGGCACCGGCAGGGGAACGTTTGCCCAGTATGCCTGTGCCAAAGAAACCGAGCTCGCCCTCAAGCCCGAAATCATTTCTTATGAGCAGGCCGCCTCCGTCCCCATCGCCGGCATCACCGCCCTTCAGGGTCTCCGCGACAGCGGGAGTGTGCAATCCGGCCAGACCGTAGTGATCAATGGGGCAGCCGGAGGCGTGGGAACATTCGCCGTCCAGATTGCCGCGTCATTTGGAGCTCGCGTCACTGGCGTCTGCAGTACGCGGAATGTCGAACTGGTTCGCTCGCTCGGAGCCGCCCGCGTGATTGACTACACCCGCGAAAATTTCACCAACTCGACAGAACGATACGACGCGATCTTCGACCTGGCCGGGAGCCGTTCTCTGGCGGATTTTCGGCGTTCTTTGAAGCCGAACGGCGTTTTCATCGGCTGCGGGGGAGGAGGTCCCGACAGAAGCTCAGCCAGCCTGCTTGCTGGGCTGCTCGGCCGGGCGTTGCTCTCTCCTTTTTCCAGCCAGGGGCTTAAAGGCGTTCTTGCCAAAATCAACACAGCCGATCTGAATGTTCTGGGCGGGATGATGAGTATGGGCAAAATCAAGCCCGTGATCGATCGCAGCTACGCGCTCGCCCAGACGGCCGACGCCATCCGGTATGTCGAGACCTGTCACGCCCGCGGCAAAGTCATCATCGCCGTGCCGTGGCATCAATCCAACGCGATTTGATTCTTCCGATTATGATGCCCCTATGAACCTCGAGACAATCCAGGCGGCCCTGCGCGAGGCAGGCCACGACGGCTGGCTGTTTTACGACCACCATCACCGCGATCCCATCGGCGAGCGCATCCTCGGCCTCGACCCCAAGGCGCACATCACGAGGCGGTGGTACTACTATGT
>Ga0318562_10001275_pt1 | contig 11343 bp, 10 predicted proteins | sample GRESIP066b5f18_FD_203688 | JGI IMG/M metagenome (GOLD analysis project Ga0318562, IMG submission 203688) | Tropical soil microbial communities from Luquillo Experimental Forest, Puerto Rico - GRE.SIPMG.066b5f18 | ecosystem: Environmental > Terrestrial > Soil > Tropical forest > Bulk soil...
TCCGAGAGCCGCCCGAGCGGCAAGGTCGATCAAATCGCTGTCCGGATGTTTGCCGAACCGAGTCATGTTGATGCCGATGATCCAGACATCGTCGCTGATGCTCACTTGTGTGCCTCCTCGAGGGGCTCGAAGGCGAACCCGACGGCGTCAGTGCCGTGGCTATCGGTTCCGATCGGGACAGGGACGAGGCGTGCTGCCATGCCGAAGCGGATGGACCGGGGATCTGGTGCGACATTCACGAGGTTCGCGCGGACTGTTGTGCCGTCGCAGTCGAAGATGCCGGCAACGAACGGAACGGGGACGCCGGGGGCGGCCTGCGCGACGATCGTGAACGTCCTGAGGGTTCCTGTGGGTGAGAGCGACACCTGGACGAAGTCGGTTCCGCTGCAGGAGGCGCACGCGTTGCGACGGTCGAAGAATCGGGCACCACACTGGATGCATTCGTTTGCAACCAGGTGCGGCTCATCGCCGAGGACCAGGTAATCCACGAGCGGGATCTGTGTTGCGGTCTCCATGAACGCCATATCTCCACGTCATTGTCGGAAGCGCGCCGGGCTGACGCGCTCGGCCAGCCTAACTCGATATGGATGTCGAGTAAAGCTGAACGAAGCAACTCGACATGAATGTCGAAAATGTGGTAGACATCACCATCAGGGAGATTCCCGAACCGTCTGCATGGAGGCAGTCACACATGGACGCACTGAAGGGCCGCGTAGCCATCATCACGGGCGCTGGGCGCGGCATCGGGCGGGAGCACGCCCTGCTGTTCGCATCGGAAGGTGCCAAGGTCGTCGTGAACGACCTTGGCGGAGCGCGCGACGGAACCGGTGGGGATGCGACCCCGGCCGAGGAGGTTGTCGCTGAGATCCGCGCCGCCGGCGGCGAGGCCATCGCCAACGCTGACGACATCTCGACCTGGGATGGTGCTGAGCGCCTCGTACAGTCGGCGATCGGCACCTTCGGCGACCTGCACGTACTCGTCAACAATGCGGGCATCCTGCGCGATCGGATGCTTGCAAACATGAGCGAGGCAGAGTGGGACGCCGTCATCAAGGTGCACCTCAAGGGTCACGCCGCGACCCTGCACTTCGCGGCCGAGTACTGGCGCGATCAGGCCAAGGCCGGCGTCCTCGTGCCCAGGTCAGTGATCAACACGTCGTCGACGTCGGGCCTGTTCGGTCAGATGGGGCAGACGAATTACGGTGCCGCAAAGAGCGGGATCGCCACACTGTCGACCATCGCGAATGCCGAGCTTAAGCGCTACGGCGTCCGGGTCAATGCCATCGCCCCCGCCGCGGCGACACGACTCACGGAAGGCCTCGGCCCGTCGGTCGACGATGTCGACGGCTGGTCGCCCATGGATCCGTCCAACATCTCGCCGTTCGTGGCTTACCTGGCCACCGAGGACTGCCCGATCAATGGCCGGGTCTTCTTCGTGATCGGTGGAGAAGTGCACCTTTTCCACCCCTGGCATGTCGTCGACTCGGTGTCCAAGGACGGGAAATGGACCGTGGAGGAGCTCGCGACCGAAGCAGCCAAGTTCGCCGAGGTGCCGTTCGACTACGGTCACCCGATGGGCGACAGAATGCTGCGCGGCTGAGCTGCTCGGCAATCGATCATGCGGCACGAAATAGGAGATCACCGATGAGTGACGAATCGACGGCGAAGCCCGAGGGCCTGCCGTTCCAGATGCCGATCGAACTCGGCAAGGTGCGAGAGTTCGCCCGCGCGACGGGCGGCACCTCCCCGGACTATCTCGAGAACCCGAGCGCGCCCATTCCTCCGACGTTCCTCAGGACGCAGGTGTTTTGGACACCGGCCGGTGGGCCAAACCTCCTCAAGGACGTGAAGCTCGACCTGCGACGCATCCTACATGGTGAGCAGGAGTACGAGTTCTTTGGTCCGCCGCCGCACGTAGGCGACGAACTCACGGTTACGACGCGTCTGGACTCCGTGGAGGAGAAGGACGGCAAGCGCGGAGGCAAGATGCTCGTCATCGTCTTCATCAGTGACTTTACGGACGGCGATGGGGCGCTTGTCGCCCGGGGTCGCCAGACTCTGATCCAGACGGGAGGTGTTCCGGCATGACTTTGTCGATCGGCGATCGCCTTCCGGAACGTACGTTTGGGCCCATCTCAAGGACCGACCTGGTCAAATACCAGGGCGCGAGCGGTGACTTCAACCCCATCCACCACGACGAAGAGTTTGCGAAGCGAGCGGGCTTTCCCACTGTATTCAGCGTCGGAATGCTGCAGGCCGGTTATGTGGCCACCTACCTCGTCGACGCCCTCGGGTCGGAGAACGTGCGCCGTCTGCGCGTTCGATTCGAGGAGCAGGTGTGGCCCGGGGACATCATCTCGTGCACTGCGGAGGTCAAGGGGATTGTCACCGACCCTGCCTCAGGGGAGCGCCGGGCGGAACTCGAAGTGATCGCGACTCGTCAGACCGGTGGCGTCGCCATTCGAGGCACGAGCAGCTTCGCCTTCTGACCGGACCTCACTCCGCAGGCGCTTGCTCCGTGGCCTTGGCGGCCGCGAGCCAGCGCCTGTTCGGTCGGCTGCGCAGATCAACGGCTCTGATCCACACATCGTTGATGGTGTTGGCGTAGCGGGGGACATCCAGCGGCTCGTCGCCATCGTATGTGTCGAACATCCAGTAGCAGAGGTTCGTGATGGCCAGCACGAGCGCGGCCGCGGTTGGTGCCGGGTCGACCGCTGGGTCTGCGATTCCTCGTGCCTGCCAGCGGCGAATCTGATCGGCCACGCGCTTGAAGTGCTGTTGTCGGCGTCCGCCATCCATCAGGGTCAGCTGTTCGTCGATGTGGCCGAGCTGATTCATCATGGCGTAGATGCGAGCGTTCTGCTGATAAGTCTCGATATACCGCAGGTTGGCTCGTTTGAGCGCTTCCACCGGATCGTGCGTGCGGTCCTCTGCGTCGCGCCGCCGCACCGACTCGTCGACCGCCGCAGAGACCTCTGCACAGAGAACGCGGAACACGTCGAGCTTCGACGGAAAGTATGTGTAGAAGCTTCCATGCGCGACGTTCGCCTCCTTGGCGATGTCCGCGACACCGACGTTGAGGTATCCGTCCCGCTCGAAGACGACTCGGGCTGCGTCGACGATCTGACGGCGCGTCCGCTCGCCGCGAGCCGTGCCGCGTTCGCTGTGGATGGCGCGACGCTCCGCCGCGGTTCCGACCGGGATCCAGCCGCCACGAGTTCGCTGTTCGGCGTCGGCATCCACCGTCTCATCGGTGCTCGCCGGTGCCGCCGAGGTGCGGGTCGCACTCGCGCGGGCCGGGCTCCGGGTTGTGTTCTGCGCCACCTGGGACCTCCACGATCATCGCCGCCGAGCGCAATCATGCGGGATCTCCGCCCTGCTTCGACGTGCCGCGAGTCTAGCTCCGATGAGTTTCATTCGGGTAAATAGTCGATATGCGTGTCGAACTTAACTCGACATGCGTGTCGATTATGAGTATCGTTGCGCGCAGGTCAAAGCTGACCCAGCACTCACGCGAGAACTCCTTCGAGGATCGCCTCCGCCGCTCTCACATCGGCGAGCCGGGCCATCGCAGCAGTCAACGCTGGCCGGGAGAGCGTGAAGAACGATGGAGTGTCACATGGATGTGCTCGAAGGAATCCGAGTCCTGGATCTGGGGGACAGCGCAGCGGCATCGATCGTCGGCATGATCCTCAGCGACTTCGGTGCGGAGGTCGTCAAGGTGCGTGCGCTGGACATCGACGACAAGCGGGACGACGCAGGCGCAGCCGTCTGGGACCGAGGCAAGAAGTCGGTCACCCTCGACCGGGAGTCGACGGACGACCTCGCCTGGCTGACACAGATGGTGGCCGGCGCCGATGTGTGCCTGACGACAATGGATGAACTCTCCGACCGCTGGGGAGCGCCCGTCGCGTCATCCGCCGCAGCGAACCAGCGACTCGTCCACCTCGCACTGCCGCCCTACCTCGCTTCCGGGACGCCATGGGCCGGCGGCGCCGAGTCAGAAGCCCTCCTCGCCGCCCATGCAGGCGTCGCATGGCGCCAATCCTCGGAGGACGGAGCACCGGTCGACTCCGTCTACCGGCTGCTCACCCACGTGCATGGAGCGTGGTCGACAACGTGTCTCATCGCGGCGCTCATCGAGCGTGAGCGCTCGGGCTGGGGCCAGCACGTGACCGTGACGGGCATCAATGCCGTCATGGAGGCATGCGTCTCCTCACTGACCGTTGATCCCAACGCTCCCGATCCGACTACCGCCGTCGGCGGGTTCGGCCGGCATCCCACGTACCGACCGGTTCGTGCGGCCGACGGCTGGCTGGCGTGCGGGGCGCTCGGCGGAAAGTTCGAGACGAAGGTCTTCGAGCTCGCGGGGCTGCGTGACCTGCTCGACGACCGGCTCGGGGGCCGTTCCGGAAACATGCTTATGCCGGAGAACATCTCCTGGGTGATGGATGAGATCTCGGCGGCGTTCAGGACGCGCCCGCGCGAGTACTGGATCTCCGCGCTGAACGCGAACGGGATCCCCGCCGGCCCGCTCCTCGAACGGGACGAGTGGCTCGACCACCCTCAGGTAGTGCTCAATGGCCTGCGCGTCGATGTCGAGGATCCTCAACGAGGCCGTGTCACCATGCCGGGAATTCCCATCGTGCTGACGGCGACACCTGGTCGTGTGCGCGGGCCGGCTCCGCGACCCGGTCAGGACAACGGCATGGAGCCGTGGGATCCTCAGATCGAGCCGATGGGAACCGCGCCTGTCACCGCGGGACCGCTCGTGGGCGTGAAGGTCCTCGACCTCGGCACCTTCGTCGCAACGCCCTATGCCGGCTTCCTTCTCAGCGAACTCGGCGCGGATGTGACCAAGGTTGAGCCGTTGACGGGTGACCCGTATCGCGGCTCCGGATTCGGCGTCAACAGGGGCATGAAGTCTGTCGCGATGGACCTCAGCTCCGAGCAGGGCGCCGCGCTCTTCCATCGTCTGGTCGGCGATGTCGACGCCGTCGTCGACGGCATGCGCCCAGGGGTCATGTCAAAGCTCAGAATCGACTACGAGTCACTGCGTCAGACCAAGGACGACATCGTGTCGATCTCGTTGGCAGCGTTCGGCATGGAAGGCCCCCTCGCAGGGTTGGGCGGTGTGGACATGGTGGTTCAGGCCATGTGCGGCATGATGCTCGCTCAGGGAGAGCCCGATTCGCCGGTGAGCAACACGATTGCGATTCTCGACACCACCGCGGCAGCGCTGAGTGCCTGCGCGACAGTCCTCGCGCTCTTCCACAAGCAGCGAACAGGGCAGGGACAGCGCGTCTGGAACTCGCTGGTCGGCACCGCGTCATTCTCCGGGGACGGAGAACTCGTGCGCTACGAAGGCCGGACTCCCGCCCAGCGCGGAGGCATCGACCACAAGGGAGGCGGAGTCCTCGACCGGTACTACGAGGTCCTGGACGGGTGGGTACGCGTACAGACCGCCGACACCGAGTTGACAGCGAGCGACCTGGTTGCGGCAGGCATCCCTGTCGACCGCCTGACCACGGAAGCCGTCAGTCGCGCGCTGCTCGCGTTCACCGCCGACGAAGCCGTGACCGCTCTGACAAACGGCGGTATCCCTGCCACGGCGGCCCGAAAGGTCTCCGAACTGTTCCGGGATGTCGCATTGCGGGATGAGGAGTTCTCGCACTTCCGGACGAGCGATATCGGAACGACCATTGCGACGCCCGGTCGCTACGCGACGTTCAGCCGGACCCAGAGGCAGGGACCGCTCACGCCCGCCGGAATCGGCGAGAACAGCGTCGACGCGCTCGCCGCCGCGGGCCTGACGGCGGCAGAGATCGATGCCGCGGTGGATTCGGGCGCCGTTGTCACGGGCGGACGGAGTCCAATCCGACTCGGTGCCATCTATCGATGATCTAAGGAGCGGCGATGGAAGATGAATCATCAGGCCCATTGCGGGGGATTCGCGTCGTCGAACTCGTCGGCGTCGGTCCGGGTCCCTTCTGCGGGATGCTGCTCGCCGATCTGGGCGCGGATGTCGTTCGAATCGAGCGCGAAGATCGAGTGGGGCTCGGTTACGAGACCGATGTTCTCGCCAGAGGCCAGCGCTCCGTCTCGCTCGACCTCAAGCATCCTGAGGAACTTGCCGCAGCTCTGCAGCTGATCTCGGCGGCGGACGTCGTCATCGATCCGTTCCGTCCCGGGACCGCGGAGCGCCTGGGACTGGGGCCCGACAGGTGTCTGCGTGCCAATCCGGCGATCGTTTACGGGCGGATGACGGGCTGGGGGCAGGACGGACCCTATGCACCTCGCGCAGGGCATGACATCAACTACATCGCCCTCAGCGGTGCGCTCAGCATGTTCGGCCGTGAGGGCGAGGCCCCGGTCCCGCCCGTCAACCTCGTCGCCGACTTCGGCGGAGGCGGGATGCTTCTCGCCATCGGGATTCTCGCAGCGGTGCTGCACGCGAAGGCGACCGGAGAAGGTCAGATCGTCGATGCCGCGATGGTCGACGGTGTCGCTCTGCTCACGGCGATGGTGCATCAGATGCGCGCCGGTGGCGTATGGGGACCCCGCGGAACCAACATGCTCGACACCGGTGCGCCGTACTACGACGTGTACGAGGCCGCGGATGGCGGCTGGGTGAGCGTCGGCGCCCTCGAGCCGCACTTCTACGGCGAACTGCTGGACGGTCTCGGGCTCGGTGACGACGCCGACCTCTGTGCCGCGCACCGCGATCGTGAGCGATGGCCGGTACTGCGCGCACGGCTCGCAGACGAATTCCTGACGAGGACACGTGCAGAGTGGGCCGAGATCTTCTCCGAGCGCGACGCATGCGTGGCACCCGTGTGGGATCTCGACGAGGCCGCCGCGGAGCCGCATCTCGTGACGCGAGGGACCTATGTCCACGCGCACGGCATGCTTCAGCCTGGCGCGGCACCTCGGTTCTCAGCGACGCCGAGCCGGATCGGCGGTCCACCCCCGCGGCCAGGTCAGCACAGCGACGAAGTGTGGGCCGATTGGGGGGTTGCGCGGTCGTCAGGCACGTCGATGAGCACGACGGGTGTGGAAAGGACAGTGGGATGACGGATCTGGACGACTTCCGTGTGCGGGCACGCGCATGGCTCGAGGCGAATGCGACTCCCTTCGACGAAGTGATCCAACCGGACGTCGAGGGAGCATCTATTCCGCTTGCGGAGTCGAAGGACTTCCAGAAGCGGTTGTGGGATGCCGGCTACGCCGCCATCACTTGGTCGCGCGAGTATGGCGGACAGGGACTCGGCGTGGCCGAGCAGATGGCGTTCAACGAGATAGCCGCCGACTTCTCCCTGCCGACCGCACCGTTCGCCATCGGTCTCGGGATGCCGGCCCCCACGATCCTCGAACTGGGCACTGAGGAGCAGAAGCGCCGCTACCTGCCGCCGATGGCCGCGGGCGAGGAGATCTGGTGCCAGCTGTTCTCCGAGCCCGATGGCGGCTCCGATGTTGCAAGCCTTCAGACATCCGCGAAGAGGACCGAGTCGGGTTGGCGGATCAACGGACAGAAGGTATGGACGTCGGGCGCCCAGCATAGCGACTTCGGCGCCATCCTCGCCCGCACAGATCCGACGGTCCCCAAACACGACGGCATCACGATGTTCATCGTCGACATGCACCACCCGGGCGTCACCGTCCGGCCGCTTGTGGTCGCATCAGGGATCGCGCCGTTCAACGAAGTCTTCTTCGACGACGTCGACATCCCAGCGGATGCCGTCATCGGTGAGGTGGACAAAGGATGGCAGGCGGCCATCGTCATGCTCCGCAATGAACGTGTGGCTCTTGGCGCCGTCGTGCGAGCGCGTGCCAACCCGCTGGCGTTCGATGCGCTCCGCGACCTCGCGGCGTCGTCGGGCGCGAGGGCGGTCGATGGGACCCGGGAGCGCCTCGCCGAGCTGTATGCCAGGGAGGTGGCGATCGGAGCATATGGGAGGCTCCTCCACGAGGAATCTCTGGCGGGACGCGAGATCGGCGCGCGGGGGTCGGTCGCCAAGCTTGCCGGCGCTGAGTATCAGCTCTGGGCATCGGACGTCGCACAGGATGTCATCGGAGAGGACCTCGCACTCGGCAGCACGGCGGCCGACCGGGTTCGAATGGCCGTCGTCTCCTCTCCTGGCCGCGCGACAGCCGGAGGCACCAACGAGATCCAGCGCAACATCATCGGCGAGCGGATCCTGGGACTCCCGAAAGACCAGGGCGTCGACAAGAAGATCCCGTTCAATCAGCTTCGGCTCTCGGGCGTCAGCAGCGCGCAGCCCGGCGCCCGAGGGAAGGAGTGAGGTGTCGCTCATCGACAACGACGAGAGGCTCGCCCTGATCGAGGCGCTGGACCGCTTCGTCAGTGAGGAGTCGCCACTCGCGAGCGTCCGCGGCGTGGCATTCAGCGACCTCCCGTACGACGAAGGCGTCTGGCATCAGCTTTCCGCGCAGATCGGACTGGCGGGCCTTCTCATCCAAGAGGATCTGGGCGGTGCGGAGGCGTCCGTCGCCAACCTCGTCGCCGTCGCCCGGGAGCTCGGGGCCGGACTCGTGCCGTCGCCGCTGCTCGCATCGGGGGTCATGGCGGCCACGCTGCTGACCGCCCTCGGTGACGTGAGTCAGAACGCCGAGTGGCTTCCACGGATCGCGTCAGGCGAGGTCGTGATGTCGGTCGCGGTCACCGAGCCGGATACCGGCGAGTGGCTTCCCGCGGCCCCCGCCACGCGGGCGGTACGGCTCGGCGACGAGTGGAGGCTGGCCGGAGTCAAGTCAGCGGTCGTGAACGGAGCGGATGCGGACGCTCTGCTCGTCCTCGCGAGCTCGGAGACAGGGGTCGGTGCCTTCCTCGTGCGAGCGGGGAGCGAAGGAATCACGGCCGAGGTCGTTCCAGGTCTCGACAGCACGCGGTCGTTCGCCACCATCGAGTTCGCTGACACTCCGGCCATCCGGGTCAGCGGGGACGTCGAGAACGCGCTCCTCGAACTCGAGGGGATCGTGAGCATCTTCATCGCAGCTGAAGCGGTGGGCGGGCTCCGCTCGAGCCTGCAGATGACTGTCGACTACGCGAAAGTGCGACACAGCTTCGGCTTGCCGATCGGTGCGTACCAGGGTGTCAAGCACAAGCTCGCGGACATGTACGCCGACTGGTCGCTGGCGGATGCAGCGGTTCGAGCCGCCGCCGAAGCCTGGGATGACCGACGCGAGGACCGCGCGCAGCTCGCTGTGGCTGCGCGGCTGACGGCATCCCCCGTCTATGTCAAGGGCGCCCGCAACGCCATGCTGCTGCACGGCGGCATCGGCTTCACATGGGAGCACGACGCGCACCTCTTCTACAAGAACGCGATCTCGGACAACGTCCTCTTCGGCGGCCAGGCCCACCAACGGAGGCGGCTCGCTTCGCTGCTCGATTGAGCCGGCCCCCGGTCGTCGGTCGCATGCGGCGGCGGCATCCTGGCGACTCATCGCACGATCCCTCAAGGCACCCTTCGGAAAGAATGCGCCTAGGCGCGGCGTACTGCTCGAATCCATCCCCTCGGAGCCCGTCGTCGTCGACGACCTCGAGATCGCCGACCCGATCGGTCGTGAAGTGCTCGTCCAGACTGTGGCAGTCGGCGTCTGTCACAGCGATCTGCACGTCGTCGAAGGCAACTACCCAGGGGCGGTCGGACCCATTGTCCTCGGACACGAGGCCGCCGGGATCGTGAAGGCCGTCGGCCCGGACGTGACCTCCGTCAAACCCGGCGACCACGTGATCACCTGCCTGTCGATCTTCTGCGGCCAGTGCGAATACTGCCTGACCGGCCGGCCCAATCTCTGTCTTCGGGTCGGGCTGCGTCGAACCGACGACCAGCCGCCCCGCCTGTCGCGCGCGGGGTCTGCCGTGCACCAGTTCGCCGAGCTCGGCGCGTTCGCGGAGGAGATGCTCGTTCACGAGAACGCCACAGTAGGGATCCGCGACGACATGCCGCTCGATCGCGCAGCTCTGATCGGCTGTGGTGTCACGACCGGAGTCGGTGCCGTCTTCAACACTGCGATGGTCCGACCCGGCTCGACGGTCGTTGTCATCGGATGCGGTGGGATCGGGCTTAACGCCATCCAGGGTGCCCGGATCGCTGGCGCGAGTCGGATCTTCGCAGTCGATGCGCTGCCCCCGAAGCTCAAGATCGCGCAGCAGTTCGGTGCGACCGATGTTGTCAACGCCGCTGAGGAGGACGCCGTCATGGCGGTTCTTCGCGCGACCGGCGGGGGTGTCGACTACGCCTTCGAGGCAATCGGCCTCAAGAACACCGTCGAGCAGTCGTTCGCAATGCTGCGCACGGGTGGTACCGCGACGGTCATCGGTCTCATGAGGATGGGCGACAAGGTCGAGCTTCCGGGGATCGAGTTCATCATGGAGAAGACGATCCAGGGCTCGAACATGGGCTCCAACCGTTTTCGCGTCGACATGCCCCGCTATGTGCAGATGTATAGGGATGGGGGTCTGATGCTCGATGAGCTCGTCTCTGATCGCATCGCGCTGGACGACGTGCAGGAAGCATTCCGTCGGCTGAAGGCGGGCGAGGTCAGCCGGAGCGTCGTCGTCTTCTGACTGACGCTGAAGGCCCGCTAGTCGAAGTGACTTGCGGGCCTTCAGCTGTTGCAGGTCAGGCGCGGACGGGCAGGGTCTTGACTCCGTTGATGAACTCGTTGAAGAGCGGGTCTGGCTCGCCGAGGATCTCCATGTGACCGAGCTTGCCGAGCACGTTGCGGTACACCGCTTTCAGCTGCGCCTTTGCGACCGCGTTGCCAAGGCAGTAGTGGACGCCGCCGCCGCCGAAGCCGACGTGAGTCGCTGGGCCGTTTGCGAAGCGCTGCAGGTTGAATGCGTGCGGGTCCTCGAACACGTCCTCGTCCCGGTTGCCCGAGCAGTAGAACATGACGACCATGTCACCCTGGGCGATCTGCTGACCTTCGAGCTCGAGGTCCTGCGTGGCCGTGCGGGCGAAGTCGATCACCGGTGACGCGTGCCGGATGAATTCCTCCGTAGCGATCCGGATGCGTCCCTCGAAGTCCTCCTCCAGCCAGGCCCGCTGGTCCGGGTTGTTCCACAGGTTGTAGAGCGTGTGGGTCGTGGTCTGCTTGGTCGTGTCGTTGCCCGCGACGCTGAGAAGCCCGAACACCGGCAGGATGTCACCGAGGTCGAATGCACGGCCGTCGGGAGTCTCACCGAGCGCCAGTGCGGTCGCGATGTCGTCGGCCGGATTCTTGCGGCGGTACTCAATGAGTTCGCTGCCGATCTGCGCGAGCGCCATCGACGCTTCCATGCGAACCTCGTTCGGGGTCTTTCCCTCGACAAAGAAG
>Ga0318562_10001276_pt1 | contig 11336 bp, 10 predicted proteins | sample GRESIP066b5f18_FD_203688 | JGI IMG/M metagenome (GOLD analysis project Ga0318562, IMG submission 203688) | Tropical soil microbial communities from Luquillo Experimental Forest, Puerto Rico - GRE.SIPMG.066b5f18 | ecosystem: Environmental > Terrestrial > Soil > Tropical forest > Bulk soil...
GATTGGGATGTCCATAAATTTAGAGACTGGTCCAAACGACCAACAAGGATTCGAACCGGTCTCCGGAAATTCGAGTTCGAACTTCTGCCCGCCAGCCACCCACATACCGGGTCGGCTTAATTTTCCGAGAGTGCGGAATTATCGCGCGAATTCCGTGGTTTTGCGCGACCACAACTCTCTCAGAGCATAAATATGGCCACTTCTCGGGGGCCAACAGCGCCAACAATTCCCGGAGTCTCGGATTTGATTTCGGCAATTTCCGCGAGAAAATATTTGGCGGGTTGAGACTAAAAAACAGGGAAAAATATTCGACCGATTTGCGGCGGATAAGACTTTTGTGGCCAATTAGGCCGCCTTTGCGCGATAGCGGGCGTTTTTCGGGCAAAAAATAACAGGGAAAATTCAGACCAATAACAGGGAAATCGAAAAAACATAACAGGGATACAAATAACCAAAAAAGGCGACCAATCTGCGTCAACGCGCGCGCCACCGAAATCTACACGTATTCAGGCGCCGTTTCCGTTTGTGCAAGAGTGTCAACCGGCGCGTCGCTAACCAGAAATCGCGCGAAATAGTGATCGAGTTCGGCACCGTGAGTTCGCCATGGCGTCGGGGGAAATGTCTGACACAGAATTCCAGGTTTTTCTCGCTCAAGCCATGGCCCACGCCTCGTCCGTCAGCGGCGACGGTTCGCTGCATTTCTGGTTTATCGATTGGCGGCACCTGCCAGCGCTATTAAAGGCTGGCGACCACAATTACGACGAGTGGAAACAGTTGCTGGTATGGAACAAGATTAACGGTGGCCAAGGCTCGTTTTACAGGTCTCAGCACGAACTAATCGCAATCTTCAAGAAAGGCAGCTCGCCTCACATCAATAACTTTGGACTGGGTTCATCAGGGCGGTTTCGCACCAATGTACTTGATTATCCCGGTATGGCTGCCGCCGCCGCGAGCAATTGGAAAGAACGGGATCTCCATCCAACTGTCAAACCGGCAGGCCTTTTGGCCGATTTGCTGCGGGATTGCAGTTCGCACGGGGGACTGATCCTGGACCCATTTAGCGGAAGCGGGAGCACTATTTTGGCAGCCGAACGTACAGGGCGGCTAGCACGAGCTATCGAAATCGATCCACTCTATGTCGATGTCGCTGTCACCCGCTGGGAACAAACAACCCAGAAAAAAGCAGTCTTGGCCGGAACTACCCGCACGTTTGCGCAAATCTCAAAAGAACGTCTGGGCTCAACCCGTAATTGTGCAAAGCGTTAGAGGGGGAGAGGTATGGCCAAATACAAGGTCGGAAAAAACAAACCTCCGCGCAAATCGCAGTTCAAGAGAGGAAAGTCCGGCAACCCAAGGGGGCGGCCGAAGGGTTCTCGCAACTTTACGACCGTGCTGAGCGACGAGCTCAATCAATATATCAGCGTCCGAGAAAATGGCGTCAACAAGCGTATGAGCGCAAAAACCGCCCTTTCAAAGAAGTTAGTTGCACAGGGACTCGCGGGAGACCTCAGGGCTATTCAAACCATCAGCGCACACGAGCGGCAAGCGGCAAACCAGCGCCAACAACCGGATATGACGATTGAGATCAGCGACGTCGAATTGTTGCGAAAATACTTCCCCTATCTTCAGAACATTCTAAGGCGCCAAGGAGGCAATAATGACAACGACAGTCAATCCGATTGATCTACTGTACCGGCTTTGCTTCGCCGCCTTTGTCCACAAGGCTTTCGAAGTCCTTTATCCAGCAAAGCAGTTAATGCCAAATTGGCATATCGATGCGGTCTGCAATTACTTGCAAGAGATAGTTGAAGGCCGCAAACCAAAATATCTTGTTCTCAACATGCCGCCGCGCAGTTTGAAAACGTTCATCGTTTCCAATTGTCTTCCTGCGTGGTTGCTTGTTCGGAATCCCGCTATTGAAATCATTGTTGCTTCTTATGCCGACAAGCTGAGCAGCAAAGGCGGGCGCGACTTGGCGCATTGCCTTATCTTTAGCGGCGCGGATGAGTTCGCACCCTTGGGTAGCGACCTGTTCTGATTGCACAGGCGGCTGAGAAGATCTAAAGGCTCCTGCATCGTTACAGGTTCCAATATAAACGCAATCTGATGTGGGCTTGTATTCATATTGGCTGGACGCAGCCGTTGCGCAAATCGTTCCAGCTCCAGCGATCACGAGAAACAACAGCCAATTTGCCACTCCAACCTCCGGCGAACCGTTTTGCAACCATCCGATAACTGTCACCTGTCGTACAGCCGACGTCCGTATTGTTTGTAGTCTAAGACAAGACCAAGCAGGCGGATGGTGGCAAGTAGCACTTATTCAAAGTCAGGCTGAGAAATCCAGATCGCGACGTTGCGGGCACAAATTAGACAACGATAATGTCCTATCTGCACTGCAATCCAGCCAGGGCAGATTGTTCGTCACTCTGCGCGCTCTCGAGACAATCCCGCCTAGTACTTTCAATATTGTCTCTTTGGCTATTGTAAGTGTCTTGAGCTTGCTGGCGAACCATACTTTCTCCCATGTTAGCCACAGCCGCTCCCATGGGTGTCATCCGGTAAAGCATGTTACTATTCACTGCTTCCTGAATCGTATTATTCATATCGTTTTGTGCAGACTGAAGATCATCTCGTGCAGTTTCTTCGCAACGTGCTCTGGCAGATGAAAGATTCGAAATAATATTGGCTCGCTCTGGGCAGGCGGGCGGCGCGGCGCTCCTTTGCCCCCCTCCGCCACCGGGAGGCGGCGCAACCCCCATGTCGCAAGTCCCGATCAGGCGGCATGACTCTGTCGGGATATATCCCGTCGATTGGGCGTTAACCTGCACTTCGAAAAAAGTGACAGAAGACGCCGTAATCACTGCCAACGCAATTCGTCTTTTCTTCGTCATCGTTTGGCCGCCCCATTTACTGAGCTAGACTAGGACAAATACTGTCAATAGGTCCGCCGGTAGACGTTGCCTCGTAATTGGATTTTGAAGCGTCCACGTTAGGCTGAAGCTGGGAAGCCTGCTGATCTAGCAATGTAGCGCATTCAGGTTTGCCGGCATTCGCATACTCCTGAGCGCAAAAGTTCAGGCTTTCTATTATGACTTTCAGTCCGCAATACGCATAAGCAGACGACATCGCTGTAGAAGGACCGAGCGCCTGAACGCGGGATGTCGCTCGCTCTCCCAATTCCGAGGCAAGCGCGTCAGCTCGGGCGCATCTTGCGGGCTTCTCGAAGCACTCGGCGGGTTGGGCTGCTGCAGGCACCCCAACTGAAATGGAATAATGAGAATAGATCGCCACCGCCGCCACAATACCGACTACAGGGACAACCAAAACACGAAGTGTAATTTTCATAAGGCCCCCGCCCATGAGTTTCTTTCCCACGCATCACCAGCTAAGATGACTCAATCGGAAAGCGAAAATCAGTCTATGTGCACCGCAAAAAATGTCAACGACGATTCGGCGGAGAATGAAATGGCGAAATGGCAGCTAGCTCTATTCATCGTTGCAGTTGGTGCAATTTGTTCTTCATCTGCATTTAGTCAAAGCACCGGATACAAGCCAACGTCCGATTGTGTTTACATCGGAACGTGCAACGATGCGTCTAGCCCGGCCCCAAGTGCGCCGAAAGCTTCAACCCGTACAAGTCCATCGCGCGTTACAGCATCCCCCGAAGACCTTTCGCCCACGCCCACAACGGAGCCATTCCAGCCTTTAGATCCAACCCAGGATTATGATGGGAAGCCATGTTCGTATTTTACTAAGCCAGCAAAAAGACAAGATGGATCGGGATCGAACTTTTATAGCAAGGGCGTCGTCGTCCAATACGGAGGCAACGTTTATCGCTGTACTGATGGCGTTTGGAGAGACGTGTTACCGGGCGCAGTCGAGAATCCCCCCTCTGCGATAGAGTTGGAAACTTCGCATTATCCTTCGTACTGAGTTGGGTAACATATCACCTCGTTATTCGGAATTTCGCGGCCAACATCGCTGCCCGCTTTGCCGGACTTCGCGCGTAGCCACGCCGCGGCAGCTGCGCCAATCTCCGTGTTACGTTTAGCTAACGAGCGCTACCTCACTCAACCCGTGACATCCCGTTCCAGAAAACGCACCGAAACAATCGTGTTCTTTACTCAAACCCGCTAGAAGGGAACCCATGTATAGCGGTAACGATAGATGATGCCCTGATTGTAGCTACCACCTGAATCCACCGCATCGCTGCCCTGATCGCCCGTATAAGCCGCCGGCTGAACATTGTATGAGTACGAAATACCCGGTTCGAGCCGAACATTTCGTGCAACAACCCCACAATCCCAGCTTCGCAGGTTCTGGCAATCATACACCGTGAGCGTCAAATACGCGCCAGCCGTGCCAATGTTCTTCACATAAATTGACTGACCAACTGGTTCGTTTGTCGTCCAATCCTGAAATTTTGGCGTTCCCTGATTTTGCGGGGCCTGCTGAATAGGAGCTGGGGCGCTTGGATGCGAAACAGAACCGCTGCCGGTGTTGGTTGCCGGAGGGGCCGGGGACTGGCTTGGAAAGCCCGGCGTTGCCGTTCCGAACTGTGAAATATTCAGCTGAGCTTGCTGCTGCGCCTGTTGCTGTTGTGCCACTTGGGCCGCTGCAGCGTATTGCGCTTGTGACGCTTCATAACCCCGCCTTTGAAAGTCCAACTGCTGCTGGCGCAATTGGGCTTGCTGCGCAGCAGCCGCTTGCGCTGCGGCTTGTGCCGCCGCTTGAGCCTGGGCCTGCTGCTGCGCACGCCGCTGCGCAGCCTGGGCTTGCTGCTGCTGGATGGCCCGCTGTTGGGCTAAGAGCATGGATTGTTGCTGTTGCATGACCATGAGCGAGGCGCCGCTTTGCGCTGCAGCGGTATCTCGCGATAAGCCGTCTATAGCGGTCTCGAAAGCACCCGCCTTGGGGGCCAACTGCCGTGCAGCTTCCTGGATTTTTTCCCTCTCTTGTTTCTGTTGTTGCTGCTTTACGCTTTCCAAAGCTTGTTGCACGGCAAGCCGCGTCTGCTGCGGCGTTTCAAGCGATCCATGACCATCCGCCTCCATGGCGGAACGCCCCCAGACATCAAGAGCGGATAAAGAATAGCTGGGAAGGGAAGCGCCGTCCTTTGTACCCACTGGAGGTATCAAATAATAATGCCCAAGCCTTGCGTCGTGTATCTCATACACAATCTGATAAGCTGCCAATTGATCGCTGGAAATCTTGGCGGGTCCCGCAGTCAAATTGTAAAGAACGTACGCGAGACCGTCAGCATTTGGTTGCTGGAATGTCTGTATGAGGACACCCGCCCCAGTAGCGTCTCCTGCAACACAGCCGCCCATCCACTTAAGTGAGCCACTCAAGGCCAACTGCTTGAAAGCCGTGCCGGCGAAAGAGTCGCTCGGCACGGCAAGCTTGCAAGAGGTCAGGTCATAGGAAGCCATCGGAGACTGCGCAAAAGCTTCAGATCCAGATATCGCAATGAGAACTGCGGTACCGATTAACGCGGGGCTCTTCATCTATGCCTCTATTGACATATACGCAGGCTCGCAACGCTCCTAGCCATTAAGGCCGGCGTATATCGCGCCAAACTTCTTCCTAAGATCGGACAGGTTTGATGCTTCAACATCGATATTCTTTCCTGCAAGAACAATACTGAACTTAAGCGTCTTTGTGTAGGCGTTATCCAGCCGCGACTGAAACGATTGAACCATATGGGAAATAGCCTCCTGGCTCTCCCGGGAGGATTGGTTCATCTGCATTGCAGTCGTCATCATCTGCATCGAATTTTGCATTGACTGCTGGGGCGTCAATCTCGCTCCGGCATTGAGCGAACCCATGCCGCTCATGGCTCCGGCAAATAACGCCATTTGTGCGGATGTATTGGCATTTCTGATTTCATCGATAGCCTTGTTTTCGACAACCCTTGCCTGACGTACCGATCGCCCCCAATCGCCATAAAACGCATCGCTGATAAATGTCTCATCTTCGTCGGCCAACAATTCCCATTCGGCCTGTTCGAACTGCCTCAAACAGTCCAATTTCGCCTTATCGGCTTCAGTCAGGACTCCACCGGCAAAGCGCTTGGCCAATTCCGGATCATAATTGGCTATATACTTTTCTCGGCCAGCTTTGGTCGCAGTGTCGTAGGGAACATTCTTCACGGCGCTTGCAATGAGAGAAACATAGTTCGACACAAACTTATCTTCAACGAGCGATTGATTACTTGCGTCGCTTGAGAGCCCCTTTGCAGGAAGCTCTACCTGTTTGATTGGTAGTAACGCAACATTTCCTGGCTGAACAATCGCCTGGTTTTTATAGTGCGACTTATCAATCATGCTTGTGTCGGCCGGAACGCCCTGATCGCCGTCAAGATATTCGGTCAACGTTACGCCCATGCCTTGATTGGCAGGCGCATCCATCTGCACTGATCTTGTGTACGCGCGAAAGGCCGCCGGCAGCGCCAACAGACCGAAAGTATCTGGAGATGCAGCGGGGGCGGTCCTTATGGTAACCAACGGCGCCAAATACCGGCCGAATGTCGTGGGTTCATTAAAAGTATATACGCGATAAAGCGGATTCACGTGGACCGCGACGTCCACATATATCGGCGCAGGCGCATATTCCGCCGCGGCTTTTTCTTCCAAAGTAACGGGCCAACTCTCGCCAACTGCAATGGCCCCATCCTCCAGCTTTACGTTTTTCGACACGATCTCCATCGGCTGAAGGATGATTTTCCTGCCAGGCAAAGCGCGTTTAACACTTTCATACAAGGCGAGCGCAAAATAGGTGCTTTTAACGATCGACTCCGTGCCTGCGTCCTTCATGTCTCGCGGAGGCATTTGTGACGACGGCGTCTGATAAAAATTGGGGCTTAATTGGCGATCATCCGCCACGTCGTAGAAATAATTTCCAAATCCTCTGTCGTCGTAGAATCCAAGATAATCGTTAAGCGCTTGATCTGAAATTCGCGCGGGATATCGGATCACAACGCTGGCATCGCTGGCTGGAACAAATGAATTTTGCGCCAGCGCGACAGACGGCAGAAATACAGAAATCAAAAACGCAGGGATGACACCCCGACTCGCACGTGACATTGGTGTCTCCATTTGTTCAGAGGGCAGCCCTATTTTGGGGGGAAGCTTACTCGTGCCAGCGGCAAATCTGGATGATCCGCATCAAAAACCTGTATGGCCGAAGAGCCAGCAGCATTGCCGGCGTCATTTGCCAAATTGAATGCAGCTTGGTCGATGACGGCTGTACCGTTAGCGTCTGTAATCACGCGTTCGGAAATGCCCGCTTTGCCAACTGCCCTGGCAATCAAGTGGTGATCGGCTACTGGATTGTCGCTTGTTACTTTCGTATCGCACGACACTGGCCTTATGGGGCCGTGGAAACGCATTACGGCTTTGGTGCTTTGCTGGTGAATGGATTGTTTCGTTGCCGTCACCATGTTCTGCCCCATGAGCCAGGCCATGGGATTCACGATGTTGATGGCAGAGATCGCCGTAGCTACAGGCCCCTGTCCTTCGGCGTTCCACACTGTCGTGCGTTCGATGATGTCGGCTTCCCCGGCACAATAACTCTGGTGCCGGACAACAGATAGAACGATGTCTTTTCCCATGTTCTTATTGGTGACGACAAGGTTTTCCGTCACCAAATGCGCTGGGTCTGCAACAACAGATTTTCCTACGATTTTGTCGGTGTAGGTCGTGTCATCCTCCGAATCCGCGGTCTGGGCCCGCGCACCTATTCCGTGACAGATAAAGCATAACGCCGAACCGACAATCGCCCATTGGCGAAGGCGACGTTTCATGGAGACTGAGTTCGTAGACTCAGCTGCACACAGCCGCCTATCAATGATCTTCATGATCCCCTCTTTAAAGCTTGCTTATGCCAATTGGTGACGATGACCGCATTAATATCCGGGAGGTGACATCATACAGTCGTAGGTGAACTTGTCGCCGCCGAGATACCGGATGTTTTCGGGGCCCCCGTTGGATTCCAGGGCGTAACCCGGGTCGGACCGTATGATGCCCGTTTCACAGGCGATCACGGCAATATCGGCGCCGGGCGCAGCGTTTGCGGTTACGAGAGGTTTGCTGCCATGCGCCAGAATTCTGAGTGGATCCGTTCCTCCATAATTGGGGCACTCCATGCTGGGTATCCCGCCGCGAATAAAACACCAGCTGAGCCAAACATTGTAAGAACAGATGTTTTGAGCAAGCACTTTTGAGTGTGTGCCACCACCAGGGTTGGGAACGAATTTTATGCAGTTCTGTCCGCCCCGCCCCGGCCGGGTACCGGAATCATCTGAGGAATCGGCCTGTCCGAGTGGTGCAACTGAACTGCTTGGCTGCTCCGCCGGAGTATGGGAAGGGCTGGGGCTAGTGTCCTGCTGCTGAGCGGCTTCGTTTTGGCAGGCACTATTGGCGTTTATATTGGCGGCGAGACATAAACCCACATTGCCGCGCGAACAGATTTTCTGAGCCATCGACTGCATATTATCGCAGAAGGGGCCGGCGACGGCTGTTTGCTGAAAAACTCCAAACCCCACAGCGAGTATTGCCAGAGTGGTGCCCTTTGCCACCAAACCACAGAGTCGCTGTTTTGACTTGGAAATCTGATTCCCCCGCTTGCGAACTATGCGTCAAGCCCATCTCTAGGGAGGGTTACCAAACAATTGGGACTTGTCATACCCCATTTGGGGTATAAATGGAGTGCGGCTTGCAATGAGAATGAGACCGGCCACGACACCCCAGATGTGAAGGCTTGCGCATTTTCTCAAATGGACTGGGCCTCGGAGTTTGCTAGATTTCTAAGATTGGGAAACATCAATATTTTGACCAATCTCTGAAACCGCGCGTTGGATCAGCTACCTCACCATTTCACGCTCATCGCCAGCCAGACAGGCGATTGACGCCACCGGACAAAAACACAGCGGCGGCGCGGCCCCCATCATCCGCCCTTTCAATGTGGAAAACGCATCTTTGATTTGCTCAAAGGCCCCCCATTGTCCCCAAAACCCACCTTGAGAAATCTCAAAAGAGCACAATGCGATATTCCGCACATACCCCATTTGGGGGATGCGACGCCGCCAGATGGCCGATAATGAGATTTATCCTCAATCCGCTTCGTTACCGCTACCGCCTCACATCCACCAACACATGTCAGCAGACGATCTGGCGCGGGCTTATGCCCTGAGCAAGGCAGAGGCAGAGATAGCCCTCGGCCTGGCAGACGGCTTGACGTTGCTGGAGATCAGTGCGGCGCGCGGTGTCACCCGTCACACGGTGCGAAGCCAGTTGAAATCGATCTTTCACAAAACCGGCGCCCGTTCGCAGACCCAGTTGGTCAGCTTGATTTTGCGACGCGCATAGCATGCGGATCGGCTTTCGGCCGCCGGCCATGCTCGTAATTTGTGCACATTACAGAGGCGTAATGCGTGCCGGCCATCTGCATGGTCCGCATTGTTGGGTAACGAAACCGCGGCTTTGACGCTTCACAGGATGCCGTGACGATGGTTATGTTTACGGGCGTTCGCGTCGGGCGTGTGCTGGCCCTGAAGTTTGGTTTTCCACCGTTCATCCTCCCTACCCAAGCGATGTCGGAACAGCTTATCGATACGATCTATGAAGCCGCCGTGCTGCCGGAACGGTGGGCTGATGTGCTCAACGGTCTGTCGGATCGCTTCGGTGGCAAGGGTGGCATCCTGTTTACCAGCGCGCTGGACAATGTGCGCTGGCTCGGTGCGGGCGAATCCGAGCAGACCTTCGCCGATTGGGTAGCCCAAGGCTGGGCGGCGCAAAATTTCCGGGTGCCGCGAGCTTTGAAGATGAGCCATCCCGGTTTCATTACCGATCTGGACCTTTGTTCGGCGGAGGAAATCGCCACCAGTCCCATGTACAATGAATTTCTGATCCCCCGGGGTTATATTGCCTGCGCCGGAACCACGATCCAGGGCGCTACCGGCGACATGCTGATTTTCAGCGTCGAGGGATTCGAGTCCGAAGCCGCGGCGCGCGCCACCTTTCCGGTTTTGGATTCGCTGCGCCCGCATCTGGCCCGCGCGGCAATGCTGAGTTCGCAGCTGCATCTGGAACGCGCCCGCGCCGCCGTCACCGCCTTGGAGTTAGTGGGCGCCCCCGCCGCCTTTGTCACCGATCAGGGGGGCTTGATGGCGTCGAACCCGCGCTTCGACGCTCTCTTGGGACGGGAAATTCTGGACATCCGCAAGAGCCTGCGCTTTCCCGACGCAAAGGTCGATGAATTGTATCGCCAGGCGCTGCACCGGGTCCGCGCCGACAAGGTCGGACGATCCATTCCCCTGCCGGGCGGCGAAACAAGCCTGCGCGGCATTCTGCATGTGGTGCCGATCCGCGGCAGCGCGCGCGACATCTTCACCAGTGGCGGCGCTATTCTGGTGATCGCGGGCCACGCGCCTTCGCCGGGACTGTCCCCCGAATTGCTGCAAGGGCTGTTCGATCTCACCCCGGCAGAGGCGCGACTGGCCCGCGCCTTGATGCAGGGCCTCACCACCGCCGGCGCGGCGCGGCAGTTCGGCATTGCCGAAGCCACCGTGCGCACCCAGATGAAATCCCTGTTCGCCAAGACGGGCCAGTCGCGACAATCCGACCTGGTGCGCATGCTGGCCTCGTTCATCGCGCTGTCGTCGCCGTGAAAGAAGGTCGGGCCGTGTCTTGACGGGTTTTGAGACTGCCATCGACGCCATCTATGAGGCAGCCGTCGCTCCAGCCTCATGGCCCATGGCCTTGCAGCAGATTGCGGACAGCTTCGGCGATGTGGGCGCGGTGATGATTTTCGGCAAGGAGGATGGCGGATTCGGCGTGATAGCCTCGCCATCGCTTCAACCCATGACGGAGGAATATCTACGTGACTGGTCGCACAATGATGTGCGCGCCATCCGGGGGCGGGAGCGCGGCTATCTGACGAATGCCGTTGCGCTGACCGACCGGCTGATCCTGACCGAGACGGAGATGGACGAGGAGCCGCATTACCGCGATTTTCTTGCCAAATATGGATTGCGTTATTTCGCCGCCATATCTGTTTCGCCCATGCCAAAGGTTGAAGCTGCCCTGAGCATTCAGCGGGCAAGAGGCCGCCATCCCTACCGGAACGAGGATTTGGAGCAGCTTACCCGCCTGGGCAGGCATGTGGAGCGTTCCCTCAGCCTGGGCATTCGCTTGTTGGATACCGAGATTCAAAGAGAAGGTTTGGCGCAGGCGCTGGAAAAGGTTGGACAAGGCATTCTTGTCCTGGGTCATGATGGCCGAATTCATCTGGCCAATGCGTGCGCGCGCGCCATGTTCGGCAATGGCCTGTCTGAC
>Ga0318562_10001277_pt1 | contig 11336 bp, 13 predicted proteins | sample GRESIP066b5f18_FD_203688 | JGI IMG/M metagenome (GOLD analysis project Ga0318562, IMG submission 203688) | Tropical soil microbial communities from Luquillo Experimental Forest, Puerto Rico - GRE.SIPMG.066b5f18 | ecosystem: Environmental > Terrestrial > Soil > Tropical forest > Bulk soil...
GGTGAACGGACAGTCCATTGGAGTGGTGCAAACCGAACCGGGTTCGTGCTGGACCATGACACATCTAAATTCCGTGTTAACAGGTTTAGCACAGAAATTATCCTGACCGACTGCTCCGAGAAAATTCCCATTTTGCCACGTGTCATTTGCCGGTGCCATATAAGTGGTGCCACACGCCAACGTAATCCCGAAATAATAACCGAGATTTCCGGGCGTAAGGTTAAAGGTTCCACCGGCAGAATTAAATGACGGCAAATTAGGTAGAGTCACCACAGTGTAAACAGAAGCAGGAATAGTACACAGCTTGGTCAAACTACGCGCCCCAGCCGAATCGCGAAGCGCTACCCCAAAATTTAGGGCCGCGTTACACCAGCAATACAACGACACCGAGCTGACATCTGCGATTAATTCACGAGTAAACGGACCTTCAACCATTTGCCCGAAATATAAAAAATCGCCAGCTCCTAAGGTAGTCTCCTGAGCAGTTAAAATAACACTCAGATAACGGCTACTAATGGCAAAGGGTAGTCCCGGTAAAGCAAATCCGCTACTGGATCCTACCTGCACCGTAATCCCATAAGTCCCAGCTCCGTTCTTACTCCAACGGTCTTCAATAAAAGTGTTGCTGGCGGGATTAGTAAGGGCACTCCCGCAATTACGCTGGGTCACCTCGAAATTTGAATTGCCAATCGAATTAAAACTCCGAAGACGCATATTCCAGATGGAACTTTGGGGCACGAGAATCTTGGAATCGGTACCGATCGTCGCGAGATTGCCGGCATCGGTTGAGACTGCGGTCGGACCCGGCACGCCTTGTACACCTTGTACACCTTGTGGCCCAGCAGGCGAGACTTGCGCTCCTGAAGGTACGACAATACCCGGCACCGCAACACCGGGCGCCTGGGCAGGTGTTTGCAATGTTAGCTGGCCCGTGACCTTAGCAGTAACGAGCATAACGCCTGCTTGAGTCGAGCTTGCCGCCTTAGTAACCCAAACCATTTCACCAATTACAGCAAAAGTAGAATCGGCCACATTAGCCAGGACTGTGCTGCCTACGGCAGGTACAGTAAAAGAAGCACTTGAAGTCGTGATTGCGCTCGTGCCAGGATTGCCCTGCGGCCCTTGAAACGGACCGGTGTCGACCCATGCCGTACCATTCCAAGACCAGCCGTGCCCGGTATCCAAGGCTAGATATAGATCGCCAATCGTGTTCCCGGTTGTCGGCAAGTTAGCGGACGATGCTACTGTGCCCTTCATGTTCAGCGGCGGCCCGGGCGGGCCCGCGGGTCCTTGCGGCCCACTCGACCCAGTCGGCCCTTGCGAGCCTGTCGAGCCGGTCGGGCCAATCACGCCTTGAATCCCTTGCGGGATTGTGAAGTTAAAAATTGCTGCGCTCGACGTCCCGACGTTGACGACATTGGCGCTCGTACCCGCGGCGCCTGTTGTGGTCGTGCCAGCGACAACCGTCGAACCTGGTCCTACGGGCCCAGTCGGCCCAGTTGGGCCTGTCGATCCTTGCGGGCCGGTGAACGGCCCAGCGTCGATCCACGACGTGCCGCTCCATGACCACGCATGCCCAGTGTCGAGCGTGATCCACGTGTCCCCGATCGTGTTGCCTGAGCTAGGCAGCGCCGCGCTATTTGGCTTGCTGCCCTTCATGTTCAGGGGCGGCCCGACGGGCCCCGTTGGTCCAAGCGGACCTTGAATCCCTTGTGGGCCCTGCGCCCCCGGTGGCCCAATCGCAGTCACGTCATTAAGACTTAAAACAATCGTCTCGGGACCAGGAACTGGAATTACGGTTTGCGCCATGTTAAGGGATGCTCACGGTTACGGGGCCAATCACGCTCACGGTGCCCTCAAGCAGTGTCACGAGGTTAGGTGGGGTTGCGATGTCGAGCGTTGTCACGTCGTAGACCATTGTCGTTGTCAGGGCGCCGCTCCCGCTTGGCGGCGGCACCCACCAGCCAGCATTCTGTGTGCGCGTGATTTGAAAAGTAAATTGACCGAAAGAAAGATTCTTCACCCAAGGCGCCGACTTGTACAGCGCGAGCGCGTCGCCGTCGCCCTGTTTTTTCTTCACAGTCATCGTGGGCTGGTACCCCGTCAGATTAGCCGGGTTGCCGAGAGCAGTGATGATGTTGACAGGGAGATAGAATTCTCTGTCAGCGCGCACTGTGATATTAAATACTGCTGCGATTACGTTACTCCAGTTTCAGCGTTACCTTGTTCAAGTGAATCTTTAAGTCGGGATGCGCTCCTGCGTCAATAATCTCGACATCAGTCACAACAAACGTCTGCCGCTCGAAGCCGCCTTGGCCATCGGGAATTTCGAGCGAGATCTCGTCGTTCACGTTGGTCGTGAAGTGCGCGAGCTGCTCGTCTGTAAGAAGGTCAATCTTGTAATGCATTTCTAATACTTGATGATCTTAGTAGCGACCGCGTACGGTTGCATGTTGTTGTGGGCCCAGTTCGCGCCGCTGTACTGGATCGAGATACCGGTCGCGTTGGCGTAGATCGCGATGCCTGTGCCAGCGCCATAGATCGCGATACCCGTCGCAGCATTGTACAGCGTCAAGTTGGCGTTCTGCGGCACGACGGCAAGCCCGGTATAGTTCGCATAGATCCCGACGCCCGTTGCTGCCGCGTAAATTCCGATACCCGTCTGTGACGCTTGCGACGACGTCCACGCAGCCGTCATGTTGTAGATAGGATGCGGCTGGTCAGACAGCGCGTTTGCAGTCGGATGCCCATACATCGTCTCGTAATAGGTCTGATGCACGTGACTCGGGTCAGCGACGCCGTGTGCATGCTGCGGATCGTAGACCGAGTGGGCGTGCCCTGGATCGCTCGTCTGGTGCCCATGCGGGCTTTGCGCTAGATAGTGCCCATGCCCTGTGTCATAAACCGAGTGCGCGTGCCCGGGGTCATAGACCGAGTGAGCGTGTCCAGGATCATTAACTCCGTGGTTGTGCTGCGCCATCTCGTTTGCGCTGAGCACGTGAGTCTCTTCACCTCCTCTGGCGCCGACTGCCCGGTTCGTCAGCCCAGCCCCAAGCCCAGCGCCGATAGTCGCGCGCCCGCGCAAGTCAGGCACATTGAACGAACTGTAGCCGTCGCCTTGTCCCCATGGCGAGCCCGTCCCGCCTAGCGCCGTGTACAGCGCTGCGTAAGTCGTGCGCGAATAGGCTTGACCGTCGCACAGCAGCCACCCAGTCGGAGCGTACGAGCCGCCGAAGTCAGTAATGAAACCAGGAAAGAACGCAGCGGCCCATGTGCCCGTGCCATGCAGGACATCGTTGAGGCTGTTACTCAGCACGGGCAGCAACCCTGTCGCGGACGGTGTCGCGATCGGTATGGGGTCCCGCCCTGTCGAGACGTGCGTTGGGCCGTGCAACGGCAACGGGCCCCAGCTCGCTGTCGCGCCGCCAATTAAGACTTGAGTGCCATCGTTCGGTGTCTTCGGGGTTAGCCCACCGATCGAATTGCCCGCAATTGGTAGTGGATCAGTCCCGCTTGGGAGGTGCGTCGACGCGTGCAGTCCGACGACGTCGGTCATCGTGATTGACGCAGTGACGCTTTGCAGCGTCGAGTAGACACAAGGCAAGATGTAAGTCTTGACGACTGGAGCCGCTGGATTGACCGTGTCGCCGTTCGCTGCGCCCGTCGAGCTGTACGCGAATAAGAACGGGGCTTGCGAATTCAGGCTCGCCCACACGCCAAACTCATTGACCTGAAACGTGCTCGGTGCGGCTGACGGCGTGATACTGCATTTGATCGTCGTCTGATAGAGAACGAGCGTATTCGTGCTCGTGCTCTGGCAATCCATCACGTGATGCTTGAGCGCTGTGAAGTTCGCCGGGACGTCGCCGCTGACTGGATAACCGCTACCTGTGTCGACTTTTGTGATAATGAGCGTTGCGCCCGTGCCGACTTGAGCGAGTGCCGCTAGACCAGCGTTTGTTACGAGTAGCGGACTAAATGACATCGTGAAGAAATACTAGAGGATTGTGCGCGTATAGGGCAGCACTAGGTAGTCGTACTCGCCGACGATACCGCCGACATAGACGTTGCCCGCTGGGACCTGCGTAAATGACGAAACACCAGCGAAATATGATCGCGCGTTTTTTACTGCGAGAATGGTTTTAATCATGTTATTGACCCGCACAGGGTCGACGAGCGGGTCATTGATCAGAATCCGAAACGTATCGTGTGGCGCTTGGGGGCTGTCCTGCCACCACTCGATCAGCTCACAGTAATTAAACACGGTGTTCATCGCCGCTTTGATCGCTGACGGGGTGCCCTTGCGGATCTTGCTCACAATCGCATCTTGCACGAGTACGAGTTTCGTCCCGAACGGGAGCGTATCGTCGTAGACATCGAGGTTGAAATGATAGCTCGCGAGCACGTCGAGCACGAGCGACGGCTGGTTTTGCAACCTCGCGAGGATATTGTTATTCGCAATCTGAGATCTAATGTCAGCGAGTAACGGGTCGAGCGTCAACGCAACGCACTGAAAGAATAGATCGTTTCTCATCGCGGGCGTCAGATACTCGACGAGGCTAACCGTGTTGATCGACTCGCTCATACCGGCAGCGGTTGCAGGTCGCTTTCTAGACCTTGGTACGAAATCACTGGGTCATCAGTCAGCACCCCTACTTGGGCGAGGTTCAGCGCGATGCGCGGCGGCTGATCAACGATGCAATACGACGCGCCGGCTTCCATCACCGCTTGCGTCAATGTCGCAGGGTTAATCGAGCCGCCGATCCCCGTCTTGTTCTCCGTGACCCAGTTATTCACCGCAGTCGTGACTTGCTCGCCTATCAAGACGACGTTGCTCGATTGCAGCGTGTCGACCCAATAGCGCACGCTGACGCTGTAGGCGACTCCGCTCGGAGCCGTGACGGTCAAGTTCGCGCACAGATCGCGCACCGTGTCGACGTTCAGCCAGTTGTAAACATCAGTTGTAAAGCTGCCATCTGGAAACTGCCCATTCTGCAACAAGACGACGACCTGCACGTTGCCGGGCGCCAAGCCGTCTTCGGGCCCAAGCACGCTGACGTCAACAATCGCAGGACTGTACGCGAGCGTCCAATAACGGTAGCGGCCTTTTGGGCCAGCGGGCGAGTAGCTGTCAGTCGCTCCAAGCAGCCTGATGCGGAACGCGTTGTCGCTTTCGATGTCAGCACCGCCGATGCTCGCGACGAGGTTCTGGGCAGTGACCGTGAAACCGACTATCGTCCAGTTGATCACAGCGTTGATGTCGAGCAACCCATTAGCGCTTGGGCCAGTAGTCGTACACGTCGCGCTCGTGCTGCCGCTTGGGTAGCCTGCACTGATCACAAGATCAGAGTCAGTGTTAAAGATCATGCCGCTCGACGGGCTTTGCACGCTTGTCCCAGCTGGGATCATGGAGTCTGTGGCATAGACCTGATCGAGCGTAAATTCGATATCGACCGTCGCCGGAGAAGCGTCGAGCCGCGTCGTAGCAAAAAAGATACCGAGCGCATCAAGGAACCCGCCGAGGCTGTACGGGAGCAAGTTCTGCTTAGCGCTCGCATCGATCAGCAGCCGCTCCTGGACGAGATAATAGACGAGCGAGTAAATGAAGTTCGTGCGGCGATCTGCGAGCGTGAGCGTGAGCTGCTCGCCTGTCATGTTGAACCAGTTCGCTTGAAACCCCTGCACTGCGGCTTGCTGCAACGCAGCGATGTCGACCTGGCAGAAGCTTATCGCGGGCAGCCCAGCAAACGGATCCTCTTTCGCCATACGTTGTAGAAATACTTATCGAGTATTTCTCGACGTGTGAACACTCCGTCAGCTAAAGCAGACGGTCCCCTTGCCTGAGATTTTATGGACGGTGCGCTTGGCCCAATTGTGTTTCAAGGCGGTCTTGGATCGATGAACACGTTTCATTCGATCTCGAAGACGAAACGCGAGACGTACGCGAAGCACCGCATTATCCAGACTGTCGATCTGATCGAAGATACGGGTGCTGATCCGATCGAGCTCCAGATTCAAATGCACTTTCACGCGCCTTATACGCTCGCCCCAGCGCGCGCAATGACCGCGCTCGAAGCTGTCATGGACTTGCGCGTGCCGCTGCCGCTGATCATCGGCTCTACCCCGATTGGGCGCGGCTTTCTGACGCTGTTTGTGATTGAAGACATCGCGACGAAGATGAGCCGCTTTATCAGCTCGTCGCTGATCGTCGCCGACATTGACGTGAAGCTGCTTGAATACCCTTCCGCGTTCAATCTGGCTGGGCCGCTGAGCGCTCTCGGTGGTGCGTTGCCAGGTGTTTCGTCCGCAGTGGCTACGATCACGTCGACGATCTCAAGCCTCGCGACAGTATCAGGCATTGCATCGAGCGTCAATGGTATGCTAGGCCAGTTCGGTGTGAAAGCGCTTGTCGGGGGAACGGTCGGTGGTGTCATCAGCACGCTTGCCGGGGCAGGCGGCGCGAATGCAATCACGTCGACGATCAGCTCGCTGATGCCTGGACAAGTGACTCAGATCACGGCGCCGAGCCAGGAAATGGTCATGACAGCGATCGACAACTTGAAAGCCTCAGGTCACTAATGCACGTCATTGTTACTCACCTCGGCGTCGGGGATGGCATCATCCAAAGTGGTCTCGCAGTCGCATTGCTTGAGCGCTACGAGCGGCTTGCATTCCCGACGTACCCACGTCAGCTCGCAACATTCAAATCGATCTTTGCTGCTGAGCCGCGCATCACGGCGTACACGGTGCCGCGCGTGCCAGGCGAAGACTGGGGCTCTCCGCGCGACTCGACATATGACGCAGCGCTCGCTGAGCAAAAGCTCCTGGGGTTGCCCCAGGTGCGCTTAGGCATGTATTCCGGCCGGGGTATCGGCTGGGACTTCACGAAATCTTTCTATGAACAAGCGAACGTCGATTATGAGATGCGCTGGCGCGCGTGCCCGATCGCGAGCGCGTGGCAGTGTGTGCCGCAAGTAGGCGTGACTTTGCTCAACGGCCAGAAACGCATCTTTCTGCACGACGATAACGCGCGCGGCTTCATCATTCACCGTGGGAGAGTAGGTCGAGGCTATGTGTTGTCGCCTTCGCGCGAGATTGACCAATCGATCTTGCGCTACGCAGCTTTCATGATCGACGCAGACGAAGTTCATTGCATCGACAGCGCTTTCTTCTGGCTCGCCGACTCACTGCCCTGCAGAGGGCGTCTCTATCTGCACAAGTACCCGCGCTGGCAGCGCCCGTGGGATTTTCAGTACGAGACGTATAGACACTGGAACTACGTAGGTTGATATGCTGCTCTTTAAACAGTTCTCGACGATCATCGGCAATAAGAGCTACCTCGACAACGGCAACTTTCAGTGGGATATGACCGTGCACGAGAACAGTGTTGAGCTCGTAATGAGCAACGTGTTCAACATTTTATGCACACCTTATGGCACCCAGCCCTTGCTGAGGACGTTTGGGCTATCGTCATCATGGATCGACCAACCGGGTTCGATCGGCTTGATGCAAGCAAAGATCGCAGCGCTGCTCTCGATCAGTCTGTGGGAGCCGCGGGCGATAGTGCGGGACTTGGAGTTCTTTTTAAACCCGTCGGACATCATGGCTGGCTTGTATTCTGTGGCGATTGAAATCGAGGTTGACCTGCGGCAGACCGTGCAAACGATCTTGTTCGCACCGCCAGCACCGGCCTCCGTGTGGGTGCTTGACGCGCCTTTCGACGCAAGCTATCCGACACCGCAACAAGAGACGATCACATTGTAAGCACCCTTAAGAACCGTTGCCGCTACCGTCTTGGTTCGTGCAGCGCGGACTCGCGAGCGCACCGCTATTCAAGTTTGTGAAGCCCTGCACGGTGAGCGTGCCAGGAATCGTAACATTGCCGCTTGAGTCGATGATCACCCCGTTGAGCGAGATCTGCGGCGCTGTGATCGTCACATTGCCACCGGCGTTGATGCTGATCGTACCACCGACTTGTTTCGTCCAATTGCCGCTGACCTGAATGTTCTCGGTTGCGAGATAGAACAGTGACTCGCCAGCAGAGACGTGTAAATGCGCCACGCCCGCGATAGTCGTGGTGCCCGAATTGGGTTCGTGCTCAAAAAATGACCCGTCTTGACCCGCCACCGCATGACTGTCGATCGAATTGCCCGCAAATGTCGGGTTGTTCGTGGTCGGATTCGAGCATACAACGATGCCTTGTTCGATGCCAGTAGCAAGATGTAGCGTTGTGACATTGTCACCGATGTCGGGGCAACCGTGATGATGAAAAGCGCCCGCGCTGGCCTGCGTACCGATGGGCGTCCAATCACTAACGATATTGCGATCGGTCCACGCGATCTTAACCTCGGGCCCAAGCGGGCCGTTGCGGCGGTTAATGACCGTGCCATTGCGCACCAAGTTTAATAGCTTTTGAAAATCATTGTCTGATCCGTATGATGGGCCGTCGTTCATCCTGCTGGGCCTGCGTTGTCGGTATGTAAATCCTGCTGGTCTTCGTTGAGCGAGCCGAAATTGTTCATCCAGTTCGGCAACATTTCTTCTGGGCTCGTGCTCAGATTGGGCACGTTAGCTGGCTTCGGTTTGATCGAGTTGATGTCTTTATCGTGCAGCAGCGCGCTCGGATCTGACGGCTGCGTTGGCGTTGTCGGGCGCGGGAGACACTGCACGAATTCAAGCGTCATGCGGGAGCCGCCCTTGCCGCTAAACTGAAAGTTGACCTCGGTCACGAGCCATTTGCCGTCGAAGTTCTGCGCGAAACCCGAGAGCTGATAGACCGTGCCCTCTTCAATCGTGGGGTCGAACGGTAGCTCCATGCTCGACTGCTTGCGCTTGCGGTTCTTCTGCAAGAGCTGATTAGCCGCAGTGTCATTGTGCTGCTTTATCCTGTCTATATCGGTCTCGATCGGCGTCTTGCCCGGGTTCGCCTGCTTCTCGACGACGTCGTAGTCTTGCGGATCCGTCAGGGTCGGCCCTGGCGCTGGAGCCTTAGGATCCCAGACGACGCTCGACGCGGGCTGCCCCGGGGTTTGACCTTGCCCGTTCCACTTGGTCGGATAGACTTGCGGCGTACCTGCCATGACTAAACAAGAAATACTCGAAACTTACGGGCGCTCAATCTTTCAAATCAGACTTGAGGTCGCGATCGCGATCTTTGCGCGCACGCATGACGAAGAACAAGCGTTGCAGCTCGCTGACATTTTCGTTGCGACGCTGCTCGATGAAAACCTTGAGCTGAAGGCCTAAAAAAAGCCCCGCCCCCAGTCGGGAGGGGCGAGGCGGTTATACCTATTGACTACACTTGCAGTTTGACTACAAGGGCAATCCTTCAATGATTTTGCGGATTTTCAAGCCGGGATTTTGACCAAGTTTCTCGATCGCATCCGGCGTAATAAACACCGTTATCTTTTTGCGCAACGGACCAGGCTTGCGACCGCGCCGGTGAACAGCGCGATCGAAATCGCTCTTGCCGATCCACATTGATTTCTTTTCCATTTAGTTAGCTTTCGCGATCTGCGCCCAATCGTTCTTCGGCAGCTCAATCACTTGAGCACCGATTCTTTCGAGCTCGGTCGCTCGGTCGTACGACAGCGCTGCTCCTTGCGAGAAACGCGTGACTGCGTTATGCAGACCGTAGCGGCTAAGGTCACCGCCCTCGATCAGCGCTTGTAACACGCCTTTCTGTTCACTCTCGCGGATGCCGAGCTTCAGCCCGGCAATCTTCACTACTTTCACGACATCGGCGTCCTTCTCGATACGGTCTTGCTGAGCCCCGCTGAGCTCGGCAACCGTCGCGTCGAAACGCTCAGCGTTGAAACCATCGCGGACAACGTCCTGCACTTGGCTCCATAGCGCCGCATCGTTAAGACGCTTCGTCGTGTCGCTAAAGCACGCCGTCAGCGCGTCTGGCATCAGGTCATTGCGCGCACCGACGTGGTACTTGCGCATCGACTTCTCACCGTAGATCCCTAGGTTCGAGCAGGCCCTTGTGTACACGGCGCGCTGAATGCTCAACGCACCTGCACCGACTTCGCTGTTCGAGATGACTATCGCTGGGAAAACGACGTCGACGATCTTGCAACCGCCGTCGCCCAGGTAATGCCCAGTTTTCGCGAGCTCGCGTCCAAGCGCTTTGCCAACGACCTTCAAATACAGCCTCGTGTCGGTCACATCACAGCTCGCGATATCAAACTCTCCATCGTTGAGCAGGATAGGCAGAATCGCCGCAGCTAACTCCTCGTTTTCGAGTGGACGATACGAATTGCTCAGCCACGCGCGGACGTTACCGTCGAGCGTGCGAACAAGACGCGTGTCGTTTTTCTTGTGGACCCACGTATTAACGTTGTAAATCAGCAAGTCAGGATCTTCGTTGCGACACCTGTCGTAGTATTGAGCGGGGATACCGCAGTATGAACCGAGTTGGTTGTGTGAGTACTCGTTGATACCGAATCGCTCACTGCCAACATTCATCTTGATCAGACGGTTGAATGCACCGTCGACTTCTTGTTCCTCCGTGACTAGCTCGACAGCCTCGGTTTTCGCTAAGCGGTCAGCTTTCGCGTTCGAGCGGCGTTCGAGCTCAATTGCAAGTTCCTTAATAGTTCTTCCAGTTTTCATGTAGTAATCACTGCATTGACGACCATCGTCAGGACGCGCGTGACGCGTCGACGCCCGTGCGAACGGGCGTTTCGGTCTTTATCCTCGGATCAAGTTAACCGCCATGCCTTTCCACGAAATGGCGCCTTGCCATTTCGGCGTTGAGAACAGTTTCGAGTTGTTTGTGAGTTTCGGGCGACAGCGTGAAACGGTGCCCATCGTTTCTGCGCAAGCGCACTTTGAATCGGATCACGTCCTCATCAGACATGCATTGAATCAAAGCGACCAGCATCAGGTCGGTGTTGTAATCGGTTATCTTCATTTCTTGAGTTCTTTTCAGTAGCAAAGGGAGAAATTAAGCACTGTGCTTAATTTGGCCGATGCCTATTGGTATAAGCTGACGACCATCGTCAGAATAGTTCGTTTTCTCTTATTCAAACGTGTCGGCGAAGACGATCATTAGAACGTCGAGTCCTTTATAGGTAACGCTCGCCATCGATACGCCGGGGTACTTCGGCATAGCGATTAGTTTATGAACAGTGACTGAATCACCCGCGTGAATCTGTACGAGATTCCCCGCGCGCAAACCCGTGTCGATTAGCGCATCAGCGCCCTTAACAGCAATTTCTGGATGCTCATCGGACAGCGAGCTCGCGGCGGCGATCCCGCTCAATAGATAGTGGAAGTTCTCAAGCCCGACAGCGGCGGCGCTGTCGCTGTGAATCACGCGAACAACATCT
>Ga0318562_10001279_pt1 | contig 11330 bp, 11 predicted proteins | sample GRESIP066b5f18_FD_203688 | JGI IMG/M metagenome (GOLD analysis project Ga0318562, IMG submission 203688) | Tropical soil microbial communities from Luquillo Experimental Forest, Puerto Rico - GRE.SIPMG.066b5f18 | ecosystem: Environmental > Terrestrial > Soil > Tropical forest > Bulk soil...
GTCGCCCGGGCGATCGCCGCCAAGGATCTGCGGATGGAGATGCGCGGCCGATCCGCGGTGAGCACGGTCCTTCCGTTTGCGGTCACGATGCTGCTCGCGTTCGGCTTCGCCCTGGGACCTGACCGGCTGCTACTCGCCCAGATAGCACCGGCACTGCTGTGGCTCGCCGCGCTGTTCGCGTCGGTGGAGCTGTGCCACCGGTCCTATCAGCACGAAGGGGCCAACGGTGCGCTGGAGGGTCTACTGCTTTCGCCGGTGGACAAGGGCGCGGTGTACCTGGGCAAGGCGGCCGCGGCGTTCGTGCAGCTGATCGTGCTCCTGGTCGTGACTGCGGGCATCGTGGGCGTGCTGTTCGGACTACCGGTCGGTCGCGCGCCCGCACTGCTTCTGCTCACCGCCGTGCTTGGTATCGCCGGGCTGAGCACACTGGGCAGCCTCCTCGGCCTACTCTCCGTGCGCAGCCGCACTCGCCAGGCCGCGCTGCCGGTCCTCGTCCTCCCGCTCGTCAGCCCGGTGATCATCGCGGCGACCCGCGCGACAGCGGACCTAACGCAGGGCACCACCGCCGGGATCAGCGGGTGGCTGAGCCTGCTCGTGGCGTTCGACGCCGCCTTCCTGGCCGCCGGCTACGTCGTGTTCGGTCATCTGCTCGAGGACTGAAGTGACTCGCTCCGCGGGTATTGACATCCTCCCCGCTTGGCGAGCATGCTTCTAAAAACAATATCAATGGCGATAGAAGGTGATCGCATGGCGCCTTCGCCCGGTTCTAGCAGCGACACCGGCAGGCATGGGACGCCCCGGTGGCGATCCGCATTGACAATGCACAGACGCGGCAGGTGGGCGATCGCCCTCGCGTTCAGCGTCGCCGGTGCGCTGGTGGCGATGGCGTTGACTGCCGTTGTGAGCGCACCACAGGTCAGCGCCCGGCCCGGCGGCAGCGCGGCCGGCCAGGACCAGGGGAATACCGCCGGCGCCAGCCTGGTCAGCCAGGGCAAGCAGACCTTCCGCTTCGACACGTTCGGCGATCAGGCGTTCTGGGGCGACACCCTGCACCTTAACCAGGCGATCGCGGGAGCTAAGCACGGCGGGGTGGGCCCTGGTCTCAGCCCGAAGGCCGCGCTCGGGGTGGGACTGAAGGTCGACGTGGACGCGTTGCCGGCGTCGGTGCAGCAGGGCATCCTCAATGGCACGGTCAACCTGGACGACCCGGCGACAACGCTGGCCCTCCTGAAGCTCAACGCAGTGGTCGGCGTCAAGGGCTTCTTCGACAGCAACGGCAACCTGAATTCGGTAGGCATCGAGTGCGCGCTGTGCCACTCGACCGTGGATAACTCCCTGGCGCCTGGCATCGGCCATCGGCTGGACGGCTGGGCCAACCGCGACCTGAACGTCGGCGCCATCATCGGGCTCGCGCCGAACCTGCAGCCCATCGCGACGTTGCTGCACGTCGACGTGGCGACGGTGCACAAGGTTCTCAACGCGTGGGGACCGGGCAAGTTCGACGCTGAGCTGCTCCTGGACGGCAAGGGGTTCCAGCCCGACGGGCGTTCGGCCGCGACACTGATTCCGCCGGCCTTCGGCCTGGCCGGCGTCAACCTGCACACCTACACCGGCTGGGGCTCGATCCCGTACTGGAACGCTTTTGTCGCGGTCCTGGAGATGCATGGCCAGGGCACGTTCTTCGACCCGCGGCTCGACAACGCCGCGCAGTTCCCTATCGCCGCGGAGAACCATTTCGGGCACGTCATGGCCAAGAATGATCTGGTCACGCCCGCGCTGCCGGGGTTGCAGGCTTACGAATTGTCGCTGCAGGCGCCCGCGCCGCCGGCCGGATCGTTCGACCCAGTGGCCGCAGCCCGCGGCAAGGCGCTGTTCAACGGGCCCGCTGAGTGCTCGACGTGCCACGTGCCGCCGATCTTTACCGCGCCTGGCTGGAACCTGGTTCCGGGCAGCCAGATCGGCATCGACAACTTCGAGGCCGACCGCTCGCCGACGCACATGTACCGCATCACCCCGCTGGCCGGGCTGTGGACCCACCGGAAGGGCGGCTTCTACCACGACGGCCGGTTCCCGACCCTGCTGGCCGTGGTCCAGCACTACAACGAGGTGTTCCATCTGGGCCTGACCCCTGCCGAGGAGAACGACCTCGTGCAGTACCTGCTCTCGATTTAGCGGACCAAGATCGGAGAGGTCCCATGAGGCACCTGTACCGGGCGCTCACCGTGCTGGGCGGCTACCGCGCGCAGCAGGTGATGGGCGTCGCGACGCTGGTCGGACTGACGGCGACGGTGGTCACCGGGCTGTTCGTGGTCCCGCCGGATGCGACCCAGGGCAACGTCCAGCGCCTGATGTATGTGCACGTTCCGGCCGCGTGGGTGACATTCTTGGCGTTCGGCGTGGTCTTCGTGGCCAGCGTCGCCTACCTCAAGACCGGCCGCATGCAGTGGGATCGTGTGGCCGCGGCGTCGGCGGAGATCGGCGTCCTGTTCTGCGTGCTGACTATCGTGCTCGGCTCGCTGTGGGGACGTCCGGTATGGGGTACGTGGTGGACGTGGGACCCGCGGCTCACCACGACCGCCGTGCTGCTGCTGATCTACGTGGGCTATCTGTCGCTGCGCAAGGTGGCCGATAGCCCGGCCCGGCGGGCCAAGTGGGCGGCGGTCGTCGGCGTGATCGGATTCATCGATGTGCCGATCGTGCATCAGTCCGTCGTGTGGTGGCGGTCGCTGCACCAGCAGGCGACGGTGCTGCGGTTGGGGACGCCCACCATCGCTGGCAGCATGCTCGCGACGCTTCTTCTGGCGTTCGTGGCCTTCTCGCTGGCGTACGGCTACCTGATGGCCGTGCGCATGCGGGTCGGGCGACTGGAGGATCGCAGCGCCGTTCCCGCAGCGTCGCAGCCAGCACCGCGGGCGCGCCGCCCGCGGTCAGTCGGCATCCCCACCCCGGTCGGGAGCGACGTTCCCACCCCAGTCGGGAGCGACGGCCATGCATGACGTGGGATACGTAGCAGCGGGCTATTCGCTCACGCTGGTGGTGCTGGCCGGCTACCGGTGGCGCCTCGCGGTCCGGATGCGCCGGGCCCGGCAATACGTCTCCGCCGTCGCCCACCGAGCGCGCGGCGGGCGGCGCCGACCGTGAGCCAGGATCTCCTGGAAGTATCCGCCGCTGCGGCAGACGCCGTTCGCCGCCGCGGGTGGCACGGGCCCCGGCTACGGATCGCCGCGTGCCTCGCGGTGGTTGTGCTCGCGCTCGGCTGGATCGCGATCCGAGGGCTGACCGGCAACTTCGTCTACTACCTCACCCCGGCCGATGTCGTGGCGCACCACCAGGCGCAGATCGGGCAGCGAATCCGGCTCGGCGGCTACGTCGTGCCGGGCAGCGTCCACCGCGAATCGTCGGTGCTGATGTTCACCGTGACGGACGGCACCGACTCGATGACGGTCTCAGACACTGGCGCCGTGCCGGAACTGTTCAAGGCGGGCCAGGGCGTGGTAGTCGAGGGCGTCCTAGGCACCGATGGGCGCTTCCACGCCGACACGCTGCTGGTGCAGCACAACGGTGACTACGCCCCGCCCAAACCCGGAGAGTCTCCACCGCATCGAGCTGACCTGACATCCGGGGGCTGACGATGAGCCAACTCGGGACCTACCTCCTGCTGTTCGCGCTGGTGGTGTCCTGCTACGGTCTGCTCGCCGCCGCGGTGGGGGCGAAGACCGGGCGCCCCGCGCTCGTCGAAAGCGCGAGGCGGTGCGCATTCGGCGTGCTCGCGACCGTGGCCGCCGCGAACGCCACCATGCTGGCCGCGTTGCTGAGCAACGAATTCGCGATCCGGTACGTCGCCGACAACTCCGCGCGGGAGACCCCGGTCTTCTTCAAAGCGCTGTCACTGTGGGCGGCTGATAGCGGCTCGCTGCTGCTCTGGAACCTCATCCTGGGGGGCTATATCGCCGCCGTCGCGGTGCGGTTCCGGCGTGACCGGCCACCGACGTTCCCCTACGCACTCAGCGTGCTGTTCGCGGTCCAGGTGTTCTACCTCATCCTGATCAACGGCCCGGCCCAGCCATTCGCCAGCCTGGCGAATCCTCCGGCGGACGGCCGCGGCCCGGCGCCGCTGCTGCAGAACCATCCCTTGATGGCGGTCCATCCGCCGTTCCTGTACCTCGGATTCATCGGCTTCACCGTGCCGTTCGCCTTCGGCATCGCAGCGCTGCTCGCCGGGCAGGGCTTGGACCAGTGGGTCTCGCTCATCCGCAGGTGGACGCTCGTGGTGTGGTGCTTCCTCACCGTCGGGCTGTTGCTGGGGGCGCTCTGGTCGTATTCCGTGCTCGGCTGGGGAGGCTACTGGGCCTGGGATCCCGTCGAGAACGTCGCGCTCTTGCCCTGGCTCCTGTCCACCGCGTTTCTGCACTCGGTCATGCTGCAGGAGCGGCGCGGCATGGCCCGGCTATGGAACATTGCCCTGGTTATCGGCGCGTTCTCGCTGATGACGTTCGGCACGTTCCTGACCCGCGCTAACGTGCTGTCCTCCGTGCACGCGTTCGCGCAGACGTCGGTCGGGCCGGCATACCTGGCGTTCCTGGCGCTGGTGCTGCTGGCTGGCTTCGGCCTGGTGGCCTGGCGCCTGCCGACGCTGCGGACGCCAGCGAGCCTGACCTCGGCGATCTCCCGGGAAGGGGCCTTCGTCGCCAACAACATGCTGCTGCTCGCCGCGGCCGCGATCATCCTGCTGGGCACGACTTTCCCGCTCGTGGTCGAGGCCGTATCGGGCCAGCAGGTGACCGTCGGCGGCCCCTACTTCCGCAGTTCGGTCACCCCCGTGTTCCTGCTGATCCTGCTGCTCGCCGGCACGGCACCGCTGCTGCCCTGGCGCGCCACCAACAGGTCACGCGCCCTGCGCCGGCTACGGGTGCCCGCTACTGCGGCCGCCCTGGTCATGATCGCCACCGCGTGGGCGGGCGTCCGCCAGATCACGGTCGTCGCCGGGTTCGGGCTGGCCGCACTCGTCTTTGTCACCAGCGGTCAGGAGATCCTCGGCGGCCTGGCGATCGGCCGACGCGGTTTGCGCGCTGGCACGGTGCGCGCCCTGGTCAGAGGGCGGCGACGGCACGCTGGCCTGGTCGTGCACCTGGGCCTGGCGCTGGTCGCCGCCGGCATCACCGCGTCTTACAGCCTGGGCCAGCAGGCTCAGGTCACGTTGAAGACCGGCCAGAGTACCGTGTTCGGCGGCCAGGTACTGCGCTACCAGGGTCTGCATACCGACCAGCAGCCGCAGCGCATCGTACTCACGACGACGGTGTCGGTCACGAATTCGTCCGGCGGCACAGCTGGCACGCTCGACCCGCGCATGAACCTGTACCCGGCTGCCACCGAGCCGATCGGCTCGCCGTCGATCCGCCGGGGGATCGTCTGGGACCTGTACGCATCGCTGATCTCGCTGCAGGACGACGGCGGCTCGGCCACCTTCCGCTTCTATCGCAACCCCGGCGTGAACTGGCTATGGTTCGGGGGGCTAGTGATGGCGCTCGGCGGTATCGCGGCCGCGTGGCCGAGTCGGCGGCCGAACTCCGGCGGTGACCAGGGCGCTAAGGCGGTGCGTAAGCGTGCCGCGGTCGAGGCAGGTGCCCCGTGAGGCGACGGCTGACACGTCTTACACGTCGCCGGACGCGGCTGCTGGCTGGCGTCGGCGCGGCCGTTGCGGTCATCGTCGCGTTGCTGGCGACCGGGCTGGGCCGCGATCCATCGGTGATCGCTTCGCCGCTGGTCGGCCACATGGCGCCGAACTTCACCTTGGCCCAGCTGGACGGCCCGCCCGTGACGCTCTTCAAGCTGCGAGGGCAAATCGTCGTCGTCAACTTCTGGGCCTCGTGGTGCACTGAGTGCCAGGTCGAGCAGGCGGCCCTCGACCAGATGTGGCAGCAATTTCGGGACTCCGGGGTGGTCGTGATCGGCGTCAACTTCCAGGACACGGCCGGCGCCGCCCGCAGTTACGTCAGTACCGCCGACGTGACGTACCCGGTCGTGGAGGACACCGATTCGAGTACGGCTCTGGCCTATGGTCTGCGGGGGGTTCCGGAGACGTTCGTCGTGAACCAGTCCGGTCGCATCGTCGACCATGTCATCGGACCGATCGACGAGGCCACTCTCGTCAGCGAGATCAACGCGATGCTGCTCGCGAGTGCGCGGTGAATGCTGCCGGGACGCTGTGGCGGGTACGGGCCGGCCTGCCCCGGCTCCTGGTGCCGATCGCGCTCGCGGCTGGCCTCGCCACGCTGGTCATCGTGGCGGTGGGCGGCCACCCTCCAGCCAGCCAGGCCCAGCAGGTGCAGCAGATTGCCGCGGGACTGCACTGCCCGATCTGCAAGGATCTATCCGTCGCGGACTCGCCCGCTCCGCTTGCGCAGCAGATGCGCCAGGAGATTGCGGCCAAGCTCGGGGCGGGCGAGTCTGCGGATCAGATCCGCGCGGGTTTCGTCGCGGCCTATGGGCCCTCGGTGCTCATGTCCCCGCCCAGGCAAGGCGTGGCCGGAGTGGCGTACTACCTGCCCTTGCTCGTCCTGGCCGCTGGCGTAGTGGCCGCGTTCACGGCGCTGCGCCGCTGGCTGCGCACGCCACAGCCGGATCCGCCCGGATCCGCCTCGCCGCGGCTGTCCGCGTCGCAACGGCGCGCCCTGGCCAAGGCCGTCGCCCGGCTGCGCGAGGAGGAGCCGGGATGACCGTCGTGCTCATCAGCGGCGGGCTGACCTTCGTTATCGGGCTGCTGATTGCGCGCCCGTTCTCGGTCACGGGCGGCCGCCTGCACATCCGGGCGCACACTGCGGATGATGACCGCCGTCGCGCATTGCTGCGTCAGCTGCGTGATCTCGATGACGACCTCGCCGCCGGCAAGCTGACGCAGGCCGATCACGTCCGGCTGCGTGACCCCGTGGAGCGAGAAGCCGCCGCTGTGCTGCGCCCGGCGGGTGGAACTGCGGTGGTCGCCTCCGGTTCGCCTGGTTCGCCTCATTCGTCTAGTTCGCCCCATTCACCTCGTTCGTCAGGTTCGCCTGGTTTGCCGCAAGGTCGCGACGCCGGTAGAGGGGCAAGGCGCAGGCGGAGCCGGACCGTGACGGTGCTGGCGCTAACCGGAGCCGCGGGAAGCATCGCGTTCCTGCTCGTCGGCGCGGTATCTTCCCGGCCGCCAGGGCAGACGATCACGGGCAACTCGGTGACCGGGGCGATCCCGACGGCGGGTAGCCCGAGTGGTCCGGCTCCGGCGTCTGCATCCAGTTCCCAATCGCCCACCCCCCAACAGCTGGCCGCGGTGGCCTCGGCCGAGGATCAGGTAAAGCAGAACCCGGAGGATGCGAGTGCGCATCTGGCGCTGGCGGATGCCTACGCAGCCGCCGGCGCCAGTCAGCTGGCCGCGGTCGAGTACCTGGTCGTCACCCGACTTGATCCCACGAACGCCGAGGCGAACACGAACCTGGCCTTGCTCGCCTTCGAAGTCGGCCGGGCCGCGCAAGGCAAGGCTATGGTCGACCGGGTGCTCGCGGCCCACCCGAACTACCCGGAAGCGCTGTACGTGCGCGGCCTGATCAACCTGATCGGCCTGCGGCAAACCCAGGCCGCCGAACGTGATTTCATCGCCTATCTGACCGTCGCGCCCTTCGGCTCGCACCGCACCGCCGTTGCGACGCTACTCGCGCTGGCCCAGAGTCAGGATCACCGATGAGCGGGCTCAGCTGCCTGTCGATCACCGCCTGTCACGCATCGCTCGAGGTGCTCGAGCGGCTTTCCTACTCGCGGGAGGAACTTGCCGGGCGCTTGACGTCCTTGCGCACCAACAGTGGAGCCGATGCCCTGGCGGTGTTGTCGACCTGTCAGCGCACTGAGGTCTACGCGACCTGGCCAGCCAAGCCAGACCACCCGGCGCTGCTGGCGGCACTGGCTCTGGATCGGGGCATTCCCAGCCGGGTACTGGGTCCGGTGGCCAGGACCTACCGTGGCGACGCGGCCGCCCGACACCTGCTGCGGGTGGCCGGCGGCCTCGAGTCCTTCGTGCTCGGCGAAACCGAGATCGCCGGCCAGGTACGGGCGGCCGCCGACATCAGCCGAGCGGCCGGCAGTGGCGATGTCGAGCTCGAGCGCTTGATGGACGCGGCGGTCAGTGCTTCCCGGAAGCGGCATCGGCGAACGTCTATCCAGGCAGCCACTCGATCGGTCGCGCGCGTGGCAGTTGATGCGGTCACCATGTCCAGCGAGGCCACGATCACCGGCAAAAGGCTCGTGGTGGTCGGAGCGGGGCAGGTCGCCTCCGTCGCCGTGGCACGTGCGGTCGAGCTGCAGGCGGTCGTTACTGTATGTAACCGCACTCGGCGGCATGCGGAGCGGTTCGCCGCCGCGGGTGCCACGGTGGTCGACTTGGCCGACCTCGCCGATTGCCTGGCCACCAGCGACATCGCAATCCTGGCCACCGCCGCCCCGCACCCGCTCGTCGACGTCGACATCCTGCGGTCGGCTCGAGCCGTCGACGCTGGACCGCTGACTCTCGTGGACCTATCGATGCCGCGCAATGTCGATCCAGGCGTACGGGCGCTGCCCCGGGTACGGCTGATCGATCTGGCCGACCTTCGATCCGATGGGATGAATGACGCCGACGATCTCACCCGCGAGCTGGCCGTAACCGAGGAGATTGTCGAAATCGAACTGCAGCGCTACCTGCACTGGCTCGCAGGCAGGTCTGCGGGCGCTGCGCTGCACCGCATGCGCAGCGGTGCCGAAGGCATCGCCCGGGAAGAAATGGCGCGAATCGCCGGCGAACTGCCCGCCGAGATCCGCTCCTCCATGGAACGGGTGCTGCTGAAAACCGTGCACCGCCTCGTACACAAGCCCACACTCGAATTGCGCGCCGCCGCAGAGGCCGACGACCGCGATCTGGTGAGCGTGCTGGCCGGCCTGTTTGACGCCACGCCGCCTACGAGCTTCCAGCGGGATCAGCCTACTTGCTGATGAGTCGGATACAACAGGCCGGCCATGTCGCCATACGCCTCTCGACTTCAAGTGAGAGAAGATGCGCGCCGCCGACGATGCCGGCCACGAACGCGGCGTTCATTCCGCACACGAGGTCACGATGCGATGTGGACAATTCAGAGAAAATGCAGTTACGCAGCGTCCATTCTCCGGATTCCTCCACCCGCGGCTCGTATCCCAGTTGCTCGAGCTTGCGCCGGATTGCTTCTTGCCGGGCCTTATTCGTCTGCGTCTCCTGCCGAATTTCGTCTCCGAGACTTCCGCCGACGGTGGTGGCGACGTCCTGCAGCGACTCGACGCCGTCAGGCCGGGAGCCGCCGCCTGACAAGGCAGAGGCCATCATCGAAGCCGCGAGCGCATACCTGGTCTGCGGTATCTGCACAGAAAAGGACCGCGACGAGACCGAGTAAACCTTCGCCGTACGGCCTGCACCCGGGCCGGCCCGGCCGGAGAGTCGGCGATACTCAACGTCGAGCAGCCCAGCCTCGGCCATCTTGTCCAGATGGAAGGCTGCGATGCGAGCCTTGATCCCGACATGCCGCGCAGCCTCTTCGCGCCCCACCGGCTCGTCGCGCTCGCGCAGATACATGTAGAGTTGCTGGCGGATCGGCTCAGCCAGCAGCGCAACCGCTGTTAGATCACGGGCATCCAAGGCTGGCTCCCTGTCTGTGTTGACTCGATGTCCGGCCACAGGTCAACCAATTGCTAGCGCAAGGGTATAACCCAAACACTCTGGATCACCTCAGGCCCGTACTGCTCCAAAATGCCGTGCTCGTGCCCGAGTTGCTGCTTCATCGAGTGGCTCAGGCGGCCCGGTGATACTTGTTGGTGAATGCAGCCAAGGAGCTTGCGGAGCTGAACTGGCGCGGTCAGGCGCACGACGTCTAGCTCATTGCCGTGGGGTGGGCGCTGGTTTCGGGACTGGCGTGTCCGGTGCCCCTTGCAGTGCCTTGGCGCAGGCCTGCCGCACCGCCCGCAGGTGAGCTTCGCCATAGATCAACATCAGGTCCGGGATCAAGAGATCAGGGAGCGAAACGCCCGGCCCCAGTGACTCCTTCGGGTGGGCTGAGCGAGCGACCATCACCGGTCGGCTGCCTATCCCCTAGTTGGGCGGCTTGACCAACTGCGCGCAGCTCGAGCCGACAGCCCGCCGTCGTTGGGTGCCGGGCGACCAGGTTGGTCACCTCGAAGACTCCCCCAAGCGCCTCGAGCATGCCCTCAGCCAAGGCCTTGTGGAGACCGCAGACCAAGCCCGGGTTGGCCAAGGCAGCCTCCTCGTACGGGCAGCATCCGAGCTCGAATCCCACCTCGGGCCTGCTTCCGATCTGCTTCGGCATGAATCCGCGGCTCTCGAGGAAATTCTCAAGTCGGACGAGGGCGTCGTCGGGCGCGCCCGAGCCGTCATTTAACGCCGCTTTGCCGATAAGCCTGCCGGCCATCCTCCCTACTTCGCCGGGGTCGTGATCGTCAGCAAGCACCGCCAGGAGGAGCCAGCACAAGCTAAGGTAGGCGTCCTGCGTCTCGCTGGCCGCCCGGTTGACATCGTGTATGAACCCCAAGATGTCCTCCCAAGATGGGACATCGCGGCCAGCAGGTGCGATCCGTATCCTGCTGGGGGCCAGCCAGCTTTCGACCTCCCAGCGCTCTATGATCTCCCGACGTAGCCGACCGCAGCGTGTACCCCGCACGGGTCTGGCGTCACCAGCTCCCGGTAAGGGCCGAGCGCAAGGCAACCAAAGAACTGTCTCGTGGCGAAACCATCGCGCTTTGTAAACGCGAATTATTACTTCTTTAGAAGAAGCTTAGTCCAGCGACATCAAGAAAGCCAGACTTCTATCGTGGACCCGCACGGTCAAGTTCGCTCATTCAGCGCGGACCGGATGCTGCCTCGGTCGACGCTGGTGTGATGGTCTGATGGGCTACGGATATGGTTGCCGACGTGGCCAAGCGACACCGTGGGGCCGCCAACCGGGCAACATAGCTTGAAGCAGTCAGTGCACCGGGCCACAGGCCAAGTAGGAGCGGCCTGTGGCCAGCCGCATATGGGCGATGAGTCGGCTGAGGCCGGGCCCGCGACTTCCGGTGCCCGTGCGAACTGGAAAGAGTTTTCTATTCAGACCGCAACGTGAGCACCTCTGACCAGCGACGAAACGCCGAAACCGCAGGTGGCTGGCTCCTATTTTGGCTTCCAAAGCTGGACAAGATTTCAAAAAAAGGCGTGGGCCGTACAAGATTTGAACTTGTGACCTCTTCCGTGTCAGGGAATTCCAGGACGGTTCCTAGTGTCTGCCACCGTCGGACTGAGTCGAACTAGGAGT
>Ga0318562_10001281_pt1 | contig 11325 bp, 8 predicted proteins | sample GRESIP066b5f18_FD_203688 | JGI IMG/M metagenome (GOLD analysis project Ga0318562, IMG submission 203688) | Tropical soil microbial communities from Luquillo Experimental Forest, Puerto Rico - GRE.SIPMG.066b5f18 | ecosystem: Environmental > Terrestrial > Soil > Tropical forest > Bulk soil...
TGAGGTGCTGGCGATCGCCGGCACTTCGGGGCACATGTCGAAGGGCGTCGACGCCACGATTTCGTCGCGCCATGCGGTCGAGGCCGCCCGCCATCTCGCCCGCGCCTCACGCACCATCGTCGCTGTGACCGGCGCCGTCGATTATGTGATCTCGGCGGATCATGGCGTCGCGATCGAGGGCGGCTCGCCGATGTCGCAGCTCGTCACCGGCACGGGCTGCGCGGCGACGGCCTGCGTCGGCGCCTTCCTCGCGGTCGAGAAGGATCCGGTCCTCGCCGCAGCTTCTGGCCTCGCCGTGTTGAAGGCGGCGGCCGCGATTGCCGCCAGGTGCGCCGAGGGGCCTGGTGCCTTCCAGTCGGCGCTCCTCGATGCGCTGCATCGGGTCTCGCGGGACGATCTCGCCGAGCATGTGGCACTGCGCTCCGTGTGAACTCTCACGCTTCTGGCCGCGACCCTGTGACCTTTGGTTCTGTGGCGCAGCTTGCGATTCCAGGCTATAGGGTGGCCGCGGACCCCGCCCGGTCCCCGGCCGAGTTCTTAAGCGAAAACAAGGTGATGAGAGCGAGTTGATGCTCAGCGGCCAAGAGTCCTCTCGCATACAACAGTCCTCGCGTATACGAGAGTCCGCGCGTTTAATGGATCGTCGCGCATGATCGCCGAGGTCGGCTTCTTCGCCCTGCTGCTCGCGCTGGCGCTCGCCATCCTGCTCGCCCTGTCGCCGCTCGTCTGGAGCGCCAGCGGCGACCGCGCCATAATGGCCCTGACGCGTCCCTTGATGCTCGCCATGGCGGGCTTCGTCGCACTCGCCTTCGCGATGCTGACGACCGCTTATGCCACCTCGGATTTCTCGCTCGCGAGCGTCGCCGAGAATTCTCATTCGACGGTGCCGCTGATCTTCAAGGTCACCGGCGTCTGGGGCAATCACGAAGGCTCAATGCTGCTCTGGGCACTGATCCTCGCGATCTTCGGGGCGCTGGTCGCGCTCGTCGGCACCGGACTGCCGCGGCGCCTGCAGGCGCGGGTTCTCTCGGTGCAGGGCCTCATCGCCACGGCCTTCCTCGCCTTCATCGTCTTCACCTCGAACCCGTTCCTGCGGCTCGATCCCGCTCCGCCCGAGGGGCAGGACCTGAACCCGGTGCTGCAGGATATCGGCCTCGCCATCCATCCGCCGCTCCTCTATCTCGGCTATGTCGGCTTCTCGGTCGCCTTCGCCTTCGCGATCGCAGCGCTGATTGAGGGGCGCATCGACGCCGCCTGGGCGCGCTATGTGCGGCCCTGGACGCTGCTCGCCTGGAGCTTTCTCACGGTCGGCATCGCGATGGGCTCCTACTGGGCCTATTACGTGCTGGGCTGGGGCGGCTTCTGGTTCTGGGATCCAGTCGAGAACGCGTCGCTCATGCCCTGGCTCGCCGGCACGGCGCTGGTGCATTCGACCCTCGTCATGGAGAAGCGCGACGCCTTGAAGGTGTGGACCTTGCTGCTCGCCATCCTCACCTTCTCGCTGTCGCTTCTCGGCACTTTCCTGGTACGCTCGGGCGTGCTGACCTCGGTGCACGCTTTCGCCTCCGATCCGCGGCGTGGCGTCTTCATCCTCGCGATCCTCACCGCCTTCATCGGCGGCGGCCTGACGCTTTTTGCGGCGCGCGCCGGCGAGCTCAAAGCCGGCGGGCTCTTCGCCCCGATCTCGCGTGAAGGGGCGCTCGTCTTGAACAATCTGCTCCTCGCCTCGGCGGCGGCCGCGGTGCTCATCGGCACCCTCTATCCGCTCGCCCTCGAGGCACTGACGGGCGACAAGATCTCGGTCGGCCCTCCCTATTTCAATGCGACGGTGCCGCCGCTTCTCGCGCCGCTGCTGCTCGCGCTGCCCTTCGGGCAATCGCTTGCCTGGAAGCGCGGCGATCTCTACGGCACGGCGCAGCGGCTATTCGTCGCCTTCGGCCTCTCGGCGCTCCTCGCCTTCGGGCTCATCGCGGTCGAGATCGGCGGCCCGGTGCTGGCGCCTCTAGGCGTCGGGCTCGGCGCATTCGTCGTGCTGGGCTCGGTCGCCGAGATCGTCACCCGCTCCTGGCCGGCCGGCGCCACCTTGCGGCTCGCCCTGCGGCGCGCCGCAGGGTTGCCGCGCCAGGCCTATGGCTCGGCGCTCGCCCATATCGGCCTTGGTCTCACCGTCATCGGCATCGCTGCGACTGCCTGGCACAGCGAGACCATCACCTTGATGAGCCTTGGCGACACGCGCGAGGTCGGCGGCTACACCGTGACGCTTGCCAAGCTGTCACCGGTTCAGGGTCCGAATTATCGCGAGACGGCGGCCGTTTTCAGGGTCGCGAGCGCCGGCGTGCCGCAAGGCGATGTCGTCTCGACGAAGCGTATCTACACCGTGCGCGGCACGCCGACCACGCAGGTCGGCCTCATGACGCAGGGCTTGAGCCAGATCTACGCTTCGCTCGGCGATAGCGAGCCCGACGGGCGCATCGGGGTGCGCCTCTACTGGAAGCCCTTCGTGCTGCTCATCTGGCTCGGCGCGCTGGTGATGGCGGCAGGCGGCGCGCTGTCGCTCTCCGATCGGCGCCTGCGCATCGGCTTCGCGGCGGTGAGTAGCTTCGGTCGCGCGAGCGCTCCGGCGGCGCCGGCCGAATGATGCGCCTTCGCCTCACGCCGCTCGCGGCGTTCGCGCTCTTTGCAGGCCTTGCGCTGGCGCGCCCGGCGCTCGCGGTCGAGGCCAACGAGGTGCTCGCCGATCCGAAGCTCGAGGCGCGCGCGAGGGTGCTCTCGGGCGAGTTCCGCTGCCTCGTCTGCCAGAACGAATCGATCGATGAATCCAACGCCCAGCTCGCCCATGACCTGCGCGTCCTTATCCGCGAGCAGCTCGTGGCTGGGCGCAGCGATGCGCAGATCCGCGATTTCCTGGTCGACCGCTACGGCCAGTTCGTTCTGTTGAAGCCGCGCTTCGACGGCGAGACCCTGCTGCTTTGGCTCGGGCCTTTCCTGATCCTCGCCATTGGAGCCGGGCTGATCGGCGTTGCGGCGCGGCGGCGGCGCATCGCGGCCGCAGATGCGCCGCTCTCGGCGGAGGAGCGGGCCGAGCTCGAGCGCCTCGAGGCGCAGTAGCGCGAGTTGCATCGCGCCTCATCCCAGAGCGCTTGCGGGCGGCATGGCGCGCGGGCACAGTTCTCGCGGATGCGGCGGCGACTGCCGACCCGGCGAGGGAGGACGCGGATGAAGCTCTCGGGATGGCTCTGTGCCTTTGCACTCCTCGCCGCGCCGGCGGTGGCACAGCCCACCGCGCAATGGGTCGGCAGCTGGGGCGCGAGCTCCTCCGATGCGCTGCCTGGAGTGACGCCCGCCGACCCAGCCCTTCAATGACCAGACCGTGCGCACCATCGCGCATCCGAGCCTCGGGGGGCCGGCCTTGCGGCTTCGCCTGTCGAATACACTCGGCACGGCGCGGCATGCCATAGGCGCGGTGCATGTCGCCCGCTGGGAGGAAGGAGCGATCGTGCCGGGCAGCGATCACGCGGTGACCTTCGGGGGGTGAGGCCGCGACGACGATCCCGAAAAATGCCGTCCTGCTCAGCGATCCGGTCGAGCTGCAGGTCGGAAATCTCGCGGACATCGCCGTGAGCATCTATTTCCCGGCGGATACCGGGCCGATCACCGAGCATGCGCTCGCCGTCGAGACGAGCTTCGTCGCGCCGGGCAATGCGACGGCAGAGCCGACCTTGCCTGGTGCCACGAAATTGGATGTGCGGCCGGTGCTGAGCGCGGTCGATGTGCGCCGCCCCGACGCGGTCGCCGTAGTAACGCTGGGCGATTCGATCACCGACGGGCAGCATTCGACGGTCGATGCCGACGCCCGTTACCCCGATGCGCTGGGCGACGACCAGATATTCTATCACGGTCTGTTGGCGACGTGATGTCGGGGCGCAGGCGTTGAGATCTGGGCTTTCGTTCCGATGCCCGATCACGATGCCGACGGGCTGTCGCGTACTGGCGCTTCGTCCCGCTCGCGCCGGCACTCTGTCCTGTCCGATTACAAATTGTTCATCGACCGGACAGCCGCTCGCAACCGGCTCGCGACCATACCATTTCCTTGCGGACTGGCGGAAAACCAAAGGTCGGAGGAGTTCTCGTGATGAGCACGCACAGCACCGTTCCAGCTGCCTCGCGGCGGCGGCGCTTAACGCTGGTTTCTGGTGTCGCCGCCCTGGCGCTCATGGCATTCGCCGGGTTCGAGGCCGGTATCGCGGTGCCGAGCCTTCCGGCTCACGCCGAGACGACCCAGGCGCTGCTGCAAGGCTCGGCGATCGGCTCGCCTGCGGCGCTCGCGCCCGTCTCCTTCGCGGATCTGGTCGAGAAGGTGAAGCCCGCCGTTATCTCGGTGAAGGTCAAGATCCTCGAGCAGGACGCGCAGCCGATGGCCTTCGGCGGCAGTGGCGGCGACGACGAGCTGCCCTTCCCGAACCTGCCGCGCAATCATCCGCTCAACCGCCTGTTCGGGCCGTTCGGCCAGGGCGGATCCGGTGGCCAGACGCCGAAGCGTTTCGGCGAGGCGCTGGGCTCGGGCTTCTTCATCTCGGCCGACGGCTATGCGGTGACCAACAACCATGTGGTCGATAAGGCGAAGACCGTCTCGATCACGACCGATGACGGCAAGACCTATACGGCGAAGGTGGTCGGCACCGATCCGAAGACCGACGTCGCGCTGATCAAGGTCGATGGCCGCTCAGATTTCCCCTTCGTCAAGCTCGCCAGCGCCTCGCCGCGCATCGGCGACTGGGTGCTCGCGGTCGGTAACCCCTTCGGGCTCGGCGGCACGGTCACGGCCGGCATCGTGTCGGCGCGCGGCCGCGACATCGGCGCCGGCCCTTATGACGACTTCCTGCAGATCGACGCGCCGGTCAATCGCGGCAATTCGGGCGGCCCGACCTTCGATCTTTCCGGCAATGTCGTCGGCGTGAACACGGCGATCTACTCGCCGTCGGGCGGCAGCGTCGGCATCGCCTTCGCGATTCCCTCGCAAACCGTGCAGTCCGTCGTCGACCAGCTCAAGGCATCCGGCACGGTGACGCGCGGCTATATCGGCGTGCAGATCCAGCCGGTCACCGCCGATCTCGCCGACGGCCTCAGCCTCAAGGAGGCGAAAGGCGCGCTCGTCGCGAATGTCGAGGGCGACAGCCCGGCTGGAAAGGCGGGCTTGAAGGCGGGCGATGCGATCCTCGCAGTCAATGGTCACGACATCGCCGATGCGAAGGAATTGTCGCGCGACATCGCGGCGCTGAAGCCCGGCGACAAGGCGTCGCTCTCGGTGTGGCGTGACGGCGAGGCCAAGAGCATCGAGGTTACGATCGCCAAATTCCCGACGACCGAGAAGGTCGCCAAGGCCTCGCCCAGCGACGACAGTGTCGAGTCCGGTTCGAAGCTCGGCCTCTCGCTCGCTCCAGCGAGCGAGGTCGGCAAGGGCAAGGGCGTTGCCATCGTCCGCGTCGACCCGGAGAGCCCGGCCGCCGAGCGGGGCCTGCAGCCGGGCGATGTAATCACCAACGCCGCCGGCAAGACCGTCTCGACGCCGGAGGATGTCAAGAAAGCCGTCGCCGACGCCAAGCGCGAGGGCCGCAAGGCCGTGCTGCTGCGGGTCGAGCGCGAGGGCAACAGTCAATACGTTGCGGTCCCCTTCGCGGGCTGAGACGCTAAGGAGTTCGGAGCGCCGGCCGGTGCATCCCGTCGCCCCCGCGACGGTCGGCAATTCCGAACGCGGCGGGCTGGGGCCTCCTCAGCCCGCCGTTGCCTTTTCGGGAGGCGCGCCGCCGCGTCTCGAGTGAGGGTTGAGGCGCCATCGTCTCTCTTGTGAAATCGGCAATCTGCCTTATTTTCTGCGATGGCCATGAAAATACTTGTTGTCGAAGACGATCATGATGCCGCGGCCTATATCCAGAAGGCATTGCGGGAGGAGGGGCATGTCGTCGATCGGGCCTCGGACGGGCTCGACGGCTATGCGCTGGCGCGCGAGGGCAGCTACGATGTCCTGATCGTCGACAGGATGCTGCCGAAGCTCGACGGCCTGTCGCTGGTGCGCTCCTTGCGCGAGCAGGATGTGGAGACGCCGGTGCTCTTCCTCTCGGCGCTCGGCCAGGTCGACGACCGGGTGAAGGGTTTGAGAGCCGGCGGTGACGATTATCTCACCAAGCCCTATGCCTTCTCGGAGCTCCTCGCCCGCATCGAGGTGCTAGCGCGGCGGCGCAGCTCGAGCCCGGCACGCGAGGAGACGGTCTACCATGTAGGCGATCTCGAGCTCGACCGGCTGTCGCGCCGCGTGACGCGCGCCGGCCAGACGCTCGATCTGCAGCCGCGCGAGTTCCGTCTGCTCGAATATATGATGCGCCATGCGGGCCAGGTGGTGACGCGCACCATGCTGCTCGAGCATGTCTGGGACTATCATTTCGACCCGCAGACCAATGTCATCGACGTGCATGTGTCGCGGCTGCGCGGCAAGATCGACAAGGGGTTCGACCGCCCATTGCTGCAGACCGTGCGCGGAGCCGGATATGTGATACGTGACGGCGCTCGCTAAGCTCGTCCGGACCACCGCCTTTCGGCTCACGGTCGCCTACGCGCTCATCTTCGCCATCATCTCGCTCGGCGTGCTCGGCTATGTGGCCTGGAGCGGCAAGCGGCTCGTCGAGCAGGGCATGCGCGAGACGGTCGCAGCCGAGGTCAACGGCCTGATCGACCAGTATAATATCGGCAATATGCGCGGCCTCGTGCGCAGCGTCGATCAGCGTGTGCGCCGGCCGGGCTCATCGCTCTATCTCGTGACGACGCTGGTCGGCGAAGCGCTTGCCGGCAATGTGGCGCGCCTGCCGGCGAGCGTGCTCGCGACGACTGGCGACCATCCGGACACACCCTATGAGCGGCTGGACGATCCCGACGGGGTGATCCACCACGCCTATGTGCGGGTCTTCTTCCTGCCCGGTGGCTTTCGCCTCGTGGTCGGGCGCGATCTCGATGAGCTGAACAGCTTGGGTTCCGCGGTCAGAAGCGCCTTCGTTCTGGCGCTCGTCGTGCTCACGGGGTTTGGCCTCGTCGGCGGCTTCGTGGTGGCGCGCCGCGTACTCGCCCGCATCGATTCCATGACGGCGAGCGCCAATGCCATCATGTCGGGCGAGCTCGCCAAGCGCCTGCCGCTCTCGGGCTCGAATGACGAGCTCGACCGGCTCGCCGCCTCCTTGAATACCATGCTCGACCGCATCGGCGAGCTGATGGCGGGACTGAAGGAGGTGTCGGACAATATTGCGCATGACCTCAAGACGCCGCTGACGCGCCTGCGCAACGGCGCCGAGGAGGCGCTGCGCGTCTCGGCCGATCCGCAGCAATATCGGGCGGCTCTTGAGCGCACCATCGAGGAGAGCGACAACCTCATCAGTGTCTTCAACGCGCTCTTGATGATCGCGAGAGCCGAAGGCGGGCGAGTCGCCGAGAACATGACGCAATTCGATGCGGCCGAGATCGCCCGCTCCGTCGTCGAGCTCTACGAGCCCCTCGCCGAGGAGGCAGGCGTCTCCCTGTCGGTCCAGGCGCCCGCCGCGCTCGAGGCGCACGGCAATCGAGAGCTCGTCGGCCAGGCGCTCGCCAATCTCGTGGACAACGCCTTGAAATACGCCAAGCCCATCGAGAGCGGGGATGCCGCGAAGGGCGACGCCGCTGCGCCGTCGGCATCGGTCTCGGTTCAGGTGTCGGCGCGCGCCAACGGAAGCGGAGGCACCGAGGTGTCGGTCGCCGATCATGGGCCAGGCATCCCCGCGGCTGATCGCGAGCGGGTGCTCGAGCGCTTCGTGCGGCTCGAGACGAGCCGCACGCGGCCGGGCTTTGGCCTCGGCTTGAGCCTCGCCAACGCTGTCATGCGGCTGCATGGTGGATCGCTGAAGCTCGAGGACAATCATCCGGGCCTGCGCGCCACGCTCTCCTTCCCGCCGCCTCTCGCCGGAGCCTCCACGTGAATGATGTTGCCGCCGCGCTGCAGGATCGGCATCGGGGACGTCGAGCGCTGATCGAGCGCATCGTGGCTGCGCCGCGCCTGCCGCAGGGCGTGAAGGCGGGGCTCTCCGACGTCATCGAGCGCGTCGAGGACGCAGAGCTTTCGGCCCGCCTCGCCGCGCTCGTGAAGCCTGGGAGCAAGGCGGCGCAGCTCATCGCGGCCGTTCTCGCCTATTCGCCGTTCCTCACGCGCATCCTGGTCACACGCCCCGATTGGCTGGTCGAGGCGCTGAGCGAGCCGCCCTCGGCGCATCTCGAGCGTGTCATCGAGACGATGCGGTGCGCCTGCGAAGGTGCAACGAGCGACGATGAGGTGATGCCGCTGCTGCGCCATGCGCGCCAGCGCGTGGCGCTGCTCGTCGCGCTCGCCGATCTCGGCGGCGCCTGGACGCTCGACGAGGTCACCGAAGCCCTGACGCGGCTCGCAGACGCGGCCGTCTCGCTCGCGGTCGACCATGTGCTGCGTGACGCGCATCTTGTGGGGAAGCTCGTGCTTCAGGACCCCGCCCATCCGGGCGAGGGCTCGGGCTATGTCCTGCTCGCCATGGGCAAGCATGGGGCGGGCGAGCTCAACTATTCGAGCGATATTGACCTCATCGTCCTGCACGATCCTGCGAGCCCGAGCCTCGCTCCCGGAACCGAGGCCGACGCCCTCTTCGCGCGGCTGACGCATCGCGTCGTCAAGCTGCTGCAATCGCGCACCGCTGATGACTACGTGCTGCGCGTCGATCTGCGCTTGCGGCCGGATCCCGGCTCCATGCCGCCTTCCGTGCCGTTGCCCGCCGCCTACCAGTATTACGAATCGATCGGCCAGAATTGGGAGCGCGCCGCCTATATCAAGGCGCGCCCGGTCGCCGGTGATATCGAGCTCGGACGGCGTTTCCTCGCCGATCTCACACCCTTCGTCTGGCGGCGCCATCTCGATTTCCAGGCGATCACGGCGCTGCGCGGCCTGTGGCGCGACGTGCGCGCCGTGCATGGCGACGACGAGGCGATCATCGGGCGCAACGTCAAGCTCGGCCCCGGCGGCATTCGCGAATGCGAGCTCGCGACGCAGGCGCTGCAGCTCGTCTTTGGCGGGCGCGATACGCGCCTGCGCGGCTCGCGCACGCTCGACATGCTGAAAGCCCTCGCCGAGGCCGGCCACCTGCCGAAGGAGGCGCGCAAGCGCTTCGCCGCCGCCTACACCTTCCTGCGCATGGTCGAGCACCGTCTGCAGATGATCAATGACGAGCAGACGCAGATCCTGCCGCGCCACGACGAGGGCTTCGAGGGCTTCGCGCGCTGGTGCGGCTTTGCCGGCGCCAAGGCCTTCGAGAAGGAATTCGCGGGCCACACCGGCGAGGTGCGCTCCGAGGCGCAGAAGGCCTTCGGCGGCACTGCGGCGCCCGCGAAGGAAGCGCAGCGCAGCTTCACCGCAAAGGAGCTCGGCGCGCTCGGCTTTCGCCGCTCGGCGGAAGCGCAGCGCCTGGTCGCTGGCTGGTCGACGCCTGGCGAGCGCCTCACGGCGCGCGGCGTCAGGGTGCGCAAGGCACTGACTGCACTCCTCCCGGATCTCATCGCGGCATTTGCGCAGACCCATGATCCGGATGCCGGCATCGCCGCCTTCGACCACACGCTCGATCGCATGGCGGCGCCGACCGAGCTCTTCTCGATCCTCGCCGAGAGCGAGCCGCTGCGGCGCCTGTTCACGGCGATGCTGGGCTCGGCGCCTCGCCTCGCCGAGGCGATCGTGCTGCGCCCGCATCTCCTCGACGTCTTTGTCGATGTGCGCGCCCTCTCCGAGACCCAGACGCTGCGCAATGTCGAAAGCCGCATTGCGCAACGCATCGCGGTCGCGCATTCGCGTGAGGAGGCGCTCGACCTGTTGCGCGATGCCGGGCGCGAGGAGTGGTTCCTGGCGGGTGCGCGTTTTCTTGGCCGCGACATGGATGCCGCAACGCTCGGCACCGCCTATACTGCGGTGGCGCAGGCTTCGCTGCGCGTCGCGCTCGGCATCACGCGCAAGGCCTTCGCGGCCGAGCATGGCGAGGTGCGCGGCTCGCGCCTCGCCGTCATCGCCATGGGCCGCCTCGGCTCGTCCGAGATGACGTCCACATCTGATCTCGACCTCATTGTCATCTACGACATGCCGAAGGGCGTCTCGGGCTCGGATGGCCGTCGCCCGCTCGATCCGGTGCTCTATTTCTCGCGCCTCACGCATCGGTTGATCACCGCGATCTCGGCGCTGACCTCGCATGGGCGGCTCTATGAGATCGACATGCGGCTTCGCCCCTCGGGCGGCAAAGGCCCGGTGGCGCTGCCGCTCCAGGCCTTCATCGACTATCAGCAGGGCGAGGCTGAGACCTGGGAGCATCTCGCCCTGACGCGCGCGCGCCCGGTCGCGGGCGATGCGGCGCTCTGTCGCCAGCTCGGCACGGCGATCAAGCGCATCCTGTCACGCCAGCGCGATGCGGGACGGCTTGCGCGCGACGTGCGCTCCATGCGCCAGCTTCTCGCCTCCGAGAAGGGCGATGACGATGTCGCCGATCTCAAGAACATGAAAGGCGGGCTCGTCGACATCGATTTCTGCGCGCAGTTCCTGGTGCTGGCGCATGCGGCGCGGCAGGGCGCGCTGCTCGCGGGCTCGGTCGAGGCGACGCTCGAGGCGGCGTCAACCCATGGTCTTCTCGCCGATGCAGACCGCAAAGCGCTGGTGAAGGCGCGTGCGCTCTACACCGAGCTTTTACAGCGCGAGCGGCTGCGCTCGAGCGAGGCGGCGCCGATCAACTGGAACGATCCGTCGATCCTGCGCGATCTCGGCCGCGATCTCGGCTTCGCCTCGGGGCCGGCCCTGTCCCGCGCTGTCGATGCACAGCGCGCCGAGGTCGCCGCGATCTATAAGCGCGTGGTGCGCGCCGACTGAGCGCGCGCTGCCCGAGTCTCGCGCTCAGCGTCCGATCGTCCGTCCGAAGCCGGGGCCGATCATCGGGCCGCCGAAGCTGCCATTGCCGCCCGGACCGAAGGTGCTCGCGCCGCCGGGGCCGCCGAAGAACGTGTTGCCGCCCGGAGCGGCCGGGCCGGCCGGCCCGCCGCCGAAAAACGTGTTGCCGCCAGGTGCAGCGGGGCCGCCCGCCGGTCCATTGCCGAAGAGCGTCGGCCCGCCGGCAGCACCATGACCGGCAGGGCCGCCGGGAGCGCCAGGTCCGGCAGGACCGCGAGGGCCGCCACCTGGCCCACCGCCTGGGCCTCCACCCGAACCACCGCGGCCGGGCCCGAACGTCCCGCCGCCCGGCCTGCCGGCAGGTTCCGCGC
>Ga0318562_10001283_pt1 | contig 11324 bp, 10 predicted proteins | sample GRESIP066b5f18_FD_203688 | JGI IMG/M metagenome (GOLD analysis project Ga0318562, IMG submission 203688) | Tropical soil microbial communities from Luquillo Experimental Forest, Puerto Rico - GRE.SIPMG.066b5f18 | ecosystem: Environmental > Terrestrial > Soil > Tropical forest > Bulk soil...
TGCACGTTCTTGGGCGTGGGTTCGGGAATCGGCCGGGGCGGACGACCGGTCAGGCCTGCCTGTGCGGGTGGGTCGGCGCCGCCGCCGTCCTCAGTCACGCCTCGGCTCCCACTAGGGAGTCATGGCGACACAGAGGCTTGGCGAACATCCGGGCAAGTTTAACGGGGCGAATGGGCTCGGACCGGCAGACCCGCGGCAACGCGGGCGTCGATTCGAATCGTCGCGGACCAAGGCTGACGGCGATGAGCCTGAAGCGGCGATTGCCCTTCCTGCCAACTTCAGGAAGACCGGCCAGATCGGTGACGTGGGGGGCGGCCTGCGCGGCATACGTCGAGGCCAATGCGCGTCGCGGCGACGTCGACGATGTCATTGCCACCATCGACAAGTTCGGCAGACGCTGGTCGGTGACCTGGTGCTGGAGTCGGAGTACCTGGGCGGCTGATGGTTCGCGCGCTAGCGTGCCCGTGGGTGGGCTCCGGCCCAGACCTCCCGCAGTGCGTGCACGGTGACGAGGGTGTAGATCTGCGTGGTGGTGACAGACGCGTGGCCGAGCAGTTCCTGCACGACGCGGACGTCCGCGCCACCGTCGAGCAGATGCGTGGCGAAGGAGTGCCGGAGTGTATGCGGCGAGACCGCCGCGGTGATGCCCGCCCGTTCGGCGGCGTCCTGCAACACCTGCCAGGCACTCTGCCGCGACAGTCGGCCGCCGCGCGCGTTGAGGAAGATCACCGCCGTGCCCTTGCCGCGGCGGGCGAGGTCCGGCCGTCCGCGCACCAGGTAAGCGTCCAGCGCGGTGACCGCAGGACGGCCGATCGGTACCAACCGCTGCTTGCCGCCCTTGCCGCGCAGCAGTACCGACCGGGCGTGGGTGTCGATGTCGTCGATGTCGAGGCCCACCGCCTCGGAGATCCGCGCGCCCGTGGAATACAGCAGCTCGAGCAACGCCCTGTTGCGCAGCGTTAGCGGACCGTCGGCCTCGCTGTCGCCGCCTGCACCCTCGAGCAGCGCGAGTACTTCGTCGATCGTCAGACTCTTGGGCAGCCGCCTGCTCGGAGTCGGCGGCTTGACGGCGCGGGCCACGTCGAGTTCTGTGAGTCCCTCGGCGGCCGCGAAGCGGTGCAATCCGCGAACCGCGATCAGCGCACGCGCCGCCGACACCGCCGACAGCGGCGTCGCACCGGAGTCCGCGTCTCCGCGGCGCAGCGCGGCGAGAAAGTCGCTCACGTCGGTCTCGGTGACCATGGTCAGGTCGTCGATGCCGCGCGTCGTGAGGTGCTCCGCGTAGCGCCGCAAGTCGCGCCGGTAGGAGCTCAATGTGTTGGCCGCCACGCCACGCTCGATCGTCAGGTGATCGAGGTAGCCCTGCAGCTGATCGTCCAGGGCAGGCCGGAAGGTGGTCATGAATGTCCCTTCCGGCGCGCGAATGCGGTTGGCCTGTCTGTCCAGTCGGCGTCGACCGGACGCAGAGACTCGACGTCATCGCGCACGGCGTATGCGGCGAGGATCCCGCTCACCGCGATGGTGTTGACGATCTCGCCGCCGATCACCATCCGCACCGCCTCGTCGAGCGGGAACCACCGCACGACGAGATCGGCCTCTTCGTCGTGGGCGTCGGGTCTGCCGACATCGGTCAATCCCGTCGCCAGGTACACCCGAACGCCCTCGTCGCTGAAGCCGGGAGTGCTGACCAGGTCGACCAGAACGCGCCAATTCGCCGCGGACAGCCCTGCCTCTTCCGTCAACTCGCGTGCGGCGGTGATGTGCGGCGGCTCGCCGCCGAGGTCGAGCAGACCCGCGGGCAGCTCCCACAGCCGCCTGCCCACCGGGTGGCGGTACTGATACACCATGACGACGTTGCCGTCATCGTCCATCGCCAGGATGGCGACGGCCCCGTAATGCTCGACGACTTCGCGTTTGGCGATATTTCCGCCGGGCATCCGCACCTCATCGGTGCGCAATGCGAAAATGTTTCCGACGTAGACGGTTTCGGAGTCGATTGTTTCGAAATCGTGTTCAGCCACGGATTTCGGTTTTCTCCCTGGAGTCGTCCTCGAGCAACTGCTCCACTTCGTCGGGGTGCTCGGCTCCGTTGGCTCGCTGCTCGGGAATCTCCACCGGTAGTCGCTCGGCGGCCTTGTAGTCCAGCGCGGCGCCGATGAAGGCTGCGAACAAGGGGTGCGGCCGGGTGGGGCGACTCTTCAACTCCGGGTGCGCCTGGGTACCCACAAGGAACGGGTGCATATCGGGGTTGTACTCGACGAATTCGACGAGGTGCCCGTCGGGCGAGGTGCCGGAAAACCTCAGTCCGCCCTCGGCGATGCGGTCCCGGTAGGCGTTGTTGACCTCATAGCGATGGCGATGTCGCTCGGAGACTTCCGTCGTTCCATATGCCTGCGCCACAATCGATCCCGCTTCGAGGACAGCCGGATAGGCGCCAAGCCGCATGGTGCCGCCGAGATCCGCTTCGCCTGCGACGGCGTCACGCTGGTCGGCCATGGTCGAGATGACGGGGTCGGGCGTGCCGGGATCGAACTCCGCGGAATTCGCCTCGGTGATCCCCACCGACCGGGCGGCCTCGATGACGATGCACTGCAGGCCCAGGCACAGGCCGAGCACCGGCAGCCCACGCTTGCGGGCGTAGCGGATCGCGCCGATTTTGCCCTCGATGCCCCTGATGCCGAAGCCGCCGGGGATCAGCACCCCGTGCACGTCGTCGAGCGCCGCGGTGGCACCACTTTCGGTTTCGCAATCGTCGGAGGCCACCCAGCGCATCTCCACCTTGGCGCGGTGTTTGAAGCCACCCGCCCGCAGGGCTTCGGCCACCGACAGGTAGGCGTCGGAAAGGTCGATGTACTTGCCCACCAACGCGATTCGCACGGTTTCATGAGGGTCGTGCACGCGCTGCAGAAGATCGTTCCACTGGGTCCAGTCGACATCGCGGAACGGAAGGTTGAGCCGGCGCACGACGTACGCGTCGAGTTCCTCGCGGTGCAGCACCTTGGGGATGTCGTAGATCGACGGCGCGTCCGGCGTGGAGATCACACCGTCGATGTCGACGTCACACATCAGGGCGATCTTGTTCTTCAGTGGTTCGGGGACATCGCGGTCACAGCGCAGGATCAAGGCGTCGGGGGTGATACCGATGCTTCGCAGCGCGGCAACCGAGTGTTGGGTCGGCTTGGTCTTGAGCTCGCCAGACGGCGCCATGTACGGCACCAACGAACAGTGCAGGAAGAAGCAGTTCTCGCGGCCGACCTCGTGGCGCACCTGACGCGCAGCCTCCAGGAACGGGAGCGACTCGATATCGCCTACGGTTCCGCCGATCTCGGTGATCACCACATCCGGCCGGTTGCCGTGGGCGTCGGGAGTGGCCATCGCCAGGATGCGGCTCTTGATCTCGTCGGTGATGTGCGGGATGACCTGAACCGTGTCACCGAGGTATTCGCCGCGGCGCTCCTTGGCGATCACCGTCGAATACACCTGTCCGGTAGTCACATTCGCCGATCCGGACAGATTGCGATCCAGGAAGCGCTCATAGTGCCCGACGTCGAGGTCGGTCTCGGCGCCGTCCTCGGTGACGAACACCTCGCCGTGCTGGAAGGGGTTCATAGTGCCAGGGTCGACGTTCAGGTACGGGTCGAGTTTCTGCATGGTGACCTGCAGGCCGCGTGCAGTCAGCAACTGTCCGAGACTCGACGCGGTGAGACCCTTACCGAGCGAAGAAACCACGCCGCCACTGACGAAGAGGTGCTTGGTGGCGGTTTGCGGGTGCTTGCGTAACGCTGGCAAGAGCAACCTCCGTGACGACGGGCAGGGCTTAGTTCTTTAGGCAAGTTCCTTGCTTGGGGCCTGCCGACCCACGGAACTCCACATTAACACCGACCCCGACAAGCCGTCGCTGACGCGCCGACTACTGCTTATTGCGGGGTTGTTACCGCTGTCGCGCCCTGGCCGACGCCGTACTGACCGGGCCGTCCGCCGCTGATCAGGTCGCCAAGCGCCAGGACCGAGGTGATCCGCCCGGACGTGGCGTTGACGTCGTCGACTGTGCTGACGGCCGCCGTCAGAGCGCCGTCGGACCTCGTCACGGCCACCGCAGAGGTACCCGAGGAGGATCCGTCGCGGCCGGCGATCACGGTTCCCGAACCATGCGGGGCCAGTCCGGCAGCGAAACGGGCGACCGTGGCGCCCTTGTTCCCCGCATCGTCGCCCAGGCCGCCGCCCGTCACGATCAACGCGGTGTTGGCCGCGCCGATGCGTTCGGTCCCGTAGGTGAGGAAGCCGGTGTCTCGCAGAGCGGCGAGCACTGTGTCCCGCTGCTGGTCATCGACGGCGGGGATCTTGGGATCCTTGTTGATCAGCAAGGTGATGCCGAGCAGGTCACCGGCCTGCGAGCCCTGGTCCACCGACTTGGTGCTGAGTTGGGCACCCGCGGGCACAATCGGCGAGTTCACCACGGAGAGGAGTTTCTCGGCGGAGTTGGCGTCGACGAACTCCTCGGTCAGCGAGATCGTGCCGGTCACCGTGGCACCGGCCTGCTCCGCCATCCGGGATACGGCGTCGACGTCGTCGTCGGCCGCATCGGGGGTCCTGAATACTACAACGGACTTGCCCCCCATGGCGTCCCGAAGGATGCGCGGTGACATCTGTGAGTCGAACTCGCCTGCAGCACTGAGCTTTTCGTTGAGAGCGTTCTTCTGATCGGTGAGCCCGTTGATCTGGTTCTGCAGTTCCTTCTTATCGTCACGTAGTCCGGAAAGAACGGTATTGGACAGCAGCCCTGAGCCCAGTGCTACGCCTATGGCAAGGGCCAGAAACACTGCGGCCAATGAAATCGCATGTGTGCGTAGACTTATCACCGCACGGCACTCCTAGCTGACGAGGCCCTGAACCCACAAGGAGAATCGGTTCCAGTACGCGACGACCCAGTCGATCAGCGCGCCGTCGGCCCGCGACACCCAGAGCGCGACGATGACCGCGACAAGCATCGCCAGCACCAACATGGCGATCGCGCCGCCGGAGATCCGGCTGCGATACAGCGTCGCAACGGCCTTGGCGTCCACCAGCTTTTCGCCCACCTTGAGCCGGGTCAGGAACGTCGACGGATTGCTCTGCTGGCGGGACCTGTCGAAGAACTCCTCGATGCTGGCGGTGTGACCGGCGGTGACGATCAGGGAGGCGCCGTGGTGGTCGGCCAGCAGCAGCGCCAGGTCGGCGGCGGATCCGGCGGCGGGAAACGTCATCGCGCCGACACCCAGATCCTGGATGCGTTCGAGACCGGCGGCATGACCGTCCGCGTCGGCGGGCAGTACCACCTGCGCGCCACTGCGCAGCACCTCGGCGCTCATGCGTTCCGGATCGCCGACGATGAGCTGGGGCCGGTAGCCGTTCTTGCGCAGCACATCAGCCCCGGTGCCGACACCGATCAGGACCGGCTGGTACTCCTTGATGAAGGGTTTGAGGGCCTTCAGGTCGGATGCGGCGTTGACCTCCTCGGCCACGATCACGACGTGCCTGCGATGAAGGTCGACATCGATGTCAGGGATGCCGATGCCGTCGATGAGCAGAGGGCTTTCACTGCGGATGAACTCGATGGTGTTGCCCGCGAACGCCTCGAGATGGGCGACAAGTCCGCTCTTGGCCTCGTGCATCAACTCGTGAATCTCGTGGTCGGTCCGTTCGGTGCCGTGCACCAGCCTGCGGTCGCCCGCATACACAGCGCCGTCGTAGAGCCGGACCCGCGAGCCGTCCTTGATTCGCTTGAACACCTCGGGGCCGGTCTCGTCGATCAGGGTGACGCCGTTGTTGACCAACACCTCGGGGCCCAGATTCGGGTACCGGCCGGAAATCGAGGGCGACGCGTTGACCACAGCGGCGATCTCGGCTTCGACGAGAGCATCGGCGGTGATGCGGTCGAGGTCAAGCGCGTCGATCACCACGATGTCCCCAGGTCCGACGCGGCGCAGCAGACGATCGATGTCGCGGTCCACACGGGCGGTGCCGGTAATGCCTGGCCGTGGGCTGGCAGTGCGGGATAGCAGCGCTGACATCTTCATGGGGCGATTCTGTCGAGGAACCCTCAAGTTGAGGTGGAGGCGCGCCGTAACATCAGCCTCAGAAGTTGTGTTTTGTCACACCCGTCACAGCCTAAGTGACCTGTGCGCGGTCGTCCTGCGCCGCGCTGAGCAGCTCCCGCGCGTGAGCCCGGCCGCTGTCCGAGTCGCCCAGTCCGGCCAGCATGCGCGCCAGCTCCGCGACCCGATCGTCGTCGCCCAGCTTGCGTACACCGCTGGCCTTATTGGCGCCTGCGCTGTCGACGACGAGATGGATGTCGGCGTACGCGGCGACTTGCGGCAGGTGGGTGACGACGATGACCTGGTGGGTGCGGGCCAGCCGCGCCAGCCGCCGTCCGATCTGCACAGCGGCCCGCCCGCCGACGCCGGCGTCGACCTCATCGAACACCATCGTCGTGCCCTCCGCGGATGCGGCAAGGACCACCTCGAGTGCGAGCATCACCCGCGACAGCTCCCCGCCGGACGCACTCTTGTTCAGCGGAAGCACATCGGTGCCGCGATGTGCGGAGAATCCGAACTCCACCGCGTCGGCGCCGTCGGAACCCGCATGCACCGTCTCACCCGATGGCAGCGTGATCGGAGCGGAATCGTCGCCGCGAACGGTCAGCGCCGCCACGGCGACGGTGAACTCAGCGTCGGCCATGGCCAGCCCCGACAGCTCCGCCGTCACCACCTTCGCAAGCCCTTTGGCCGCCTTGGTACGCGCTTTGGTCAGTTCGGTTGCGGCGGTGACGACTTCGGCTTCGAGCGCTGTGACCTGACGTTCGAGCTGGGCCAATGTCTCCTCGGATACGTCCAGCTGCGCAAGCCGCTCCCGTGACTCGCGAGCCCATGCCAGCACGCCGTCGATGTCAGCGGCGTATTTGCGTGTCAGCGCGCGCAACTCACTCTGTCTTGCCAGCTTGGCCTCCAAAGTGCTGGCGTCACTGGGTAATTCGGACAGGTAGCCGCCGAGCTCGGTGGACACGTCACCGATGACAGCCAATGCCTCCGCCAGCCGCTCCCCCAATGCGCGCAGCGCGGTGTCGTCGGTGCCTTCTAGAAGTGCTTTGGCCTGTGCGACTTCCTGGGCGGCCGATGGCGCGTCCGCGTCGGCAGGGTCGTCGAGTGCGCCGGATAACGCGGAACGCGCGGTCTGGGCGGCTTCGCGTAATGCGTCGAGTTCGGACAATCGCCGGATGTCGTCGACGAGGGCGTCGTCCTCGCTCGGTTGTGGGTCGGCCGCGTCGATCTCACCGAGGCCGAACTTGAGCCGGTCGGCCTCCTGCGCCAATTCCCTTGCCCGTTGCGTCCTGTCGGCCAGGTCACGACGGGCGGCCTGCCACGACTCGCGCACGGCGCGATACCGCTTCAGCTGCTGTGCGACATCGGCGAAGCGGTCCAGTGCGGCCCGTTGTTCGTCGCCGCGCATGAGTCGCAGCTGATCGTTCTGGCCATGCAGGGTGAGCAGCTCGGTGGTGAAGGTGCTCAACGACTTGGCCGGGACGCTGCGACCGCCGAGATAGGCGCGGGACGGACCCTCGCGAGACACAGATCGTGCCGCGATGATGCTCCCGTCCTCGTCGCGCTCGGCGCCCGATGCGTCCAGGATCTCGTCGACCTGAGTGGCCACTCCGTCGCCGAGTTCGACTGTGCTGAAACGGCCTTCGACGATCGCGCGGCCCGCACCCGACCGAATCCTGGTGGCATCGGCACGGGCGCCGCCGAGCAGGTGCAGTCCTGTCACCACCATTGTCTTACCGGTACCGGTCTCACCGGTCAGCACCGTCAGGCCGCGGTCGAACTCGGCCGTCGCGGTACTGATCGCGCCAAGCGACTCGATACGGATCTCGGAGAGCACTACTGTCCGCGCCAACCCGTGACCGGAAGCCGGAACTTACGCACCAAGCGGTCGGTGAAGGGGGCGCCGTCCAATCGCACCCATTTCAAAGGTGTGCCGCAGCGAGTCACCTCGAGCCGGCCGCCTGCGGGCACCACCATCTCGCGGCGGCCGTCGCAGAACACCAGCGCGTCGTGCCCGTCCGCCTCGATCTCGATCGCGATCGCGGCGTTCGGGCTTGTCACCATCGGCCTCGCGAACAGCGCGTGAGCGTTGTTGGGCACCACCAGGATTGCTTCGAGGTCCGGCCATACGATCGGGCCGCCCGCGGAGAACGCCCATGCAGTGGAACCGGTCGGCGTCGCGACGAGTACACCGTCACACCCGAATGCCGATACCGGTCGGCCGTCGACTTCGAGAACGGCGCCGAGAACGCCGAGCCGTGGACCCTTCTCCAGACTGGCCTCGTTGAGGGCCCAGCCCCGATCGACGATCCGGCCACCGACACGGACGACGACATCTAGCGTCATGCGTTCCTCAACGCGATAGTCGCGGTTGATGATGTGGTCGAGCACCGCGTCGATGGAATCGGCCTCGGCCTCGGCGAGGAACCCGATGCGCCCGAGATTGACACCCACCACCGGGATTTCGACGTTGCGGGCCAGTTCGGCGGCGCGCAGGAACGTTCCGTCACCGCCGAGTGCGAGGACGAGTTCACAGCCTTCGGCTGCACGTTCGTCGGCGTCGACTACTTCGATGTCGACACCCATCGCCCGCATCTCGTCGGGCGCCAGGTGAAGCGACCCGCGGTCGACGGCTTCGGCAGTGAGCACACGCAGACCAACGCCGTTGTCGCCCAGCACCTTCTCCACCCGACGGGCGGTCTCGGTCGCCTCGTCGCGGCCGGTGTGAACCACCATCAGGATTGTGCGTTCGGCCATCACTGCGGCCCCTCGGCGACGGCGCGCTGGACGGCCTGCTCGAGATCGGCGCCCGCGAGAGGCCGGTCACTCCGGTTACGCAGGTGCAGGAAGTATTCGACATTGCCCGATGGGCCTGGCAGCGTGCTGGCGGCGACGCCGACGGTGTGCCAGTCCAGTTCGGCGGCCCGCCGGGCGACGGAGAGCACGGCATCGGCGCGCAGGTGCGGGTCGGAGACGACTCCGCCTGCGCCGACTCGGTCCTTGCCGACCTCGAACTGTGGTTTCACCATGGGAACGATATCCGCGTCGGCCGACGCGCATGAAACCAGCGCTGGCAATACCGTCGACAACGAGATGAAGGACAAGTCGGCGACCACCAGGTCGACCTGCCCGCCGATGACTTCTGCTGTCAGCTCACGCACATTGGTGCGCTCGAGAACCGCGACCCGCTCATCCGACCGCAACGACCACGCGAGCTGCCCGTATCCCACGTCAACGGCCACCACCTCACGGGCACCGCGATCCAGCAGCACTTCGGTGAATCCACCCGTCGACGCACCGGCGTCCAGACAGCGCACGCCAGTGACCGAGATGGCGAAGGCATCCAGCGCACCGATGAGCTTGTGCGCGCCACGGGACACCCACGAGCGTTCGTCGGTGGCACTGACGGTAAGCCTCGCGCTCACCGCGATGGCGGTGGCCGGCTTGGCCGCAGGCATCCCGTCGATACTCACCCGGCCCGCGCCGATCAGCTCTGCGGCCTGCTGCCGCGAACGCGCCAAACCCCGTCGCACCAGCTCGGCGTCAACGCGAGCACGGCGTGTCACCTCCGCTCACCCGTCCGGCGCTTCTGACGCATCTGGCTCCGGCGTTGGACCCTTTTCGACCGACTCCAACGCGTGTACCAGGAGGTCGTGCGCCTCCTCCAACCGGGCGGCGACGCTGTCGATGTCGACGTCGGCGGAGCCAGGTCCCTCGATATCGGGCAGCTCGGCCAGCAACGCCGCGATCCGGGCGCGGATCTCGTCAGGTTCGGTACTCATGTCGGTGTTCAAACTAGTCGATCGGGCGACGTCAGCAGGGACCACCGCTCCAGCGCTTTGCGGGCGATGTAGTCCCCCGCGACGATCGCGAACGGCTGCCCGCTGAGGGTCGAGTTCCACACGGCGTTCGCCGTGGCCCGGACCACCGTCAACGAGTCTCTCGGTTCACTGCCCGTGTTGTGAACCGTCACCGCGGCCTCGCCGATCTCGATGCGCCAGGACTGGTGCGGTCCGACCCGGAGGAGATCGGCTCGGTCGTACAGCGAGCGAAGATCGGTGGCGATGTAGTTGGGCCTCTCGCTGCGAATGGCGCGTACCGTCTCCGAGGCGGTGCTGACACCACTGAGCACCAGCAGGCTGGGCAGGCCGGCAGCGTTGGCGCCGGCAATATCGGTGTCGAGCCGGTCACCGACAACTAGCGGATTGCGAAAGTCGCCGCGGGACAAGGCATCTGTGAGCAGTCTGGGTTGCGGCTTGCCGGCGACCGTCGGCTCCCGGTTGGTCGCCGTCTGCAGTGCCGCCACCATCGAGCCGTTTCCCGGCAACAGCCCCCGTTCGGAGGGCAGCGTCACGTCGACATTGGCCGCGACCCACAGCGCACCGCCTCGAATGGCCAGCGCGGCCTCGGCCAGGTCGGGCCATGCCGTCTGGGGCGAATGCCCCTGGACCACGGCGACCGGGTCGTCGGACCACAACCGCACCGGCTTGAGACCGACGTGAGTGATCTCGGCGGCCAGGGAGGCGGTGCCGACAATGAGCACCCGCGCACCCTCAGGCAGCCGATCGGCCAACAGGTGGGCCGCGCTCTGGGCACTGGTGACCACGTCGTGGGGCTGAGCGGTGAACCCCATGGCGCACAGGTGTTGTGCGACCTCGTCGGCGCTGCGGGAGGCGTTGTTGGTGACGTAGAGCTTTCGCGCGGTGATCGCCGCGAGCGTGTCGACCGCCCCGGGCGTAGCCTCGTGGCCGCGAAAAACCGTGCCGTCGAGGTCGAGAAGCAAGCAATCGTGTTCGTCCGCAAGGGTTGTCACGTCAGGTGAGCTCCGTAATCCGCTCTTCGGCGTCGGTCACGCCGTCGACGTCCGCGGCGGCAGCATTGATGAACCACTGCAAGGCCTCTTCGGCTCTATCGAGTGCCAGCAGTGTTTCGGCGTAGGCATAGAACAGGCGGGCCGCGGTCTGTCCGGTGCGCGCAGGGTCGAGTTTCGGCGTGGACAGAATCGCCAGGGCCTGGTCGGTCTGTCCCAGGTCGGACTTGGCGCCGGCCACGACGATGCGCAGTTCGTCGGCGTCGTCGCCGGTGAGCTCGGCGGCCTCGGGGCTGCGGGCCAATTCGATCGCACGCTCGGGACGGCCGATGCCTCGCTCGCAGTCGGCGATCAGCGGTAACAGTGGCGACTTGCTGCCAAGGCGGCGGGCTGCACGCAGTTCTGCGAGGGCCTGCGCCCAGTCGCCGCAGCGGTAC